>JAABUU010001747.1_pt1 | contig 34444 bp, 32 predicted proteins | sample 5559301 | NCBI WGS metagenome assembly JAABUU01 (sample SAMN10711884, study PRJNA513360) | rock metagenome | isolation source: Antarctica rocks | place: Antarctica: Victoria Land, Richard Nunatak white
TTGCATACTCACCATACTCGTCCTTGTAGCGGCAATTCCGGGCTATAGCCCGCCGACTGGCGCGACAATCCCACCAGCCACGCCGATATCCCGGCCATCCTGCCGCGCACATGATTGACGCCGCGCCGCGCAAAAGGCATACTGATCACTTTCCGAGCGTCGTCATGCCGCGTCCCGGCAGATCAGGGAGGAGATTCATGCAGCCGATAATCGGCATCACCCCGTCGATCGCGGATTCCGAGAACCGGGGCGAGATCTTTCGGATGGAGACGAGCTACGTCGAGGCGGTCGAGGCGGCGGGCGGTATCCCCATCCTGCTCCCGCCCAGCGGCGCGGACGTGAACGCGCTCCTCGGACTCGTCGATGGCATCGTCTTCAGCGGCGGCGGCGATATCCGCCCCGATCGCTACGGCGACACGGCGGTCCACGAGACGACCTACGGCGTCAGCGACCTTCGCGACGACTTCGAGTTCCGCCTGCTCACCGCCGCCTTCGCGGCGGACGTGCCGATCCTGGCGATCTGTCGCGGGATCCAGGTGCTGAACGTCGCCCTCGGCGGCACCCTTTACCAGGATGTCAGCCTCCAGGAGAACGACCCCGCCGGGCATCGCCAGCCGTGGGAGATCGGCAGCTGGGAGAATCCGATCCACGCGATCAGCCTCGCGCCCGATAGCGCCGCCGCCGCGATCATCGGCGATACCACGGTGCAGACCAACTCGGCCCACCATCAGACCTTGCGGGAGATCCCCGCCGCATTGCGCGTCGTCGGGCAAGCCCCGGATGGCACCGTGGAAGTGGTCGAGGGGATCGGCAAGCAATTTGTCCTCGGTGTGCAATGGCACCCGGAGAAGATGTTTGCCATCCACCCCGAACAGGCCCGGCTCTTCGCGCAGCTCGTCAGCGAGGCGCAAGAATACCAGGCACGCAAGGCGCTCGGCACGGTCGCCGCAGACTGATCAGCCACATGAGCGCGGATCAGGGTTAATCCCCCGGCCCGCGCGCTTTTCAGCGCAGCATGATTCAACGACTGACGCGGCAAACGAACCGGTGGCGACGATACCAGCGCCTCAATAGACCGCCTACCACAGACCGCCTACCACAGACCGCCTACCAGGGATGCGGCAGGAAACGTGGCACCTCATCCTGATAGGCCGCGTAGTCCGGGAAACGCTCGTTCAGCCACGCCTCCTCCTGTCGCGCTTTCGCCGCGAAGAGCGCGACCAGCGCACCAGCGGCACCGAGGCGCACGGTGTTCGCCGTCAGCAGCGCCCATCCGAGCGCGAGCAGGCTGAAGCCACCGTAGATCGGGTGGCGCACCTCGGCGTAGATCCCGTCACGGACGAGCGTCGCCGTCGGTTGCGGGCGCGGGAAGGGGGTCAGATTCGCTCCCAGCGCGCCCGGTGCGCTCGCGACGAGCCAACCACCGACGCCCAACGTCGGCAAGGCGAACAATCGCGCGCCCCACATCAGCGGGCGCGGCCAGCGCGGCCCACGACGCGGCAAGAACACCACCAAACCCAGCAGGATGAACTGCCCCACCACCCACCAGCCACCGCGCGCCCGCCAATTCGCCATCGCTCAGCCCCTCCCGATACAGTCCGATGCAGATCGAGCCGCTACCATACCGCGATTCTCGCGCGCCCGCGCGGTTTAGTGCCGGGCGAGCCGTGTGTGCGAGAATCCATTGCCGGGTACAATATGTAGGGTACGCAGCGATGCGTTCCGCCGCGCCATCCGACCTGGTCGCGCGGCGAACGATGGGGGAAAAGGATGGCAGAGCGGGTGGATACGCGCGCGTTCCCGGCACCGACGACGCGCGCGGGAGGTTCGCGCGGGGAGGCGCTGTCGGGTGATCGCCTGGATCGCGCGGCGCAGATTCTGGGCGGCGCGACGGCGCTCGGTGTCCTGGCGATGCTCTACATGGCGCTGATCTACGCGCCGACCGAACTGACCCAGGGTCCCGCACAACGCATCTTCTACATCCATATCGGCTCGGCCATCATCACCTACGTCGCCTATGCAGTCACCTGCGTCGCCAGCATCGGCTACCTCTGGCGACGCGCCGAGGCGTGGGACATGCTGGCCCGCGCCTCGGGGGAGGTAGGACTGTTGCTGAACACGATCCTCCTGCTCAGCGGCGCGATCTGGGGCAAGGCGATCTGGGGGACGTGGTGGTCCTGGGACGCGCGCCTGACCTCCACGCTGATCCTCTGGTTCATCTACGCCGGATACTTGATGTTGCGCTCCTACGGCGGCAACACCCCGCAGATCGCGCGCAGCGCCGCTGTCGTCGGCATCATCGGCGTGATCGACATCCCGATCATCAATCAGTCGGTGCGCTGGTGGCGCACGCTGCACCCCGCGCCGATTGTGGAGCGCGCCAACCCCGCGCTGCCACCGGAGATGTTGCAGGCGATGTTCGTGGCCCTACTCGCCTTCCTGATCCTCTACGCCTTCCTGACCGTGCAGCGCTTCCGCATCGAGCAACTCAGCGCGATCATCGGCCAACTCCGTCAGGACGTGCTCTTCCTCGATGACGAGTCGGTTGGCGCAGCGCCGGTCGCATCCCTATCGGTCGAGCGCCAATCGGCCTTGAACGCAGCAACGGAGGACTGAGCGATGCCGGAGAATATGGCCTTCCTTTTCGCGGCGCTCGCGATCACCTGGCTTCTGATCCTCGGCTACTTCCTCTTCGTCGGGGGCCGTATCGGCGGACTACGCCAGGATGTCGAGATCCTCCGCGAGGAATTGGCGGAGCGGACCCCGGAGCAACGCGACTAACGCCACAGCCGAGCAGAACGACGAACATGCGCGCCGGGACGTTGGTCAATGTCCCGGCGCGTCGGCATATCGGGAGGGGTGTCGATGCGGCTGGTCCTCGCCGGGGTGGACGACGCGGAACTGGTCCACCGGATCATGCAAGCAGCGTTCGCGGAGTATCGCGGCGTCCTCGATCCGCCATCCAGCGCGCACGCCGAGACGGTCGCGGACGTGGCACGCGCCCTCGCCGCCGGGGGCGGGGCGCTCGCCTGGCTCGGCACGGAGGCGGTCGGCTCCGCGCGCTAGGGGCGACAACCCGCCCACCTCGCCATCGGGCGTATCGCGGTCTTGCCCGCTTATCGCGGGAGCGGTATCGGCGGCGCGCTCGTCACCTTCCTCGAAGAGCACGCCCGCACCCTTGGCGTCCCCGAAGTGCGGCTCGAAGTCCGCATGGCCCTGGACAGGAATCTCGCCCTCTACGAGCGCCTCGGCTACCAGATTCGCGAGATCGTCCCCCACCCGCGCAACCCGGAGTTCAGCTTCGCAAAGCTCGGGAAGAGGCTCATCCGCTGAGCGTGGGCACTGCTGCACGCCACAGTTGGCGCGATCAATGCCCTCGAAACGCCTCTTCCAGCCATTCCGCCACGACCGTAGGGACAACCTTCGCGTCGAGTACCAGCCCCCCGGTGCCGTGCGCCAACCATGCCACGACCGCATCGAGATCGGCGACCTGGCGCACCGTCACACCAGCGAGCCCCACGGCGCGACCGAGCGCGGCGAAGTCCGTATCGGGGAAGCGGACCTGATCGAGCGCCGCGCCGCCCGGCCCGAAGTGGTGGACCTCCGCCCCATACGCGGCGTCGTTATAGACCACGATCAGCATGTGCAGCCCCAGCCGCGCGGCCGTCTCCAGCTCGGCGAGTCCCATCAACGCCCCGCCATCGCCGAGCGCCGCCACCGTCAGACGCTCGGGCTGGGCGATCGCCGCGCCGATCGCGGTCGCGAGGCCGAGGCCCACCGCCTGGAACGCCTGCGTGAAGACGAAGCCCCGCGCGTCGGGCACGCGCAGATACATCGCCGGATAGCCCATGAAGTGTCCCGAGTCGGTCACCACCGTGCGCGCGGCGGGGAGGAGCGCATCGAGGCGACATGAGAGGGTGCGTGGATCGATCCGCTCGGCGGTGCTCGCGTCGGCGAAGGGTTGCCATACCCACGCGCCAGCCTGGATTCGCGCCGCCAACTCCGGCGTGCGCCAGGGGGCGGGCGCTATAGCACGCCGGGTCAGTTCGTCCAGGATCGCCCGCGCGCTCGCGGCGGCGTCGCCGACCACGGCGATGTCGGCGCGCTGATGCCGCCCGATCGCCTCGGCCTCGCGATCGATCTGCACGATCGTCGCCTCCGCGCCGAGGAGCTGACCGTGGCGCGTCGTCCACATGTTGAACGCCACGCCAACCCCGAGCACCACGTCCGCCGCGCCGATCAGCTCAGCCGCGAGCGGCGACGCGAAGCCGCCGGAGATACCGAGCGCCCGGGGGTTCCCGGCGAAGAGCCCGTTGGCGACCGCCGACGTGGCGAGCACCGCCCCGCGACCGGCGACGATCAACGGGCGCTGCGCCCCGGCAAGTGCTGCGACCGCCGCCGCGATGGCCTCCGGCGCAGGCGTGGGGATCGCCATCGAGATGGGCGGTGGCGATTCGGAGGGCGGATCGCAACGACCCGCCTGCACATCCAGCGGCAGCATCAGCACGACCGGTCGGCGTTCCGCCTCGGCCAACCGATAGGCGCGCGCCGTATCGGCGACCGCCGTCTCTGGTTGGCCGATCCGCACGGCGCGCGCGCCCACCGCTTCTACCAGCCCGATTTGATCGATGCGGAAATTCGAGTGGATCGCGGCGGCGGCGGTGTCGGCGGCGAGCAGCAACAGCGGCGTACGGCTCTTCGCCGCCTCGGTCAAACCGGTGATCGCGTTGGTCAGACCCGGCCCCTGATGCACGCTACAAACACCGACCGCGCCGCACACGCGCGCATACGCATCCGCCGCCGTGATCGCCCCGCCCTCATGGCGCGACGCCACGAACGACGCCCCCGCCGCGACGAGCGCGACCGTCACCGCGAAGTTGCCGCTGCCGACCAACCCGAAAAACTGCCGGACGCCGAGCCCGGCCAGCGTGGCACCGATCGCCTCCGGCACGGTGACGCCGATCATCTCAGCCCGCCACGAGGGCGAGGACGCGCGCCGGACTGCCGGTGCCGCCGACGATCGGCAGCGGCGAGACGATCACCATCGCGCCGGTCGGCGGCAGGGCGGCGAGATTGGCGAGTTGCGTCAGCCCATACTTCCCCGCACCGAGGAGGAAGGCGTGGCAAGGGAAGGGTGGGTCGAAGCTGTGCGCGTTCCCGGCGTCGGTGCCGACCGTCTCCACGCCGAGCCCGACGATCGACGCTTCTTCCGCCAACCAGCGCGCGCAGGCCACCGAGACGCCGGGGGTGTGCGACCCGGTTTCATCGGCGTTGAGGAACGCCGCCTAGTCCTGGGCGCGCGCATCCCAACCGGTGCGATAGAGGAGCCAGCCCCCGGTCGGCAATGGCCCGTGCTCGCGTTGCCACGCCTCCAGGTGCGCGATCTCCAGGACGAAGTCGGGGTTGTCGGCGCACTCCGCGCTCATGTCGAGCACCGCCGCCGGGGCGATGAGGTGTTCGAGCGGTGTTTGGGCCACATCGCGCCCATCCTTGCCGGTGATCCAGTGCGTCGGCGCATCGAAGTGCGTGCCGACATGCTCGCCCATCGCGATATTCGACCACGCCCAGGCGGGGCCGCGCTCGTCGTAGTGGCTGATCTCGCGCAGCGAGAAGCCCTGTGTGTTCGCGAAAGGCGGCGGGAGTTGCAACACCGGCGTCCGCTCCGACAGCGGCATCGTGAGATCGACGATCCGCGTACCGCCGCCGCCGAGACTCTGTAACAACTCGCTGATCACCGTCATGCGCCTCCCCCATCCTACATACGCGGCGCGGTTCCCGCAATCCAGGCTCCACACCCTACGCTGCCCATTGTATCGGCTCGTCTGCATTGACACGAATAGCCCACCATTGCGCGCGCCAACCGCGAGCCGACGCAACGACAGCGTGGGGCGCGAGTATCACGCTCGCGCCCCACGCTGTATCGGTTGTGCTCGTGCGCCGCCCTGCGTCAGACCTCGGTCACGACCGGCAGGATCATCGGGCGCTGGTGGGTGTTGCGGTAGATGTAGCCACCGAGCACCTGCGCGGTGCGCTCGACCAGACGGCCATATTCCGCCCGCCCGCGACCCCCGGAGCGCTTCAACGCGCGCCGGACCTCGTCGGCGGCACCTTCGAGCAGCCCATCGCTCTCGTTGTGTACGAAGCCGCGCGACACGAGATCGGGGCCATTCAGCAACTGTCCGGTGTCGCGGTCGATCACCAGCGAGGCGAAGATCACCCCATCCTCGGAGAGATGCTGCCGATCGCGCAGCACCACGCTGGTGACGTTGCCGACCGTCAGGCCGTCGATCAGCACCGAGCCGGACGGCACCACACCGAGCTTGCGCGCCGCCACTTCGTCGAACTGCCAGATGTCGCCGATATCCGCGATCGGCACGCGCTCCGGCGGGATGCCGAACTCCGCCGCCATCCGCCGATAGAGCAGCAAGTGACGATATTCGCCGTGGACGGGCAGCACGTACCTGGGCCGAGTCAATTCCAGCATGTACCGCAACTCGTCGTATGCGCCGTGGCCGGAGACGTGGATCGCCGGCACCAGCTGGTTGTAGATGACGATCGCGCCGCCCCGGAAGAGGTTGTCGATCGTCCGTGCCACCGTCTCCTCGTTGCCGGGGATCGGCGAGGAGGCGAGCACCACCGTGTCGCCCGGAATCAGGCGCAGCGAGCGGTGCTCCCCCGCCGCCACGCGACTCAGCGCGGCGGTCGGCTCGCCCTGGCTGCCGGTCATGATCAGCAGCACCCGCTTCGGTGGCAGCTTCGCCGCCTCCTCCACGGAGATCAGCGTCCCGTGCGGCACCTCGAGATAGCCGAGCTCGACCGCAACGGTCGTATTGTTCTCCATGCTGCGCCCGACCGCCGCGACCTTGCGCCCGTTGGCGTGCGCGGTGGTGATCGCGTGCTGCAAGCGGGTGATGTTCGAGGCGAAGGTGGTGATGATCACCCGCCCCTCGGCCTCGACGACGATCTTCTCCAGCGCCTCCTTCACGATCTGCTCGGAAGGGGTGCGCCCGCGCGTCTCGATGCGCGTCGTATCGGAGAGGAGGAGCAATACCCCCTCGTCGCCGAGTTCGCGCAGTCGCTTCTCATCGGTCGGCGGGCCGGAGATCGGCGTCGGGTCGAACTTGAAGTCGCCGGTCGCGATGACCTTACCATCCGGCGTGTGCAACACGACCGCCATGCTGCCGGGGATCGAGTGGCTGACCGGGACGAACTCCGCGTCGATCTGCTGGGTCAGCGGGTAACGCTTCCCCGGCTCCACGCGGCAGAAGTCGGCCAATTCGAGGACGCGCCGCTCGCGCAGCTTCGCCTTGATGAAGCCAAGCGCCAGATCGGAGCCGTAGATCGGCACCGGCTTGCCGGGGCTGGCGATCTGCGGCAGCAGGTAGGCGAGCCCACCGATATGATCCTCGTGTCCGTGGGTGATCAGGATACCGCGCAGTTGATCGCGATGCTCCTTCAAATAACTGTAGTCTGGAATAACCAGATCGACGCCGCGCTGCTCCTCTTCAGGGAACTTCACCCCGGCGTCGATCAAGATCAGGTTGTTGCCGAACTCGACCAGAAACGAGTTCTTCCCAATTTCGCCGATCCCGCCGAGCGGAATCAGGCGTAAGCGCTTTCGCTTTGCCACGAAGGGTCCTTTCTCACGTTCCGGGCCACCGCCACGCGGCAGCCATGTATATCAGCGGGCGTACGGTCGAACCGTCACCCGAAACACCACTGTATTGGCAGGGCACGTACCGGCGATCGAGCACTGCCGCTCAAACCCCCTCGACGATCACCATGCGCGTCGTAGTCGCCGCCTGCCGAATCGCCTTCGGGTCGGCGTACTCGGTCGAATCCCACCAGGCCCGCGCCCGTTCGACGCTCGGGAAGGCGATGATCGTCACCCGCTCGGGATGCCAATCGCCCTCAAGCGGAACCATCGCCCCGCCGCGCACCAGATATCGCCCGTCGTAGGCGGCGACGGTCGGGGGCACCAACTCGCGATAGCGTGCGAACGCCACCGGATCGGTGATCGCCAGCTCCACCACGAGATAGGCCGTCATACCATCCCGCTCCATCCCGCGACGCGGTCCCGCAACACGCCCTAGACGCGCGCGGCGTCGTACTGCGCCAGTTCGAGCGTATCGAGCAGCGTGTGCAGATCGCCCTTCGCGTTGGGATCGAGGCTCAGGCCGGGGGCGCGCACCGTCGCGTGCCTGATCTGTCCGCGCCGCACCTGGACCTCTTTGCGGGCCGCGACGCCGGTGCCGGGCTGACCGTCGAGGAGCATCAGCGGCAGATAGCGGTAATAGAGCGCCGCCGCGCCCGCCTCGTCGCCGGAACGGAACGCCTGCCAGATCGCGACCAGGATCTCCGGGTAGGGGAAGCCGGTCATCGCGCCGCTCGCCCCCGCGCGCAATTCATCGAGGAGCCAGACGCCGCTGAGGCCACCCTGGAAGGTGATCCGCCCCTGCGGCAGTGCGGCGGCGGTCTGCCTGATGCGGGAGGCGGTCGGAATATCCTCCAGCTTAATGGTCACGACTTCCGGCACGGCCTGCACCAGCTCGGCCATGAATTGCGGCGACATGTTGACGCCGTTGACCAGGGGATAGTCCTGCAAGATGATCGGCAGGCCACCCTCGGCACCGATCCGCTGATAATGCGCGATCAGCCCCTTACCGACCTTGCTGAAGTTCGGCGGCGCGATCATCACGCCCGCCGCGCCCGCCACCTTCGCGGCCCGGGTACGCTCGATCGTCACGTCGGTGCCATCGTGCGAGACGCCGACGATGACCGGCACCCGCCCGGCGATCGTGGTCAGCGCCCGCTCGGTCAGGCGCTCCCGCTCGGCGTCGCTGAGGCGTGGAGCCTCGCCCGCCACCCCTACGATCGTGATTCCCTGGACACCCGCCCGCACCGTCGCATCGAGCAGCGTCCCGAACGAGTCGAGATCGAGCCGACCGCGCTCATCGAACGGGGTCGAGACGATGACGTAAATCCCTGCCAGTCCTTGCATAGCACCTCCAACCGCGATCACCACCCCGTGCTTCGGTGGCGGATCGCACTCACCCAAATACCGCTGCTGCACCTTCCTCGTCCTGCGGCTATCCCCAGGGGTCGGCAGCTTCGCAATGCCGACCCCTGGGGTACACCTTCCCGGCCTGTTCTGCGAGCGTAGACCGAGTCTCGACTTCTCAATAGCGATCGCGACCAGTTGACCAGCATCACGCATAAAAGCAGTACGTCGTGCGTTCAGCGAAAAGGCTCGCGACAAGTATCGCCCGGCGGAATTACTCGCTACGCTGAAGAACCACCGCCCGTAATCAGGATCGTATCAACATCGCAAATACCGCTGGTAGCAAGCAAGAAACAATGGAGAGGCATCTTAACATTCGGGCGAATCACAAGACGCTCGATACGCGTCCACCAGGATTCTGGCTATCGCTATCCTATAGAGCCACGGCGAGCGCCGCTACGGTCAGACGATAATCAGCCATAGCGGCCCGACCATCCGCCGATCGGGCATCGAGATACCAGGCAAACCTTTCGACGGAGCTTCGACCCGCTGCGCCAGTTCACGGACGCCGCCGGATAACGGCGGGGCAGCTACACCAGCGACGGAACGCCTGACGAGCGAGCGCGTATGGGTCTGCTTCGTCCTGACCAACGACCGGTGAACTTAGCAGCCCGGGGTTCAACAAGCGTATGACACAATCGTTGTACGACCAGGCCATCATCGGTCATACCAGAAATGCCCCGATTATCAAGGTACTTCGTGCGCTAGCCCTCGCCGATGCGATAGCGCACATCGTTTGCTCACCCTGGTACGAGCGCCATTATTGGCCGCTGTACCTCAAACCCATTACCCTATAGTATACGCGCTGGAGGCGAACTATGCCGCACGTCAGGAGCCGCCATTCGTCCTATTTTTCGACCGACTCCCAGAACGCAGCCCGCTAGCATGGGGAAAGTGGTCCGCGAATCACGCCGATCCACCGCATGGCCTTCATAGGTGATAACGCGCGCAGCGCTCGTTTTCATCCCCGGACAGCGAAAATTTAGCCGTCCTTCGCCGCCGCGACGAAACGTCTCACCCGCTCAACATCGACCGGCGCGAGGGTCCGCCCGCCGACCTTAAAACTCGTCCCCACGATCGCGCCATCGGCGCTGGCGAAGGTAGCGCCCACCGTCTCTACGGTGACGCCACTGCCGACGAGCAATGGCGTTGCGGGGAGTACGACGCGCACGCGGCGCAGATCGTCCAGGCTCGTCGCCTCGCCGGTGCCGGAGCCGGTGACGATCAGCGCGTCGGCGAGACCACGCTCGACGGCGTCGCGCGCCGCCTCCTCGATCGTGACCGGGCCGAGCGGCGCGGCGTGCTTCACCAGCACATCGGCCAGGATCGCGACGGTCGCGCCGAGTTCGCGCCGTCGCCGCAGGGTGCGATCGGCGCGTCCCTCGATCACCCCCTGATCGGTGATCATCGCGCCGCTGTGGACGTTGACACGGATGAAGGAATCGGCCCCGCCGCAGATGGCGGCCAGCGCCAGCGCCGCCGCCGCATCGTTCCGCAGCACATTGACGCCGAGCGGCAGCGCCGTCAGCGGGCGCAACTCGGTCAGGACACGCGCCATCGCCGCGACCGTCTCCGGCTCCACCGCACCCGCCCGGAACGGCACGTCGCCGAAGTTCTCCACGACCGCCGCATCGACGCCGCCAGCCGCCAGCGCCAGCAGATCGGCCCGCGCACGGTCGAGGATCGCCGCGAAGTCGCCGCCCCACCCCGGTGCGCCCGGCAGCGCGGCGAGATGGACGACGCCGATCACACTCCGCGCCCCGCGCCGGAAAAGCCCTGCCCCGACAGTGCCCGCGCCACTCATCCCCGTCATCCGGTCGCCCTCATCCCTTCGGGAACGTTAGCCCCCGCATGGCGCACTATGCCGCCCCGCTCGCCCCCGGCATCGGGCCAGGGGCGGGCGGCAAGCGGCAAGCGGCACCTACTCCGGGCCGTTCAGGTAGCGCAGGGCGACCGACGCGACGGCGGCGACACCGATCGGCAGCGCCCCCTCGTCGTCGATGTCGAAGCGCTGCTGGTGGTGGCCGTAGACCAGCCCGCGCTCCGGGTTACGCGACCCGATGCGGAAGAAGCAGCCCGGCACCTCCTGGAGGAAGTACGCCATGTCCTCGCCGCCCATCCCCGGCTCGCGCTCGATCGTCTTCTCCGGCCCGACGATCTCGCGCGCCACGCCGCGCACCAGCTCCGTCATCGCCGGATCGTTGACCAGCGCCGGATAGCCGAAGCGGTATTGGACGTCGGCCTCGGCGCGCATCGCGGCGGCGATCCCCTTCAGGAGCGCCGGGATCCGCTCGGCGAGATGCTGGCGCACCCCCTCGTCGAAGGTGCGGACGGTCGCCTTCATGATCGCCTCCTCGGGGATCACGTTGGAGACGGTCCCGGCGTGGAGGGAGCCGACGGTGATCACCGCCTGCCGCAACGGATTGACCTCGCGGCTGACAAGCGTTTGCAACGCGCCGATACACTGCGCCGCGACCACGATCGGATCGACGCCGCCATGAGGACGCGCGGCGTGCCCGCCGACCCCCTTGATCGTCGCGATGAAGCCATCGGAGGCCGCATTCGTCGGCCCCGCGCAGACCCCGATCGTCCCCACCGGCAAATCCTGCCCGATGTGAACGCCGAACGCGGCGTCCACATGTGGGTTCTCCATGACCCCCGCCGCGATCATCGGTTTCGCGCCGCCCGGCGGAGCCTCCTCCGACGGCTGGAAGATGAACTTGACCGTGCCGACGAACTCCTCGCGCCGTTCGCTGAGCAAGCGCGCCACGCCGAGCAACATGGCGGTGTGCGCGTCGTGCCCGCAGGCGTGCATCACGCCCGGCATCTGCGACCTGTAGGGCACGTCGTTCAACTCGTCCATCGGCAGCGCATCCATGTCGGCGCGCAGGAGGACGGTCTTGCCCGGCCCCCATCCGTGCAGGATACCGACGACGCCGGTCTTCGCCACGCCGGTCGTCGTCTCGATCCCGAATTCGCGCAGCCGCTCCGCGACGAAGCGGGACGTATTCTCCTCCTGCATCCCCAACTCGGGGTGCTGATGCAGGTAGCGGCGATCGGCCACGACCGACGGGCCGAGCTCCCACGCCGCATCAGTGAGCGACATCTTCGCGATCAAGGCTGCTCTCCGTACTCGTTCCCGCCATGCGGGCACACACCATGTCAACGGCATCATTCTAGAACGCCCCGCCCCGGTTGCCAAATAGGCGCGCGGTGCCTCGTCCCGACGCCATACGGCATCCGGGCAGCCAAGAACCGCCTCGGCGTAGGGTTGGGCATAACGCAAAAAGGCCGGATGCGCCCATGCAGGGGCATCCGGCCTCGGTGGCGCACATCCCGCGCCAGATTACGGCTTCTCCAAGACTACGGCTTCTCCAGTTGATGGGTCAGCAGGATCGCCTCGGCGATCTCGCGCATCGACTTCCGCGTGTCCATGCTCGCCTTGCGGATCCGGTGGAACGCCTCGGACTCCTTCAAGCCCTGCCCTTCCATCAGGATCCCCTTGGCCTGCTCCACCACCTTGCGCGTCTCCAGCGCCTCTTTGAGGGAGTTGACTTCCCCCTCCACCATCTTGAACTCGGCGAAGCGGGCGAGCGCGATCTCGATCGAGGGGAGCAGTTCGGCCTCGCGGAACGGCTTGACGAGGTAGGCGACGACACCCGCCTCCTTCGCCCGCTCCACCAGCGCCTGTTCGCTGAACGCGGTCAGCAGCAGGACCGGGGCGATCCGCGCGCGCGTCAACTCCTGCGCCGCCGCGATACCGTCCATCCCCGGCATCTTGATGTCCATGATCACCAGATCGGGGCGCAACTTCTGGGCGAGTTCCACGGCGACCGCGCCATCCCCACCCTCACCCACGACTTCATAGCCAAGGCTGGTCAGCATCTCGCCGAGATCGAGCCGAATGATCGATTCATCGTCGGCGATCACCACGCGACGTTTGCGGGTCCCCCCCTCGGTCTGCGGCTGCGTCATACTCTTTACCTCTATGGACCGCATCACCGATGGCCGCCCGCCCCCTACCCGGAGAGACGGGGACACGCCAGATAGCGCGCCGCAATCGAGTATAACAATGGTTGTCCACACCGGCAATACGTGGCAACAGTCCAGCGCCCGAAGCAATATCGCGATGAGACGATCGCCCGACCCGGAGGGGCAAGGCCCGCCCGCTACATCCGCGCCGGCGCGGCGATGCCGAGCAGGCGCAGCCCGTTCGCCAGCGCGCGAGCCGTCGCCGCGACGAGGCGCAGACGCGCGTCCCGCAGGTCCGGGCTCTCCGCCGCTAGGACCGGGCAATCGCGATAGAAGGCGGCGGTGGCTCGCGCCGTCTCGTAGCACCACCCGGCCAGGACGAACGGCGCATAGCGCGCACCCGCCTCGCGAAGCGCCACTGGCAACCCCGCCAGCGCCCGCAACAACGCCGTCTCGGCGGGCGCGACCAGCAGCGCGGGATCGCCCTTGGCGTAGTCGGCGTCTCCCGCGCGCCGCAGGATCGAGCGGCAGCGCGCGTGCATGTACTGGATGTAGGGCGCGCTATCGCCCTGCAAGGCGAGCATCCGCTCCCAATCGAGCGCGATCGTCCGGCGCGGGTCCTGGTGCAGATCGTTGTAGATGATCGCGCCGATCCCGACCGCCTCCGCGATCGCCTCCCGCTCCGCCTCGGGGAGTTCGGCGTTCGTCGCGTCCACGATCGCACGGGCACGGGTGTGCGCCTCGTCGAGCAGCGCCTGGAGATAGACCATGTTCCCCTTGCGCGCCGCGAGTGGCTGCCCGTCCGGCCCGACCACCACGCCGAAACTGACGTGGACGAGCGCCGTGCGCTCGCCGTGGCCGAGCGCGCGCATCAGCGCGAAGAGCTGGTGGAAGTGCAATTCCTGGCGGGCATCGACCACATAAACGATCGCGGCGGGTGCCCACTCCGCCTCGCGATAGGCGATCGTGGCCGCGTCCCGCGTGTGATACAGGGTGCCCCCATCGCGCCGTTCCAGCAGAAAGGTCGGCAACTCGGGCAACTCTACGACGACCGCGCCATCGTCGGCGCGGGTCGCCACCCCGCGCTCTAGCGCGTCCGCAACGACCGGGGCCATCTTGTCGTTGAAGAAGCTCTCGCCGAGGATCGTGTCGAAGCGGACATCGAGGCGCGCGTAGAGGGGCGCGTTGATCCGCAGCGTCATCTCCACGATCCAGCGCCAGAGTTCGCGCGCTGTCTCATCGCCGCGCTCCAGGCGCAACGACCACTCGCGCGCCTCGGCGTCGAGCGCCGGATCCTCGGCCAGCAGGCGGTTGTAGCGCGCGTAGAAACCTTCGAGAGTCGCTAACGCCCCCTCGTCGCGCCCCTCGGGCCGTCCCTCGCGTGCGATCGCCGTCAGCAGCACGCCGAAGTTCTTGCCCCAGTCGCCGATGTGGCTATCGCTGACGGCCCGGTAGCCGAGCGCGGCCAGGATGTTCGCCAGCGCCTGCCCGATGATCGTGGACCGGATGTGCCCGACGTGCATCCGCCGCGCCATGTTCGGCGAGGAGTATTCGACGATCATCGTCTGTCCCGCCCCGCGATCGTCATGGCCGTAGTCGTCGCCGAGCCGGTCGCACTCCGCCAGGACCGCCGCCGCCAGCCGGGCCGGATCGAGGCTGAAGTTGAGGAACGGCCCCGCCGCCTCGACCCGCCCCACCAGCGTCTCCGCCCCGAAGCGGAGCCCCGCCGCCAACTCCGCCGCCAACGCGGGCGGCGGCAGCCCCCGCTCGCGCGCCGCCCGGAAGGTGGGAAAGGCGAGGTCGGCGGCGATGCCCGGTTTCGGCGTGATCAGTTCGATCAAACCCGCCGGTACGCCCCCTTGCGCCACCAACGCGGCGTGAATCTCCCCGGCGAAACGGTCGAGCGCGTAGTCCATACAAACTCTCCAGTGGTCAACGCAGAATAGCTAATCGCGCGGCGGGTGCCAGCCGACCTATGACCACGCCTGACGCGCACGAACCAGAGCCGGGCGATTCATACGCAGCACTGCGACGATAGCACGACCAGTCGAGGTCAGGCCCAATATCCGGGTATTGGCGCTCACCCAGGTAAAATGTACCGACCAGTCCTCGCGCCGAGCGTCGAATAGGCGTACAAGCGCGCCGGTTTGCGGAGCACTCGCGGCAATTCGCTCACCTTTATGTGCGTTACAGAGGGAACAGGCCAGCCAGAGATTCTCCGCGCCGGTAGTCCCACCGGGCGATTCCGGGATCGGATGGTCGATCTCCAGCGGGCTACCAACCACTGCTTCTTGGGTCAGACGATAGCCACAGCGGTAACGAGCCGCCTCCGCAACGCGCGCCCGCATGTTTTTCGGGATGTGGGCTTTTGCCATCAGCGATGGAGCAGCGCAGAAACATCCTGCCCGCGCTCGTGGAGCAAGCGTGCCGCCTCCGCACGCACAAGGATGGTACGCCCTGGCGCGCTCTCTGTCTGCCGTCCATGCGCCGCCTCCGCACGCACGAGCACGGTACGCTCGTATTGCCGAAGCAGTAATGCCTCGCGCGCCGACTCGCGAGCACTCGAGCCCTCGCGCTGTTGCTGTAGGTGCAGCCCTTCGAGTTCAGACGCGACATCAGCGGGTAAACCGCCGCGTGCCGCGTGCCACAGCGCATCATCGTTCAAGAGCGCCAGTGGCGCGATCGCCGCATCGAGATCGCGCGGTAGCGTGCTTTCCAGAGGCAGCGCATCGATGAGCAAATCGGTCAGCGCTTCCTCGACGCTACGCTGCGACGAGCGCGCCCGATCGCGTAACTTCTCATGAAGATCATCGGGAAGCGCAATGGTCAGTGTTTGCATCGCCATGACAACCCTCCCACGGCTTCGTTAATGTCTGAGATAGATCGTAACAAACACAACCTTGAGGACAGATCGAATCGGTCTCCGAGGGCGCGGGAACGAGCCTGCGGGCGGCAGGAGCGCATCGAGCGCGGCGGCGAGCGTCCGGCGTTCTGCCTCGGTCAACGTCCAGGCCGTCCCGGTCATCGGCAGCGTCCTCCGGTCACTCGGCCTGGCCGCGCGACACTCGTCATCCTCGTTGTTCGCTGCCACGCAGCGTGCCTGCATCGGCGCAGCATAAGGGCTCCGGCGTTGCGCCACAAGCTGCGGCGTGGCAGCGAACACGAGAGACACAACAGCGCAACCGATTATTGCTAACCGGTTGCGCTGCATTTGCTCGACGTTAGGGAAGCTCATCGCACCCGGCGATCGGCTCGGCTACGTTGAGGCTGGCCCGCCGGTCGGTTCCGTCAACTCGCCCTCCACCCGCCGCAGCAGCACGGCGTTGACGGCGACGATGATCGAGGAGAGCGACATCAGCAGCGCCGACCATTCGGGGCGCAGCATGATCCCGAAGGCCGGGTAGAGGACCCCGGCGGCCACCGGGATCGCCAGGACGTTGTAGATCGAGGCCCAGACCAGATTCTGCCGCATCTTGCGGACGGTCGCGCGCGAGAGGGTCAGCGCGCGGACGATGTCGAGCGGGTCGCTCTTCATCAGCACCACGCTCGCCGTCTCGATCGCCACGTCGGTCCCCGCGCCGATGGCGATGCCGATGTCGGCCCGGGCGAGGGCGGGGGCGTCGTTGACGCCGTCGCCGACCATCGCTACTCGCTTGCCCTCCGCCTGCAAGTCCGCGACGTGTCGTGCCTTGTCGGCGGGCAGGACCTCGGCGAAGACGCGGGCGAGCCCGAGCTCGCGCGCCACCGCCTCGGCGGTGCGCCGGTTGTCGCCGGTGAGCATCACCGTCTCGATCCCGGCCTCGTTCAGGCGAGCGATCGCGGTGCGCGCCGTCGGCCTGACGGTATCTGCGACCGCGACGAGCCCCGCCAGCCGCCCATCGAGCGCGACGTACATCGGCGTTTTCCCCGCCGTCGCCAGCGCGGCGGCCTGGGCGTCGAGGGAGGCGCTGGCGATACCGCGCTCGCGCAGCAACGCCGCATTACCGGCGAGGAGCGCGCGCCCCTCGACCGTGGCGCCGATGCCCTGCCCCGCCAGTCCGGTGAAGTCGCTGGCCTCGGCGAGCGCCAGACCACGCTCGCGCGCCCCGCCGACGATCGCCTCCGCCAGCGGGTGCTCCGAGCCGCGCTCGGCGGAGGCGAGCAGCCGCAGCAGCGCCGTTTCGTCGAGGTCGCCGGTCGGCACCACATCGGTCAGCGCGGGCTTCCCCTCGGTGAGGGTGCCGGTCTTATCGAGGACGATGGCGGTGATGCGAGACAGGTTCTCCAGGGTGGCCGCGTCCTTGATCAGGATGTTGTGCCGCGCCCCGATGCCGGTGCCAACCGCCACGGCGGTCGGCGTCGCCAGCCCGAGCGCGTCGGGGCAGGCGATCACCACCGCCGAGATCGCGAAGGTCAGCGCAGCCACCAGGCCCACACCGCCGAAGATGAGCCAGGCCGCGAAGGTGAGCAGCCCCGCGCCGACCGCCAGGACCACCAGGTATTGCGCGGCCTTGTCTGCCAGCCGTTGGCCGGGAGCCTTCGATGACTGCGCCCGTCGCACCAACTCCACGATCTGCGCCAGCGCCGTATCCCCGCCGACGCGCGTGGCCCGAAACGTGACCGCGCCGCTGCGGTTGATGGAGCCGCCGACAACCGGATCGCCGGGGCCTTTCTCGACCGGCAGGCTCTCGCCGGTGACCAGCGCCTCATCGAGGCTCGTGCGCCCGGTCAGCACCTCGCCATCGGTCGGCACCTTCTCGCCGGGGCCCAGTACGACTGTGTCACCGACGACGATCTCGGCGGTCGGTATCGACAACTCCTGGCCGTCGCGCCGCACGGTCGCGGTCGGCGGGACGAGATCGAAGAGGGCGCGCAACGACTCGCTGGTCCCCTTGCGGCTCTTCATCTCCATCCAGTGGCCGAAGAGGACGAAGGTCACCAGCATCGCGGCGGCCTCGAAGAAGACCTCGCCATCGCCGATGACCATCAGGACGATGCTCGCCAGATACGCGGCGAGGACGCCGGTGGCGATCAGCACGCTCATGTCGAGGGCGCGCGCCCGCAGCGTCCCGAACGCCCCGCCGATGAACATCCAGCCGCACCAGAAGACGACCGGCGTGGTCAGCAGCAACATAATCCAGTTCGCCGGGATCGGCGTGGGCAGGGGCAGGCCGAGGAATTGCTGCCCGAGCGGCGAATAGAGGACCGTGGGGATCGTCAGGACGAGGGCGACGAAGAAGCGGGTGCGAATATCGCGCTCCATCGCCGCCGCCATCGCCGGATCGCTCATGTCGTGGGCCATGCCGCCATGCTCGCCGTGTCCATCGTGCCCATCATGCGCCGCGTGCTCGTCACGCTCGTGTTCCCCCAGTTGCGGATGCGGATCGAGCGCGTGTCCGAGCGGGTCGTGCGCTCCCCCCGGTTCGGGGGAGGCGACATAGGCGGGCGTGATGTGGCCCGCATCGTGCTGTCCTTGCTCGATCGTCCGCTCATCAGTCGTCGTCTGTCGATCCGCTCGCTGCTGTTCGCGCATGTCCTCATCCTACCCTTTACCCATATCCCCTGGGAGGGGGTATAAGAAGGATACGTCGTCCTGAGCGCCCTGTCAACCGATCAGCAGCGGGTGTGGTAGCAGCAGCATCAGTCGGCTATCGCGTCTTCTGATGAGGCGCTACCCCGGGCTCGTCGTCAGCGCGGTGCCGTGAACACGTCGCAATCAGCAACGATCGGGGGTTAACAGTCGGTATCAACGCTGGACGAACACGGCAAGCCTCGCCCGCACCACCTACCCTTCAGCGCTCGTCGCCGCGCCCGCCGCCGCGCAGCTTCTTCCGACGCCGCTTGGTGAGTCCCGCGCCGCGCTCTTCCGGCTGGCGATCGAACGGGCGCTCCGGTGGCAGCACGCCCATCCCCTCGTCCCAATCCCACGCTTCGTCGTCATCGTCCCGCTCGACGCCGCCATCCCAGATGACGTCCACCCGCACCCACTCGCGCTCATCCGCCATCGCCTCGTGACCTCCTCGCTCATTCGCGCGAACAACACTTTTGAGGAGATCACGCCGCATATTCGGGGCCGTGGGTATCGCCATCCGGCCACTCGTTCCCGCTCCTCCTGCCCATCGTTTGGCTTGCGCGTAGGAAGGACGTAGACTGCACACGACGACGGGGCAGAAGGAATCGTCCTCACGTGTCCCCTATCGCGATCGTTCGACACGCAAGCACAGTAGCAACGAGCATGGATGGGCAACGACAGGAGCAGGAATAGATGACCGCTTCACCCGACGCCGCGACCACCAGGGTCGCCATCCTGGCCGGGACATTGCTGGATGGCACCCTGGCCGAGCCCCGGCGCGGGGTGACGATCACGATCGAGGATGGCACCATCCGCGCGATCACCGATGGCGCGACGCCGCCGCGCGATGCCACCGTGCTCGATCTGCGCGAGCAGACACTTCTGCCCGGCCTGATCAACATGCACGCCCATACGATGCTCCCCGGCGATGGCACCTCCGTCGAGTCGTGGAGCGCCCTCCCCGACGAACTCCTCGTGCTCAAAGCGGCGACGAACGCCAGCGCGGCCCTCCAGTCCGGCGTCACCACCATCCGCGACTGCGGCGGCAAGGGACAACTGATGTTCCGGCTACGCGACGCGATCCGTGCCGGGATCGTCCCCGGCCCGCGCTTCGTCCTCAGCGGACGCCCCCTGACGATCACCGGCGGGCACTGCCGCCAGTTCGGCGGCGAGGTCGACGGGCCGGACACGCTGCGCCGCGCCGCCCGCGAACTCCTGCGCGAAGGGGCCGACTTCATCAAGTTGATGGCGGCGGGAGGCGGGACGATCGGCACCTACCCGCAATACCCCTCGTTCGATCTCGATGAGTTGCGCGCGGCGATCGACGTGGCCCACCAGAGCGGCAAGCCCGCCTCCTGCCACTGCATCGCCACCGCCTCGATCGCGCGGGCGCTCGACGCCGGGACCGACCACATCGAGCATTGCACCTTCATAGCCGAGGACACGGCCTGGCACTTCGATGAGGCGCTGGCGGGGCGGCTGGCCGCAGCGGGCGTCTACGTCACCGCGACGCTGCAAGTGGGGATCGACTCGACGATCAAGATGAAAGAACGCCACCGTCAGGGGATCGCCACGCCGCAGGAGACGCGGATCGTCACCCTGACCCCGGATCGCGACCGCGACTCGATCGAGAACATCCGGCTCCTGCACGCGGCGGGGGTGCCGCTCGTCGCCGGCAACGATGCGGGCTGGCGCTACACCGGCTTCGACGACTTCCACGAGGAGCTGATTTATCTGCACCACGCCGGACTCTCCACGCTGGAGGCGATCCACGCCGCGACCGGGCGAGCGGCGGCGGCGTGCCGTCTGCCGAACGTCGGGCGGCTGGAGGAAGGCTACGTGGCCGATATCCTCGCGATCCCCGGCGACCCGCTCGCCGACCTCGGCGTGCTCGGTCATCCGGCGCTGGTCATGCAGGGCGGCCAGATCGTGCGCGACGCGCGCTGAGGCGACGGAACAACGAATGACCGCCGCGCGAAGTGTGCGGCGTATGAAAGGGAGAAACGATGACACAGATCGATTTGAGCGGACAGGTCGCCCTCGTCACCGGGGCGGCACATGGCATCGGGCGGGCGATCTGCCTGACCCTCGCCGGGGCGGGCGCGCAGGTTTGGGGGACCGATCTCCTGGCCGACGGACTGGCCGAGACGGTGGCTGCGGTGACTGCGGCGGGGGGCCAGTGCCGCATGATCGCCACGGACATCACCGACGCGGCGGCGGTCACGCGGATGGTCGAGCAAATCAAGGCCGAGGCGGGGCGACTCGATATCCTGGTGAATTGCGCCGGGGGTGTTGTCGGGCAGGTCGGGCGCCCGATCGAGGCGATCACCGACGAGGATTGGGACATCGTCGTCCGCACCAATCTCTACGCCACCTTCTACTGCATCCGCGCGGTCGCCCCGCTGATAAAGGAGGGCGGTGGCGGGCGGATCGTCAACATCTCCTCCGGCGCGGGGCGCTCCGTCAGCCTGACCGGCATCCAAGCGTACGCCAGCGCCAAGGCCGGGCAACTCGGCCTGACACGCCAGATGGCCCACGAACTCGGCCCCTGGAACGTCACCGTCAACGCCATCGCGCCCGGCTTCGTCCGCTCCAACCCGGCCACCGAGCGCCAGTGGGAGGCGATGGGCGAGGATGGTCAGCGCCGCCTCGTGGAGGGGATCGCGCTACGCCGCCTCGGTCAGGCGCAGGATATCGCCAACGGCGTCCTCTTCTTCGCCTCCGACCTCGCGGGCTGGGTCAGCGGGCAGACGATCAGCATCGACGGCGGGCGGCACATGGTCTGAGCGGGTCATACCCGCCACCTGGCCCGACCGTCGGCAGGATGCGCGGGTTCCGCCAGAACAACCGGTCTTTCCACCAGCACCCGGCGGGGGCACACCTTTGTGGTGTGCCCCCATCATCTACTGTGGAAGCCGTGCTCGCGGGGCGGTTCGCCTGGGCGACGAAATCGAGCGCCAGCGCGACGGTAGCGGAGGCACCGGCCACAACCGAACCGCCCGACTCCGCAGCGGCGTGCTATGCTGATCGCTGAAAGCACAAGCTTCCGCCCGGCGCGATCGGGGCTGGGACACCGCTGGCGGTATAGTGTGAGGGGGAGACGATGGAGACGATCGGCATCTCGACCTGGAGCATCCGCCACTTACTCGGCCCGGTCTATCCCGGCCTCGACCCCGCCGCGACCCCGCGCCGCGCCGACGCCAGCTTCGGCCCCGGCGATCTCGATCTGCTCGATCTGCCCGCCGAACTGCGCGCGCGCGGCTACGCGACGCTCGACCTCTGCCACTTTCATCTGCCCCGCACCGACGACGCCTACCTCGCGCTCCTGCGGCAACGCCTCGACGCGGCGGGGATCACGCTGCTGACTTTTTTGGTGGACGATGGCGACCTCAGCGCCGCCGATCCGGCACGGCGCGCGCGCGATGTCGCCCTGACCGCATCGTGGCTACCGATCGCGGCGCGGCTCGGGGGGCGCTACGTCCGCGTCGCCGCCGGCCTCACCGAGGCCGCACCGACCGACCCGGCCATCGACCGGAGCGCGGCGAGCCTGCTGACCCTCGCGCAGGCCGCGCGGACGCACGGGACGACCTTGCTGACCGAGACTTGGCGACCGCTCGCCATGCCGCCGGAGAATGTGCGCGCCCTCCGCGCGGCGACGGGCGGCACGATCGGGCTCTGCGCCGATTTCAACAACTATCAGCCTTACGGCGTAGCCAAGTACGACGCCCTCCGCGCCGTCCTGCCCGGCGCGATCACCGTCCACGCCGGGGCGCAATTCGACGCCGCCGGGCAGATGGACGAGGCCGATTTCCGGCGTTGTCTCGCGCTGGCACGGGAGGCCGACTTCACCGGCCCCGCCGTCCTGATCTTCTCCGGCCCCGGCGATGAGTGGGCGGGGCTGGCACGCCTCGCCGCTCTGGTTCGCGAAGGGGCAGGGGTTGTGGCGCCATCGTAGCAACGCGCGCGGCGCGAACGGCGCGACGGCTATCGACGGTGGGGTGGCTGGTCCCCGAGACACAGGATGGCGATGTCGGAGGAGACGAATCTCGCGGTCCTCTCGACGATGCTCGCCCCGGCGGTGCTGATCTCCGCCTGCGGGACGCTGATCCGCTCGACCTCCAACCGTCTCGGGCGGGCCACTGACCGCGTGCGCCGCTTCGCCGACCGCCTCCGCGCGCTCGCCCCCGCCGCCCCGGATGACGACGACGCGGGCCTCGAACGGCAGCCGATCCTCGCGCCCCTCCCCGTGGCGATGCGCCGCGCGCCTGATCCGTCGCGGCCTCACCGCCTTCTATCTGGCCGTGGGACTCTTCATCCTCACCAGCCTCGTGATCGGTGGCAGCGGCATCGCGGGGTGGGATAGCGGGGTGCTGCCGATCTGGCTCGGCATCGTCGGTGCCTCGATCCTCTGCTACGGTGCCCCGCTCCTCACGATCGAGGCCCGCCTCTCGCTGGAAGTGACGGCGGGCAAGATAGCCTTCTTCGCGGCGCTCGGCGCGCATTATGCCCCAACCAACGCGGTGCCAGCAGCGCCACGCGCACGCTTCGGGGGGCGCTTGCGGCGGGGCAACTCGCGGTAAACGCCTCACGCAGAACATCCCAAAGGGTACAAAGAGCTACGCCACACCCGCGCGGGACGAATACACATCCCGCGCGGGCGTGGCGTACTATTGCCATTTCTCCACGATCAGGAAGCGATCGCGCGCACCAGCTGCGGGACCGCCTTCCGGCGCAGCCAATCGGCCATCCGGCGGTAATCGTCGGGGGTCGCCGTCGCCGCGTCGATGCCGTGCCGCGCGAAGACCTCGTTGATCCGCGCGGCACGCCCGGCCTCGTCCAACTCGGGATAGGCCGCCGCCGCCTGCCGCAAACACTCCTCGCGCGCGCCGCCATCCTCCTCGTCGGGCACGGCCTCCGGGGCGTTGGCCGACCCGGCGAACGCGGCGAGCCCGTCCCAGAGGGGGCGATACTCGGCACAGAGGGCATCGAAGTGGCCGCCCGGTCGCGCGGAGTCCCCCGGCACCAGCAGCGGGCGGACGAGCGCGCGGAAGGCATCGTCGTCGGTCGGCAAGGTTTCGGGGAGACTCGATGACGGCAGGGCGACCTCGGAGGTGTTGGCCCCGCTGCCGACGCGCGCCGGTGCGCCGGGGGTGACGGGTAGCCAGAAGGCTTCGCGCGGGACCGCGCCGGTCATGCCGCGCCGCTGCCGCAGCTTCGTGGCGTGCGCCGCGATCGCGCCGAGCCGGTCGCGGATCAGCACGTCGAGCGCGCGCGAATAGGTGCCACGCAGCGTCACCAGCACCGGCTCCATCACGCCAAGGTCGGCGAGTTCGCGCGCGACCGCCATCACGTAGAGCCGCCCGCGCAGCTTCGCCTCGCTCCCGTCCTGCGACTCGCGGCGGCGGCGATACTCGTCGCGCGTGAAGCGCTGGCGGGTGTCGCGATCCTCCCAGCCGAAGGCGGTTTGCAGCACGGCGAGGTTGATCGCGGAAAAGCCCCAGCCCTGTTCGCGCTTCGTCTCGAACTTCAGCGCCTCATACGCCGCGCCGACCGGCGGCTCGTGCGGATCGAGGCCCAGGTTGCGAACCCCTTCCTCCGGGAGGAAGAAGCCGCCGCGACTCTCGAAGTCGTCGCGCGCGGAGCGGCTGTTGCCGCCGTGCCATTGCAGGGTCGCGGGCCAGGCCGCGCGGACCGTCGCGCGCGCCTGGCTGTACTCGCCACCGAAGAGATCATCGCCACTCATTGCTCTTCTCCCTACGCGCATCGCTGTTCATCGTCGCCCGCCGCCCGGCATCGCACACGCCACCGTCTCGACGCCCTAATTTTAGCACATCTGTTCGTCTATTTCAGCGCATTTCTGGGTCGATCGGGGACGTGTGCGGCCCACGAAAAAGGGCGGGCATAGTAGGGTAGACGGAGAAAAGGATGCTGCGGGGAAGGGTCCAGCAGCAGCAGCAAAGGATTGGAGATAGGTCTCCCTGTCGAAGATCAGGGCGCGCGCCGCGCCAGGAGGTAGCCACGTTGGCTGGGGTGCTCGACTGCGGTGTAGGGCTGTCGTTCGAGGCGCATCTCCACCACGAAGCCCGCCGCAGTCAGCAACGCCGCCAGATTGCCAGGATCGAGGAATTGGAAATCGAGCGCGACCGGAGCACCCCACATTTCATCGCGATGCAGGCGCTGGTGCCCGATGTGAAAGGCGAGCAGCACCAGGCCATCGGACCGGAGCACGCGCCGGAATTCACCGAAGGCGCGAGGCAATTCCTCCGGTGTGAGGTGGATGATCGAGTAGAACGCGACCAACCCGGCCCAGGCACCGTCAGGGATGGGCAGCGCCAGCATGTCCCCTTGCAGGAAGGTCGCGGCGGGGTAGCGGCGACGGGCGAGCGCGATCATCCGGTCCGAGAGATCGATCCCCACGACCGGGAGCTGGCGGCTGTGCAGGTAGCGCGCGATCTGCCCCGGCCCGCAGCCGACATCGCCGATCGGGCCGCGACCGCGCACCTCCTCGGCGAAGGCGTCGAGGAGCGCGCGGTCGAGCGGTTTGTGGTCGAGTTCGGCATAGAGGAGCGCAGCGTATTCTTCCGCGACCCGATCGTAGCTGCCCTGTGTATCGACAGTCGGTGGTGCCATCCGGGACGCCTCCACAGCCTTCGGATCAGCTCGATGGAGAGGGTGTGGAGGCCGGTTTCGCCCCGGCTCCGCGTGTTGGAAGGTGTATCCCGTTCAGGCAGGCACCCACGCGCGAGGTACGGGAACCCCCCGTCAGTTCGACCCGCGTGTCATCTCGCCACGCCGCCCCACACCACGCCCAGTATACACACCCGAATATCGACCGGCTACGCCTCCTCGATCGCGGATGCGGCGGTCGGTCGCGCGCCGTCGCTTCCGCCGTGCCGATGATGGCCTTGCTGCTGGATCAGCTTGGCGACGAGGCCGGTCCAGCCGGTCTGGTGGCTCGCGCCGCGCCCCGCGCCGTTGTCGCCATGAAAGTATTCGAAGAAGAGGAGGCGGTCGCGCCAGTCGGGATCGGTCTGGAAACGCCCGACCCCGCCGAAGACCGGGCGACGCCCCGACCCATCGCGCGTGAAGAGGGCGATCAGCCGCTGCGAGAGTTCGTCCGCGATCGCGTCCAGCGTCAGGAAGTTCCCCGAGCCGGTGGGACACTCCACCGTGAAGTCGTCGCCGAAGTAGTGATGGTAGCGCTGCAACGACTCGATCAGCAGGTAGTTGACCGGGAACCAGACCGGCCCGCGCCAGTTCGAGTTGCCGCCGAAGAGGCCGCTGCGCGACTCCGCCGGTTCGTAATCCACCACGTAGTGCGCCCCCGCGTATTCGAGGGTGTAAGGGTGCTCGGCGTGGACGCGGCTCAGCGAGCGGACGCCGTGCGGGCTGAGGAATTCGGCGGGGTCGAGCGCCCGCCGCAGCAGCCGCTTCAGGCGGTGTCCCCGGCAGATCGCCAGCAGCCGCCGTTCCCCGGCCCCCGGCTCCTGCCAGCGCGATACCAGACTCGCCAGATCGGGGCGGTGCTCCAGATACCATTCGAGCCGTTCCCGGAACTCCGGCAGCGCGTCCAGGGTTTCGGGTTCGATCGTCTCCACCGCGAAGAGGGGGATCAGCCCGACGAACGAGCGGATCTTCAGCGGGAAGCTGGTCCCGTTCGGGAGGCGCAGGACATCGTAGAAGAACTCGTCGTCCTCATCCCAGAGGGCGATCCCGTTCTCCCCGGTGCGGTCGCCGATCGCGGCCATCGCGGCGGCGATCCCCAGGAAGTGCTCGAAGAACTTGGTGGCGATCGCCTCGTAGACCGGGTTCGTGCGCGCCAGTTCCAGCGCGATCGTCAGCATGTTGAGGCTGAACATCGCCATCCAGCTCGTGCCGTCGCTCTGCTCCAGGTAACCCCCGGTCGGCAGCGGCTTGCTGCGATCGAAGACGCCGATGTTGTCCAATCCCAGGAAGCCCCCCTGGAAAACGTTGTTCCCCTCGGTGTCCTTGCGGTTGACCCACCAGGTGAACGAGAGGAGCAGCTTGTGGAAGACCCGTTCCAGGAATTCCCGGTCGGCCTCGCCGTGGTGGGTCCGCTCGATCAGATAGACGCGCCAGGCGGCCCAGGCAACCACCGGCGGGTTCACATCGCCGAAGGCCCACTCGTAGGCCGGATTCTGGCCGTTCGGATGCTGATACCACTCCCGCAGCAGCAGATCGAGCTGACCCTTGGCGAAGGTCGGATCGAGCAGCGCCAGCGGCAGGCAGTGGAACGCCAGATCCCAGGAGGCGTACCAGGGGTACTCCCAGGCGTCGGGCATCGACATCACCCGCTCGTTGTAGAGGTGGCCCCACTCGTGGTTGCGCCCTAGCCGCCGTTCCGGGGGCGGCGGTGGTTGGCCCGGATCGCCGGCCAGCCAGCGCGCCACCACGTAATGGTAGAACTGCTTCGACCAGAGGAGCCCCGCCATCGCCTGCCGGAAGACGAGGGCGAGATCCGCCGTCTGCCCCGGCGCCAGGGTCGCGTAGAAGTCGTCGGCCTCGCGCTGTCGCGCGGCGAAGGTGGCCGCGAAACCGCCGAACGGCGTGGTGGTCCCGGCCACGCCGAGCCGCGTCGCGCGCTCCCGCCAGTCGCGCGGGGTCGGCGCGGGGACGCGCGGTAGCAGATCCTCCTCCCCCGCACCGGGCGGCTCGTCGCCGATGACCGAGGCGACGGGCGCGACGATCAGGCGCAGCCGGACGGTCAGCGTCGCCCCCGGCGCGAGCTCACGCCGGTAGAGGGCGGCGGCCTTGGTGCCATGCCCGGCCCGATTGACCGCCCCACCCTCACCGTCGACCACGTAGCGATGGAAAGCATCCTTGACGAACGGCGTCGGATTCGGCACGCCGTAGAGGCGCTGGAGATCGGTGTCGTTCTCGGTGAAGAGGAGTTCGTCGGCCCCCTCGCAGAGGAGGAGTTGTTCGCCGAGGAGCGGATGGGTGCCCCCGATCGCCGGGAGTGTCGTGTCATCGGCCTGCCGGATCGCCGCTGCGGTCAGCTCGCCGCGCCGCTGCCCCGGCCCCCACGACCACGTATTGCGATACCAGAGGGTCGGCAGGAGCCAGATCGTCGCCGCGTCCGGCCCTCGATTGGTGACGCTGAGGCGGATCGCGATGTCGGTGGGCGACTCCTTCGCGTACTCCACGACGACATCGAAGTAGCGCCCTTCGTCGAAGATCCCGGTGTCGAGCAACTCGAATTCCGGCATGTCGTGGCCGCGCGCGCGCGACTCCGCCAGTAGGCGCTCGTACGGGAACGCGGCCTGCGGGTAGCGATAGAGCATCCGGAGGTAGGAACTGGTCGGGGTGGCGTCGAGGTAGTGGTAATACTCCTTGACATCCTCGCCGTGATTCCCCTCCGGCCCGGTGAGGCCGAAGAGGCGCTCCTTGAGGATCGGGTCGCGCCCGTTCCAGAGGGCCAGCGCGAAGCAGACCCGCCCTTTGTCGTCGGAGAGCCCTGCCAGCCCGTCCTCGTTCCAGCGGTAGGCGCGGGAGCGGGCGTGATCGTGCGGGAAGGAGCCCCAGGCGTCGCCGTTCGCGCTGTAGTCCTCGCGCACCGTCCCCCAGGCGCGCTCGCTGAGATATGGCCCCCAGCGGGTCCAGGCGGCGTGGTCGGCGCGCAGGCGGTCGCGTTCGGCGGTCATGGCCCACCAATCATCATGCACGATCGTGCCAAAATGTACGCTACAACGGACGATGCACCATGCGCCGATGCTCTTTTGCTAAAGGGGAAGCGCGCGGTATTACCGATAGTATCCCAGGAACTGGCCCACCGATCACACCCCGCCGCGCGGCGCGTTAGCACCACCCGCTGCTGACCTCCCGCTCACCTCCCGACTATGGGCCGATCTCCACGACCAGATACGAGCCCTCGGTCATCACCGGGAAAGTCTCGGCGGTGTACGGTCCCAGCACCAGCCCCGGCGCGGGCATGTCAGCAGACCCTACCTCCGGCGCGACCACGCCCCCGCCGGGCGCCAGGGGTGCCGCCGACTCCACGCTGACCTCGTAGCGGCGCACGCGCAGCCTGTCCGGGTCGCACCAGGAGCGCCCGGTGCGGATATCGAACTCCCAGCCGTGCCAGGCGCAGGTCAGGATCTCGCGCGCGCGGCTGTAGGTGATCTCGCCCGGCACCCGCGCCTGCGCCAGCCCCCACGTCTTGCCCTCGCAGAGCGGCCCGCCCTGATGGGGGCAGCGGTTCCGCAGCGCGAAGAACTCCCCCGCCAGATTGAAGACCCCGAGCGACCGCCCGGCGACCTCGACGATCTTCCGCGCGCCATCCGGGATCTCGTCCGCGCGCGCCACGATGTAGCGTGCCATCGCTATCCCTGGGGTGCCATATCGGGCAGATGGTAGAGCGCGCGCGCGTTCTCGTAGAGGATCTTGCGGCGGATCTCCTCCGACAGGCGCGGCGGCAGCACGGTATCCGGGGCGTCCCAATCCCAGTGGGCGTAATCGCTGGCGAAGATCAGGCGCTCGGCCCCGATCTGGTCGATCAGGCGCAGCAGATCGGCGGCGTGCTCCGGCTCCTCGACCGGCTGCGTGCAGAACCAGACGTGCTCGCGGAGATACTCGGACGGCTTGCGCTTGAGGTGCGGCAACTCGTCGCCGAGCAGCGCGTGGGTGTTGTCCAGCCGCCAGGCGAGCGCGGGTGCCCACCCGAAGCCGTTCTCCGCCGAGACGACGCGCAACTGCGGGAAGCGCTCGAAGACCCCCTCGTAGACCATGCTGATCAGGTTGGCCTGCATCGACTGTGCCGGGCCGACGTGATCCTCGATGTAGAAGGAGGGCCAGCCGCAACCGGTGATCGGCTGCCCGCCGGAGCCGAAGGCGTGGGACATCACCGTCAGCCCGTACTCCTGGCAGGCGGCGTAGATCGGCCAATACTTGCGTCGCCCCATCGGCTCGCGCGGCCTGCCACTGAACTGCACCTGCACGAAGCGGGCATCACGGGCGCGGCGCTCGATCTCCGCCACCGCCAGATCGGCGTGCTCGAACGGGACGGCGATCGAGGCCCGCAACCGTGGCTCCCGGTCGAGCCACTCGGCGGCCTGCCAGTCGTTCACCGCCGTCGCCAGCGCCGCGTCGAACTCGGGATTGAGCTGCGACCCCACCCCGGTCAGCGGGTTCAGGATGCCAAAGATGACGTTCCACTCATCGAGCAACTGCCGCGCGGTGAAGGCGCAGTCGGAGCCGGCCTCGCGCCCGGACGGCGGGTAGGCGTCGTTGCGCCGGTTCAGGAAGCGCGGGTAGAAGCCGCCGGACGGCCCACGCAGCCCATACGTTTTGATGTATTCGAGCCAGCGCGCCGAGAGGAACGGATAGAGATCGCGCTCGGAGTCGAGCTCGTTGTGGATGTCGCAGTCGATCAGCGCGGGCCGGGTCCGCGTCGCGGTCGTGGCGCGCGGCATGGTGGTAGCCATCGATCATTCTCCTTCCACAACGACGTACTCAGGGCAGGGACGGTGACGAAGGGAAGCCATAGAGCGCGCGCGCATTGTCGCCCCGGATGCGCCGCGCCAATTCAACGGGCAGGCGCGGCAGGGTCGACGCCAACGGATCGGCGGTGTGCCGGTGCGGGTAATCGGAGCTGAAGAGGAGCATGTCGTCGGAGCCGATCTGCGCCACCGTCGCCAGCAGCTCCTCGGTCGTCGGCGGCGCGTCGAACGGCTGGAGGGTCAGCCGGACGTGTTCGCGGATGTAGGCCGACGGCGCGCGCTTCACCCACGGCACCAGCGAGCGGAGATTGCGCCACTCCTTGTCGAAGCGCCACAGAAAGGCCGGGAGCCAGGTGCAGCCGCTCTCGATCAGCGTGACGTGGAGGGCCGGGTAGAGGTCGAAGACCCCCTCGCTGACGATGCTGGCAAGCTGCGACTGGAAGACCTGCGCCATCCCGGCGTACTCCTCCGCGTAATAGGAGGGCCAACCGGACGGGAAGGGCGGATTCCCCGGCATACCGCCGAAGTGGATCCCGGCCACGAGCCCCCGCCGCGCGATCGCTTCCCACAGCGGGCGGTAGAGGCGGCTGCCGTAGGGATGCTCCGCGCGCGCCGGGAGGAGCACCTGGACGAAGCCCGGATGGTCCGCGACCCGCTCGATCTCCCGCGCGGCCAGTTCGGGCAACTGCACCGGCACCACGATCGACGCGCGCAGGCGCGGCTCTTTATCGAGCCATTCGGCGATCTGCCAGTCGTTGACCGCGCTGGCGAACGCGACCGCCGCCTCGGGGTTGTGCAGGCTATCGATCGCGTAGAGGCAATTGAGGATCGCGATCGCGATACCGAGCGGATCGAGGTGTTGCTCGCGCAGCAGGGCGAGGCTCGAACCGGCGGGGCCAGCAGTCGGCGTGCTGCCGGGGCGCGCAACGGGCGGCGAGGCTTTCGGATGGTAGGTGCTCTGCGCCCCCTTGAAGGCCGATTGCGCGACGTGATCGACCCAGTAGGGCGGCAGATAGGGGAACAGCGCCTCGACCTTTGGCACCCGGTTATGCACGTCGCAATCGATCAGTGGCGCGCGCAACCCCGCCGCGCCCGCCGTCGCAGTCTCAGTCGCGGTCATCGTCCCCTCCCGCGCCGGGTGGCCCCTCCGCCACATGGCGCATCACGCGATACAGACACCGCACCACGCAGCTGTAGTGGCGCGGATCGGGTGCGCGCAAGGGCAAGGAATAACATCGCGAAGACCGATCGCCACGACCGCGCCGCGCCCGACCCCAGGACGGTAGCACAGGTCCGATCGACTGTCAAAGCGGTGGTATTACCGAAATGAGCGGTCGCCAGGAGCGTTCAGCGGAACTGGAGAGTACACGGAATGGCGGCGTGGCGTGGCATCGATCCGAGAAGCTACGTCGAGAGTCGGCAGGTGCCAGGAGGCTGGGTTAGTCACGACGCAGGCTGACCAGGGCCGGGCGGCGCGGTCATTGTATCGCGCAAGCGAGGAGCCAAATCGCCAAGCAAGCAGATCGAGAAAGACAGAGAGAACGACTCATGCGTACATCATGTAGCAGCGGGATTATTCGCTATGGAGTAGGGGGTGACCATGAGTGGCTACATCTTCGACAACGCGGCTGAGCGGCCAACTGCCCAGCGCTTCGGGAGCCTGGAGGCCCTCTACGACCCCCGCACAACCCATTTTTTGGAGATGACAGGGGTCGGCCCCGGCTGGCGGTGCCTGGAGGTCGGCGCCGGCAGCGGCTCGATCGCCGCCTGGCTCGCGGATCGGGTCAGTGAGACCAGACATGTGCTAGCCACCGACATCGACCCGCGCTTCCTGACCGTGCTCGCTGAGACAGGCCACCCGCACGTCGAGGTCCGCCGACACGATGTCGGGACCGACCCGCTGCCGGAAGGAGCATTCGACCTCATCCACGCGCGTCTGGTGTTCGTCCATGTGCCGACGGCCCCAGCGGCCCTCGCGCGGCTGGCGGCGGCACTCAAGCCAGGTGGCTGGCTGGTGGTCGAGGACTTCGACCCCACCTTCATCGACCGGGCGTTTCCGACCGCCGACCCGGACGCCACACTCGCGCGCACGGCCTTCCGGGCACTCGGACAACTCTTGGTCGCACGTGGTGCCGGACCCGGATGGGGCCGGAGCCTCTATCAGCGCTTCCGCGATCTGGAGCTGGCGGAGGTGGGCGTGGAGGGACACCTCACGATTCGCCAGGGTGGCTCCGCCGGTGCGCTCCTGGACCGCGCGAACTTCATGCAAATCCGTGATACCGCAATCGATGCCGGGCTCATCGAGGCCGAGGAGATCGACCGCATGATCGCCCTCCTCGACGACCCTGCAATCGCCTGGGCCTCGCCGACGATGTTCAGCGTTTGGGGTCGCCGTCCGTGAGCGGCTGCGCCCTTTCGCACCTCACAGTAGCCAATTGATGCACACGAACAGTGCCGTAACGATCATAAAGTGCGGATACCCACAGGAGTGACGCAGTTGAACGTGACCATAAGGCGCAATCGCGTCGACTCCACATTCAACTGCGTCACTCCTACTCTTTTGCGACCGCTCCTACCGGATGGCACCGCCATATTGCGCCTCGTGGAGCCGCGAGTAGGTCCGCCCGGCGGCGACCAGCTCGTGGTGTCGCCCCTGCTCGGCGATGCCGCTCTCATCCACCACCACGATCCGGTCGGCCCCCTGGATCGTCGCCAGCCGGTGCGCGATCACCAGCGTCGTGCGTCCCTCCGAAAGCTCCGCGAGCGCCCCCTGGATCGCGCGCTCCGTCTCGGTATCGAGCGCGGAAGTCGCCTCGTCGAGGATCAGGATCGGCGGGTTCTTCAGGAACATCCGCGCGATCGCCAGGCGCTGCTTCTGCCCCCCGGAGAGTTTCACGCCGCGCTCGCCGATGATCGTATCGAGCCCGGCGGGCAGATCCTCGATCAGGCCACCGAGGCGCGCTCGCCGTGCCGCATCCACGATCTCCGCCTCGGTGGCGTCGAGCCGCCCGTAAGCGATGTTCTCGCGGATGCTCCCGGCGAAGAGGAAGACGTCCTGCTGCACGATGCCGATCTGTCGCCGCAGCGAGGCCAGCGTCATCTCCCGGATGTCGATCCCATCGATCGTGATCCGCCCCTCCTCCACCTCGTAGAAACGCGGCAGCAGGGAGCAGATCGTCGTCTTCCCCGCGCCGGACGGCCCGACGAAGGCGACCGTCTCGCCGGGGCGGATCGCCAGGTCGATCCCCCGCAGCACCCGTTGTTGGGGGGTGTAGCCGAATTCGACCCCCTCGTAGGCGATGGCCCCGCGCAGCCCCTCGACCGCGAGCGCGCCGGGCGCGTCGGCGATGTCGGGCGCGGTGTCGAGCAGTTCGGTGTAGCGCTTGAAGCCGGCGATCCCCTTCGGATAGGTCTCCAGGACCGCGTTGATCTTCTCGACCGGGCGGAAGAAGACGTTGACCAGCAGCAGGAAGCCGACGAAGCCTCCCTCGCTGAGGCTGCCCTGCATGACGAAATAGGCCCCGGCCACCATCACCACCAACTGCGTCAGCCGCATGCTGAGGTAGCTCAGCGACATGCTGGCGGCCATCAGGCCATACGCCTGGAGCTTGGTCGTGCGGTAACGGGCGTTGTCCTCGGCGAACAGGCGGCGCTCGTGGTCCTCGTTGGCGAAGGCTTGCACGACGCGCATCCCGCCGACGTTCTCCTCGATCCGCGCGTTGAAATCGCCCACCCGCCCGAAGAGCGAGCCCCACGTCCGCGTCATCTGCCCGCCATAGCGGCTGGTGAGGAGCGCGATGATCGGCACCAACACGGCGGTGATCAGGGCGAGCGGCGGATTGATCGCGAACATCAGCGCGAAGGCCCCGATAAACGTCATGATCGCGATGAAGAGATCCTCCGGGCCGTGGTGCGCGATCTCGCCGATCTCTTCCAGGTCTTTGGTCACGCGCGCCACGAGGTGGCCGGTCTTCTGGTTGTCGTAGAAGCGGAACGACAGCTTCTGGAGGTGATCGAAGCTCTTGCGGCGCATCTCGGTCTCGATATTGATCCCGAGCATGTGGCCCCAATAGGTCACGATCGCCATCAGGCCGGTATTGAGCAGATAGATCCCCAGCAGCGCGGCGGCGGCGAGGGCGATCAGCCCCCATGCGCGGCTCGGCAGCAACTCGTCCACGAACGCGCGCACCGCGAGCGGGAAGGCGAGTTCGAGCAACCCCGCCAGCACCGCGCAGGAAAAGTCGAGGGCGAACAGCGTACGGTGCGGTCGGTAGTAGGCCCTTGTGCTAGTTGGTTGGGAAGGCCAAGCCCTTGATCTGGAGCCAGTCGGGGTGCCCGAGGAGCCGATTGAGCCAGATACAGAGGGTATGGGCGGCGAGCTTGGTGTGGAGCCGGGCGCAC
>JAABUU010001748.1_pt1 | contig 34441 bp, 48 predicted proteins | sample 5559301 | NCBI WGS metagenome assembly JAABUU01 (sample SAMN10711884, study PRJNA513360) | rock metagenome | isolation source: Antarctica rocks | place: Antarctica: Victoria Land, Richard Nunatak white
CGCGGCAGTTAGCCAAGGAACTACAAGACTACGAGATCCGCGTTGATGAGAAGGCAAACGACACCTACGGGGCGTTCAAGGTGGGGACGCATGATGACCTGGTGACCGCTCTGGGCCTGTCCGTGCAAGAGACACCACGAAACGCTGACGCGCCGGTCGCTGGGGGCACACGCGGCGGGATACGGAGCGCTCCGTATCCCGCCGCGGCCGTGGGTAGCGTCCCTTCCCCTTTGAGGCGATGGCCCTTTTGAGAGGACCCCACATGATGATGATGATGATGGAGCGACATGCCCGAGGATGAAGACACGCCCCGCACGCCAGGGTGGCTCGGTGATGCCATCCTACAGAACGGCGTGGACCAGGGCGCTACGCGGCGGGCTGCCATCCGGGAGGCCAATGCGCGCCGGCAGGGCCGTCTACAACGATCCGTGTAGTGCGCCATTTAACCGAGCTATGTGTTGCTCTGAGAGCCGCACTTGGCGCTAGTGTGAGGGTGCGACGGCATGCGTCAGCACGCGGCACGTGCTGAAGTGTGAAGCCCGTCAGTCAAGGGGCTAGGCGTCACCCGAAAGATGCTGACGCCCCGAACCCTGAGTCCTATGCTGACAACGCACACCCGATTGGGTGAGCACAGGAACCCACGAGTAGGCATCGTGATCGTTGACAGGCGAAAAACGGGGTGACACGCCTGAGCCAAAATGGCATGGGGAGGGCAGATGGTACTACATGGCCATCTGAGCGCTACCGATTCCCCCGGTGTATAGTGGGCAGCTACGGGACTCTTTCACACATAGCTTGGGAACTTGGGAACTCCCACGCCGCTTGACCCGCCTCGGTGGGACACGAGAATGCCAGTGTGCGGACGGGAGGACGGAGGCGGCGTAGTAGCCAAAGGCCGCGCTGTAATGGTGCGGACAGGGTGAAGGTCCGCCAGGGGACGTCCTTGAAAAGCGCGGTCAACAGATGAAGGGAGGAAAGCAGATGATGGCAGGCGTGTCCTGCTGGTGCGCCTCCCCGTGGACAACCACAAGTCTGCCCTTCGTGAGTACGGGGATCCAACCGGAAAGCGCAGTGCGGTGAAAGTCGCATGCTGCGTTTGGGGCGGGGGAAAGGCGGAGACGCCCTACCTATCGCGACAAAACCAGCCATTTGCTGTGAGCAGGGCGAAACGCCTCGTTTTAGGCCTTTGGGCACCGGCATTCCTGTGATAACAATGGCGCTCTAGCTGACCAACCACTGTTCTGCGCCTCTGGGCATGGCCAGTGGAGGAGCCGGGATGCTGCGATAAGGGCTATTCTCACAGGATCCAGGAGCCTTGACCCCGTGTTTCCCCACATGGCTGGTTTTTACATGAATCGTTGTAGGGGGCCACGCCGGCCTGTGTGCATCCAGAGGGCCTGGCCCGCTTGCTGGAGGCCCTGAGCTAAACTGCTGCTAGCGCGCTAGCACCCTTCCCCTATGGTGGGGGCATGTCCTCTGCCTGCATGCTTCTGGCCAGGAGGTTAATAGCGGGGGTGAGGCAGGGGGCACACAGCCCGTCTTTCGACACCATCTGCGCAAGTTGCCCACACAAGCCGCAGATGGCGATTTTCACAGTGGGCGCGAATTGTGTGGGCGCGCTGATGGCTTGGTTCTGGCCTGCCGTCATACTGAATCGCTCTTGTGTCTTCAGCGTATAGGCATGGATCTCCTTGACGTGATCCAAGAAGGCGGGGTTGTCACGCTCGGGGGATGAGCGGAAAGCACTCTCGGGGCCAGTGACATCACTCAGGCACCGGAGAAGATAGTTAATGGCTATGAAGTCCTGCTGGCTCAACACCACGACAAAAGCTTTCGGGCTCACCCCCTGCCCTGTGTCGGAAGGTTTGTGGTCGCCGTTTTCTGGTGGCATGGCTCCCCTCCTGTCTACTTTATGCCTGCTAGCCGAGTAGCCGCAGCCACCAGGGCCGCCGGCGCACGGCGCGCTCCAGCTGGGCAGCGCGTTCCTCAGCCTGACGTGCCCGCTCCCGTGCGGCGCCCAGCTCCTCAGCCTGGCGCTCGATGGTGGCGTCCTTGCCCATGAGTGCCGCGCGGGATGCCTCCAGTTCGCGTTCGAGGGGGGCGACGGCGTGCTCAACAGCCTGACCAACCAGGGCTGCAAAGGCTGCTGCGGACTGCTGCTGCGTTGCCGCTGATTGCTGCTGCGGTCGTGTGATGCTCTCATCGGCATCGACTGTCAGGGGGTAGGAGGCCGCAAGACGCTGCTCTATCTCTTCCTGCGGGACGTTGCTGCGCATGGCATCCGCAATGGACCGCAGCACCTCAAGGGCGGCCGGCTCGTAGCGCCTGCTTCGCCCCTGGCCCTGGCTGGGCACATAGCCAGCGAAGCGATCGCGGTAATAGCGCACCGTCGACTCAGGGAGTGACAGCGCACGGGCAATCTCGGCAATGGTGAGGAACCCACTCGCCCCACTCACTGCGGAGCCGTTGCGGTCTGCTGCGGAGCACAGAGGGCCATCATGGGCCTACTCCCCAGCCTCGTCGCCCAGACCGGCGGCATAGGGCATGGGGTCACCATACAGCCGATGTGAGCCGGCGGTCATGATATAGGCTTGCTCGTACTCCGGCTCATGTGGCTCCAGCGTGCGCCAGGCCGTGGCCACGATAGATAAGCCGTCGCCGAGCTGGCCATGCACCTCGACACGGACGCGCAGAGGCCGGCGCGGGGGATCAGGGCGCTGCTGTTGCGGGCTGGTCATGGCGCGTCTCTTGGCTGAAGGGGCACGCCCCGCTCCTGTCGTTCAGCCAGGGCGGTGACATCGGCGAGGCGCACACGCCGCCCGGTCCCTGTGCCCGGCCAGACCGGCAGCAGGCCCTTTCTCATCCAGGTGTAGAGACGGCCCTTGGCCACACCAGAGAGGCGTACGACATCCCGAATAAAGAGGGCATCGGCAGGCAGGGGTGTGGCCTCCCCGGCTGCGGAGAGCCGCGTGGTGCGTTGCTGGGCTAGGGCGCGTACATCCTCCACGCGGACAAGGGGCCCATAGCGGCCCCGCCATCGGGGGAGCCGGCCCTGCTTCACCCAGGTCGCGATCATGCTTCTGGAGACATCCGTGTGGCGCAGGGCTTCATAGATAGCCACGGCATCCGCAGGGGCAGGAGGTGCAGGAGGGGTAACGAGAGCCTGCACAGCGGCAAGGCTCACCCGACGCCCAGAGGGAGAAGGCTGGGCCGTGAGCCGCCCGCTCTTGATCCACCGATACACGGCGGCAGGTGTGACACCCGCCGCCTGTGCCGCCGCCCGCACGCTGACCAGGGCCTCGGGGGCCGCCTGGGGGCTGTCGTTCACGGGCATGGCGCTACACTCCCAACTCGTCGCTGTGGGGCAGCAGTCCCTGCTTCTGGGCGAGAGTGCGCACATCGGACTCACGGACGCGCAGGCCATGGGGACCGCGCCAGCTGGGGAGCAATCCCTGCTGTACCCAGAGCACCATGCGCCAACTCGCCAGTCTCACGGCTCGGGCGACCTCGTCCAGGGTGTGTGCCTCGGGCGGGGCCTGCGCATCAAGGAGGGCGCACAACGCACCCACAGCAGCCCGGCTCACCCGGCGCCCAGAGGGGGAAGGATGGACGGTGACCCGCCCTCTGTCTATCCAGCCCTCCACGACCGTCGTCGTGACACCTGCCGCCTGTGCCGCCGCCCGCACGCTGACCAGGTCCGAGAGTGCCTCCTGGCTAGCCGCCTGCCCGCCGTCTGCCGTGCCACCCATCACGTCTCCTCTGCTCAGCCTATCCACGGTCACGTGGGGCGCGTTCCCGGCGCACCTGCTCCACATCTTGCTTGTTCAGCAGGAGATACGTCCTGCCCACCGGCGGCGTGATGCGCTCTGCCTTGATCCGCCCTGTGCTCACCCATTTCTCGACCGTCTTGATGCTAACGTCCAACAAGGTGGCCGCCTGGCGTGTCGTCAGCCCGCCGTCAGCCTTGCCCGTGCTCATGGCGCTACTCCCTGCTCTGAGCCCCGCGCCTGGGTGGCCTCCAGCGCAGGCGCACGGCCGCGTCGAGCCAGTTCATTGCGGCAAGCGGCCTGGAGGTTCCGACACAGGTGGCCCTGCTCCTCCTCATGGGCATAGAGCTCGCGTAGCTTCTCAGCGAAGTAGCGGTGATCCTCAAGGTCGTTGCCCCCCATGCCCTTCTTGGCGGGATAGCCCGCTGGAGCAAAGAAGGTCGGCCAGACCTTCTCATAGTCGTAGACCTCGCGCACGGTGATGCCCAGGTCCTTGGCCAACTGCGTGAGCGCCAGGCGCTCAGGAATGCCCCCGGCATGGGCCAGGACCCGCTCTGCCCGGACCAGTTCGCAGACATAGCCGGTCTGTAACTGCCAGGCGCTGGCGATGCCCTTAGCGGCAAAGGTGGCGCACTGCCGGACCTCCTCATCGGGGAGCCCGCGGACATAGGGCTGTGGATTGCGGAGCACTGCATCCAGATGGTGGACTGCCTCGCGCAGCTCCTCAAAGAGCGCGCGGAGTCCAGGATCGCCCTGGTCGGCGGCCGGCGCTGGCAGCACTTCGCCACCCGGTGGCGAAGTAGGCACCGGCGTTGGCTCAGGCAGGTCCGGAGTTGACTGGTGCTGCGGTGTTGTTCCGGTCTGGTGCGGGTGCTCAGCGACAAGCTGAAGCGCCTCCCTGAGCGTCAAATCCGCAACGGCTGCGCTTTTGTCGGCGCCCTCGGCCTCCAACCGTGCCGGCAGTTGCCGTGCCACCTGCATGTAGGCCTGGGCGGTGCGCTCGCTCACATGGCAGTGCTCACGCAGCCAGGAACCCCACTGGCCATGAGGGACCAGGCTTCGGGCCTCCCGCAGGAGCGCTCCTGCGGCCATGGCGTGCTGGAGGCCTGCGCGCACCGCCGTGGCGCACTGCTGGTGCTCGTCGTTGATGCGCTGGGCCAGCAACAGCAGGGCCACGCTTTCGGGGACCATGGGCTACTCCCCGGCCTCGCCGCCGGCAATGACCAGCTCAGACAGCTCGACGTTCAGGGCCTCCGCGAGGCGTCGCACGGTGCTATAGCGCGGCCCATGTATGCCCGTCTCCAACCGGCTGATTGTCGCCTTCGTCATACCGGCACGTTGGGCCAGCTCGCCCTGTGAGAGCATCCTGCGTTCGCGTATCTCGCGCAGCCTGATCTGCATAGCCTGCCTCCCTTCCGCACCACTAGTATATCGTAGACGCATCGTTACAGCAACGAATTTATACCAATATGTTGACAGAGCGATATAGAAGTGATATACTTTTAGGTAGGGAGAGCAAACGAGCTCCCCACAAAAAAGCCGACCCGCACACCCTGCCAAGAGAACGCGGGTCGGCCGACCTAAGGAGGTCTGGACCCATGGTAGCACAGCAAACGGCCACGGCGGCACGGAAGTCCACCAAGGCAGCCTACAAGCCCCATGTGCGCACCTCGACGCCGAGCGTGGCCTGTACACCGTCCAGAGCGAGCGCTACACGTACCTGCTCTACGCTGTGGACGTGGCGCAGGGCACCTGTGAGTGCGAAAGCGGCCAGCGCGCCTTCAAGGGCGTCAAGCGCCTGGGCGGCGTGTGCAAGCATCTCTACATCTGCCGCCAGTACCACACCCACCGCATAGCCACTCTCGCCGCGACGCAGGACCGCCCCGCCACCGGGGAGGTGGCGGCCGTGGCCCCCGAGCCGGGCCTGGGCGTGCGGGTGGCCGGCTCGGGCCAGGGCTATGAGATCTACGAGCTGCGCACGGGCACGCTGATCTGCCATGTGGACGACCCGGCCACGGCCGGCCTGCCCACCCCGCGCAGGGCGCCCGCCTTCATCCCCGCACCCGCTAAGTTCGCTGAGCTGTTCGCCGCCTAGTGGGAGCCCGCCTGCCCGTACTGCGAACGCTTGCAGTACGGGCAGGCCTGAGATGAAGGAGAGAGACCAAGGCCATGATGGACAAGACACCCACTACCCCCGCGCCCACCCTGCCCACGCCCCTGCAGGTCAGTAACGCGCCGTGGCCCTGCGATACCCGGCTGATCATGCATGTGCAGCCGGGAGCCCCCGTGGGATTTGCCGATGTGCGCCTAGGCATGGGCCGCGGCACAAAGGGCAAGGGCCAGCGACCTGGCGACGATCCAGCCGTTATCGTCGCGACGCTGCGCCGCCTCTCAGAGCATCTGGCCCAGTATGCCCAGGATTACGAGGCGGCCTGTCTTCAGGACACACAGGAGCCGGTGCTGTGCCCCTGTGGCGAGCCCACGACCGGCACTGAGTACTGCGCCACCTGCATCGCGTTCTGAGCCACCCTGGGGGCAAAAGTGACCACGTGGGCCTTTTTAGCGCCACCCCCGGCACGCCAAACGACTGCAGACGTCTGCACTCGTTTAGGCCCACCCTTGGCACGCCAAAAATACTCTTGACGTCAAGAGTATTTTTGGCCACCACCCACCTACTGAGGAGATCAGCATATGTCCACCAAGACACAGACGACGGCCAGAGCGGCCACGGCACAGGCAGCCCCCGCCCCCGCCCCGGCTCCGGCGGCCACACAGCGCGTCGAGAAAGAACGCATCACCCTGGAGTTCTCCGACGTCCACGAGGCGTTTGAGGTGCTCAGTGTGCTCTGCGTCCACCTGGAGGGGCTCTACGCCGACCAGAATCACCATGGGTGGAAGTCAGCCCGGACAGCCAACACGCTGGCCATCGCCGCCGGCGCGCTTTATTTCCATGCGAACGCCCTCACCGACGCCATGATCGACCGGCGCAACGCCCAGGGCGGCGATGAGGGCGACGCGCATGACGAGTGAGGCGGTGACAGCCCCGGCCACCACAACGGCCCCACCGGCCACCACCCGGCGCGTGCGCCGGGCGCCACAGCCCCTGCCGCCTGTCTCCCCTGAAGCCAGGGAGATGATCTCCTGGGGCGCTCACCTCCTGGTGCAAGCCCTGGCTAGACCCGAGCAGGGCACGCCCCCGCTGGCCACGAGCGTCTACTGGGCGCTCGCCGGCATCTCTCTGGCCTTGGCGGAGGACCCAGCCCTCACGCGCGGCCTGCGGAGCCTTGGCCGCGGTGACAAGGGGACCATTGACCTGCTCCTGGCCCTCGGGCACGCCGTGCCGGGCACGCTCAAGGACTGGGTCGGTGGAGACGAACGCCACCGGCCAGCGTCAGGCGCTACCCCACCGGCGAGCGCAGGGGAGCCGGTCGCCGTCCCCACTGCGGCCTGCCCCACCACGGGCGCGGATGAGAAGGAGATCACGATGACCACACCACAGACCACCTCCCCCGGCGCGAGCGAGAAGGACTATCGCGCCGTTCTGACCGACGCCGCACGGGTTGCTGGCCGCAACCTCGCCGGCAGCGCGGACGCGGGCGACCTGGACCACCTGGCCTACACCAGCTACCTGGCCGTGTGCCACCTGGCCCACGTGCTGACCGACCCGCGTGGCGCGGCGGTTCTGGCCCGGCTCCGCCGGGTGGACCCCGAGGCTGTCGACCAGTTCGCCGCCATCGGGTGGGGCCAACGTGCGGCCATTGCGGCCGGCGACGTTCTGGTGGATGGCCAGGACCCCAGGCTGCCGCCGTCCACGCCCCAGGAGTACACCCATGCGGCGCTCAGTCGCGCCCTGGTGACGTGGATGCTGGCGCTCGCCGCCACCCCCGATTGGCGCGAACGGCTGACCCGCTCGGAGGCCAACCCCTCCCAGGCCACGGCTGACTACGCCTACATCCGGGCCACGGTGCGCTGGCTCCGAGACCCGCGCCCGTTCGAGGAGCGGGGCCCCGTGCCTGATCGGCGGGACTTCGGCCCCCTGCCTGAGGCCCTCTCCACCGGCGAGGAGACCGGCGCGTCATTGGCCACGGGTGACGCCGCCCTGCTGGTCGATCTGCTGGGCGCCCAGGGGCACGACCTGGAGACACCAGACGCTGCGGCGGCCGCCAGTCCTACCCCGACCCCTGCCACCGCAGCCACCTCTCCAGCGTCGCCCTTACACTGACTCTGTGGCCTCAGAGGGGAGTAGCCGCACTGCACCCCCTGGGGCCATTCACCCCCAAGAAAGAGAGCACCCGTGAACACCAGCGGACCCCTGAACACCACCACTCGTGATCAACTCCGCTCCTATCTCGCCACCCTGGCTGGCCGTCGCCATTCCTGGCCCCATCTTGCCCTGCGGCACAACTCCCTGGCCCACGCGCAGCCCTGCCGCCTGTGTGATCATGGCGTGGCTCAGCCGCCAGAGGGACCAGCCCTGTTCTGGGGCGTGGACCCACTGTGCCCCTGCTGCTCTGCCCAGGTTGCCCCGGAGCTGGCCACCTATCATGCCGTGCTGGCGGCGGCGATCCACCACGCCGGCGGCGACTGGCGTGACCTGGGCCGCGCATCCTGACCTCTGTCGCCGTGGCAGGAGCGGCAGACGTAGACTAGGAGGCACGCCGCCCTGCCATGTGCGCCGGCGCAGACTGGCGTGTGGCAGCGACCGTAGGAGGAGCCACAGAGATGAGATACTACAAAGAACAACCTGTGATGATAACGATGGCAGAGGCAGCAGACCTGCTGGGCCTGAGCCGCAGCACGATCAGGACGCTGTGTGACCGCGGCGAGATCGCCAGCGTGCGCCTCGGCGACCGCATCCTCGTGGTGCGTACCGAAATTGAGCGGCTCGTGGCCGAGGCCATGGAGCAGCAGCAGGCGCGGCGGGCAGCGGAGGCCCAGCTCGCTGAAGCCCGGGCCACACTGAAGGCGCTGCCAGCCAGACGGCGCCAACGCAGGGCTACAGGCTTGTAAGCGCCTTCCCTGCTACCGCCTAACACCCCCACACACGTGCCCCAGAGGCGTGTCGGAAGCACCTCAGGGGCACACCTCTATCCTACCCATCCTATGCGGAACGAGCGCAGGCCCCGGGGCGACAGGTAGAAGGAAAGCGACCCGGGGCCTGCCCCCTTTATCGTACGGGGAGAGGAGCGGCCCATGGTCGCCATGACCACCCGCGCGGGCGCCCTCGGAGCGGCACACATCCGCCGGGAGGCCTGCTCCGCCGCCACCACGGCCGCCCGGGAGGGGGCGCATTCTGCTGTCTGCAGGCCTCTGGAGGGCTGTTTTATTGCCCCCGGGGCAACAGCTCACCATCGTCTGGGGGCGGGCGCGGGGCCGCTCTCTCTGGTAGTTGACTAGTTATGGTGGCGCCGATAAGCCCGATTATCACAAGCATAGCGGCTGCGCGCCCGGGAAACAGGCAGGGCCGCTCTGGACAGCGCTGTCCAGAGCGGCCCTGACCCACTACACTCCGCGCGCTCGTGCAGGATGTCCCCCCCCACACCAGCACGCCCACCGTTGCGCAGGAGAGAAGATACCTGGGTATCGGCCCAACTGCCTGGCCAGTATGCGCGCTCAGGGCAGGACTCGGCAGTAACGCATATCTCCACTAGCGTGTGATTTTGCTTACAGGGGGCCCGGGGAGAAGGAGAGAAGGAGATGTGCAAACCAGGCTCAGGCCGAGCGAGCAACGGCCGCAGACTCGACCAGCTTGCCGGCGGCCTTCAGGTTGCGCACGGTGGTATCAGCCACCCCCGCGGCTCGGGCCAGAGGACGCACGCCCCGCACACCAGCGGTCCACTGCTCAAGCACGCGCTGCTCCGCCGGGGATGGTCGCCAGCGTGGGTGTGGCTTGCCCTGTCTGGCCGCCACCTCGCACGCCCACGAGCAATGTTTGCCGTTCGCACCGCGGCGCTTGATCGGCCCACCACACTGGGCACACGGGCCGCGCCGGCGGCGCGCCTCCATATAGTGGGCAGTACGGCAGGCCAGAGAGTGGAAGCGGGAGGCCTCCGGCTTGGCCACACGAATTCGGGCACGGAACCCTACCCCGCAGTGTTCACACGTGCGCTGCTGCCAGGCCGTGGTGGGGACGCGGCACTTGGGACAGAGCCAGGTCATGGTGGCCTGGTCGACCGTGCGCGGCAGATGATGCTTATCGTAGGCGCGCTCCTGACCACAGCACGTACAGCGCACAACCTTTTTCCCGAATCGCTCACCACGGCGATCCGCTTCCCAGCAATCACGCGAGCAGTAGAAAGGTCTGCCCTCATCCGCATGCTTTTTCAGTTCACTGGGCAGGAAGTACCTGGGCGTTCCGCAGACGCTACATGGGCGGTCCTCGCCCTGCTTGCCATACCACGTGGCATGGCCCCCGGCGACGCCCCCGGCGACGCCCCCCTGCTTGAAGCCACAGTCCGCACAGTATTTCTGATTAACCTGAGATGGCGAACGGTAGCCGATTTCCTTGCCACAGCTCTGGCAAGACAGGACGCGGCCCTTGCCCGTACCTCTCTTTCCGCGGCCGGCCTCATTCCAGGCTTGCAAGCATCCATCAAGGTGGTACTTTTTCTCTCCCTCTGCCACCTCTGTCACCCGGACCGAGATGAGAACTTCAGGCTTGGGGCAGTCCTCCCACCCGCACGCCACCTCGGTCCTTCCCCGAGCGACACGAGCGACGGCGGCGGCTTTGGTGGTTTCGGCGCGGCGCGCTTCTAAAGCCTTAAGGCGACACGCCTCCCCACAATAGGGACGCGGCGACACATCGTTCTTAGCCTGGAAGACTTTTCTGCAACCCGGCCATTGACAGACCCTGCGACGATGCTCCTGCTTGCAGGCTTCTCCGCAGAAGGCTTTCAGGGCCCTGGTCCGCGTAAAGGCCTGCTTACAGTGCCGGCACTGTGCCATTTTGGCCTCCTCTCCAGCTCCCTTTTGCCACTCCAGTGTAGCAAGTTCCACTCGTACCTAGACGACAGTATAGCAGGTATGGTAGTGTATGGGAAGCGGAGGCGCAGGCCTCCTTTGCCGGCCGGGGAGAGGACAACTTCCCGCGCACTCAGACACACGGAGCACAACACGCCAATGCAGTTCGTGATCGAAAACAAACAGACCGCCAACCGAGGACAAGTCGGCGGCGGTCTGTTCTTTGTAAGGAGTGAAGGTGATGCCAGCAAGCCCCCTCTTCACTGTGCCTTCCAAGCACAGTGTAGCAAAATCCACTCGCACATACTACCCCCCCATTGAAACTAGTGAGGTGCGCTCATGATGGCGCACGCCTACACCGAGCCGGCCACCTCGCCGGCGACGGCGGTCCCCAATCCCCTGATGCCCCTGTTCCTGGCCATGGCGCGCCGGGCTGACGCGGCAGATAGGCGGGCAGATGAGTCCGCGGCCCGTGATCGCGAGACCCGGGCCTACCTGAAGCGGGGCGACATTGAGCCTGGCCCCAAGCTGCTCTATCTGCAGATGGCCTACGAGCTCGACCACGGCCCGGGCAGTCCCGCGCCGACTGAGCGACCCTGGGAGTTCAAGACCATCGTCAACGCGTGGATGACCAAAACCACCGGCATGAATGAGCGGGCGGTCGGCGCGTGGCTCGAGGCCGCGACGAACCCCGAGATGACAGGAGCGCCCCTGTTCCGCCGGCGCGCCCACTATGAGAAGAACCCCACGACCGGCATGGTGGGCACCGTCTACCAGTACGCGCCCGTTGAGGGCGCTACCTGGGCAGAGACCTGGGGCACGGCCAGCACCATGCCGGTGCCCATCACCAACCGCCGGCGCGAGAAGGACCGCGAGAAGGCGGAGGCCCGGCGTGAAGAGAAGGACGCCGTGGTCGCCGAGGCGCGGCGCATCATTGCGGCGGCCTGCCCCCACTGTGGCAGTACTGACGTGTTCCTAGTCTGCCGCGCGTGCGGGACCAAGACCCATGCCGATGAGATCGCCGACGCCGGCGCGCCGACCCCCAGCAGGCAGGGGGGGGTACCGGACGATTCGTACACCTCTAGTAAAGACCATTACCAGTTATCCCCTATCCTAGGGGCGGACGATTCGTCCACGCCTCCTGAGCCCACCACCGTCGCCGCGGCCAGGGCGGCGCCTGCTCCCTCGGGGGCTGGAGGGGTACCGGACGATTCGTACACTACCCCCCAGGAGAATGATGAAGGGGTAGCCTGTCTGGAGCCGATCACCCCCGAGGCGGCCCTGGCGGCGGCCCTGCGCGTGGTGGCGCCCGCTGTGCTGCCCTACCCCAATCACATCGTGATGAAAGGCATACCCGGGAAAAAGTACACCACCGATGAGTGGCCGCTCACCGGGGAGCTCCTGGAAGCCCACTGCCTAGGCACGGCCACCTATGGGGCTGGCCTGTTCTGGCCTGACCCAGCCATGAAGAGCGGCCGCGCGGCGCGGGCCATCGCCTGGGACAGTGACGACGAGCTGGGCCGACTCATCAGAGGGGCGACCCTGCTCCGCCGGCGCGGCCTGGCCCCCCTCATTGTGAAGAACCCGAGCAAGCCGAACAGCGGACACCTGTGGCTGTTCTTCGATGCCCCTGTGGACCCCACCGACGCCTTGGCCCGCGCTGAGCAGATCGCGCCGTGCTTGCGCGCCCCCGAGGTGCCTGAGCGATTCCCCAACCCCACCATAGCCGGTGAGAAGAGCCCCGGTGGGCGGATACGGCTCCCGGGCGGGCGCTATCTGACCGCCGGCGGCCCCGCAGTCAATGTGCTGGTGGCGCTGGCGCCGGAGATCGGGGCGCCCGCGTGGCTGGACGGCACCACGCCCGAGGGCTGGGCGGCCATCGCCGGCGCGGTCACCCATGCCCCTGACCTGCTGGTGACCTGGGTGGACCCGGCCCACCGGCCCAAGCCACCCAAGCCGCCGGCTCAGGTCCGGCTTGCAGCCGTGCGCCCTGTCCCAGGGGGGAGCGACTTCTTCAAGAAGTTCAATGCGGAGAACCGCGTGTCCGACCTGGTCACGGTCAACCGCCGTGGCTTCTTCAAGAGCCCCTGGCATACGGACACCGAGCCCTCGTGCCAGGTGAGCCCGGGCGGCTTGTGGTGCGACTACAGCCGGGAAAAGAAGGGCGGGGACGCCTTCGACCTGTGGTGCGCGCTCCATGGTTTCTGGCCGGATAAGGCCGAGCGGCCGGACCGCAAAGCGGCCTACGCCTTCCTGTGCCCCCCAGAGCCCAAGAAGAAAGACGGCACTGGCCAGGAGGCTCGCTGATGGTGGCGGCGAGCGCACGCGCTACCACGGCCGCCGCCTCTCCGCCCACCGTTGCCCTGACCATCGCCGCCCGCCTGAGTGTCCCTGCTGACGTGCCCGAGGCGCTGCGCTGGGCGCTCTGCCAGCGCTTCACCGTGCGGAACCCCGCCTATACCGAGGCAGAGAAGTACCTGCGCTCCACCGAGGGCCTGGAGGCCACGCTGCGCTACTGGACCCGAGCGCCGGATGGCGGCCTGAGCCTGCCCCGTGGCGCGGCTGAGGCGGTCAGCCTCCTGTGCCAGGAACACGGCCACCAGGTGGCCTGGGAGAATCAGACGCATCAGGCACCGCCCGTGGCCTTCACGGAACACCTGCCCCTCTCCCCGGCCCAGGAGCAGGCTGTGGCCGCCGTCCTGCGCCGGCGTATGGGCGTGCTCGTCGCCCCGGCCGGCGCGGGCAAGACGACGATGGCCATGGTGGCCATCGCACGTCGCCGGCAGTCGGCCCTGTTCCTGGTCCACACCCGCGAGCTGGCCCAGCAGGCCCTACGCGCGGCGGAGCGCGTGCTGGGCCTCGACCCGGCCGAGGTGGGCATGATCGGCGGCGGGAAGTGGAGCATCGGCGAACGGCTGACCATTGCCCTGGTGCAGTCTCTGCAGGGCGAGATCCCCGCCGAGCTAGCCGGCCACGTGGGCCACGTGGTGGTCGATGAGTGCCATCATGCGCCGGCGGACACGTTCAGCCGCGTGGTGGGCCAACTGCCCGCGCGCTACCTGCTGGGCCTCTCGGCCACGCCCTACCGGCGGGATGGGCTCGACCAGGTCATCAGCTACTTCCTGGGCCCCGTGGTGGCCACGATGGATGAGCGCGCCCTGGCAGACCGGCTCATCAAGCCCCATATCATCAAGCGTGAAACAGGTATCAGCGTGAGCGGCGACGGCTTCACCGAGCTCGTCTCTCAGCTCACCAGCGACCGGGGGCGCAACGCGCTCATTGTGCATGATGTCGCCAGCGCTGTGGCCGAGGGAAGGCGCTGTCTTGTTCTCTCTGACCGCGTGGGCCATGTGGAAGAGCTGGCCATACTCCTGCAGGCCGAGGGCCTGGACGCCGCGGCGCTGCATGGCCAGCAGGGCAAGCGGCAACGTGGTCAGGTGGTGGCAGCAGCAGGCCAGGGCGAGCTCGACGTTGTGGTCGCCACGTGTAGCCTCGTCGGCGAGGGCTTCGACTGCCCGGCCCTGGACGCCCTGTTCCTGGCCACGCCCGTGAGCTACGCGGGCCGGATCATCCAATACCTGGGCCGGGTGAGCCGCACGGCTCCTGGGAAAAAGGACGCTCTGGTCTATGACTACACCGATGGGCACCCCATGCTCTGGGCGAGCTGGCGCAAGCGCTCAGAGGTCTACCGGGACCAACGCCTCGGGCTGAGCACAGTGGCCCCAGACTGAAGGCCCCCGCGGGCCTAGCCCAGGCCTCTTCTGCTCCGTTACGCACGTTTTATATAAAACATGCGTAACGCGATAGATAGGGCCAGCGTGGTGGGTCCTGTCTCATTTATGGCATCAGTCGTGGATAACTATGTTGTGCATTGTGCGCTGACGATGTATCATAGAGGACAGTAGGCATGGTGGCACATGTGAGCCAGGGGAGGGAGCGCGGGATGAGCCAGGCAGCGGGGACGACAGAGCAGGGGCCACCACCCCTTTTGACCGTGGCTGAGGCCGCCCAGTCGCTCAGGATGGGCTACCGGGGCACTCTCGCGGCCATCCATCGCGGGCAGCTGCTCGGGGTGCGCATCGGCAAGCAATACCGGATACCAAGGGAGTCGGTCGACGCGCTGGTGACGCCCCCGGGAAGGAGAGAGACGCTATGAACACAGCACCCGAGGCCAGAGCGGCGGACCAGGCTCGCCCTCTGACCCCCCAGGAGGCCCAGCAACAGATGGCGGCCCAGTTGGGACCGCCGCCGTCCCCGGAGCCCCCGGCGGACACCCAGGCAGCCCAGGCCGCGCAGGCCGCCGCCGAGCGGGCTCTCGGAGCGCTGGAAGCGTCCGTCCGGCAGCTGGAGCGCTCCTATACGCAGGCAGCCCAGGCCTCCGATGTGGCGGCGATGACCACGCTCGCGGCACAGCGGCCACTCCGGCAGACCGAGCTGCTCACGCTTGCGGTGAGCGCGGCCCAGGCGGTCGAACACGCGTGTGTGCTCCAGGTCCGTGACGCCCATGCCGCCTCTGGCCCCATGCGGGAGTTTGCGCGGCGCGCGGACGAGATCGCAGAGGAGAAGCGGGCGGTCGCCGACCTCGCTGAGCAGCAGGCGCGGCGGGCCACCGGCCTGGCGCAGCACGCGGGGCTCCGGGTGGTCAACCTGAGTGAGCAGTCGGGGAAGGCGCAGCAGGCGGTGCGCGCTGCGACCGCGCGCCTCTCCCTTCACCTGGCTGCGCCCAGCGCGCCCCCGGCGGCGGAACGGAGCCGGCTCCTGTGAGCACGCGCACCCCGGAGCCAGGGGCAGGGGCAGGGACTCCGGCGAGCCGTAGCGCGGATGGGCTTCCTACAAGTGACGGGCGCGGTCCTTACGCTTTCATCTCCGCCCCCGGCGCCCGGGGTCGCCCATCCGCCACTCTCGCATCCTACACCGCACCCGCCGTGCGGTTCGATACGCAGTCAGAAGGGAGCCCCATGACAGACGACACAGACGCCCAGGCCAGGCGGCGGCGCTTTCTGGCCATGACCGAGGCCGGCAAGGCAGTGCTTGCCGCGGAAGATGCCCACGCCCGAGCGGCCCAGGACGCGCGTCCAGCCCAGGACCCGGGGCTCCGGGGCCAGCAGGGGGCCACGGACGAGAGTACGGAGCGGCGGAGGCGATTTCTGGAGATGACCGAGGCCGGCCGGGCTGTTCTGGCCGCAGCTGCAGAGGACGCGGCCCGCCGGGGCGGCGGCGGGTCGGCCCGCTAGCCATGGCCCGCCCCTGCTCTGTCTGCGCCCATCCCGAGCGTGCGGCCATTGATAAGGCCCTCGTCGCCGGCGAGTCGTTTCGGAACATAGCGGAACGTACCGGAACATCCGTGGCCGCATTGTCGCGCCACCGGGCCGATCATTTGCCCGAGGTGCTGGCCAAAGCGAAACAGGCACGCGCTGCGGCCCATGGAGCGGATCTAGGCGACCAGGTAACGCGGCAGGACGCGCATGAGCAGGCCCACGCCCTGGACGTGATGACCGAGCTGGAACGCTGCTTTACGCGGGTGAACATGCTGTTCGACGCCTGCCATGCCTGGCTCCTGGACCCCGACGACGCGACCCGCTACTACCTGGGGCCACGCGCCGACGATGTGAAGGTGATCTACTGGGGCCGGGACCGCAGCGGCCAGGCGGTGACCAAGAAAGCGCCGCTCTCGGAGATCCTGGCCAGGGTGGAAGACGCCGGTGTGCGCGTGGAACGCTGGGAGACCAAGTATGCAGACCCGCGCGAGCTGGCTCTCAAGGTGGCCGCCCAGCTCAAGGGGCAGACTGAGCTCCTGGCCAAGCTGATGGGGGACTTGCAGCAGGAGGGCACGGTCAACATCGCCGTCTCCCCTGAGTGGGTGAGGGTGCGCGCTACCCTGATCAGTGCGCTCGCCCCGTTCCCCGCGGCGCGTGTGGCCGTGGCTGAGAGCCTGGTGGCCCTGGAGAGTGAGGCGGTCAGTGGCCACGCTGGCGGCTGATCTTTCGCTAGCCCTGGACCCGGTGCGGCTCAGCCAGGCCGGCGGCATGGAGCCGGACTCCTGGCAGGCCCAGGTGCTGCGCTCCAGCGCGCCGCGTATCCTGCTCAACTGCTCCCGGCAATCGGGCAAGAGCACCGTGACCAGTCTGCTGGCCCTGCACACGGCGCTCTACGAGCCGGAGTCCCTGACCCTGATGCTGAGCAAGGCCGAACGGCAGTCGGGGGAGCTGTTTCGCAAGTGCCTGAGCGTCTACAACCGCCTGCGCCGCCCGGTGGCCGCCAAGAGCGAAGGGGCGCTGCATCTGGAGCTGGCCAACGGGTCGCGCATCATGGCCCTGCCGGGTAAGGAGGACACCATCCGGTCCTTCTCAGCGGTGCGCCTGCTCCTGATTGACGAGGCGGCCAAGGTGTCCGACGAGCTGTACCGCACGGTGCGGCCCATGCTGGCCGTATCGGCGGGGCGGCTGGTGGGCCTGTCCACACCCTATGGCAAGCGGGGATGGTGGTACGAAGCCTGGCGCAGCGCGGAACCGTGGGAACGCTACGAGGTGCCGGCCACGCAGTGCCCCCGTATCAGCCCGTCCTTTCTAGCCGAGGAGCAGCGGGAGATCGGGGAGTGGTGGTACCAGCAGGAGTACATGTGCCAGTTCAGTGAGAGCGAGACGCAGGCCTTTGGGGCAGAGGATGTGGAGCGCGCATTTCGGGAAGAGGTGGAACCATGGGCGCTGTAACGATCGGCGTTGACATCGGGCAGAAGCATGACCCCACGGCAATCGCCGTGGCCGAGGTGGAGTTTCGGCACACGCGCGGACATGCGGAGGATCACTACCTCATTCGCCACTTAGAGCGTTTGCCGATCGGGACACCCTACCCTGCCGTCGTCGTGCGCCTGGGGGACGTCGTGGACAAGACGCGCAAACGCGGCATGGCGGCGGCAGTGGCCGCCGCCGCGGCTAGCGGCGCAGGCGTTCCCCTGCCGCCGCTAGCCCTCTACGTGGATGCCACTGGCGTGGGGCAGCCTGTTGTGGATTTGCTGGCGCACGTGGGGGTACCCGTCACCGCCGTCTATTTCACCCATGGTGACCGGCGCACGGTGAGTGAGGACCACAAGACAGTCAGCCTGGGGAAGACGTGGCTCGTGAGCAGGCTTCAGGCCCTGCTGCAAACGGGGCGCATCCTGCTGCCTAGCACGCCTGAGGCGCGGCAGTTAGCCAAGGAACTACTGGACTACGAGATCCGCGTTGATGAGAAGGCAAACGACACCTACGGGGCCTTCAAGGTGGGGACGCATGATGACCTGGTGACCGCTCTGGGTCTGTCCGTGCAAGAGACACCACGAAATGCTGACGCGCCCGTCGCTGGGGGCGCACGCGGAGGGATACGGAGCGCTCCGTATCCCTCCGCGGCCGTGGGTAGCGTCCCTTCCCCTTTGAGGCGATGGCCCTTTTGAGCTTGACCCCACATGCGTGAGTAGGATGCCCCGCCCCAGGACGTGGTCAGCGGGCAAAGAGAAGCCCACCATGGCAGTCCCCGTGTGAAGGGAAGCAAGAACACACAGGAGGGTGGGCTTCGGTCAGCGCTCACGGGGTCGGTGGCGCCGTGGGCGCTGGGCCTACCCTGCAGTGTGGCGCCGGACAGGCAAGAACGCAAGAGGATGAAGGGACGATATGCCAGAGGAGGAGGAGACGCCCAGCACGCCGGGATGGCTCGGCGACGGCATCTTAGAGAACGGCGTAGACCAGGGCGCGGCGCGGCGTGCGGCGATCCGAGAGGCCAACGCCCGCCGGCAACAGGCCGAGGCCGACAGGGCGGCGCGTAAGGGCCAGGAGCGGGCCGAGAGGCCACAGCGGGCCACCGTCCCTGGGAAGCCCGCACCGCCGCGAGAGGGGCCACCGTGCGCCCACGCCGGCCCGTGTGCATCACGGGCGGCCTGGCCCGGCTCCCCCGAGGCCCGGAGCTAATCAGTCATCGCGGGTCCGGTACAGCTCCATGATGGTATGGCGGCACCTCGGGCAGAAGCCGGGGTTTGCCTGGACTTCCTCACACAGAGGACAGGCCATGCTCTCGGGGTGCAGGGCCAGATGGGTCCGCTCCATGATGCGCATCTTGCTCGCGGCGCGGCGCCTCCAGGCCACTCCGCGGGGGCCCCCCTGGTCGTGGTCGCTAACGTCCATTAGCTGAGCAGCCGCAGCCACCAGGGCCGCCGGCGCACGGCGCGCTCGAGCTGTGCGGCCCGCTCCTCGGCCACCTGACGTAGGGCGCGCTCACGTCCCAGCTCCTCGGCCTGGCGCTCAATAGTGGCGTCCTTGCCGGCGATCGTCTCCTCACGGCGGGCCAGTTCGGCCGCCAGGGGCACGGTGGCCTGGGTTACAGCCTGGTCGATGAGAGCGCGCACCGCGGGATGGGTGACGAGGTCCTGTAGGTCACGCTGCCCCGACATGGCCGTCATGTCACGCTTGTCTGCCATGTCACGCTTGACGGCCATGTCGGCCATGTCGGGCTCGTCAAGCGCGTCACGCTGCCCGTGCAGGTTTGCCACAGCGGAGGCGGCAATGCGCTTCTCCCGCCCGCGTGGTCCGTTCACCCAATGGGACGGCAGCGCGCCCCTGTCGATGTAGCGATGCACCTGACGCGACGAGACGCCCAGGAGGGCGGCAGCCTGACTGACGGTCATGTCGGTCATGTCGCGCTTGTCAGGCTGACCCACGTTACCCTCGGCGCTCATGTGTCCAGCCACGCCCCGCGCTCTCCCACACGGACACGCAGGGCCCGCCGCGGGGGCTCATAGGGCTGAGGCAGACTGGTCATGGCCTACTCTCCGGCCCCGCCGACGTCCCAGACAGCCACGCCGCAGACCAAACGGGCTATCTGAGCAACGGGAACCCGCCATGACTGGGTGAGATCGCCGGCCAAGCTGGCGGCCACGACGGCGGGAAGGTCGCGCTTCTCCACGACGGCGATGGCGCTGCCCAACGCGGCAAAGGCGTCGGCGACCTGCCCCGGGATGTTCGCCTCGGCGATGACCCGCGCCGTGATATCGCGCTCCAACTCCTCACGCACGTTGGACTCGAGCTGAAGGGCAATGGTGGCGTGCGGCGGCACAACCTTGCCCCCCGCGTGCTCGGCCATCTTGCCGTCTAGCCAGGCCAGAAGCTGCTCCGTGGTCATGCTGTTCAGCTCAACGCGGTGTGTCTGGAGCCACGTCTCCCAGTTAATCCCCTCACCCCCCGTATGCTCTTTGATGTAGTCAGCGACAGGCTGCCGCTTCTCGTATGTCGCCGGCTCAACATCAAGTCCCAGCGCGACCGCCTCCCAGGGGTCAAGCCCCAGGTTGTGGATCTTCACCCGACGCCCTGGCCGCGTGCGGGTTTCTTCCTGCAACGCCTGGTAGATCATCGTGCCGGCCGCATCGGCGTCGTGGACACAGTAGACCTCAAGGTCCTCCTCGTCGCCGCTCGTCGCGACCAGCAGGTCGATCAAGTCCTTGGCCGCCCGGCTCGCTTGCCCCTTGGAGGTGATCAGGGCACAGTCGTGGCGCTCGGGCCACTTCTCGGCCTTCAGGACGGGGAAGAGCCCCTCCTTCTCGATGTACACGATCTTGTTAAAAGTCAGCGGGGGACGCGTGTAGTCCTCAACAGACAACGTGCCCACCGCGATCTCCTCGCCTGTGTGGGGGTGGTAGATCGTGCCCCGTGTGTCCCGGTACATGCCCCTGATGGGCCCGTGCTCGGTCTCGTAGTCCGTGAGGTTGCCCGCAAAGGTGTCGTACTTTGGTTCCTTGCCCAGCGCCGCGGCGATGAAGGGGCGGATGACATAGAAGAGCTGGCGTTGGGCAAAACGATGCTGGCCGCCCGTGCTGACTTTCGCTATGCCGTCGGCAAGGTGGGCAAGCGTGATCTCCTTGACGGTCAACCCTCCCCCCGTCCCCGACCGGCCTGCGGGTGGGCACGCCCGGGCGATCTGCCGACCCGCCTTCTCGGCAGCGGCGGTGATCACGTCACGGACATAGCGCAGATCAGGCGCCTTGCCATCGGAGGTAATGGGCATATACGGGGTCTGCACGTTGATCCAGATAGCCTGCGGTGGCACGCGGCCAACCTTGGCAAAGATGTAGTCCGCGCCGCAGTGTATCCCCACCTTTTTGTCCTTCGCGTCGTAGCGGGCAGTCGTCGCCTGCGTGACGGGGGTCTTATTCACGCAGAGGTGGCACGGGATGCCCCACCTATCCCGCGCCCTCCCTGTCACCTCTGCCGCCTCCTCTCCGTCTGGGTCGCGCATGTGGGGTGGGATACTCTCCATCCACACCTCGGCAACAAACGGGATGGTCGCCCGCAGTGTGCCGCCCGCCGGCGGCAGAGGGAACGCACCGGTGGCGATGGCGTAGGCGTCGCCCAGCACCTCCTGTGGGCCGATGACACCAAGCCTCGCCGGCACGACAGGCCGCGCGGCAAGGCGGGCCTGTGCGAGCAGCCTTTCAGCCTCATCACGAGATAGTGAGCGGGCGGACCTGCCCTTGAAGGCTGCGGCGATCTGCCCCGCCTTGCCCCCAGAGCAGCCATCCAGTTCGGCGAGCAGGTCCCGCACCGGACGCTGCCCCGCTGCCCGCAGGAGGGTCGAGAAGCTCTCCACGTCGTACCAGTGGGGCGAGCTTTTGCCCTTATAGGGCGTGCCACTGGCGAAAACGGTGGCAAGACCTGCCCAGAGCAGGTCATCACGAGTTACGCTGTTCCCTGCGCCAAGGTGGACCTCGACCCGCGTCCCCGCGTCATCTGACGCCGTGCCGACAACCTCGTAGTCTGTGAGCCCATCGGTGCGCGGGGTTAGCTCCAGAACCATCCCCCGCGTGGTGACGGTCAGCCGCCCAGCCGTTGCGAGCACAAGCCCCGCGACGACGCGCAAGCCGTTGCCCAAAGCGCCCCGGGTCGGTAAGCGCCAGAGCTTTGACGAGACCAGCGGGCGGCCAATGGAGAAGAGGCGCGCAATGTCCGCCGGATCCGCATACGGCAGACCGGGGCCATCGTCCGTCACGGAGAACCCATCAGGTGGACAGAGACCGACATCCACGCCGGCGCCCGCATCCAGGGCGTTGTCCGCGAGCTCCTTTGCGGCGACGGCCACCAGATCACGCTGCGGCACGCCCGCCTTCTGGGCCAGTGTTGCCAGGGAACCGAACAGTTCCCAGTCCTCGCGTTCAAACAGGGCAACCATCTTTAAAATTCACTCCATCGCGCCCGAATTCGCGGCTAGCCGACAACCGGCCCAAAACGGGCAAAACTTCAATCTGTCGGCGCGTCCTCGCCTTGCTCATGGCTCTTGCGGGGCTGGCCGCGGCGCGCCCCCTCGCTTGTGAGCGAACGCAGATAGGCCAGCAGGTCGCCCGCTGTGGTAGTGACCACCCTTGGCCCGTGGCGCTCCACATGGAGCCGGTCATGGGCCATCGCCGTCTTAAGCGTGCTTGTAGACCGATAGCCAGCGAACCAGGCCGCCCGTGCGATTGAGAGCGGCGTGCTGGGCGGCAAGCTCTCCAGGAGACGGAGCCGTTCTTCGGGCAGCATACCAGGATTAATCCTATCCATAGGACCAGTATAGCATAGTCCACTTAGCCCAAACTAGCACTTATCCCCAGCCGTGTTTTTCCCATAGCTTTGCTCTCTATACCTATTGACAGATTAGACCTTAAAGACTATACTATAGGAGTGAGGAGCAAACGACTCCCACACAGAAAAGCCGGCTCCCCCCGACCATGCAAGAAAGAGGGAACCGGCCGACCTACAGGAGGTCTGGACCCATGGTAGCACAGCACACGGCCACCCGGGCACGGAGCAAGTCCACCACGAGCGCCTACAAGCCGCGTATCCAGTTCGTCTCGGCTAACGCGTACGCCCTGCCCAGCGAGAGCTACGGGGGGCACATCCTCTACCTGGTGACGGTGCTCGGCCCCGGGGTGGCCATCTGCGAATGCACCGGCTACACCTACCGCAGGACGTGCAAGCATTGCGTGCTGGCCCTGGCCGCGCACGCCTACCGCCAGAGCCCCCGCCACCTGCAGTCCGCCGCCGCTCTCCCTGAGAAGGAGAGCGGCCTGGGCGTGCGGGTGGCCAGCTCGGGCCTGGGCTACGAGGTGTACTCTCTGCGCACGGGCGCGCTCATCTGCACCGTTGACGACCCGGCCACGGCAGGGCTGCCCACCCCGCGCAGGGCACCCGCCTTCATCCCGGCGCCCGCTGAGTTTGCTGAACTTTTCGCCGCGTAGGGGAGTCGCCCGGAGGTTGGTGCAATCTTGCACCAACCTCCGGGCCGAGATGAAGGAGAGACACGACCATGAGACACACGAACCCGACCGCCGCCGTGGCAGCGCCCCTGCAGGTCTCCACCGCGCCGTGGCCTGGAGATACCCGGCTAATCATGAACGTCCAGCCTGGAGACCCCGTGGGGTTTGCTGATGTGCGCCTGGGCATGGGGCGCGGCACGAAGGGCAAGGGCCAGCGCCCTGGAGACGATCCGAGCCTTATCATCGCGACGCTGCACCGACTCGTCGAGCACCTGGAAGAGTATGCGCGCGCGTATGAGGCGGCCTACCTTCAGGACACTGCGGACTGCCCCACCGCACGTCCGTTCTAGCCCACCCTGGGGGCAAAAGTGACCAGGTGGTCCTTTTTAGCCGCCGACAGCCCGGTCCCGCCAAAATTCTCACCGGTGAGAATTTTGGCCCCGCCCACCTAGAAGGAGTACATCATGCCCACCAAGACAGCCACCCCCCCAGCCACGTCCGAGTACAGCACCCTCCGCCCACTACGGGCCTCGGAGCTGCGCCGGATTGCCTACTCTCTGTGCGCTGCTATCGCTCAGGACGGCGACGCGCTCATCACAATGAGTGAGCCCGTCGCCGCTATTTTCGACCGCCTGCGCAACGCCGCCGACTCGCTGGCCGCCGTTGCGGACCACGTGTGCAATGACCACCGCTACTGGGACGCTGACGAGCGCGACCCCTATGAGGAGACCCACTCATGACCACCAGCCCCACGACCCCGAACCACAAGGACGCCGCCACCCGGCTCCACCAGGAGGGCCTACGCCGTGCCCTGGCCATCCTGACCACCCAGGAGCCCACGGCAGCCTACTACGCCCTGCTGCAGCTTGAGGAGGCGGGCCAGCTCGACGCCAGGCTTGCCAAACATGCCCGGGCGCTGACCAAGCTCGACGCCTGCACCACGGCCCACCTGGAGATGAGCCGCACGGACCTGGAGATCCTCCTGCGCTGCATGACCTACGCCTTTGAGCAACTGTTCGGGGGCCTGTTCGTCGCCGACGCCATTGAGGATGAGACCAGCCTGGGCCGCCTGGGCGACTTCGCGCACGCCCTCGCCGTTGTCGCCGACCAGGCGGCTGGGGCCGCATTCCACTACACCCTTCCTGCACAGGCGCCACAGACGCCCGCCGCCTAGCACATGGACACTGCACGTGCCCCTGGGCGACAGACAGGTAGGAAAGCGCCCAGGGGCACGTGCGCCTCTATTGTACGAGGAGCGACCCATGGTAGCCATGACCACACGCACGCCGCAGGAGGAGGACCTGAGCGCCCTGCTGCGGCGCTATCGGGGACGACGGCAGCTGACCCAGGAGCAGCTAGCAGAACGGGCCGGCCTCTCTGTCGGCGCGATCAGCAGACTGGAGCGGGGCGTCCGGCGTGCGCCTCGGGTGCAGACCCTCTACCTGTTGGGTAGCGCGCTGCGCCTCTCTCGGGCGGAGCAGGCAGAGCTCGAGACAGCCCTGTTTCGCGATGCGCCCCGGCTGCGGCCCCAGGCCACGACACGTGTCCAGTAGCCACCCAAGAGAGGAGAGGGCAATGAACAAGGAACAGCGGGAAATCGTCTCCGTCACCGGGCGGCTCCTGTGGCTGGCCGCCCACCACCGCGGCGTGACCTGGGGACAGCACGATACCCATGAACACACGATGCTGGCGGCGCACACGCTGCTGATGGACATGCTGCACGAGGAGTTCTTGACCATCAGTGGCTCCCCGCGCAAGATGAAGGGCAGCAGTCAGGGGCGGCGTCAAACGCGTGGCGCCTCTCCTGAAAGCGTGACGCATCGTGTGACGTCACAGACGGCCAGCCGACGTCAGGGGATGCGTCGTGACGCACCAGAGACGGCGGGGTCATGTGACGCCGCACTGAGCAGCGACTCTTCATCTTGCGACACACGTCAGGAGGTGACCCATGCCAGAGGAACACCAGCCGGTCCGCTTGACCCTGCGCTGGACGCAGCAGACCAAGGACGCCCTCGACGCCTACGCCACGGCAAAGGGTCTCAGCCTCTCGGCGGCCAGTGAGCAACTCCTGGGAGAGGCGTTCGCCGCCCGCGCCGACGCTACCTTGCATCAGGGCGCGGCGCCTGCATTGTCCGACCAGATCCAGCGCGCGATTGACCGCGGGCTCGAGAAGGTCCTGGCCCAGATGGATCAGCAGTCCAGCCGCGCGGTGCTGGAGGCGTCCACGGCGCGCCTGCTGGCCACCGCGCTGATTACCTACGCCTACGGTGAGGGCGAAGCGCGCCAGGCCGAGGAGGCCTGCCTGCGGGTGGCCATGCGCGCGGTAGCCCGGGGCGAGATGCCCAGCCTGCCCCGGGGCATCTGCCGCTCTTGAGGGGCCTTCCGGGGCTGTTTTATTTCCCCCGGGGCGACAGTTCCCGGCCCCCGGGAGAGCGGGGGAGGGGCCGCCACCAGAGGTAGTAGACAGGTTATGGCGCTTTCGTTAACCACGCTTATCGAAAGCATAGCGGCTGCTGGCCCGGGAAAGAGGCAGGGTCACCCAAGACAGCGCTGTCCCGAGCGACCCTGACCCACTACATTCTGCGCGCTCGTGCAGGATGTCCCCCCCCGCACCAGCACGCCCCACGCCGCGCAGTAGAGCGCATGGTGTGCGCCCGACCACTGTGGCTAGTATGCGTGCCCTGGGGCAAGCAGGGCAGTAACGCATATCTCAGTTGGCACGTGATCTTGCTCACAGGAGGGCCGGGGAGACCAGGGGAGAAGGGAGGCGCCACCACGCACGAAGGCGTGGACAGAGCAGGGCATACTGCAAGGGTGAGAGCAGGAGAGGAGGGGCACACATGGGCGTGGATGAGCAAACCGTAGCGGCGATCAAGAGAGAGATGTCCTTACGGTCCCCCGAGGAGCGGAGAGCAGCGGTGCGGCGGATCTGTCAAGAGATTTGGGAGGCGTGGTCGGAGCGCACCCACAGTCAACCCCTGGCCCTTGTGCAAGCGCGGACTCTCGATAAGCGGGGGTTTCCCGTACAATCCGCCGCCTTAAGCCGCCGCCTGGAGCAGCGCATTGGGGACGACACGAGCGGCACCGTGCAGGCTGAGTGGCTCCTGAACCACTTACTGGAGCAGACGTTTAAGGGGAGCAAGGGGCACCGGAGCCTCTACGAATTCTATACTGACTACTTGTTTCTTCGCTCGTCCCTTCCCAGAGAGACTGTGCCGAAGAAAGACATGCATGCACTTGGCGCACGCCACGGGCTTGGGCATACCGCGACCTATCACGCCCGCCGGCGCGCTGAGGACATTCTGGCTGACGTCTTGCTCCATGGTGGACAACCACCTCCCACCGAACCTGGGGCGTGATAGAATATCTACGTTGGACACGTGTCCCTAGAGACTGCGCCCCAGAGCCACCCCGGCTACTGGGGCTTTTTAGTGACCAAAAAGGAGGAGTCCACGACCAAAGTTGCGGTTTTGGGGTAGATGACATATTATATATGTAGGTTTTGAAGTGTGCCCAAGGAAGATGCCCCGGGAGCAAGAGTGCTGTCGGGGCTTTTTTGTGCCCAAAAAGGAGGCGGCAGATGGAGACAGTGGGAACCACGGCCCGGGGACGCGGGCGGCCACGACAAGGCGACGGGACGCTGCGCAGGATCAAGTTCCAGGTGTGCCTGTCCAAAGGCGAGCGCGACCAGCTGCAGGCGGAGGCAGAAGCCCACGGGTACGATTACGCGGCCGAGTGGATCCGCGCGGTGGCCATCCCCCGGCGTAACGCGAACGGGGCAGCCTAGCCACACAGAGCACCATCGTCTCTCCCTCCCCCTCAAGGCCAACGAAGTTCTCAATCGTTGGCCTTTCGTATTTTCCGCCCTTTTGCGCGTGCATGTCATGGGCCAAAGTGGCCCACAGTGGTGTATACTAGGGCTATGGCCCATGAATTTGCCATGCCGACGAGTGGGGAGGGCGCTATGCCGCGAGACACGCCAGGCCAGCCAGGGAAAATACGGTCGCTGTCTGCCCGGCAACTGGCCGACCACCTGGGGGTGAGCCGGCAGACCATAGCCCGCGCCGCAGCTAGCGGTCGCTTGGAGGGCTGGAGGGCTATACAGGTCAACGCCTACAAGAGGTACATCCCCGTCACCGACGCCTCGCCCAAAGGAGGCGGCCCAGTAGAACTAGAGCAATAGCGAAGGCCAGGGTCACATGACCCTGGCCTTGTTTGTTTCCGCCTGAAAAGCCAAAACGCGCACCCTGGCGTGGAAGTGAGAAAACCTCGGCCAGGAGGCGCGTTCAGGAGTTAGTTCCTAATGACTAGCATACCGAAAAACGACCCGCATGTCAACGCGTCCGACCACAGCGGGGATCTGCCGCCGCGAGATTGCTGGTTACTGCACCACTATGCGCAGGGGGCACCTGATCCCCGCGCCGAGCTAACCAGCGATCTCGGGCGCGCAATCTTCGCCAGCGTCCTTGATGCTATGAAAGCCAACGGGGGGACGCGGTGGCCTGCCCTGCAAAAGGTCATGCTCACGCAACCCGAGTGGGCGAGCAAGGCGTTTTTCGCCATCGACCCGGATAAGGACCCCGGAGCAGACCCCAAAGACAGCACCACCGAACAACGCGGGTGGACACATACGGCCCTGCTCACGGCCAGCTTTGCCGCCCTTGAAATGGTGGTTCACGGCCTTGTCGTCGCCGGGGGCTTGACCATCCTGGGAGGCAAACCCAAGGGCGGCAAGAGTTGGCTGGTGCTGCAAATGGCCCAGGCTGTCGCCGCCGGCGTCCGCGTGCTGGGGCTGGAGACTCGCCAGGGGGCAGTGCTCTACCTCTGCCTGGAAGACGGCGAGAGACGCCTACAGGAGCGCCTATGGAAGCAAGGCGCTCCAGATGATCTGCCCATCCATTATGTCTTCGAGGTCAAGCCACTGAACACCCTGGAAGGGAAGACTGACCTTGAGGAACTCATCGCACAGCATCACCCTGTCCTGGTCATCATCGACACGATCGCCGCGGCCAAAACGGGCAAGCTGGACGAGAACGAGGCTGGTGGCATGGCTGACCTATACAACTGGCTGCGCCGGCTAGGTCAGCGTGAGCAGGCTGGGATCCTGGTGGTTGCCCACCATAAGAAAGGTGCGGGCGGGGACGTTGGTGACGACATGCGCGGCTCGTCCGCTGTCCCTGGGGCGGCCGACATCAATCTAGGCTTATACAAGACCGATAGCGGCAGCGTGCTGAAGAGCGAGGGCCGCGACATTGGAGAGGAAGAGCTTCGGCTCAAGTTTGACGTCTTAGCCCGTTACTCCTGGCAGCTGGTCGGCGATGCGCGCAAGCTGGCGAAGACTGAGGCGGAGCAAGCAGTTCTGGACGTTCTCGCCAAAATCGAGCCCGCCGACACCGCGGCCCTGGCGCGGGCCATGAGCAAGGCCCGCCAGACAGTAGCAGCCACAGTGAAACGGATGGTCAGCGACGGGCTGGTTGCTGAGACGACGGAGAAGCGCGGCAACGCGACGGTGCTCATCTATCGAACTACAGCAGCAGCCCAAGGAGGTGAGTAAGTGGACTCCTCCTTGACTATCCTAAAACCCCCCATATTCCCCCTGCACCCCCTGCATGTCCGCTATCCCCTGCACCCCCTGCATGTCCTGCATGCGGGTCGCCTGCAGGCCGCCTGCAGGACCACCGGGAATAACCCCCTGCATGCCGATTTACTCTGGTGGGACGGTCCCCATGCAGGGGGTGCAGGACGTGCAGGCTTTTTCTTAGGGAGGTACCTCTGCGATCTGTTGGCATGCAGGCCCTGCATGCCAACAGGCCTGCATGCGGGGAGGTGTGGCCATGCCGGCTGAAATTAAGGCGAGCCCCAGCCAAGTGCCTACGGGTGACATTAAGGAGCTAGTCGAGAGGTGCAGCACGCTGCGCTTTAAGGCGCGCTCCCATGGCGGTGAGTACTGCGGCGCCTGCCCATTCCCCGACTGTGGTGGGCACGATCGCTTTATTGTGTGGCCGGCCGTGGGGCGCTACTACTGCCGTGGCTGTGAACGCCATGGCGACACACTGGACTACCTCTGCCGGCATGATGGGCTCAGCTTGCTGGATGCTTGCACGACACTGGATCCAGACTTTGACCCGGGGCGCCTGCCCGAGGTGGCCGCACGGCGACGGGGGCACTATGTCGCCGGCGACGTGGCCATCCAGTCCCCGCCTTCACAAGCCTGGCGTCTTCGGGCAGAGGAGTTTGTTGAGGCGTCCGAGGCTCGGCTGTGGAGCGCGAAGCACGCCGACTCCGCCAGTGCCCTGGCCTACTTAAGAGCACGTGGGCTCTCCGATGAGACCATCCGTCACTGGCGCCTGGGCTATAGCGGGCGCGATCTCTGGGACGAGCCCAAGAGTTGGGGCCTGGAGAATGCCGAGGAGTCGGTGCGGAAGGTGTGGCTCCCTCGGGGCATCGTCATCCCCTGCTTTGATGCTGAGGGGGTGCTCTGGTCGGTCAAGGTGCGCCGACCCCTGCCTGGCGACGAGCTGGCGGCCGCGATTGGTCCCATCCAGCCACGTCCTGACCGCGAGGAGCCGAAGTACTGGGCGCTCCGTGGCCATCAGCCTGGCCTCTTCGGTCTCCCTACTCTGCCAGGGCGTGACGTTGTGGTCATTGCCGAGGGGGAGTTCGATGCCATGCTCCTGGCGCAGCAGGCCGGGGACCTTGTGGGCGTGGTGACGCTCGGCAGCGCCTATCTTAAGCTGGAGGGGCGATGGATTCTCCCTCTCTTGCCGGCGCGGCGCCTCCTGATAGCCTATGACGTTGACGAGGCCGGGGAGAAGCGAGCCAAGCGCCTGGGCCAACTCTCTGCCCGGGCCCGCCGCGTGCAGCCATTGCTGGGCAAGGACCTGAGCGAGATGCACACGTTGGGCGGTGACGTGCGCGCCTGGGCCGTGTACCAACTCGCCCGGCACGCCCCACCGGAGATCGTCCCTGAGCCCAAAGTGGCGACCGTCGCCGCTATGCCACCGGTGCCCACAGACGAGCCGGACCTTGCAAGATGGGCTGACGCCTTCTCGGCCCCGCCTCCCGCGGGCGCGGGTCCCCTGCCCCCCGTGCGCTTCCGCATGGAAATACGCTGGGGCAGGAATAAAGGAGACCTCTCAGTTCGCGACCCCTTTACGGGTGAGCTGCACCAGGTTCCCTCTGAGGCGTGCCCCGACTGGTGGCGACTCGAAGCCCGCGCAGCAAAGGTGGCTGACGCAGAGCGCCACCTGGTCGCGGGAGGCGCCCGGTGATGGTAGCCGCACGCACGCACCCCACTGTGGCCGCTCAGGCCCTCACCTTTACCGTGGACACGCACCTGCGAGCGCCGGAGGATATGCCGCCGGCGTTGCGGAGCGCCTTGATTGACCGCTACACGGTTCCCAACCCCGCCTACCTGGAGGCGGTCAAGTACGACAGGGCTACGGCAGACATAGAGAGATACTTGAGATACTGGCGCGCCACACCAGATGGCGGCCTGGCACTCCCGAGAGGAGATGCTGAGGCCGCTTTTAAATTGGCTCAAGAGCACGGCGTGGCGGTGACGTGGCACAATCACACCCACCTGGCCCCAGAGGTGGACTACAGCGAGCATCTGCCTCTGTCCACCGCTCAGGAGCAGGCTGTGGCGGCGGTCCTGCGCAGGCGTATGGGCGTGCTCGTCGCCCCGGCCGGAGCTGGCAAGACCACGATGGCCATGGCAGCGATTGCACGCCGCCGGCAGCCGGCCCTGTTCCTGGTCCACACGCGGGAGCTGGCCCAGCAGGCGTTACGCGCGGCGGGGCAGGTGTTAGGCCTCGACCCGGGCGAGGTGGGCATGATCGGCGGCGGCGCCTGGAGCATCGGCGAACGGCTGACCATTGCCCTGGTGCAGTCTCTGCAGGGCGAGATCCCCGCCGAGCTAGCCGGCCACGTGGGCCACGTGGTGGTCGATGAGTGCCATCATGCGCCGGCGGACACGTTCAGCCGCGTGGTGGGCCAACTGCCCGCGCGCTACCTCCTGGGCCTCTCGGCCACACCATACCGGCGTGACGGTCTCGACGCGGTCATTAGCTTCTACTTGGGGCCCGTGGTGGCCCAAATGGATGAGAGAGCGCTGGCCGACCGACTCATTAAACCGCACATCATCAAGCGGGAGACCGGCATCAGCGTCCGTGGCGATGGCTTCACCGAGCTCGTCTCGCGGCTCACCAGCGACAGCGGCCGCAACGCGCTCATCGCCGGCGACGTGGCCGACGCAGTGGCCGAGGGCCGGCGCTGCCTGGTCCTCAGTGACCGCGTGGAGCATGTGGAGGCGCTGGCCACGCTCCTGCAGGCCGAGGGTCTGGACGCCGCGGCGCTGCATGGTCAGCAGGGCAAGCGGGAGCGCGCCCGGGTCGTGACGGCCGCCAGCCAGGGCGCGCTCGACGTTGTGGTCGCCACGTGCAGCCTGGTCGGCGAGGGCTTTGACTGCCCTCGCCTCGACGCCCTGTTCCTGGCCACGCCCGTGAGCTACGCGGGGCGCATCGTCCAGTACATCGGCCGCGTGAGCAGGACGGCGCCGGGCAAGACCGACGCGGTGGTCTACGACTACACCGATGGCCACCCCATGCTCTGGGCGAGCTGGCGCAAGCGGGCACAGGTGTATGGAGACCAACGGCTGAGCCGGAGCACGCTGGGGGCGGCTGAAGGCGCGCCCCCGGTCTAGCTCAGGCCTCCACTGCCCCGTGACGCTAGTTTTATCTAAAACTAGCGTCACGCGAGTGGCAGGGCCAGCGTGGTGGGGCCTGTCTCAATTGTGGCATCAGTCGTGGATAACTATGTTGCACCTTGTGCGCCGAAGATGTATCATAGATGGCAGTAGGAACGGTGGCATATCTGAGACACGGGAGAGGAGCAGCAATGCGCCAGGTGCCAGCAGACAGAGGCCCGGGGTCAGGGCTGCTCACGGTGGCCGAAGCGGCGGGCGTGCTGCGCATGGGGTACCGGGGCACGCTGGCGGCGATCAAACGGGGAGATTTACCGGCGCGCAGGATAGGAAAAGAGTATAGAGTGCCCCAGACGAGCGTCGACGCGCTGGTGGCACCCCAGGAAAGGAGAGAGACGCTATGAACACAGCACCCGAGGCCACGGCCAGAGCGGCGGCGGAGCGTGGTCCTCTGACCAGCCAGGAGGCCCAGGAACAGATGGCGGCGCGGTTGGGACCGCCGCCGTCCCTGGGGCCGCCGGCGGACACCCAGGCGGCCCAGGCAGCGCAGGCCGCCGCCGAGCGGGCGCTGAGAGCGCTTGAGTCCGCGATGGCCGCGCTGGAGCGCTCCTATGCGCAGGCGACCCAGACCGCTGATGTGGCGGCAATGACCGCGCTCGCGGCCCAGCGGCCACTCCGGCAGACCGAGCTGCTCACGCTCGCGGTGAGCGCGGCGAAGGCGGTTGAGCACGCGTGTGGGCTCCAGCTCCGTGACGCCCAGGCCGCCGGCGGACCCGTGCGGGAGTGGTCGCAGCGGGCGGATGAGATAGCGACCCAGGCGCGGGAGAGTGCAGAGTTGGCCGAGCAGCAAGCGCTGCGGGCCCGGGGCTTGGCGCAGCAGACAGGGCTTCGTGTGGTCCACCTGAGTGAGCAGTCGGGGAAGGCACGGCAGGCGGTGCGCGCTGCGACCGCGCGCCTCTCTGAGCACCTGGCGGCGTTCAGCGCGCCCCCGCCGGCGGCCCCAGGGCGGAGCCGTGGCCTGTGAGCCGGCCGAGCACCCCGGGGGCAGGGGCAGGGACCCCGACGAGCCGAAGCGCGGGTGGGCTTCCTACAAGTGACGGGCGCGGTTCTTACGCCTTCATTCCCGCGCCCAGGGCCCGGGGTCGCCCATCCGCCACTCTCGCCTACACCGCGCCCGCCGTGCGGTTCGATACGCAGTCAGAAGGGAGCCCCATGACGGACGACACAGACGCCCAGGCCCGGCGGCGGCACTTTCTAGGCCTGACCCAAGTGGGGCGAGCTGTGCTCGCCGCCGCCGCTGACGAGACCCCAGCCCGAGCGGCCCAGGATCCGGGTCCGGGGCCAGCAGGCCGGGGTCAGGCCACGCCGGAGAGCACGGCCGAACGGCGGCGGCGGTTCCTGGCCATGACAGCCGTGGGACGCGCCGCTTTGGCTGCTGCTGCGGAGGACGCGGCTCGCCGGGGCGGCGTCGGCGGGTAGGCCCGCAGGCATGGCCCGCACCTGCAGTATCTGCGTCCACCCGGAAAGAGTGGCAATCGAGCGAGAGATCGCGGCGACCACGTCGGCCCAGAAAATCTCCGCGCTATTCCGCGTCTCACCCGACGCCGTGCAGCGCCATAAGGCAGAGCACATCGCGGTCGTGGTCCAGAAGGCGCGGAATGACGCGGAAGACATGCGGGGCCTTGACGTGCTCGCCCAGCTCCGAGCCATCAACGCCGCGTCCTTGCAGATCCTGCACCAAGCACGGCAGGCGCAAGACCCGCAGACGGCGCTCAAGGCGATTGACCGGATCCAACGGCAGATCGAGCTGCAGGCCAAGCTCCTGGGCGACCTCGACGAGCGGCCGCTGGTCAACCTCGTCGTCTCCCCCGAGTGGGTGCAGGTGCGCGCTACCCTGATCAGTGCGCTCACGCCCTATCCTGAGGCGAGACTAGCCGTGGCTGGCCGCCTGGTCTCCCTGGAGGGCGTCTAGTGGTCACCCTGGCCCCGCCGGCGCTGGCGTCTGACCTGGGTATGGCGCTGGACCCGGTACGGCTCAGCCAGGCCGCGGGCATTGAGCCCGACCCGTGGCAAGCCCAGGTGCTGCGCTCAAGCGCGCCACGGATGCTCCTGAACTGTAGCCGCCAGTCGGGCAAGAGCACGACCGTGGCGACGTTAGCCGTGCACACCGCTCTGTATGAGGCTGGCGCGCTGGTGCTGCTCTTGTCGCCGAGCTTGCGCCAGAGCGGGGAGCTGTTCAAGAAGGCGCTCTCGGTGTACCAGGCGCTGGGCCGGCCGGTGCCCGCTCAGAGTGAGTCGGCCTTGCAGCTGGAGCTTGAGAACGGGTCGCGCATCGTCAGTCTGCCGGGCAAGGAGGGCACGGTCCGTGGCTACTCGGGGGTGCGGCTGCTGGCGATTGATGAGGCGGCCTGGGTCCCTGATAGCCTCTACCTCTCCGTGCGGCCCATGCTGGCCGTCAGTGGCGGCCGCCTGGTCGTGCTGAGCACGCCTCATGGCACCCGTGGCTTTTTCTATGAGGCGTGGCGGGGGGATGAGGCTTGGGAGCGTGTGGAGGTGCCGGCCACGACGTGCCCGCGCATCGCGCACGCGTTCCTGGCCGAAGAGAAACGGACCATGGGCGACTGGTGGTACCAACAGGAGTACTGCTGCACATTCAGTGAGAGCGAGACGCAGGCCTTTGGGGCAGAGGATGTGGAGCGCGCATTTCGGGAAGAGGTGGAACCATGGGCGCTGTAACGATCGGCGTTGACATCGGGCAGA
>JAABUU010001749.1_pt1 | contig 34399 bp, 33 predicted proteins | sample 5559301 | NCBI WGS metagenome assembly JAABUU01 (sample SAMN10711884, study PRJNA513360) | rock metagenome | isolation source: Antarctica rocks | place: Antarctica: Victoria Land, Richard Nunatak white
GTTTAGTTATGATTTTAACATCAAAACACTGAATTTGAGTGTGATTTTCAAAAAAAAGTTGCAAAAAGTTCTGAGTGAACTGAGGAGCCAACATTCTAGGAATAGCTGTATTTACCAGTGATACAAAGTACAGTAGAAGATACAGTGCCGGTGGTAATTCTGGTCTGCGCTGAACACTCACAAAAAAAAAGATCATTTTTTTTGAAAGCTCAAAATCCTTAAAACACATAAATACTGTAATTACTTCACAATCACAGTGTATACAGACATTCTGAGTATGCAGAATGATGAATTATATAAAGTTTTAATAGTTGTGAAAGTTCTGAGTCAATTAATACATAAATGATGTTGTTATTGCAGTATTTAATGAGTTTTTTAAGTTTTGTTGCTGTTTCTGATTTCATCATCAAAACACACTTTTTTGATAACTACACATACAATTGCTTAATGATACATCTAAAAATTACAGATCTAATAGATTTATATATAATTCATCATTCTGCATACTCAGAATGTCTGTATACACTGTGGTTGTGAAGTAATTACAGTATTTATGTGTTTTAAGGATTTTGAGCTTTCAAAAAAAGGTGATCCATTTTTTTCTCATGAGTTCTGCGCGGACCAGAATTACCACCGGCACTGTATGTAAGAGATAAACTTTCACTGCGGTTTCGCTTGCCTTGGGTCCCCCTCACCCCACATTGCCATCGTGAAGCCACCTGCACTTTCACTATGCAGAAAGCCAGACTCTTCACGGCCGCTGCTGACAGAGTTCTAAACCCTGTCTCGATCTGGCCAAGGACACCTGTATCCCTGATCGGAAATGGCGTCCGCAGAGTTGTGAAGAGGGGCCCAACCTGCACCGCTCCGCATCCTATCCGCCAGCGCCCGGTGGTGCCGACAGCATCATGTTCAGCTTCAACTCGACACGCCTCCTCTGGCGCCAATGGCGCGAGTTTGCGGAGGACTCCGCTGTATGACTTACACGTGGCCCACCAAGGGAAGATGGTGCCCTTCGCCGGCTACTCCGTGCCAGTACAATACGGAGACCTCAGCGTCGGCGACAGTCACAGTTGGACGAGAGTGAAAGCGAGCTTATTCGACGTCGGGCACATGTAAGTATTCGCACGTGCGCATAATCAAAGGCGTTCAGTTTGCTGAGCGACCATGCAGGGTCCAGCACCGTATCTCAGGGCCCGGCGCCGGCGCTCTGCTCGAGCGCATCACTCCCGCCTCGATCGCCTCGCTGGGACAGCATCAGTCGGCACTTGCGTGCCTGCTCCATCCCGTTAGTGGCGGGATCGTCGATGATACGGTGGTCACGAGGCTGGGCCCGGAAACCTTCTACGTTGTGACAAACGCGGCCTGCCGCGAGAAGGACACCGCATACCTGACCGAGCAGATCGGTCATTTCACCACGGAAGGAGGGAAGAAGGTCGACTGGGAGATCCTTGATGGCTGGGGCCTCATCGCGCTGCAAGGCCCGCTGAGCGCCGAGGTCCTCGAAAAGCTTCTCGTGGATCCAGCCGAAACCAAGCTCGAACAGCTGTACTTCGGACAGTCGAAGTTTGTGCGCATCCGACTTTTGTCCGGAGACGCTTCCGTGCCCGTCCTGGCATCAAGGGGAGGTTACACCGGCGAAGACGGCTTCGAGATATCCCTCCCTCCGGACATCGTCGTGTCAGCCACGGAATCGCTGCTCCAGTCCGCAGATCTCGAGAAGCTGAGGCTCGCGGGATTAGGCGCCAGAGATAGCTTGCGCCTGGAAGCTGGGATGTGTTTATACGGTCATGACTTGGACGATTCGACGACCCCGGTCGAGGCGGGGCTGAGCTGGATTGTGGGAAAAGACCGGAGGACCGGGGGCGGATTTCTCGGGTCTGAAGTGATCCTTCGCCAGCTCAAGCCCGTCAAGGACGGCGGCAGCGGTGTCGGCCGTCGACGCGTCGGATTCATTGTTGATGGAGCGCCGGCGCGGGAGGGCGCGGAGATCGTGGACGCGGAAGGCAACGTGATCGGCAAAGTCACATCGGGCTGCCCATCGCCGACGCTGGGCAAGAACATCGCCATGGGCTATGTGAAGAGTGGTCACCACAAAGCCGGTACCGAGGTCGGCATCGTGGTCAGGGGCAAGAGGAGGACAGCCAAGGTGACGAAGATGCCATTCGTGGCGAGCAAGTATTGGAAGCAAGCCGCCGGGACCGCTCCGGCATAAACTCCGGCAATAGTTCCGCGAGTTTGGCAGGAGGGCCGTAACGACCTTTCATTCCGGGAACGGCTGAAGCTGTATCTACAGCAGTGCTCAAACTCGGTGGCAGATATCTTGGTCGGCATTCAACATTACATCAACAGATGCTATAGGCACTTCAATCGAATGCGAAGCGTGTATACTAATAGACCAATTCACATTTACTTTGCTGTTGCAAGCTACTTTATCGAGCCTTAAAAGACTTTACCTCGACCTCAAAAAGAGTGAAGCGGTCGAGCCATTTGAAAAGATATACCCCTCCATGATGATTACTCCCTCTACAAGCCATTGTTTTTGCAGGAAAACACCCCGCCGACGCTGCCACTCTGGTAGCTCAACAAGATACTGTCGACCGAAGCCTGGAAAAGGCGAGTTAGCAGACACTTCAGAAGCAAAGAAGGAAAGAAGACCCACATAAGTCCCGACACCGAGCATGAAGATGCCGATGATGATGATGATAATATTCATGACGAAGCCGACGATACCCCTGATGCCTCGTCTTTTATAATATCCGGGACCGTAGTCCGCCTTCCTCATCCTCAAATAAGCAACACCCCAGAAGATGAAGCCGAAAAAGGAGTCAAAGAGCGAACTCATCAATGAGAGCAGATCGGAGAAGAACGGGATGACTTCGGCGATGATGAAGGCTACGACCCAAGTGGCGGCGAGAATGGCGGCCCATGAGGCCCACCCGACGACCGTGTGATTGCCCTTGTGACGTGTGCCTTCGAAAATGCGGAAGAAGACGAACCGAGCCGACACCGAAGCGTAAAGGACACCCAGGAAGATCAAGGTCGGGATCATGAAGGAGAAGGCGACTTTTTTGTAGACTTCGTTACCGAGGGAGCCGAATGCGGGGGCGGTGTTGTATTGTGTTCCCGTGTAGACGTACACGATGGATCCGATCAAGCTGAAGACGATGATTTCGGCAATGGTGACGGCCCACAAAGCTTTGGGGAAGTCCTTTGGGTCCTTCATCTCGGCGATGAAACTTGGAATGGTAATTTGGCCGATGAACGTATAGCTGATGTTCAAGAAGGCGTTCATACCCGAGACAAACGTCGTCCCGGCGGCAGGGATGACCAGGACGATGGGAGCACCACCGAGCTTCATGCCCGTTGTGGGATCAATGTGATTTGGATCTGGGTTATAGCCAGCGGGATGGGCTTCAATCCCCGCGAAGATGGCCGCCAGCAAAACAGAGACGAAGGTGAAAAAAGCGGAGGCGGTTGCGATCTTAGAGAGCGTCGAGAACGTCCGCGGTAGCGAACAGAAAAAGGAAATAATCGCCATCATGACTGCAAATCCAACAGTGCACATGCTATGGTTGGTCATCGTGTTCAGATACTTGGCTCCGGTCAGGACATGGAGACCCTGTTGCAATTAGACGTTGACCCTTGGCTAAAAACTTTGTGGCCATAGTTACCTGGATAAAGGTGTTGTTCAGCAAGAACATGATGGCAGTCAAATACCACACCCAACTCTTGCCCCAAAACAGCATTTGGCCTACGTCACACACGTCGCGGACTTCCGGGTGACGAAGACAGAATTCCCTAGCGAAACGATAAGCGCACACGTCGTCGTAGTATGAAGATCAATCACTTACCAGACCACGAGGGACGTGTACAGAACAAGGGCGGCAACCACCACCGTCAAGATAAGTCCGGGAACGAGGCCCAACACCGAGTAGGAGTAAGGAAAGGACATGATGGCCAAGGAGATGTACTCTGAAAAGAGGAGCGCAGCAGTCTATCGAACGCACCGGTCAGAAATGGGTCCACCGATAGAGAAGCGGCTCTGTAATGGAGATAGGAGGCGGGGAAGGGTGTTGCGTTGGCTGAACGCTTGCCTTGATAACTTCGAGGCTGCCGAACTAAGCTGCCGGAGGGTATGAAGAAATTGATGAGAAGAGTCAAGTCACCTTTGGCCAACTGCAGGTCCTGTACTTGATGGAGTTGGTGGACTCCAGCTCGAGCTGTTTGCCCACGCTCATGGCCGAGTCCGCATCCGAGTCTCCAACGATACCCGGAATGGGCCCTCCGACTCTGCTCATCTTGCGCTCCTTCGGCCCGTTCTTCTCGACGTCATAGCCGTATACACCCGTCTCCAGGGCCGGATCGCGCATGTTGTTGGAGGAGAGGGCGGGGTTATCCGCCGTCTCCACAACCGCTGTTTTCCTGGCGAACACCATGATTTCTCAGGCGTCAAATGAGGTTTGTCTTGATATTTGACGGATGGTATTCAACGCCACTTGATCAGGCGTATTGCCCGGATGAGCAAAGTCGAAGGGAAAGGTGTGAGGCCGTAGGCAACTGGCTGCATGAACCACTAGGACTCTATCTTGCTAGGATTGGTTTCAGAGCACAAGCGCGAGGAGTTATCGCTCGCACAAGGGCTGGTAGAGACTCTGGGTGTCCAAGAGTCTTGTGTGGCTTTAGTATTGTGACCGATAGCTTTTCTGTCGGGTTCGATGTCGATGTCAACGGGCTCAATGGAGATGTGATGAAGAAGATGAAGAAGATGAAGAAGATGAAGAAGATGAAGAAGGGAGGAGAAGTTGAAGGAGGAAGAAAAGAAAGAGTTGGAAAACAGGCGGGTGAGTTGGTTAAGGTGTAGAGGGCCAGGCAGACTACGACCGACCGAGTTACTCTTAATGTATGTGGTTACAATTACATATCTTACCTACGGTACGTTACCTACGGTACCTACCTTACCTACCTTATTACCTGGTACAGTCAAGTAAGCATCACTTCCAAGACCTTATCCAAGACGACTGTGGGTTGGGGTGGGGCTTCTGTATCTGCCTGCATCAAGGTAAGGTATGGAAGAGCAACCTTGTCGATAACCACCATGTACAAGAACCTACCTTACCTATTAGGTACTAGTTCGTCTGATCTGCCTGACTTGGATTCCCGCCTGGCCTGTGCCACTCGTTAGTACAGCTCTGGTTACGAACCTTACCTAACGTTACCTACCTACGGTCTACCTACCTTAACTTACCAGGTATGTCTGAAATCCAGCCTTATCATTTCAAAAGAATTGATTAAGTGATACTTCATAATTAGCAATTAATTGGCTATACGGTTCGTACAATGAAAAGTATTCTTCTAGGCTTACTTTATATCAAGGTCTTCTCTATAGAATAAGGTAACGACATGAACTCACCGGCAGGCAAAATCTATACGAGATAAGCATAATTCGTACTTCGTAAGGTAATGGTTGACAGCTTTTTGCATGCTAACTAAGCCTACTCAGTCTTGGAGCCACAGGCCGAGGCGCAGACATGAGATCATCTCAAACTCAATAAGCTGTGAGGCGCCGCGGCTGGTAAAAACTGTGATAACCTGGAAGTTACCGTAAGCCTCAACCTTACCTCAACATAGGTAAGGCAGGTATATGATTGAACCTTACCGACCTACCTTAGGACTCAGTACCTACTGTAGGTACCTGGTATGTAGGCTGTGATCGGTAAAAACAACCGGCAATAATCAGCTCCGACGTGTAGAAAGAGTTTCTCTCCGGGGTGTAGAGCACGTGATGGAGGTCAAGATTTGTAAGGGCTAGAAACCTCGGGATGACAGTGGGACACCCATACCATCCTGCTACCGGGAACCGAAGCTCTTTCCGACTAAACCTAATCCTGGACAGATAATGCCCAAGCTGTGTCAAATCTACTGCCCTGTCGTTCGCCTCGATGCCGCTGGTGATGATGGGGATGCAACACTGAGAGGTACTAGACTGCATCTTTCAAGAGCCGCAGGCCCTATATACAGCCCTTAAGCCCTTCCTGCATGGCTATATAGTACTTGGCGAGCAGGACGAATGTTGTTTCGGAACGAAGCTGCAATTCGTGGAACGATGTTGTTATCTCCTCCACGTGACGCGGCCTGGGGCATCCACGATCGGAGGTACCCTTCATCTGAAGATGCCGGCAACCCACAGCAATCCCCCTCGTCGCTCTCGGCCTCGCAGGCAGACTCCCGCCTGTGTTCGCGGCAACCAACGTAGTGGAACCAATCAGGAGGAGTACATACTCTTTTCTGACTGGTCAATGCAAACGATAAGGCCCACGCCTGCCCATGGCTCTCACGTATTCTCTCACATATCAACACTCCTTGCCTGTTTTCGTGGCCGATCTTGCATGCCATTCGCTGTATGGCTACCACCGACCCAATCTGAACGATCATGGAATCAACTCACGAGAAGTCATGACTTGCTCGGAGAAACGTAGCAGAAGCCCAAAACTTGCAGGAAGTCAAACAGCATTAGCCAAGACCTCAGCTCGATAGAAAATAGTACAATTAACTGGCGAAGAGTCGCAGACAGAAAGAGTATGCCATGAGTGTACTAGTAGAGACTGACGAGGGGCTTCTACAAGGACTTATCTCTGCAGTTTGGGTACCTAAGGTATCTTGATGGCCGAAATGTTGCTGACATGAAACAAGGATGCTTTGCTCGCGCGTCTGCCGCTCAAAGTTACCTGCAATAGTGATCTTGAGAACAGATTACACTTGAATTCTAATGGAACCCTAATGGAGAGTGTTGTCAGGATTCTCATCGGTAAGGTGTCGTTGTGACAGACAGACAAGATATGAGTCCTTGGACTTAATAATCCTCTACAGTGAAAGGCGTCCTTCAATTGGCGGCCCAGGTAGGAGATACCCCACACAAAACCGCCATACATTACAGTATGTAAGGGTGTAACGTTAGGTGTAGATACAATGTATCCCTTGCAGACCAGCCTAACGCGCCATCCTTACCAAGGGCAGACGTTGAGTCGCCGGCTTTCAAAAATTAAGGTAAGCTGGTAGCCACTGGCGTCTGCGGTGTTGTTGGGCGGAGACTCCGATTGGAAGGAATATCGTACCTAGACAATGGGAAGGGATAGGTATGTTCATTGACCGCGATCATGGTGCTCTTGAGACACATCTGCTTTGTGTCTTTGTGTGCGAAGATGAACTGTGTGGGTGACGTTTTAGCGCTACTAGTCACCCTACTACCTAGGCTTCAATGTCGAGTTATGTGATATGTGAGGTGCTGCCTCCATCCAATCAAGGGTGCTGCCACATGTAGCAGCTTTGATACAGTATGTCTACAGCTGACTCGCGTTCGCAAGGCTGATGACCTTCTCCGCTGCCTCCTCAAAATCATCGTAAGCAAACAGAGGCAGGCCACTCTCTGCAATCTGGAGGCAATGTCAGCTTCCTTTACTCCACACTACGTAAGAATGCAAAGCCTTACCATTTTCTGACCGAGCTCTTCGTTACTGCCCCTCAAGCGCACCACAACAGGCACCTTGATTCCAAGGTCTTTATATGCCAGTATGACGCCATTGGCGATCATATCACACAATGTAAGACCACCGAAGATATTGACAAAGACTGTTTTGACCCGATTATCTTTCAAAATGATCCGGAAAGAGCTTTTCACCGTTTCGCTGGTCGCTTTGCCCCCGGTGTCGAGGAAGTTGGCACATCTGCCTCCATGATCGGCGAGCGCGTCCACAGTATTCATTGCCAGACCAGCTCCATTCACTGCGGAGATATCAGCATATAGAGTCCCCCAACGTGATTGGACAGCACCACTGACCGAGTGTGCCAATACTACCCTCACCGGTAAGCCTGAGAAAGATCAGCGCCTTGCCGCCTTGCTTTCCTACTGGCAGGGAAATGCTGAGACAAACTTGATGTACACAATACCGTCCCTCTCTGCCTCGACCTCTTCTGGAACCTCGTCTTCCACATCCCTAAGCTTCTGCACATCCAGCTGCCGGTTGCTCTTGAAGGCGGCGTCATCGAAGCCAAACCTGGCTCCCCGCACCTGCAGGCCTCCTTCGTCGTTGACAGCAAAACGTGTTTCAAGCAGAAACGCTTCCTTACTCCGGAAAATATCCAGCAGGGCCTGGACAAGTGTCGAAAGCGCAGCCGCTGAGTTGGCCGGTAGCTCGAGGTGCTCGACTATGGATGGGATGTACTTTAGGTCAAACCCAGTCCGGTAATCGAAAGGGAACCGGCGAGCTCGGAAGGCCTTATCTTCCGTACTGGCTGTGGGAGAAGCAACGATGCATGGGGAGAACCTCGAGCGATCGATTGAGATAGCTAAAAGGCGTTCCTCAGCGGCAGTATTGGGGCTGAATGACACGGAAACCTCTCGTTCGCGTAGCATATCGGCTGCTAGCGATTGCTTTAGGTGAAGAGTTCGTCTTTGGCAATGGAACGAAGTATCCTGCAATCTGAAGGCTTGTGGCCTCGATGATCGTTGGATTGTGTGGATCCCCCTTCGTTGGCCGTTGCGGATGCCAATCTGTTACCATATTAGGACCTCTGACATGGTCGGCTAAGAGGACAAGTCTATGTTCACTGTGCCAGTCGAGGAAGAGATGCTGCCCAACAGTTTACTCATACCTGCACCAAACTTGGCTGGATGGTTGGTCATCACGACCCCAGCGTCTTCGAGAGCTCTGATCTTCGTACGCGCATCCGGTTCTCCAGGAGTGACGAAAGCTCCAGCGTGGCCCATGACACGCCCGGGCGGTGCTTGTACACCCCCAATCAGACCCATTATCGGTCTGCCCTACCTTGTTAGCCGAAGGTGCACAATGCCTTCATCAAAGGGCACTCGCTTTGGATTTGGGGTCCTCTGCCGATACGCTTTGATCCAATCTGCAGCATCTAGCTCGGCGCTTCCCCCGATTTCGCCGACCAAGACGATACCCTTGGTCTCATCGTCCCGTTCGAATACCTGCAGAGCGTCTACGAAATCCGTACCGGCCAGTACATCCCCTCCCATACCGATAACCAGACTCTGGCCCACCCCGGACCTGGTGAGAGATGCCACCGTCTCATAGCTCAAAGTACCTGACTTCGTGACAACGCCGACGGTTCCAGCCAGGAAGGTCGGTAAGGGTTGGAAACCGATGCGGCATCTGCCAATAGCTGATATGATGCCTGGGCAGTTCGCGCCCACCAGGCGAGACTTGGATTGGGTTCTGAGGATGGAGTGTATCTGCACACATTAGCATATCAACGTGTTGAGATATCCGTACAATGTTACCCGAAGAAGATCATGTATGGGAATGTGCTCCGCAACAGCGACTATCAAAGGAATCTCCGCAGCTATGGCCTCCTCAATGGCACCAGCTGCCTGATGAGCAGCTACATACACGGCAGTGGCGTCAGGCTTCAGCTGCTCTTTGGCCTAAATTGTGTCGTTAGGGCACCGCGAAGCATGTTGTTTCCTATCATAGAAGGTTTCACATACGACGCGCATAGATGGTAGCACCGGTAGCCCTAGGTGTTCCCCATCCTTTCCTGGAGTCACACCGCCTACTATTTTGGTACCCCATTCGAGAGATTGCTTTGCATTCTGAGTTGCCTGCGGGTCACATTAGTACACCTCGCCCCTATCCACAAGTCTACTGCTCTCAACCCTTGGCACGTACCTGTCTCCCTAGAGTCCGATTCTTTGAGTTAGCTTGATATCGCCAACGCAGGGGATAGTCATCAGAGGTTATATCCAACGCTTGACTATCATAAAACGAGGGCTCGGATTGTTTACATACCGGTAAAGCCTTGAAAGATCACGCGGGTATGAGAACCGATTTTGAGGTTTGGTATAGTATCTGAATAAGCAGATCTCCTAGCACTGGTAGAGAATAAGGCGGAGGCAGATGAATAAGACTGACTCCCGCTCAAGGACGGTCTATGGGGGACATCTAGTAACGCTCTACAAATCGAACGCCGCGATGCAACGAAAGCCATGTGTTCGCAATAATCAATATGTGACACGGTGCTTCGCAGAACGAGTCATGGAACGACAATATCTATGAGCGTCAATACGAATTAATGACAATGCTATTTATGCCTCCGAAAGCGCAACCTGAGAGCTCCAAACTAGTTACCGTACTTAACGCCATTCCCTCGGCTCTGGCTGATCTCGGACCAAGTGAAGGTAACCTTAAGGTATGGTCAAACAGCTACCTACCTACCTAAGGTAGACCGCCAGTCAAATCTGTACCTGAGATGCTGGGTGCAGTAGTGAGGCAATCCAATCATACTTTGAACCCACAACGCAACTAGCAGGTGGGTAATTATACGAACAAAAGCGGCGTTCGCGAAGTCATCTCTGCGGTATGAACACCGAGCAAAGCACCAGGCAAGGTATGCTCTACACAACCATCTCTCCCAATTACCATCAGCGATGGAATATTTGTTCTCAAGACGACCGCAGATGTAGAGTCCAGCCTAGACCGATTGTCGCTATCAGATGTACAGAAGCACCCAGCATCAAACAAGAATGCAGTAGCAGATTCATGGGAAGATGACATCTCATCCGGCGAAGACACCGAGAAGGAGGATCCGCGAGGAGCAGAAGGCGTTCCACAAGCGCCGCCGCCAACTCCGATTTCGCCGACCTCACCGTGCTCCTGGAGTGAAATAGACTCTACCGGCCTGTATCCTTCAGGTCAGATCAGTGATGGAGACAGCGCATCCCGGCCGAGCACCAGGCCAGAGAAGCAGACCGCCGTGGCGGGAAGACTCATCGCCGGAGCCCTCGGCGTACGCGTCCCAAAGAAGACCGAGGAGCAGAAGGCTTATGACCGGGCGACGATGGAGAAGGAAGTGAAAAGGCGCAACAAAGAGCACGAAGCCCGGGCGAGAGAGAAACGCGACGCCGAACGCGCGAAGGCTGCGGTGTGGGATGAGTAGTCGGTCGACTGATCTGGTTTGTGGGCGGCGTTGATCTAACTAAATGTAAGTCTAGATATTTTACATAGGGAACTGTGCACGTTTCGCCAAAGTGATCACCGCACTAGGTAGCTACGTCCACCGAGTGATAGAGAGCTGCATCATCCGGCTTGGCCGAGTGACGTTAGTGAGGTGCGTTGCCGTGTTGATGAATACGTGGCCGGAGCAGTGCGAGACCTCAGATGGCGAAGCGATTGTCTATCCTTGGGCTTATAGCTTTCTGTTCGAGGATGCCCTGGGGCACGGAGAGTACATGTGTTGGTCGATCGATACTTCGGAATCATTTCACGCATACCACGCTTCCCATCAGGTCTGGCCTCTGCCATCCGTTTGACCACTTATCGCTATGATGTATATGGAAATACGAGCCTCATCGGCAATCTAAGTTTCCATCAAAAGTAGGCCCGATTCTTCCATGTCCGACTGCAGAAACATGCAAAAAGTCACTACCCGATTCGACGCCGTAGGCGCCCAGGCAAAGCATAGGCCTCTCTCCATCAACACGTAGAGTGCGCAAGGCGTTGTCGATCGAAGCCGATATTCGGATGTTCCGCTCCCATCATTTACTGCGTATCACCAACCACTCCAAGCGCTCCTATGCCGACGCTACATGGTCTCTCAGCAACCGCCTATCTGCTCCTGGTGTACCTCAAGGGTGTCACCATCCGCCATATCCAACTGTACAATGTGCAAACCGTTAGCCATTGCAGTATGTCTCCGAGCATTTTGTACTCTTCGCGGCATCAGATGAGCACATCCATCTGGGTTCACTGCTCACTTGAACGGTTGAGAAAGAGAAACGACTTACACTGTCAGGGCTATCGGTAGGCTGGACACGAGCTCCGTCGAAGAGGAAGCGGACAGTAGCCGGCTGCTTCCCTTGTCGATCACAGAAAGCATCCATGAGCTTTTTTAGAGCCGTTGTTCGCTTGATCTTAAAAAAGACTTCATTGTGATTATCGGTGACCTTGATATTGAGGTGCTCGGAAGCTGGGGGCTCCTCCGGCTTTCCCGCCCCAGGAGATGCGTCGCGGTCAGACATTGTAGTAAGAAGTTCTGACTGGAAAGGAAGAAGCGGCTATGATGGTTATTGGACAGTCTAGGGAGAGCAGTATTGTGTAGATGTCCAAGAAAGTCGTACTCGGTAATTCGCCTGAGGCTATAACACGTTAGGATCGGAGGAATGACAAAGAAGACGACGGACACCGTTACCGACGAATGTGCCTGCCCCTCAGGAAGCAGGATGCTCTACCTTCTGTGGACTTATTGTCAGCTCTGACGTGGAAGAGAGACTGTAACGAGAAAGTTGAATGGTGTTGCTTTCTTACCTCCCTCACTGTACTTGTGTCTGAAGGTAACGTCAAGTGATTGCTGAGCCTATCATAAGCGAACAAAGTCGGGCGCCGACGTTCAATAAATAATAATTACGCTAAGGCAAGCAAATGCAGAATGCGGGAAGCGGTAGAACAAAATTCCGACCTTGACCCTGACAAGCAATCTCCTTGTCAAAACTCTTAACCACCTCACACGAAGTGATTTATCCTGTGCTGCTTCTAGGTACAGTCATATTCGTGTTGCTTCGGTTACTCGTCTATAATTCGAATCAACGTCGTTCTGAGGCTGGTGGTTTGATGATCTCAGCTACTACAATTGCTAAGATAGCCCTATAAGATCAAGCTATGGTGGGGATACGCATGTTCCGGAGCCTCTAGATCACATGATTCTGACGTCTTATTTCTGCGGCGGCTAGAATCTCGAGAAAGCCCTATCGTCCGACCCACCGTGCCATCCGCTTGCAGTGAGCTTCTCCCCACGACTCCACACCTGCCACTACAATTCTTACTGCTGAGGTTGACGCTGACGCTGACGCTGACGCTGACGGAGATGAAGTGCGCAATACAAGGTGAGCTGTCGAATAGAGCAACATGACTCCACATCTTCATAAGCAAACGGTGGCAAGCTTGTTCTGTCTGACATGGGACTGACTTTGCTGATACCTACAATGTAGACTGTCTCTCGCAACATTCCTACCAGGAGAAAATGTGCACTGCTCAAGTTGACGCATTGTATGATTGCTGCAATGCCTTTTATCGAAAGCAGGGTGATGCTGCGACGACTCTCAGCTGTCCCAAGGCCGGTCTGCTCAGATTGAAAATGAAGCAGCGTAAGCAGGATGTTTGAGGGACAGCTCGGGATCCGCAAAAGACAGCACCGCTCGGCATTTCTAGATATTCTCAACCAAAGATCGTGTTTAAGGAATCAGCAGCTTGTACATATCACACAGTGTCATAGTGTCATAGCATGTATGTGAATAAATATAACAACTCGCTTTCCTATCAAAGCCGGCATGCCCCTTCGGAAAGAGATCAGGCTTGGTGAACAGGGAGTGTCAAGATCCTTCTCAGGCGACCGTGAGCACGCGATGAGAACCTCATGGATTCTGAACAAACACTGATGGCTACTCCGGTTGGGAGGTTTGTTCCGAGACTCTAATGATTGCCTGATATTTAAAGACATTGTATGGAAGAAAAGAAAAAGAAAAAGAAAAAGAAAAAGAAAAGATTTATTTTCCTTGAGAGGTGGTGTATCTAATTTCTTGGCGCTAGAGTTTAGCGAGATCCAGCTGCGCGTCTCACCGGTCGAGTACATTACTGTAGGTGAATTAAATACCTTAAGCATCAAACCTCATCCCAAGAGTCAACAACGGAGACCATAGGAGTATATACACGAGGACAGATCGCCATGGCTCCCTCCAAGACAGAAATTCTCAATCCAGTATGTTCTGCTCAGATAACCGCACTGAATACCACCCCATGATCGATGCTAATCGTCGAGTCTCAACAGAACCAGCGAGAAGATGGTTGGGAATCCCCAAGTGTTCGTGTACCGGCGTTGGAGTCGAGGTTTGGAGGCATGACTGACTCCTAGTGCTACCAGTCCGAAGGGCCATCTGATATTTCTGTGGATGGGGAAGACGGCGAACAAGAGTATGCGGAAGGGACCGACGAAGAGCCGCTGCAACAAGACTCCGAGGCCAGCGACGGTAAGAACCCTAACTCTGTGATGTGTGTGTTGACAACCAGCTGAAGTATTAGCGACAGATCCGATGGGGTCTTCTCCTGATGCCCTTACCGCAGGCGATGTCGAGGAAGCCTTCCACCCCCTTCGCACCGTAGCGGATCGCGTAGGGCAGCAAGTTGAACAATTTGCCGAAACCCTCGACAAATACAACGTCAACAAGCGGCGGCATAAGCCGGTGGATCATAAGCGTGTTCTTGATCTTGTTGGGGATTATAGAGGAATCGCTCTGGCCACTGTGGAGCGCTTGGAGAAATTGCACGGGCCAGAGCTGCAAGACCGGCTAAAGCGGAAGCGCGACCGTCATCTTGAGCGTTCATCACGTCACTCAAAGACAGGTGATGAGGATCTAGGCCTGAAGACGACTGTTGCAGACCTGCAGCGCTGGCAACTCGAGGCTCAGAGCTGGGAGTTATTGGAAGTACTGCTGCAAGCAAGGTACCCTGAACTCAGGCCTGACCTCAGGTCCGAAACACAGAAGTCAGACGAGGGCGATATCGATGCAACCAGCAAAGTCCATCGATACTCCTCGGAAAGTGAAGTATGGACTCGCTTCGTGGTCGAGGACGATCTGGCCCGGGAAAGAAATACCGTACTGAAATGGCTGATGCGATGTGCTGACAACTCTGGGCCGGACATCAATACGATCATAGAGCACCTCGAAACCGATGCAGAAAGAGGCACCGGATTATGGGCGCACGGATGGTTATACACCAAAGAAGCGGTCAAGGCACAAAAGAGACTCCGGTCCTGGCCTCAAGCACTCGACCCGACGTCTCCTGGCATCGAGAATACCCATCTCAGCGCAGATCAATCCGACACTCTCGTGACCCATCTGGATCCGGACGCAACAAGTCGCCAAGATCGTACGCTGGAGCGGCAGGATCAGAATTTCGAAAATGCGACTTGGTTAGCCTGTTGGCAAATGATCAGACGTGGAAAGAGCTGGGACACGATACGCGAATGGTGTCAAGAACGTGTGGAGGGCTGGCGAGCGATCAGCCTTCAAGGACATCTGTTACGATTGAGTACCTCCGACATGGGAAAATTATCTCAAGATACCACAAGTGCCATGACGAATGTCCAGTCTGGGTCTATGTGGCGGAGGATGTGCTATGCTGCTGCAAAGAACACCAGTAGCAGCGTATACGAAAGTGCTGTATATGGGCTTCTCGCCGGGGACATAGATACTGTTGAGGGGGTCTGCCGCAGCTGGGATGATTTCTTGTTCATCTATTACAATGGACTTCTGCTGCATCAATTCGACACATACTTACAATCCAAACTTGCGAGTCGCCTCTCCACGACTATCACAACGAAGTTTAGCTCGCCCAGTTGTGCTGTGTTCCATGACGATCCGAACATGGTTGGCCGCGTACTCGTCGATAAGTTGAGGACGAAAAAACTCACTAAGAAGGAGGCCAAGGACCCTATGAAGAGACTTCAAGGCTGCCTAATAGCGGATTGTTTCTTTGAGTTCGTTGCTAGCTATGGCAAGGCGCTAGCCGGCGAGTCGTTGACGCAAGGCAAATCTAAGATCATCCCACCGAAGAAACACGACCTCGGTGATGGCATTAATACGGCCTATATCGCATTCGAGGATTACGACTCACTACGAGTTCTGACGCACATGGTTTTTATCTTCCAAGATCTTGGCGTGGACTTTCGTGACAGCGCGCATTGCAGTGATATCGACAACGTCGTGGTTGCCTATATTGACTTCCTGAAATTGGCGGGCAAGACCGGCTTGCTGCCACTCTACGCCTCCCGTATCTCTTCAGAGAGAATGGAGACCTGTTTAGGAAGAGAACTGAACGACATCCCCGTCCCACAAGAGCGCAGAATGTTGGTGGAGCTGATGAAGCAACTGAACATCAATGTCATATCAGTAATCATGATGCAGATGAGGCTGATCATAAACGATATCAGACCTTATAGGGCTGTTTACCAGCGAGCGAAAGACTTCAGTGTTCTTGAAGACTCCAACACTAGCCAGCAGATGATTCGCCCAATCAGGAAGAACTTTATTGGCCAGGATATCAGCGATGACGAGCAAGCCCTTCTCCGGTGCTTCGAATGGGTTGTTCTCCTCGAGGGTCAGTGGTTCCTGACAATGGCCACCGGGACAACTATATACAGACATTTCTTGAGTAAGTCTTGCATCATAGATGGTCATAGAGGACTAATGTTAACTTGACTGTGCTAGCATATAATCGCCTCGCCGCAGCCCGGGCCTTATCCAAGATCGCACCGTACTCTCGGCTTTCCGCAGAAAAGTCCGAGTTTCTACTTGGTGCGAGAATTGACGTTAGCAGGAGTCTTGATGTTAGCGATGACGAAGACGACGAAGGATTAGGGACGTCTAGAGTAACCCGACGACGTGAGCAACAGAGAGTGCGGCGTATACGACGTAACAACTCTGGGGAGCGCATGAAAGCACTCAACAAGTATATGGACAGCACGAGCACCACGTTCAGAGAGTTCGAGGGATTTTTGGTTGCACTTGACGCGTTGGAAACATGGGCAGATGTCGCAGACCAGCTCAAGAAGTAAAGATACCTGTGCCTGCTTTTAGCTGTACACTTCATCACGTCCAGACACTGACCATAGTCAGTACCACTCATCCGACTGGTGCGAAAGCTTGGAAGTCACAGCTACGAAGCGCAACCGAGAAAGTCGTTGCGGCCGTTGAGCCGTTAGTTCACGGTTGGCTTGTACATCCGGATAGGGGCAAGTTCGCCCTCCAGTCAGATGATTGGTGTAGCAGCGTGTGAACTAATTGACTCCGTCACAGATGTCGAGGCGGCGCGCGTAGCGGAGATTCGTAAAGCCTACCTGCCCGAGGTTCTCCTCGCTTACACCAGTGTCCTTCACTTCGCAGGCCATGCAATCAGCCGGGAGATGCTCCTCAAGAGCATGGAGTTCGCAGCGAGCGTTGCCGCGCAAGGCTCCGACATAGCAGCATGTTTCGTCTCGGCCGGTCGGATGCATGAGTTGGTCGATGCACTGGCAATCACCAGCAAGGCGATACTGAAGGCCAATGAGCAGGGCTCCAAAGGGAACAAGGGCAGGAAGAAGGGCTTGCATGGCGAGTCACTACATTTGTGGACCGTAAAGAGCTCATAATGCTTGAAGCCTCGTATGACAGAACTCCTGCCCTTGCTCAGTTGGCTATCAAAAGCTTGTGAGCACGTGAAACATCATGAATCCTGCTTGCAGTGACTTTTATTATATTACTCCACTAAACCACCTGTCTTGATGGTGGTAACTGCTTTTTTTCTACAGGTTTTCTTCAAGATGCCACTGAGGTGATACAGGATCCGGCTGCCGCTGGGTTCACCACGCGAGCACGTCAATCGATGCACCCCGTTGGGAAAATTCTCTTTGCCCAGTGCGGTCATATGCGCACAAGGCTTGAGAGCGTTCTCCTCACGAATGGTGCTGGCGAAGCATGTCGACCGATTCTTTCTTGGAAAATGCTTCGTCACTTCCTCAATTGTTCCATTGTACACCAGGTCGGATTGACCTCCCATGCTGTCTAGGCTCCCTTTTAGTGTGATCAGATGAGTCTTGATCTAACTGCAGATAATGTACCGAAGATGGTCGTGAGCTGAATCAACTGTCCGACGGCAGTAATCTGCCCTGTCTCACCAGTATACTGATGCCGGATGATGGCCTGCTCCTCATCAGACCCCACTTGCTGCGTCCTAGGAAGCCAGCGTGCGCCTCATCTCAGCCACCGATTCTGCCTGCTCGATGGGGGCCTGCCACTCTCTGTGGAGAAGGTCACGGGCGAGAAGTCCACCGTAAAAGTCAAAGGACACCATGGTGGCACGCAAGTTATTGCTGGTGGTACCGATGTCGTGAAGCATGCAGGTGAGGAAGTACGTTACTTCCGAACGTAGCTAGCCCGGGAATTGCTGTTTGGCCATGGCCATGTCATAATAGTAAACGCGCATGGAGTGGTTATATGTCTCCTCCCTCAGTTCTCCTCTCGCATAGTCCCAGACGACAGTGGCCTAAGGTGTGTCAGGAAGCTTGACATCGTTGATGGATATTGGCTGTGGCTTGGTGTTATGTTTTCTGCCCTTGAGGATGACCGATGGATCCCGCGGTAGGGCAGAGAAGCCATATTCCTCAGAAGATCTGTCCCGCGCAGTTCTCCTTGTCTCTCAAATACAGACTGATGGGTGAGTTGGAATAGTTACCTTATCCTTCTTTTACTCGCCAAGAGTGAGGTAAGGTGAAGTGACTAAGAGAGCTTGGGGTGACCTACCTTACCTACAGTACCTTAGATACCTGACTCGATGGTGAGGTTCTTCATCATCCAGACAGTGTTGCGTACCTATGAAATGTACCTGGTAATATGATATTGATGCCAATTCGGAAGATTGCATGCCCAGTACGGAAGACTAAATCTACCATACGGACAATCAAAAATAAAAAGTGAAAACCAAAATCACTCACTCATTGATCTGTGTCTTAATGATAGTTATAGAAATTGAATTGAACATCTTGTGATCTTATGATAGTAATGCAACCTATGCAGTGAGATCTTCATGGATAGAGGCCTCGCTGGATAGAGGCCTCACTCCATAGAGGCCTCGCTCCATAGAGGCCTCACTGCAAAGATTGAATTGCTATCTCAAGATCAATAGATATTCAGTTCAAAGTCTATGACTGTCATTAGAACATAGATCAGTGAATGATTATGTCAGTTTTTTTCAATTTTCAGTTGTCATTTTTGATTGTCCGTATGGTAGATTTAGTCTTCCGTAGTTACACAGCAACCACTCCGCTCCTCAAGTCTTGAATCAGCTTTCATCCTAATCTGGGCCTGATACTACCTGGTATGTATGTGTCTGTGATCACCATGACGATAATACTCCAAATCTAGAGTTCACGATGCTTGAATGGATGAGAGCTTACTTCCTAACGCCGGTCCTTAAGGTATCTGTACCTTAATTACTTTGTACCTTACATACCTTAGGTACGAGATCGTCCACAAGCAGTGAGGCTGTGCACGCTGCCAAGAACCCCAAGACTCCCAATGACTTTGATGAATCCAATGAGCCGTGATCCAGACCCTCCCCATTTGACCGGAACGACGTGGGTCCATCCACAGTATATGAATGATTACCTCCTTACATCTACGCTCTGTACAAATCACCGACCTCACATGGCTGGGAAAAGATTTGCAATCGTCCATCTTTGGAACCCAGAGTCGAGCTCAGCGGATTTCATCGACCTCCACGAAACAAGAGCAGTAAGTACTGTCACAGGCAGAGCCTCAGAACATATGAGGACTGGAGGACATCCTGGTACCGAGGGGACTTGGTCTGAGTGTCGTACATCTAGTGAGATTCCGTGCCTGCTGCCCAATGTACCGCTCATGCTAACACACCTGAGTGCATAGATATTTGTACCTTTGATACTGGGGAACTGGTGTAGCAAGCAACGCGCCTTCTTTTTCCACAACAGCCACTTTCACCACGGTAGGGACCTAACTGTTTGTTGACCTAATTGACTACGGATAAAATCTGCCGAGCCCTTCGCTGCGCGCCACCCGCCAAGTCACATGGTGAGCTCAAGGGTCTCGCAAGGGGCAAAGAGGATCAAGACAAAGGCTGCTCGATACCATGGCAGAATCCCGTAGTCATGGTCGGGACTCCCCAACTTCGCGAAGCCCGGTGCGGCGAGAGAGAGCTCCCACCATAACAATCGACACGTCCGCTGTCAGTCCACCTCTCGACATGGACGACGCCCTGCCCCTTGCGACCATGTCCAACAACTCTTATGCACAGCAGGAACCTGGACTGGTTGCGGATACGGCTTCCCCTCCCACCCATTCCTCACCTCCGCGGATCCGTAGTTCACAATCTTTTGATAGCAAGAGGAGCAGGCCAGTCTCACCGCACAACGTGTCTTCGCCCACGAAGAATTTTGGCGAGTCGCAGGCGGCGAGCAATTTCCTCTCGGTGCCATACGCCCGCTCTAGGGGCAACTCGGTGGATTCGGAGGATGCCAGCCGTTCGCTTTCTTCGTACGGTGGAGACACCTACATCCCGTCGCCTACCTCTTCTAGCCCCGGGGATACGCCACATCACTTGGACGCACACCACAGCAATGCTAACATTATGAATGACGAGGACTCTCTGAAGCCGGATCCCGGGACAGAAGCCGATTTCGACGTGGTCGACAATAAGTTCGCCTTCTCATCCGGCCAGTTGAACAAACTCATTAACCCGAAAAGTCTGAGTGCTTTCCATTCTCTTGGTGGGCTGACAGGGATTGAGAAGGGCCTGCGTACAGATAGGCGGAGTGGGCTTTCGATGGACGAGATGTACTTGCAAGGATCTATGTCGCTTGAGTCAGTTAAAGGAACTCACTCAGAACAGACTTCTGCCAAAGCGGTCAATGGGTCGATTGCTCGCTCCGCAACGGCCGGTACGGCTTCAACGTCGCGCCGACGGGAGGACAGTTCGTTCGCCGATCGGAAGAGGGTATTTAAAGACAATCGGCTACCGGAGAAGAAAGCGAAGAGTATCTTTCAGCTGGCTTGGATGGCCTACAATGACAAGGTGCTACTCTTGCTCACAGCTGCCGCGGTCATTTCGCTGGCGCTGGGAATATACCAGTCCGTTACAGCCAAGGATGGCGAAGCGCGAGTACAGTGGGTGGAAGGAGTGGCAATTATGGCTGCTATTGTTATCGTGGTGGTGGTTGGAGCAGCAAACGATTGGCAAAAAGAACGTCAGTTCATCAAGTTGAACAAGAAGAAAGAAGACCGGAATGTCAAGGTCACTCGATCCGGCAAGGCAAGGGAGATTTCTATCTACGACATTCTGGTGGGAGATGTCATGCATTTGGAGCATGGAGATATGGTTCCTGTGGATGGCATCTTTATCGATGGACACAACCTCAAGTGTGACGAGTCCTCTGCAACGGGCGAGTCGGATCTTGTGAAGAAGCATCCTGGAGACGACGTGTACCGAGCAATCGAAGCACATGAGAATGTTGCTAAAATGGATCCGTTTATCCTCTCAGGAGCCAAGGTAACGGAGGGTATCGGCACCTTCCTAGTGACATCGGTGGGCGTCAATTCAAGCTACGGCAAAATAATGATGGCACTCCGCGAACCCGGGCAGACCACGCCTCTGCAATCGAAACTCAACGTGCTTGCTGAGTATATCGCCAAGCTAGGTTTAGCCGCAGGCCTTCTACTTTTCGTCGTGGCTCTTATTAAGTTTCTGGCCGGTCTTCCTCACAACCACGGTAGTCCATCTAACAAAGGTCAGCAATTTCTTCAAATATTCATCGTGGCGGTAACGGTGGTCGTGGTCGCAGTTCCGGAAGGCTTGCCATTGGCAGTGACGCTAGCTTTGGCATTCGCAACCACGAGGATGCTCAAGGACAATAATCTGGTTCGGATGCTGCGAGCTTGTGAGACGATGGGGAACGCGACCACGATTTGCTCCGATAAGACAGGAACGCTTACACAGAATAAGATGACGGTTGTGGCCGGCACACTGGGGACCACCTATCGATTTATTGACAAGAAGACGGTTGAAGTTTCCGGTGCTGATAGTTCACCGAAAGGAAAGCGAGAGATCTCGGAAGAAGATGTTGAGGAGGTCTTAATGGTTGACTTCGTATCAATGCTCGATCAGGACGTCAGAGTTCTCTTGAAGCAATCCATCGTGAACAATTCCACGGCTTTCGAAGGAGAGCCAGACGGCGAACAGGCGTTCATCGGTTCCAAGACCGAGACCGCCCTGCTTAGTTTTGCTCGACATTATCTTGGGATGGGTCCCGTCGGAGAGGAGAGGTCAAACGTTAATACTGTTCAAATTGTTCCATTTGACTCTGCTCGAAAGTGTATGGCATCCGTTGTGAAGCTGAACAACAAGAAATTTAGGCTGTACGTCAAGGGCGCGCCGGAGATATTGCTGGCGAAATGCAGTCGAATCATCCGCGACCCTGGACACGAGGTCTCTGAGACGTCCATTACGCCCGAGAACGTTGACGCTCTCAGTGGAGCCATCGCGCACTATGCTTCGCGTTCTTTGCGGACAATCGGGTTTCTGTATCAGGATTTCGAGGATTGGCCACCAAGAGGCGTACCGACACAGACCGACTATCCAGAGTCGGCAGTGTTTGACAAAGTTTTCCAAGATATGGTCTTCCTTGCAGTTTTTGGTATCCAAGATCCATTACGGGAAGGGGTGGCGGCGGCTGTGCGCACCTGCCAAAGTGCTGGTGTCTGTGTTCGCATGGTCACCGGCGACAACATTATGACGGCAACGGCCATAGCTAAGGAGTGTGGCATCTATACCCCTGACGGTGTGGTCATGGAAGGTCCTCAGTTTCGAAGGCTGGGGGGCACTGAAATGGATCAGACCATCCCAAAGCTACAAGTCCTGGCAAGATCAAGCCCTGAAGACAAACGTATTTTGGTTGAGCGGCTACGGAAGCTCGGCGAAACCGTGGCCGTGACTGGTGATGGGACAAATGATGCACCAGCGTTAAAAACAGCTGATGTTGGATTTTCGATGGGTATCGCTGGGACGGAGGTTGCTAAAGAAGCTTCGGCCATCATTCTAATGGACGACAACTTCGCATCAATTGTGAAGGCGATCATGTGGGGGAGAGCAGTAAATGATTCGGTGAAGAAATTCCTGCAGGTTCGTGAACGGGTGCATCTTCACGGACTCTACTAACGGCCTTAGTTCCAAGTAACCGTGAATATCACCGCCGTCGTCCTGACCTTCGTGTCGGCTGTGTCAAGCGGCAGCGAATCTTCCGTACTAACAGCTGTGCAGCTCTTGTGGGTCAACCTGATCATGGACACCTTTGCTGCCTTGGCCCTTGCGACGGACCCTCCGATGCCAAGTATCTTAAATCGGAAGCCAGAACCAAAATCGGCACCGCTAATCACCCTGACGATGTGGAAGATGATTTTTGGTCAGGCCATCTATCAGCTGGCCGTTACCTTTCTCCTCTACTACGGTGGCACCTCGATCCTCTCGTATGACACTCAACGGGAGCAAAACCAGTTGCCAACTTTAGTTTTTAACACCTTCGTGTGGATGCAGATCTTCAATCAGTACAAGTTAGTGTTTTGCAAATATCTGCCCATGAACGATCATAGCTGACGTGACCCAGCTGTCGTCGTCTTGACAATAAATTCGATATCTTCGAAGGGATTCAACATAATTATTTCTTCATTGGCATCCAATTCATCATTGTCGCCGCTCAATTCATGATTATCTTCATTGGAGGCAGAGCTTTCGGAGTTTACCGACTTAATGGGGCGCAGTGGGCCTACTCAATAGTTTTAGGAGCGCTGTCCATCCCCATTGCTGCCGTCATTCGTCTTATTCCTGACGAGCTTGTGAGGAAACTCATACCAAGTCGCCTGCATCGGAAGCAGACCCCGCAGCTTCTTGTTTCTGATGAGGATCGGCGATACGAATGGGACCCTTTCGAAGAAATCCGGGAAGAGTTGACCTTCCTCAAGGCCTTACGCGGAGGTCGTCTGAATGTCCTGAAGTACAGACTACAGCATCCGCGAGAGACATTATTGCCGCGTTCAAGAAGTGGTTCTAAGTCTAGGAGCAATTCCCCGCTTCCGCTGACATCTTCTGGGAATGATCAAGGTCGTGAATCCGGAAGCCCCGCTCCTCCTTCGCCAGGTTCTCGCTCGTCACGTCGGGGAAGGTCTAGATCAAACTCTGCGTTTGCCCCGGCCGCCGCTATGGCGGGCGTTATCGCAGGCAGCATTGCTGGCTGGTCCCCAATTGACCGTGGTCCTGGGGATGATGAACCAGCCAAAGTCACCCGCACTCGTGATCGCTCAGACCTAGAAACGCAAGAGGGGACCTAAGTACATCCCGATACCGATGATACCGATCCCATCACCATCAAGGACCCTCGTTCATTAGGCACGCCGCCCAGTCAAGTCAAAGAGGCTACATCAAAGTATGACTAGCCATGAAACTATGCCGCAGCATAATTCATCACACCAATTCGGCCAGTAAGGGATTTGGACAAGGCCAGAACATAACCAGCGTTCGGTTGGGTATCTGTACCACGATAAAGAATCGACAGTACTTGTTTGCGTCTGCTACTTAATACGAGCCTAACCTTCGCTCGCTCTCTCTCTTCCATGACAAACTCTCTCAGAAAATCATTGCAGTCCTCCTTCTCTACGTGCATTTGCGCCCTTGTCCGCCTTGCACACATGAGCCGTTCTTCAAGAGGATTTCCAAACCTCGGCTGATGCACGCATGCTTTTCATTCGTTTTATTGTACAACAGTCCCCACACTTAAGCGGAGCATCCAGGCGCCATCCGAACTTCCAGGCCTCCGCATCTCGCTCGGCGTTACTGGGAGGGTGGAGGGCGTTCACCACTCCGCAATGGAGGTTATCAAAAATCTGGTACGGCGGGATAGACAGTCGGCTTTCTCATTTCTCTCTCTTCTAAGGCGGAGTGGTGTTTGTCGATTAGCGTTCGTTCTCAGACAACCAGCTCGGTTCTGTACTTAAAGTCTGTCTATATCTCCCCAGTACCGAGCAAGCCAGTGCCAGATGGTTGTCCCTGTCAGCTCCACATCCTCATTCCGGTATCGTATCTACCTTGTCGACGTCAGCAGGACACCTATGTGACTTCGCTCATAGAGCAGGCTTAGCGTTGACTGGCCTCAGGTAGGGGGCCCTTTGAGGTCAGGAACCCTAAAATCAGAGAAGACGCCCTATCTACGTTCCCTCCAGTCGTCAGCGTTGAAGCGTGATATGTAATCGTCTAAATACAGCTCATGTTCCGCCCACCTGCCCACTTTCGTTACGTGTTTGTACTCCGGCGACTCGTTTGCCTGCGGCCGTTCTCGTTCACATCGTCACACATATGCCCTACCTATACTTGGTTATGAAAGTAATGAGTCGATAGACACCTACGAAGACGATTACTACTACCACTTGCGCAAGAGTAGCTGAAATTTGGAGTAAGTGAGGAATTTGTGCTTTATCTTGATGAAGAAGTCTCTCACGTCCTGACGTGTGTGAGTCGAGAGGTATCCGTTTGCATTTCTCAAATGTATTAGGGCAGAGTTCCGGGGCCTTTGACACTGAGATGGACAGACTGGGGGAGGGGTACGAGGTAATGGTATCTGACGATTAGCGATGGCCAAATTGGTTCTGGGCTCGTTTTCCCGTTGAAGAAGTGTCGGCTGATGGAGATGGAGGGAACCCAGGGATCTCGGGCTCAAAGGTCAAGTCATGAAGGCTTCAATTAAGGTACATTTGTAGTGAGAATGTATTGACTATATGTGGCTGGCTGATTGGCCCTCACATGGAGTTCTCAATGTGCCATGGGAGCGCACAGGTCAGTCAGGAAAAGACAACGGACAAAAATACCAGTCAGATCATATAAGAAATAAGCGTCTATCAGTCCCATCTGAACCGCAGTGTAAACCGCGAGTACTGATATGTACATCCTCCCTTCACTTTCAGCTATGCTCACCACAGCCCGATGTACCCTGTCCATCCCGATCGCGTCGACACTCAATCATCCATCAAGGACCCAACGACGAGCGAATCATATCATCCGACACACCTACTTCTTCCCGGACCCTGACCCCGCCGCCGACGGATCAGGCAGTATGCCCTCGGCCTCTAACCGCCTCCTCGCCTCCTCGAGCGCCCACGTCTGTATTCTATTGGCCCGGAACAACAACGCATTAGCCCTCTCCCATAATGTCCCCTCTCAGAAACCCTATCCACCATCCCTCCCTCAACCCCTTCTCATCCCATCCATCCGTCCCAACCCCTACCCTTCTGGACACCCCTCTCAACACCCCACCAGAGGACAAACTCACGAAGTATCCGGCTTATAAGCATAAGCCACAACCCCCAATCCCAAACTCCCGAAGAACCCCCAGTACCAAACGTTCTCCCACCCTTCCTTCTTGTATTTCTCGCCCGGCGGAATCCCCCACAGCCAGCCGGAGGGAGGATCGTAGTGGTCTTCGTGCGCGCCGGAGGACAATGCGCGCGATGGGGTGGTGGAGAGGTGGCGGCGGCTGTAGGTTGATGGGGAGAGGATGGAGGAGGAGGAGGAGGCGGCAATGGTGCTGGGGGTGCGGGTCGGGCGGAGGAGACAGGTCGCGCGTATGGCGCGCTGCGGTCGTAGGAGCGGCATTGGTGGAGAGAGTGTGAGGATGGTGGGCGGTGGAGGAAGATTGTCGGTTGGGATGGAGATGGATGGGGGAGTTGAGTTGAGGTGCCGGGTATTGACCGCTTGGCGGATGAGTCAGCGGTGTTTAAGCGTGGGGTTAGAGGTGCGTAGCGGACTGAAGACGAGGGGACGGATGAGAGTCTGTTTTACGCGCGATGGATTTGCCGTTCGGGATGGGATAATAAGAATATTATTATTTCCAACGGTAAGATTTCTGTGGTATTGAGAACGTTGGGCGTTTACGTTTTTCAAGATGACGCGGGTCCTGTATGCCTCAATTCGTGCCCTAGCTAATATCGTCACGCCCATCTCACTGGGCATTATCATCCGATCTGACTGAAGCTCGACCCCTCGACAACCTGCCAAAATGCTATAACTGCACAGCAAAGCGCTGACATATCCACCCTGGCTCCTCTTTAGACACGGACTCCTTGGGAGAACTAACAGATGCAACGCTCAATAACTACAAATTTCCCCGTCAGATACGAACATTGAGATAGCGTGTGTGTTTCGCTCTCGAAATGATCTCATCGCCGCGAACGGCGCGTGTCCCTTGTCCTTCGATCCGAGCTTTCACTGCCTGCAAACACATCAGTAACCCGACCCTGTCATTGCACTAGATTTACTGACTCTCGCTGGTATACTCGGTCGAGTAGTAAGTGCTTCCGCCACTATAATCGTCCTTCTCTTGTTGTTCTCGCCGCCTCTTCAGCCCTAGGATGATCGCCAACGTTGCCAAACCCCCGGCCACAGCCCCCATTCCACCGAGCCCGCTGCTTTTCTTCGGAGGAGGTCGGTCGACTCGAGATGGTCCTCCTTGCCCGAACCACGTCCTCCCTCCCCCGCCGCCGCCGCCGTGATGTGAATGGCGTTCCTCGATGTATGTCTCTTCCCGTACCCTCCTCTTCTTTCCTCCTCCGAATAAACCCCTTAGCCGGTCTATTAACCCTTTGAAGCAACAGGCGGCGATTAGGAGCAGCAGTAGGATAATGCCGAGAATCACGCCAATAACGATGCCGGCGATTGCGCCACCGCTGGGGCCATTGTTGGTTTGGGGAGTTGCCGTGACGACACTTCCACCAGTCGCCAGTGGTGTTTGAAACGGTACGGTCGCCGTCACCGATCCGGTCGAAATGACGGTGACGATGGTGTTGGTGGTCGGTCTCAACGGTGCCGAATACGACTGTGAGTAGTAGCTGCTGTAGTATGCCGAGCTCCCCCCTCCGGCAGCCGCACACTGCCCTGCAGATTGACAGTATTGCCCGGACGAGCAGCAGATACTACCGCAAGGGCTCTCGTTGAGCGCGTAGTTGCAACTAATGCTCGTGGCGACGGGTGCGAACACGGTGGGCGGTGCCTGAACATATGACGTTGTTGCTTGTACATATGACGTGGTTACGCCCATGTAGGAGCTGTATGTTGATACGACGGTAACCAGGTCCGTTCGAATGTAGGTTGTTGTGTAATATTGCCATTGACCGTTGTTCACTTGTGCGGTGACCGTCGACCCGCCGGAGCCGCCATTATTGCCGTTACCACACTGAGCTTGTCCTGCAGCATCGGTGAAGCAGACTTGTCCCGCAGCACAGCAGAGTTGACCAGCCCACCCACAGGGATTGGCGCAAGCCCGTTGCTCAAGGGTGTTGTTTTGAGCCTCGTCGAGCAAGTCGTCCCGCGGGTATGGCTTCGTGTTTGCAGGATGTATTGAAGAGAGGAGGAGCGCTAAGAGGGAGAGTAGAGTTGGTGGTGCTTGCGAAAGCCGCATGCTGGCGGAGTAGGGACGAGGCAGGCCCAGAATGAAAGGTTGAAGGCGAAAGATCTTTTCCTCAAGCCCTGGGCTGGATCCTGAGGCCGAGAAGCTCACCGTCAGACGAGCGCTGGGGAGTTTTGGAGAAGTCGTGAAGGGTCTGGAAATATCAAGACAATACCTAGGCTTCGGTCTTCAGCAATGTAGAGCACACGGCTTCGTGTCCCAAACTACCCGAGAAAATTAGATATCAGACGTAAAGGATGAGTACCCAAGGGAGGGATGTGGATGTCAAAGTTCGAAAAGACCGAGTGTAGATTTCTCTCAACGCCGGCTTTTGGCCAACCACCTCGATTACCAGCCCCCGCTTTCTTGCATCCGCACCACACCCAATCAGGATCGCCGAACAGACCGAAGATGCTGATATGGATGAATGACACCTTGGAAAAGTCCAGTTGTGCGCCTTAACTATATTTCGTAGGACTGGGAGTGATAATCGCTGCTTGATGACTTTCGCAGGAGGACGAGCGCATTGGGAAACTTGTTTACTCGGACCTGTAGCGAAAGACTTCACGGACCCCGAGATCCCGCTAGGTCGCGACAGGCATAGCGCCTTGGCCAGCTCATCACTCATCAATGACAATCACGACCTGAACCTTCCACAGAAGGCCATCATGTAGGTATTTGGACCTTAAAGCCAGTTCTTCCCAAATTCCACAAAGGAAATGATGATTGTAGTACCAGTGCCTTTTATTTCACGCCCAGTGTGAGAGCATCGGAGTTCGGATCATCTTCGGGGCGGCAACCCATACTAGCGGCTCGGAACGCTCCAGTGGCTGGGTAACAATCGATAAGGCAAGGCTGTCGACTTTCCATGTTGGTACACACACAAGAGGTATTTAGTCCATAAGATATCTATGAGACTGTCGTCAGCCGAGCAGGGCTGGGCATGGACGCTGATGAAGGATAGAATTCAGTCATCAGCGATGGGGAAAGTGCTGATCTATAGTTCCTCAGGAATCCGGGCCAGCTAGAATGTGGTCATATACCTTACGTTGCATATTTCACTACATTCCAATGGCACAATGGAGTTACATTCCACAAAAGACAATTTTCTCTGTTGTCAAGCTAGATGTTCATAACTCCTGACTCGAAAGCCCGGAAGGCCCAGATATCTGCCTATAGAGCTTTCCCGTCCATCCGTAGCGGTTCCTCCCCCAAACATAAACAGTGAAAAGAAGCGTATGCTGAGGGTGTATCCTCATGGCTCTCCACCCGTTCTACCGCGCTCTTGCGCAGTGTTTCTGACCAGTCTCCATCATATATATTACAAGTTCCTCAAGCCCCTCCACAAACTCGAAGAAATATATCCAGATCAACACTTCTCCATGGTACTTGACCCAGCTGCGACTGTCAACCGAGGACCTGACCGGCCACCCCAAGGGCAACACCCACACCGATCCCATATAGCTTTCCCGGGCATCGACTGGGAGCAGCGTTCGGGTTGATCATGGTCACCGACGCCACCGCTGCTGTTCCGTAAGTGTTGCAGTTGGCAAGCTGTCCGTTGGGGCACGCTTGGGAGCTGAGACTCGAACAGATCGATTGTGGCTGCACCGTCGGCGTCGAGCCTGCCACGGTGACCCCACCCCCGATCCCGGAAACCGTCACGCCATAGACCCCGCCACCCAGTGACGCCGTACAGCTATTGTACTCATTCTGACAGCTCGAGTAGTATGAGGAGCACCCCGCCGCGTTGGAGTATGTTGCGGGTAGGAAGACGAAAGGGAAGAAAGCGTTGGGTACGGTGCTGACGCCGGTAGCGGTCACTTGTGGATTGACTTGGTTGGTCGAAGTTGGAACGATGAATGCATTGCTCGTGGTGGTTGTTCCAGTACCGATGATGCCTGTGCATGACGCACCGATTGGACAGCAAGCCACATGTCCAGCCTGATCAAGCTGGCAGTTTGTGTTGGAAGCGCAACACGCTCCTGAGTTCCCAAGGTTCGAGCAAGAAGTCGCGCCGGCTGGGCAGTTGTTTTGGCGCTTGTCCAGTTTGTTGGGATTGTGGAAGACTCTGTCAAATGAAGGCTCAAAGTACGGTTGTAGAAACGGCGAGCAGTCAGGGGAGGTAGTCGAGACGAATCGAACCAAGAGAGAGGGCAAGTATAGAGGAAGCAAGCGCATCTTTGTCTTCGTAATTTGAAGTGACCAGGAGATGTGGGAGGCCGTGGGTTGGATTGGAGAGTGTCAGCTGTCGCACAAACTCTTGAATGCGCTCAAGAGTTTAGCATACATCCTTGTGTAGAGGAGGACCCTTTGAAATATATTGTGAGTGTTCAAACCATCGAGGTACAACAAACACATACACACTGACCTGTCAATCGATGTGATACCGTGACGAAGCAGCTCTATCTGTTGGGGTACTTCTAGAAAGGCTTGTTATGTATGTATGAAGTCATAGTTCGGTCTACGCAGCAACCGGGAGCAATGCTCCAAGCGACCACCTAAACTTATATTTGGATCAATGTCCGTCCTCTCCGAATCCCTAACAACCTCGATGACTCGCAACATCCGCCTGACCCGGAGTTCAGACGAATGTCATCTCCGCCGAAGAATGGTGTACGTCTTCCTTACAGAGGCAAATCTGACTTTTAGCATATCGAAGTGTCTTATACTATTAGAAGCTGTATGGGAACAGTTGCTAGCATCTATATGCTTAAGCTGCCTTACAACGATTCAGGCTGCTTTTACAGCTGCCTTGACGAGATACGTGCGCAAGAAATGTCACCATATGGTGTCAGCCAAGCTCTGAACAACTCTATCGTATCCTAATATGCATGCTCCTTCCCGAAAATTAAGAGCCCCTCCCGCCTGAAAAGACGTCTTACTCATACGCCTGGTTCCGTGCGGTCACAGTAAGCTTTCAAATGCATCCAGTCCCTGTTTCTGCGGAGTTTTTGTTTGTATGGGACCCCCGGCTGCCGTTTGTCTCCCACCAAGCCCAGCTCCATACCGTGGCAGGCCGGCCGAGCTTCCGGTCTGCGCTGGAGGTGTGGCAATGGCGAAAGCAGCAAGGGTGCTCGATGGTGTTAGTTGGTTGTCCCTTTGGGCAGGAGGTGGTGGTATGGAGAATGCGGAAGGGTTGCCAAAAGGAGTGATCGGTGGAACGCCAGAAAGGTGTGTCAGAGAACTAGAGTTGCTGCTCAGAGTTGCAACAGATGGATTCGAGTACGCTCTTTGCGAATTCCATCCGTTGACTGCCGCAGCCGGCGTCGTAGAGGATGACGAGGCAGTCGATGGCATCAAGGCTGCGAAGCCGCTGAGATTTTGATCTGGTGTAATTGCACGTGAGGCAGGTAGTTGAGCGGACGGCGCACCAGAGGGTGCCGTTGACCATTGAAAAATCGCTGCATGTGAACCCTGAGGATTGCTGCTCTGATTTGAAGGAGTCTCGGCCCAGACGGAGGCACCACTAACGGCGTCTAGCATACTAGTTCTCGAAGCTTGGCTGTTCTTTCCAAGGACAAGCCTTTCGAAATCTGTTTCGGGCCCAATCCCTGGCTGACCAGGTCTACCAGAAGCGTCCATGACATTGGAGGATGAGAAGTCAAGGTTTCCAGAATCGGACATGTTTGCGTTGCTGGACGTGAGCTCCTTAAGCTTCCGGGAATGTTCTTGCTCAATTTGAGACGACACGGACCTTACCAAGTCCATGAACTGCTTGAATTGCTGAAGATTCAGCAGCGGACCCAGACTAAAGCTCCAAAGGATGGGGAGGACCTCAATGGCTAGGTAATCTGAGTCTGCAATTTTTCCAACTTGTCGAAAAACGTTGAGAGCTGCCATCATAACAGCAGGCTCTTTCGTCTTGATAGCTTTTAACAGAGGGACAACTTTCTCCTGAATCGTGTATTTATCAAGCACCGCGTTTCCTGAAGACTTGCTTTGGCTGCCTTGGGTCCCAATCATCCCGTTTAATCCGTCTTCGGTCGCTAAGGTTTCGTGCTTCCATCCACAGAGAACTGCAAAAGCTTCGAGCCCTCGGACCTTTATGCCAAGACTACTAGTCTTGCTGAAGACAGCTGCGATTACTGGGAACAAATGGTTCTTGAGAGTGGAGAAATCTAAGACCGGGAGAATGACCGGAAGTGTTTTTAGAGCTGCATCCACGATTGCATGTGTTGGTGACTCCAAACCCCGATTGACAATGGGTAGGATATCTACCGAGGTTAGATCACGACTTCCATCGAGCGGAACATAACAGAGCCAGCGTTCATACCATCCTTAAACTCTTTTCCAGAGCAGTTCTCTGCAATGGTGCCCATGTGCTCTAGGATCACCATTAAGCCAGCTTCTTTTGCCGTCTTCCGCTCCGTGGTTGTGCCACTGCTAAGAAAGATGTCTCGAAGCCTTGGGATGACCTTCTCGCCGAATGCTCGTCTTGGTAAGGTTCTAACAATCAGAAACACATTCTGCAACACCAAAGAAAGTAGATCGTGATCTTTCATCTCCTCCAATAAAGCAGGCAGAATCTTCTTTTCGAGTACAGAACTCGGAAACTGCGGCAGGAGCCTGGACAACCCTCGCATGAACTGTGCTTTCTCGTTGGGTGTTTTGGCGGGCAAGGAGTCTAAGAAGCGGATAGTTGAGACTAAGATGTTATCAAAGTATCGTGTCTCTTGAAATTCACGCGCACTGAGCCTTTGCGCCGGTCTCCTAGTCATCAAGCGTGGAAGTACGGAAGCAGAAATCTCTTTCGGCAGCGGTCTGGAGGAGAGGAAGTTGTTGGTTTGCGAAGGAACGGACGACGATGAGGCGAAGATTTTCTTGTAGGTTGATGAATTAGAGTTGGTTTGAAGGGGAGAGGTGTGTGGTGAGTTGTACAACGCGATTATGAGAAGTCCAAGGGAGAATAAATCCGCAGCTGGGTTAACGTTGCAATCTAGTACAAAGTCAGGGGACGTATAGTCCAGATTAAGTTGGACAGAGCGCGGTAGCCGTGGATCATGTTGGAGAACTTCCGCGAGTGAGATAGGCGCAAATGACGAAGTTTGATTGTTATCTGGTGGACCAGAGAAGCCCAAGCCAGAGATCTTCCAATCGGACTGTCGGACACACTCATCAGCGCTGACCTATAGACGGACAGCCATTTTCGCAGAGCACAGGCAATTATATTGGAGGGAAGATTCCAATAGGAAAGCTCAAGTGTACTTGAGTGAAAGGAAATGTGACAAGTTGTTAGTCTTGGCACACGATGCAAATACCGTACAAGAACACGTAGATTAAGGAGAGACCAGGGAATTCGGCCACCCAGAGCGCACAACCATACAGGGGTAAGACAATGCATGGAGCGAGGAGTAACGTGAGTAGACATAGGTACCTTAGCGTTGATATAGATGCTCTCTGGTGTTAGATTTCCATGGACCAACCCGGCGGACTCGTGTAGGAATTCTAGCCCTTTCCCAATCTGCAGTAAGCCTTTCTGAACCTCCAATTCATCAATCTCGACCTCTCTCCTCCGTCTGCCGTCACCGTCCTCGACCACATAGCGACTCGGCCTTCCTCCGACGCCACCTGCTCGTTCTTGATCGTCTTTCTCCTGCAGCAATCCGGACAATGAAGAGCTCACGGGCTCTGTTGCAAACATGAGGCTGCCATAGCGTGTCTCCTCGACCGGCTCAACGAGCTCTAAGATGTTGGGATGCCGTAATCTTGCCAGGGAACTTGCTTCCTTCCTCAGTCTCTCCACCACTTCATCCTGCGCTCGTTTCACTGAGGGCCCTGGACGACCACTTAGGCCTCTAGGGTGGGGTTCTAGGGATTTCCTGTCGAATATGAACACGGAGACGGTTTTCCCTGTACTTTTCTTGGTTGCATCGTAGATCTTCCAAGGCCCTGAACTCGATGTGGAATCCACTGAGAGGTTGTAATTTGCGGAGATATTAGAGCTGAAAGACTTTAGCGCAGATGTGAACATGTCGATAATATGACCGAAATCTGTCCTGTCTGCTGATGGCAGTCGTCTGAGATGATCCAAGCATTACTCTCGTCGCATTTGTTGTAACTTTATCGTGAAGTAAGAGCTGATATCAGCATCCAGAGCCTTGTAACCAATCTACACAGCTCATCAATTGCTCCCTGCCACCGCCCTATATGCGCAAACACAAGGGGGCCGGTTCGCTGCTGAGCTCGCCTTGTTCAAACACCATTATCGATACAGCTATTCCTAGAATGTTGGCTCCTCGGTTCGCTCAGAACTTTTTGCAACTTTTTTTTGAAAATCACACTCAAATTCAGTGTTTTGATGTTAAAATCACAACTAAACACTTATTTCTATAAA
>JAABUU010001750.1_pt1 | contig 34384 bp, 34 predicted proteins | sample 5559301 | NCBI WGS metagenome assembly JAABUU01 (sample SAMN10711884, study PRJNA513360) | rock metagenome | isolation source: Antarctica rocks | place: Antarctica: Victoria Land, Richard Nunatak white
GGATCTGCGCTCCGCCGGCCAACTCGCACGTGATCGTTTGGGAGTCGAAGCCGCGTCGCCTGAGCGGCATCTTCCTACCCAGCCGGCAGCGGTTCACGATCCCCGTCCCCGCCAAGGTCGATCCTGCGCCGGGAATGTACGTCAACGGCGACCAGTACTCACTGGCGCTGACCCCGCGCGCCCTCTACGTTGAGATCGGCGGTACGGTCTGGACAACATCGATGCCCTCCGCGCCGCCACGCGTGAAGCGCTCATTTCACTGAAGTCGCGCACATGCACGGCCACGAGTCCCGCTTTCGAGTCCGGCGCGTAACCCGCTGGCTGAGACGCCGAAAACAGCGACCGTCAGGTAGTCTACAGACGAAGCTCTGCTCGCTCTCCCGTGGGGAGGTGCAGGACCGCTTCCGATCAGGGCGATCGCCGTGAGCAGGCATCTGAGGCTCGCAGGTAGACCGGCCGCCGACCCAGCCTGCCCGGACACGCGCCAGCGCCCGGGCAGCCAAACAGGCGCGCCAGCGCGCCCCTCAACTAGGAGGCGGCCTTCGAGAAGCCCTCCGCGACGGCCGGCCAGTTGACCACGTTGAGCCACGCATCGATGTAGTCGGGGCGGCGGTTCTGGTACTTCAGGTAGTAGGCGTGCTCCCACACGTCGACGCCGAGCAACGGCGTCTTGCCGTCGCTGATCGGGTTGTCCTGGTTGGGCGTCGAGACGACCGCGAGGCCGGACCCGTCGCGGACGAGCCAGGACCAGCCGGAGCCGAACCGGTTGACGCCGGCGTCCTTGAACTTGGCCTTGAAGTCGCCCAAGGAGCCGAACGCGGAATCGATCGCCTGGCGCAGCGCGCCGTCGGGCTCCCCGCCCGCGCCCGGCGCCATCCACTGCCAGAACAGTGAGTGGTTGTAGTGGCCACCGCCGTTGTTGCGCACCGGGCCCTGCTTGTCTGAGGGCAGCGAGCCGAGGTTCTTCAGCACTTCCTCGACCGATTTGTCGGCCCACTCGGTACCTTCGAGCGCCGCGTTGGCCTTGTCGACGTAAGCCTGGTGGTGCTTGTCGTGGTGCACCCGCATCGTCGCCTCGTCGATGTGGGGCTCCAGCGCGTTGTAGTCATACGGAAGCGGCGGTACCGAATACGCCATCTCGGGCTCCATTCCTTAGCTTGATTTCGAGCACATCCAGCAGACGATAGCTCGCTGCCGGAAGCCCGAACGGCGGGTAGGCTTGCAACGTCGTGACGCTTCTCTCCAGCTACTTCCTGCCCACCGAACGCGAGCCGCCGTCGGACGCCGAGGCGAAAAGCCATGTGCTGATGGTCCGCGCCGGGCTGATCCGCCAGGTCGGCTCGGGCCTGTGGTCGTGGCTGCCCGCCGGCTGGCGCGTACACCAGCGGATCGTGCAGATCGTCCGCGAGGAGATGAACGCGATCGGCGGCCAGGAGATGCTGATGCCCGTCCTGCACCCAGCCGAGCCGTGGCGCCGCACCGGCCGCTATGAGATCGACGAGCTGTTCAAGCTCTCAGACCGCCGCGGCGCCGAGATGGTGCTGGCGATGACCCACGAGGAGATCGTCACCGGCCACGTCGCGGCCGCGGTGCAGTCCTATCGAGAGCTGCCGATGATCCTGTACCACTTTCAGGTCAAGGAGCGCGACGAGCTGCGCCCGCGCGCCGGCGTCCTGCGGACACGGGAGTTCATCATGAAGGACGCCTACAGCTTCGACCGCGACGCCGCGGGACTCGACGCCGCCTACGAGCGCCATGTCGCCGCCTACGAGCGGATGTGCGACCGCTGCGGCCTGGAGTGGTACAAGGTGCAAGCGGACGTCGGGATGATGGGCGGTCACGGAGCCGACGAGTACATGGCCCCGTGCGCGGCGGGCGAGAACGAGGTCGCGCTGGCGCCGGGGTACGCCGCCAACCTCGAGGTGGCCAGCGCGGTCGCCCAGCCGGTCTCGCTGCCGCAGGGCCGGAGCGAGCCCGAGCTGGTGTCGACCCCCGGGATGATCACGATCGACGCGGTCGTCGGCGCGCTCGGCGTTCCCGCCGGTGCGCTCCTGAAGGCGTTCCCGGTCGTGCTCGAGGACGGCGCGATGAAGCTCGTGATGGTCCGCGGCGATCACCGGGTCAACGAGATCAAGCTTCAGAACGCCCTCGGGCAGGGCTTTCGGGCCGCCCAGGGCGACGAGGTCGCCCGGCGGCTGGGGCCGCCGGGGTACATCGGGCCGGTCGGCGCGCAGCTGCCCGTGCTGCTCGACGACGCGATCACGGCAGATGGATCGGGTTCCTACGTCGTCGGCGCCAACCAGCCGGACGCCCATCTGAGCGGGGTGCAGCCGGGCCGCGACTTCAACTTTGAGCGCGTCGACGTCCGCACCGTGCTCGCGGGCGACACGGTCAACGGCTCGGCGATCCGGATCGAGCCGGCGATCGAGGTCGGCAACATCTTCAAGCTGGGAACCCGCTATGCCGAGCCGCTGGGCGCCACCTATCTGGACGAGGCGGGGCGCAACCAGCTGGTCTGGATGGGCTCCTACGGCTTCGGACCGGCGCGGGCCGCCGCCGCAGCGGTCGAGCAGTACGCCGATCAGCACGGGATCTGCTGGCCGCGCGGGATCGCTCCGTTCGACGTCGTGCTTGTCGGGCTCGGCAAGCCGGGGACGCCGGAGCGCGAGCTCGCCGACGCGCTCTACTCAGAGCTCCAGCGGGCCGGCCTGCAGACCCTGTACGACGAGCGTGATGCCGGACCGGGGGAGAAGTTCGCCGACGCCGAGCTGCTCGGTTGTCCGGTGCGCCTCACAGTCGGGCGCCGCACGCTCGCGGCGGGGGAGATCGAGGTCCAGATCCGGCGGGGCCGAGAGTCGCGAACCGTACCGTTGACGGGCGCCGCGGAGGCGGTGGCGGAGCTCTGGCGGGGCTTGCCGTAACTTCGATTTTCCCCCTCCCGGCTGTCGGTTGTCCATGATCCGCCCGTGAGCCCGCCCCCCGTACCCAAGCGCCGCCTGTTCGGGCTTGACCGCTCAGGGCCGCCGCCCGCCCAGACGCGATCTGACCAGCCGCTGAACCCGTGGACGATCCCGAATGCGATCGGGTACCTCCGCCTGCTCGGGATTCCGGTCTTTCTGATCCTGGCGCTGTCCAGCGCGCACGGCCACGACAACGTGGCGACGGTGCTGTTCGCGGTGATCGGGTGCGCCGACTACCTGGATGGCTTCGCCGCCCGGCTGACCGGGCAGTACAGCCGGCTCGGCGCGCTGCTGGATCCGATCGTCGATCGGCTGCTGGTGGTGTCCGGGATGCTGGTCGCGTTCGAGTTCGTGCTGCTGCCCCGCTGGGCCCTCGGGCTGGTGATCGCGCGTGAGCTGTTCATGCTCGGGCTGAGCCGCTACGGCCTGCGCCGCGGCGTCGAGCTGAAGATCAACTGGGCCGGCCGGATCGGGGTCGGGCCGACGATGAGCGCCCCGTTCCTGGCCATGGCCGGCGTCCACTGGCTGGCCCTGGTGATGCTCTACGCCGGTCTGGCGCTGACGCTGACCGCGACAGCGTTGTACGTCCGCCGGGGTCTGGCCGAGGCCCGCACGCCCGCCAGGGCCTAGGATCGGCCCAGCCTGAGGAGAATCTGAGCCCCATCCGGAGCCCCATCAGGACGACCCTAAAGCTCAGCTTGACCCTCGGGCCGGGGGAAGTTATACTCCTCAAACGCCACTGAACATCGACCCCGGTCTGAACGGGGAGGAGCTATCAGCATGGACGACACCTTTCCCGACCTCGGCTCGTTGACCGATCAGGAGCTCAAGGACCTGATCAAGTCGCTCACCGAGGAGGAGATGGAGATCTCCTACCGGCGGCGCATCATGCACGGCAAGATCGACATCCTGCGCGCCGAGCTCGTCAATCGCCTGCGCAAGAAGGACGAGAGCGGAGAGCTGGTGATCTCCGGAGCTGACGTCCAGCAGCTGACCGACATTCTCGCCGGGCGCGTGCCCGCCCTGGGCTCGGAGTAGCCGGGCGTTCCGGTGGCGCAGCACTGTTCAGAGTGCGGCTTCGCAAACGCGGACGGCGCCAGCTACTGCCAGCGCTGTGGGGCGTTCCTGGCCGCCACCGAGCCGCCGACCGGACCCACGACCGCCACCTACAAGGTGAGCGATACCGGGGATCTGGAGGTCGTGGAGCTCGAGGATGTGGTGGCCCGGGGGGCGTCCCTGGTGATCCGGGCCGGCGGTGGCCGGGCGGGGGAGAGCTTCGCCCTGCGGGGCGACCGGCTGACCGTCGGTCGTCGTCCCGACAGCGACGTGTTCCTGGACGACGTAACGGTGTCACGTGATCACGCGCTGATCGTGCGCCGGGGCAGCGACTACCACTTAGACGACTGCGGCTCGCTGAACGGGACCTATGTCAACCGGCGCCGGATCGACTCCCACCGCCTGGCCGACGGCGACGAGCTGCAAATCGGCAAGTACAAGCTGGCCTTCTTGAGCCGCTGATGGCGAGCACCGACACCCGCAATGCTGATCTCGCGCCGCCGGGGCCCCCCGATCCCGACGGCCAGCGTCCGCGCCAGAAGGCGGTCACGATCGGCGCCGTCTGCAAGGCGCTGGTGCAGGAGTTTCCTGACATCTCGATCTCGAAGATCCGTTACCTGGAGGATCAGAAGCTGCTCACCCCCCGGCGCACCCAGGGTGGTTATCGCCTCTACGCGCAATCTGACATCCAGCGGCTGCGGACGATCCTGCGCCTGCAGCGTGACGAGTTCCTGCCGCTGCGGGTGATCCGCCAGGAGCTGGCCGGCGGCCGGGCAGAGCGGGAGGTGAGCCCGCCCGGCGGCGATCCGCGCGGCCTACGCCGCGCCGTTGTGACGGTGCGCGATCCGGGGTCGCTGTACTCCCTGGAGGATGTGGTGGAGGAGACCGGAGCCGACCCCAAGCTCGTCCGGGAGCTGGTCGACTTCGGCGTCATCAAGGGCGAGATCCGCGGCGGCGCGCGGTACTACGACGAAACCGAGCGGGAGATCGTCAGGGCGGTCTCCGAGCTGGCCCGATACGGCGTCGGAGGGCGCAACCTGCGCGTCTTTCGCAGCTCGGCGGACCGTGAGGCTCAGCTGCTGCAGAGCATCCTCGCCCCGGCGCTGCGCTCCCGCAACCCCGAACGCCGCAAGGAGGCGATCGAGGCGCTCGAGAACCTCGCCTCGGTCACCACCCACCTCAAGCACCTGCTGCTGATCCGCGATCTGCGCAAGATCGCGACCTAGCCGTGGGCGCTTGATCGACCTTCTGGGGCCGGCGATCTTCGTGGACCTGCGCAAGTTCATCCGTGACATCCCTGACTTTCCCGCTCCGGGGATCGTGTTCAAGGACATCACGCCGCTGCTGCTCGATCCCCGGGCCCTCGATGGGGCCGTCCACGCCCTCGCGACACTGGTCTCGCCGCCGCAGGTCGACTACGTGGTCGCCGCTGAGGCGCGCGGGTTCATCCTCGGCGCCGCGATCGCGCGCGAGCTCGGGGCGGGCTTCGTCCCGGCCCGCAAGCCGGGCAAGCTGCCGCGCGAGACCGTCAGCGCCGAGTACGCGCTGGAATACGGGATCAACGCGCTCGAGCTTCACGCGGACGCGCTCGCCGGCGGCGCCCGAGTGCTGATCCACGACGATCTGCTGGCCACCGGCGGAACCGCACGGGCGCTCTGCGATCTGGTCGCGGGGCTCGGCGCCCAGATCCTCGGCTGCGCCTTCTTGGTCGAGCTGAGCTTCTTGGGCGGACGCCGGCGACTCGACCCCCATCCCGTGCACGCACTGATCGACTACGACGACTGAGCCGGTGCCCAGCTCGCAGCGAACGCGCCGCCTCGCCGGCGCTCAAACAGAGCTCTGGGAGCTGGTCTCCGATCCTCATCACCTGCCGCGCTGGTGGCCGGGGGTGGCCCGCGTCGAGGGCGTAGAGGAGGACCGCTGGACCCAGGTGTTCAAGACCAAGAAGGGCCGCTCGGTGCGCGCCGACTTTCGCGTCCTGCGCTCCGATCCGCCCTGGTTGCTCTCCTGGGAGCAGGAGCTCCCCGGCACCCCGTTCGAGCGCGTGCTCAACGAGTCGATCCTCGAGGTTTCGCTCGAGGCGGCGGCGGGCGGCGGAACCGACGTGACGATCGCCCACCACCAGAAGCTCCGGGGCTACTCCCGGACCGGTGGGTTCCTGCTCAATCGCGCCACCAAGGCCAAGCTCGACGAGGCGCTGGACGGACTGGCGCGGGCCACGGGCGGATGAGGACATCCAGGCCGTCTACGACACGAGTTCGCTGCCACGTCTGGCTGCAGGTCGATGATAACCACACGGGCAGCGGAGCCCGCCTGACGATCACCGGCTCAGGTGTCGTCAGCCTTCCTCGCGGGCAACTGCGCCATGGCCCGCTCGGCGTCCAGATCTACGTCGATACCGGCCCTCTCGTACATGGAACGTCGCAGCTCCGGTAGCTCTCGGCTCGGGGGCTTGGAAACAACCCTCGAGTCACGTTTTGGCTCGTCAATAGGGCGCCTGCAGGTCGGTGGACATCGACGACCCAGCGCGCCCGCCTCCTCGGCCACCGCTCCATCGAGCGGATGCCAGACGAGGGGCGACAACAACGAGCGGGTTCCGTCCTCTTCGCCTGGTCGCATGCCGGCCAGAACCTCCAACCGTGTGATCTCACTGGCCTGCATCGGTGCGGCTGCACGCTCGTGCTCGAGAAGCTCGGCCGCGCCCTTGTGACCGCGCAGATAGTTGATCAACACCGACGTATCAACCAGCACGGTCACGAACTGCGTTGCTGCAGACGTGATCCTGACCGAATCTGGTCCACCACGCTCGCCGACGCCCATGTAGCGCCATCCAGGTGGCGCTCTGTCCAGCAGCCGAAGCCCCGGCGCATCGAAACAAGATCGTCCTCGCTGGAGCGCTGCGCTCCGTAACGATCTCAACCGCGTCTCGGATCAGGGCGGATATGGATCGACCCGTGCGAGTGGCCGCGGTGTCGAGAAGTTGCCGTTCCTCGGCCGTGAGTGAGATCTGCGTTCGCTGCATGATGTAAAGCTACATCGGGACGCCGCTCCGACGAACCGAGTGTGCGCCAGCCGGGCCGCCGGGGTGGGAGTCGAGAATCAGCTAGAGCCCGGTGAGCGCTCCCTGGAGGATGATCGTCCCCGGGGTCGTCGGGGGAAACTTGGTCTCGAGAGTGACGATCAGCTGCTTGTAGTGCGACGCATTGGCGGGCAGGCCACCCGCGGTCGAGAGCCGGCCGCTGGAGCTCACGCCAGGATTGACGAACCCGAGGATATGGGCATCGTTGGACGAGTTGTACAGCCACACGGCATAGGCGTCAGGTGGCTTGGTGGTATTCGGCTTCACGTTCTGGGCGACGATCGCGACCCCGTCGGTGGCGCCCTGCTTGAGAATCTCGGCGATTCCGACCGCTTTGCTGCCGCTCGGCGGCGTGAGGTTGATCCGGGCTACCACGTGGGCGGCCGTGGAGCTGGTGGAGCCGGCGGCGGTGGTTGCCGGGGGGGCAGCCGAGGTCGCCGGGCGCGCACCGGACGCGGCCGAATGGCTGGGCTTGGTGCCGCCTCCGGAGCTCGCCACAACAATCACCACGATCACGATCACGACGAGGCCGCCGAGCAACAACAGGCCGCCGCGACGTGAGCTGCGCGCACGACCGGGTCCGTCTCGTCCCCGGCGGGCATCGTCATCGGCCCCGTCCACGGCGGCTTGCCGGGACGGGGAGCCGTCCGGCGCCGGTGCCCCGCCGGGCGCCGCAACGGCGGCGGGAGGCGAGCCGCGGCCCGGGGGCGCTGGGGCGTCCACGGACGGCGGCTCCTCGTCGGCGCCCCGGGAACCGGACGAGCGCGAGCCCTCGGTCGGGATCCCAGGCAGCGGCTGGCTGGCCAGAGGGGTCAGCTCCGAGGCCAGGACACGCGCCCATGCGCGCTCGCTGGCCGACTCGGCCAGACGATCCGCGGTCTGCTCATGCACGCGCTCGGGCAGCTGTCGGAGCAGGTAATCGGTGATCAGAGCCCGGCGCTGATCGGGGACCCCGGTCTGGGGCCCGAGAGCGTCAAAGGCCAACAGCGCGCGCTCGCGCACCGCGGCCCGGTCGATCGACAGCATGCGGGCGATCTCCTCGTAGCTTCGCCCCCGCTGGAGCACGAGTTGCAGGACCGCACGCTGGTCTGCCGGGAGGCTGTCCAAGGAGGCCATCGCGGGTCTAGCCTAGATGAGCGGCCAGCTGAATGCGCGGCTCCAAGACCCTCTTCTTGGGTAGCTGTGCCCAGCCGCAAAGTAGACTCGCTTCCGCTCCACGATTCGTGGGCGGCAGCCACGCGACAAGCAGGGGTCGCTTCGCCGGTCGCGATCCGGCTCGCCGCAAACCCGGGTCGGACGAGCCATTGGGGTCCGCTGTCGCCGCCGCCGCGAGCGCTCGTCGGCTCCATCTGCGACCGTACGCTGACAGACGGAACCAGCGGAAGCTCGACCATCACCAGAGTACGTCGATGTCGTAGGCGCCGAAAGCGTCATCGACGGTGACGATCGTCAACCGCTCTACTCGTGCTTGGGCGATGAGCAGCCGGTCGAAGGGATCGGCGTGGTGAGGCGGCAGGTCGGCGACGCCGAGGACGTGCTCGAGTGAGATGCCGAGCGGCTCGAAGCCGTGACGCGCCACCTGGGCATAGACGACCGCCCGTGGAGCGCCGCGAAGCTCGAGCCGGCCGAGGGCGTGTTTGATGGTCATCTCCCATGGCGTCGCGACGCTGAGCAGCACGCGGCCTTCGGCGATCGCCTCACGCGCCGTGGTGGAGAGCCGGTCGTCGTTTGCGGCCCACCAGAGGAACGCGTGGGTGTCGAGCAGCAGCCCGCGTCCGGGACCTCCGATCACTTGGCGCCAAAGCTGCGCAGGACCTCGTCGGGCAGCGGGGCGTCGAAGTCGTCGTGCACCACGATCTCGCCCTCGGCGCCGCCCGGCGTGCGACGGGCCGGGCCGGCGAGCGGCACCAGGCGGGCCACCGGGTGGCCGGACCGGGCGATCAGGATCTCCTCACCCGCCTCGGCTCGCTCGACCAGCTTGGAGAACTGCGTCTTCGCCGCGTGGATGTTGATCGCCTCAGCCATGGCCGGCAGTCTAGTCCACTTGCGGACTAGCCGCACTGCACAAGCATAAGAACGATGGTTCGGTGCATTGCATTATCTAGGTTGTGTGTGACACAATAGTAGCGTGGCGTCGAAGCCGATCCGGTTTACCCGCGGCAGCCGCAAGCACCGAATAGGTCGCGCCAGCGCCCGTCACGTCATCGACACCATCGACCCCAACGTCGAAACAGACGACATCACTCAGGCCGTGATCATCAGGTGGGTCGAGAACGACGAGCGGGACAGGGAGCTGGAGGTCATAGCCATCGAGCGCCCCGCCTGTCAGCTCGTCGTCCACGTGATGCCCACCCACTACCGGAGGAACCCATGACCGCCCGCAAGCCCACCCCTATCGGCCCCGACGTCGACCTCGAAGCCGAGGACATCCGGCTGCCCGACGGCAGTCGCCTGACTGAAGCCAATGTGGTCGAGATCGTTGAGCGAGTCCACGGGCGGCATCCCGGCCGGCCGTCGGTCAGCGGCGACCGGGAGCGCACACCGGTCATGACCGTGCGCGTCACCCGCGCTGCCAGAGCCGCCCTCGAGGAGATCGCTTCAGCCCAGGGCCGCCGGCTGGCCGACGTCAGCCGCGACGCGCTCGACGAGTACATCCGCCACCACGCCAGCTGATCACGCGCAACGGTCGGTTCCTCGCGGCCTGGCTGTGTCGCAAGTCGATCGCTCTGCCGGGTGGTCCGCGCCGGGCCATTCACCTCAGATGGCTCGCCTCATAGAGTCGGAGGGAGGGCGCTACGCGGCCGCAGTCTCGACCATTGGGGCGCGGCGTTCGACGCCTTCGAACTCGACTGGTCGCGAATAATCGATCCGGGGCGATCGCCTCCAGCGCGGCAGCGACGTCGGGTCCGGCGAGCTCTGGCAGCGTGGTAGCGGTGGCGGCCCTGCACGCGGACGCGCACCAGGCCACCCTCGACGAGGCGCCGCAGGTGCGTCGTGGCGGTCGCCGGCGCAACCCTAGGCGGCGCAGTACGCCGCCGGTCTCCCGAGCGACGATCCGCCTCCTGGCCAACACCGCCGCACCGCGACCTTCCTTCCCAGCGAGCTCATCGCGTTCCTCGCCGATCAACCCGCGATCAACATTGAGCTGCAAGAGCGCTCCAGCCACCAGATCGTCCAAGCCATAGCTGAAGGACGCGCCGATCTCGGAATCGTCGCTGACACGGTCAGCCTCGGAACGCTCGAGCACATCGCAATTCGAACCGACCGGCTCGTGGTCGTCACTCGCTCGGCGCATCCGCTCGCGCGCCACACCGAAGTGACCTTCCAAACGGCCGTCGACCGATGGCAGACCCTGCATCCCGTCACCAGGATCGCCCTCACCGACTGGTGGGCCGACCGCCGCCTGACCCTCTGCCACGTCGCTGCCACGCAGCTCTCCGCCCCCGCCCAAAGGCTCGTCGGCCACCTCACCCGCAGCCCGGCGACAACAGATTGCTGACGCACACTCGCGGCTGCAGCAACGAAAGCAGTGTTTCGCGCATCGGCAATCTGACCGCGGCGCACCTTGCGATGGCGACGGGTGGGCACCCGAGTAACGCTAGGCGCTGGCTGCGAGGAACTCGTACGCCGTCGGGCGAGCACGCCACGCGCGCCCTTGAGCTGACAGCCTTGGTCGAGCGCCTGGGACTGGTCATGGAGGCGGCGTATATCCCGGTTTGGCTGCTCAAGCCAATCGAGCGTCTCGACGACCGGCGGCCCGTCGATGTGATCCGTGCTGGCCAGTACCGTCGGGTTTCCCAGCTGGTCGCGTCGCTCGAGGGTACCCCCGTCTCATAGGTGGCGTCCTCAATGGTGTCCTCATGCGCCACATCCCGCACGGCGCCGACCCGCTTTATGAGCCACCTGACCCAGCCGACGGACGCTGGCAGCGCGGCAGCGTGATCGAGGCGTGGTATCTCTCAGATGAGCCCGAGACGGCTTGGGCGGAGTGGTACCGCGCGCTGGCCGGCACCGGGCTTGCGCCAGCCCGAGCCCTGCCCCGCGACCTGTGGCGCTGGCGCATCGTCCTTGATCGCGTGGCCCTGCTCGACAATGACGAGCGCCTGGCCCGCGTCGGCCTTCCGCCACCAGCTACCGTGCAGGCCCAGTGGGCGTCCTGCCAGACCATCGGCGAGGCACCGTGCCTCGCGGGATGCGCACCTGAGCCCGCAAGCTCATATCCCAACCCGGGCTGACGGCCGCGATCGGCGCCCCGCAACCGGATCGTCTGGTAGCCGAACTCGCGTGCGTGCGTGCGTGCGGGCCGGCGGTGGCGGCCGAGCCCGCTGTCCTCGCATAGCCCCCTACTTTGCGGCTGGGGACAGCTGCCCAAGGGGAGGGCCTCCAAGGGCGGCGCGTGGGGCCCGCGCCGGTGCAATAAGGTGGCTGAGATGGCCGACGAGCTGCCATTTGCACTCGATCAGGGATTTGACCGTCTCTACGGGCTCGAGGTGACCGATGCGGGGGACGGTGCGATGCGTGGGACGGTCCCCGTGCGTGACCAGATCAAGCAGCCCGCGGGGCTCGTGCACGGAGGCATCTACGCGGCGATCGCCGAGAGCCTGTCGACGATCGGGACCGCGCTGGCGGTGATCGACGACGGCAAGACGGCCGTCGGGCTCTCCAACCTGACCAGCTTCCTGCGCCCGATCACCGAGGGTACGATCAACGCCCAGGCTCGCGCCCGGCACCGCGGCCGGACCACATGGGTGTGGGAGGTCGAGCTGACCGACGATCGGGGCCGGCTGTGCGCGATGACGCGCGTCACCGTGGCGATTCGCGAACGGGTCAGCGCCCGCGCGCCCCGCGCCCCAGCCAGAACTGCGTAAAGCTGCGCAAGGCGGGATCCCGAACCGAGCTGACGTGGATCGCGCGCGTCCAGGCCAGTCCGACCAGCCCGTTCAGGTCCGCGCGGCGGGCCAGGATCACGGCTTGACCGGCCGCCGCGAGCGCCGGCGTGAACGGCGCGGCGATCGAGGCAGCCAAGGCCGGCAGCCCGGCCGGCGGCTTGCTGGTGCCGTACATGATCACGACGTCGCCGACCTGCAGAGCCTGCAGCAGCTGGTCGTCGCTGAGCTGCGCGTAGTCGCGCTCCACCGCCACCGGCACGTGGGCTCCGCTGGTCGGGGGCTCTGAGTCGTACATCGGGCGCAGGACACCGGGGGCGAGCAGGGCGTGCCCCTGATCCCGGTACCGGACCCCGACCGGACTTCCGTCACCCGACACCCCGGGCTGGTCCCGGCCCGCCAGCAGCCCGCCTGACAAGAAGGCGATCACGCCGACTGCAATCGCCAGCGCGGCCACTGTGATGGCGAGCCACTCGAGCCATCGGCTCACCCGCACGTGAACCTGCTGGCGGCGCCCGAGCGCCTCACTCGGCGACGCGCAACGAGCGTCTGCTCCTCGAGGCGGATCCGGATCCGCCTCGGGTCTCGGCGCTCGCACCGGCCGCCGCCGAGAGCTCCTCGATCGACGCCCGCAGCTCGTCGGCCAGCGCCTCGAGGTCGCCCAATGCGTCGTAGTCGGAGTTGAGGCCGAAGTTGAGCTGGCCGTTGTAGCTCATGATCGCGATCCCGAGCGCTTGATTCTCGGCCAGCGGCACCATCGGGAACATCGCCTCGAGCTGACGGCCGAGCATGTAGAGCGGGAACTGCGGCCCGGGGATGTTGGTCACCACCACGTTGAACATCCGCTGGCGAGCCTGGAGCCGCGCCGCCTGGGCCATGATCGTCGGTGGGGCGAACCCGGTCAGCTCGGTCAGCACCTGCGCCCCCACCGCCTGACCGGAGTCCTTGATGCCGTCCATCTCGCGGCTGATCGTCAGCAGGCGCTGCACGGGATCACTGAGACCGACCGGCAGCGGCACCCACATCGCCGCGACCCGATTGCCGAGCGCGCCGCGCTGCACGTCGGCCCGCACCGAGACCGGCACCATCGCTTTGAGGGTCAGATCTTCGGTGGCCTCGCCGTGGAGGCGCAGATACCGGCCCAGCGCGCCTGCGACGGCAGCCAGCACGACGTCGTTGACCGTTCCGCCGATCGCGTTCTTGACCGCCTTGAACTCGCTCAGCTCGCCGCACACCCAGGTGAAGCGGCGATGCGGCCCGATCTTCACGTTGAACGGGCTCGGCGGAGCAGCCTGCAGCCCGGTGCGGGCGACGGCGCCGAGGCCGCCGAGCGCTTGGCTGACCCGCGCGGCGACGTGTCGAGGCCCGCGCAGCGTCGCTCGAGCTCCGCGGGCGATCTCGGCCGGGACAGTCGTGCGCTCGAGCAGCGCGTCGGCCAGCAGTTGGGCGCCGCTGGGCAGTGGACGGGGGATCCACTCGTGCTCGGGCGGGGCGACCGGCATCGGCTCCGGCGCGGAGTCGAACAGGACGGTGGCGATGTCGACGCCGGAGACGCCGTCGACGAGCGCGTGATGGGTCTTGGAGAGCAGGGCGAAGCGACCGTCGGACAGCCCCTCGACCAGCCACAGCTCCCAGAGGGGCCGGGCGCGATCGAGCGCCTGGGAGAACACGCGTCCGGTCAGGCGCTTGAGCTGCGCGTCGCCGCCCGGCCGCGGCAGGGCGGAATGGCGCACGTGGAAGTTGACGTTGAAGTGTGGGTCGTCGACCCAGACCGGCCGGCCCTGGTTGAGCGGCACGAAGGCCAGCCGCTGGCGGTAGCGGGGCACGAGGTGAAGCCGGGACACGATCTGCGCGACCAGGTCCTCATAGCCCGGCGGCGACCCCTCAAAGACCATGCACCCCGCCACGTGCATGTGGGTGGCGTCTCGCTCGAGGTGCAGAAACGAGCTGTCGAGCCCGGTCAGGCGATCCGGATTGGCCACAGCCGAATTATGCCCGCTTTGACGACTGTGACGAGGCTCACATAAGCGCGCCGGATGGGCTGCGACCCTGGCGCGGTTGCAAAATCGACTGCCGAGTCGCCTCTGCCCTATGCGGAGGCGAGCGGGGGACCCATTGCCGGGTAGGCGCACCTGTTGCACCCGGCCGGGGCGAATCGGACGCCTGGCGCACAGCCAGCGGCGACCGTAGCGAAATTCGTAACGACGCCTCTCAGAGCCGTCCGCACGAGCTTGCGAGCCCGACAGCTAACCACGCAGGCACCCGGTCGATCTGATTCGAGGAGGACCTCGGTTTGAGGCCGAAGATGAAGCTGCGCAAGAAGCGCTCAGTACACCTGCTAATCGCGACGATAATGCTGGCCCTGCCGGCGTCCGCGGTCGCGCTGACCAGCGCCACCGCCGGTCCCGGCTCGGCGGCGAGAACCCAATCCACCACTCATCTGCGGGTCACTCCGCGCCGGATGAGCTACGAGCACCGGGTGACCGTCAGCGGTCGTGCTCCCCGCTCTGCAGCGGGCCGTACCGTCGTGCTGCAGACGGCGGGCAGACGGTTGGCGGGCTGGCGGCCGTTGGCCGCCACCCGGATCGGACCCGAGGGCGGCTTTGTCCTCCACGCGGCGCTGCATCGCTCGGGGTTTGTCCGCGTAGTCGACGCCGCCTTGACCTCGGGCGCTCCGGGCGCTCCGGGCGCTTCGCCGGCGCTGGCGGCCACCCGTCCGCAGCCGGTCACGGTGGCGGCGCGGCTCAACGTCGCCTCGCGCTCCCGTGATCTGCTCGCCGGCGGGACGGTCGCGGTCAGCGGGAAGCTGCTGCCCGCGGTCGCGCAGCGCATCGTGCGCCTGGAGGGCCACTTCGCCAACGGGTGGCGGACGGTGGCCCGCGCACGAACGGCCCGCAAGGGCGGCTTTGAGCTCCACGGCCGGGTCGCCAGCGGGCTGCAGCGGCGCCTGCGGGTCCTGTTCGCCGGCGATCGCGACAATGCCCGTGCTGCCCGCTCGGCGGGTCGCGTGACCGTCTTCGGGCAGGGTGTCGCCTCGTGGTATGACGACTCCGGCTCGACGGCCTGCGGTTTCCACGCCGGACTCGGGGTGGCCAACCTGAGCCTGCCGTGTGGCACCCGGGTGCGGTTTCGCTACGGCTCGAGCAGCGTGACGGCGGTGGTCGACGACCGGGGCCCCTATGTGGGTGGGCGCCAGTGGGACCTCAACCAGAACACTGCCGCGGCGCTGGGCTTCAGCGGCGTCGGCACGGTCTGGTCGACCCAGTAGGGACGTCTGGCGGCTGACCTAGCCTCTCGCAGCATGTCGGGCCGCTGCGTCGCACATCTGGACATGGACGCGTTCTACGTGTCAGTCGAGCTGCGACGGCGGCCCGAGCTGCGGGGCCGGCCGGTGATCGTCGCCGGCACCGGACCGCGTGCGGTGGTCACGACCGCGTCCTACGAGGCGCGGCGCTTCGGCATCGGCTCGGCGATGCCGGCCGCTCGAGCGCGGCGCCTGTGTCCGGACGGCGTCTACCTACCGCCTGACTTTCCCTACTACCGAGCGGCCTCAGCCCAGGTGATGGAGCTCGTGCGCGGCTGCGCCGAGGCGGTGGAGGTGGTCGGTCTCGATGAGGCGTACCTAGACCTGACCGGGCAACCGGCGCCGCGAGCGCAGATGCGCCGGCTGGTGCTCGACATCCACCGGGTCGCCGGGCTCGGCGCCTCGATCGGCGTCGGCCCCAACAAGCTGGTGGCGAAGGTCGCCTCCGACGCCGAGAAGCCGCGCGGGTTCGTCGTCCTCAGCCGCGAGCAGGCGTGCCGGCGCTTCGCCGCGGCCCCCTGCGGGCTGATCCCCGGAATCGGGCCCAAGACGGCGCAGCGGCTTCGGCGCTGCGGGCTGGAGACACTCGGCAAGCTCGCCGCGGCGCCGGAATCAGAGCTCGCGGCGCGCTTCGGAGCCCGGCTGGGCCTCGCGCTTCAGCGCCGGGCCCGGTTTGAGGACGACGCGCCCGTGACCCAGGAGCGCAAGGTGGTCTCAGAATCCCGCGAGACCACCTTCGACCGGGACATCTGCGGTCTCGCCCAGCTCGAGCCGATCCTGGACCGGCTCGTGCAAGAGCTCTGCCAGGGCCTGGAGCGCCAGCGACGGCGCGGCCGGACGATCGGGATCAAGGTGCGCCTGGACGACTTCTCCACCCATACCCGGGCCCGTACCCTGGCCGAGCCGGTGGGCGGGACAGAGCAAATCGGACCGGTCGCGGTGCAATTGCTGCGCCGCTTCGCGCCCCCTAGGCCCGTGCGACTGCTCGGGGTCAGGGTGGCGGGGCTGGAGCCCGATCAGGCGCCGGCCGCCGAGCAGCTGGCGCTGACGCTGTAGACCGGCGCCCGGACGAGACTCAGTACAGCGCGGCGGCGAGCCGGCGGCGTGACTCGCGGGCCAACGGATGCTCGACCCCGAGCTCGTCCAGGATCCCGACCACGACGCGGCGGATCTCGTCACGCGAGCCGTCCGCGCTCGACAGCGCGCCGATCAGGAGGTCCAGCGCCCGCTCGTGGTCACCGGAGTCGAATGCCTCCAGCGCCTCGGCCACCTCGGGAGAGCTGTCAGACCGGGCGAGCTGGATCCGGGCCGCGAGTCCGTCGGCGGCAAAGCTCCCGGGGACCTGCCCGAGCAGCGCGAGCGCCCCGTCGCAATCGCCGCGACCGTACAGGAGCCTGGCCAGCGGAACCGCGGCATCGGCGCGTGACGGCTCGAGCTCCACGGCGCGCCGTAGCGACGCCTCATCGCCCTGGGCTACGAGCCCATCGGCTTCGGAGGGCAGCAGGGCGTCGAGGAAGCGCTCGATCGCCGTCGGTGGCTGGACGCCGAGGAACTCCGACGCGACCGCGCCACCGCTGAACGCCTTGACGGCGGGGATGCTCTGAATGCCGTAGGTCCGAGCCAGGGCTTGGTTGGCGTCGACGTCGACCTTGGCCAGCTCGACTGCACCGGCGCGCGCCGCCACTGCCCGCTCGAGCACCGGGCCGAGCTGGCGGCAGGGGCCGCACCATTCGGCCCAGAAATCCACCACCACGGGTACCGTCCGCGAGCGGTCGATGACCGCGGTTTGAAAATTGAGCTCGGAAACGTCCATCTCAAGCTGAGATGGTAGCCACGTCGCTGAGGGCGTCCGGCCGGGTTCGCATGTCCGCCCCGATTCGCGGGTCCGGCGATCGGCCGGGGCCGCCCCAGCTCACCGGGCCCGATCGTGTAGACAGCCAGGGGTGAACCAACGGGTGATCAGCCGTGCCGGCGTCCAGCTGTCCGCAGCGGAGACGGGGGAGGGGCCGGCCGTGGTCCTGCTGCACGGGTTGACCGCGACCCATCGGTATGTCGTGATGGGCTCCACGGCGCTGCCCCGCTCCGGTCATCGAGTGATCTCCTACGATGCCCGCGGCCACGGGAGCTCCTCGCCGGCGCCGTCCGGCGCCTACGGCTATGACGATCTGGGGCTCGACCTGGAGGCCGTGCTCGACGGCTTCGGGGTGCGCCGGGCCGTACTCGCCGGAGCCTCGATGGGAGCCCACACGCTGCTGTGGCTGGCCCTGCACCGCCCCGAGCGCGTGGGGGGCCTGGTCGTCATAACGCCGGCCTACGAACCGGAGAGCTTCGGCGACCCCGGCCGCCTGGCCCACTGGGATGCGCTGGCCGACGGCCTGCGCCGCGGCGGCATCGAGGGTTTCCTGTCTGCCTACGGGGAGCCACAGGTCCCGGCGCGCTGGCGTGACACGATCGTGCAGGTGATCCGTCAGCGACTGGCGCTGCACGAGCACCCCGGGGCGGTGGCCGACGCGCTGAAGGCGGTTCCTCGCTCGCAGCCGTTCGGGGGGCTGGATGAGCTGTCGGGGATCGCGGTCCCAGCCGTGGTGGTAGCCGACCACGACGAGGCCGATCCCGAGCATCCGCGTGCGGTGGGGGAGGCCTACGCGCAGGCGATCCGCGGGTCTGCACTGGTCATCGAGGAAGCCGGCCGTCCTCCGATCGCCTGGCAGGGGAGCCAGCTCTCGCGGGTGATCGCCGAGGTTGTCACGGAGACCCGGAGCCCGGGGAAGTCGAAGTAACTGGGACCGGGCCGGGCCTGCGGGCTAAGCCCGAGCGCGGCTCTCTCTGACGATCCGAACGTTGCTGGTCCGGTCCTGCAGACGGTCCATTGCCGCCTCGATGTCGCTCGAGGGACGCTCGGTCGACCAGCGCTTGCCGACCTGCTGGACCTCGCCGGCGGCCTCGAGCTGGTGCAGCCGACCGAGCACCTTGCGGTGGTTGAGTCCGGACGCCTTGGCGATTCGCTCGGTTGAGTGCTCGCCCCGGGGCAGCTCTCGAAGCGCCTTCTTCAGACGATCCTCCTGTGGCTTGGGGGGTGGGGTGTCTGCGCCCGGCCGCGGCTCCGCAGCGCGCGCAGGAGCCTTTGGTGGGCTCTCCGGCACCGGCAGGCCATCCCCATATCGAGCGCGGCAGGCGGCACACAGGACCACCGGTTCGCCGGCCTCGGGACGGACGACCGCGAGCTGGCGCCAGTGGCGCCCGGAACGGCAGGCCGCACAGCGCCTTCCAGCGCGCTCGATCTCCGTCAGGTCCTCGGTGCTCGTCGACATTCCTGATCTACGATAGAAGGTCGACTCGACTTAGGTCACCCAGACCATCGCTGCAGCGACCTGGCCGGCGCTGGGCTTCGGTTATCGCCGCGAAGCTCGTCCGGTCCTGAGCACATAGACACGGGCACAGCCGAACTCGTGCACCGAGGCCACGATCGGCCCCAGCGACCGCCTCAGGTCGGCCCGGTGATGACGGCAGTCTGAGATCAGCAGCGTGCTACCAGTACCGCGCACGAAGGCTCGTGCGGCGACTGGGCGCATCCGGCCGCCGAACAGCCGGTCGGCCTGACGCGAGCGCCCAGCGTAGTCCTGGCTCCAGTAGCCGTGGCCGACCCAGACGGCGCGGCCGGTCTGGGAGGGCACGACGACCGCAAACGGAGTCGGGGCGAGCACGCCCGCGCCCGGGGCGCCCGCGGACACGAAACGCAGCGCGGCGAGATCGGAGTGGGGGAGGTAGTACTGGACAGTCGGGCTCTGAGCGGTGTTGATGAACTTGCGGGCGTCGTAGACCAGTCCAGGCAGGGTCAGCAGGCCGATGGCAGCTGCACTGACCAGCGCCGGCGCTCGGACTCGCCGGGCCCCCCGGACCGCGAGGACCGCGAATGGGAAGCTGAGGCCCTGCAGGGCGTGCGGCGCGAACGCGTCGTTGACGAAGTAGGTGACAAAGCAGGCTCCGATCCACAGCAGCAGCGCCTGCTCGACCACGACCGGGCCGGGCCGGCGCAGGCCGGCGGCGGCGATCAGCGCCAGCGGTCCGAAGCCGGCCAGCAGCACGAGCGCGGGCAGGCGCCCGATCAGCTCGTACTGGGCGGCGAGCTTCCAGGCCGGATCGGCGTGGCTGAGCACGTAGTAGTAGCCGAGCGGCAGGGCAGCGCCGATCGCCGGCACGGCGAGCGCCCACCAGCCCCGCTCGCGCCGCCAGACGCCCAGGCCGGCGAAGATCAGGATCAGGGTTATTCCCTGCCACGGATGCAGCCACGACGCGATCAGGGACGCGGCGGCGGCGAGCATCAGTGGCCGTCGCCGCATCCGAGTCACGCCGGTCCGATCAGCCGGATCGCGGCCTCGAGCGGGATCGAGCGCCCTCTCGACCGCCAGCAGGGCCACCGGCACCAGCGCCAGGGCGAGCGCGCTCGGCACATAGCCCCAGAGCTTGTTCGCCGCCAGCAGCTCATCGCCGAGCAGGTACAGGCCAAAGCGAAACCGGGCGCTCCCCAGCTGCGTCCAGCTGAACAGGGCGCTCAGCGGCGTGCAGAGGAACAGGGCGAGAATCACCGTCGCGCCGCGGGCCCCCGGCTGTCCGGGAAACATCCGCCGCGCCCAGGCGAAGGCGGCGAGCGCCAGCGCCAGCACGGCGACCGGCTTCCAGATCAGGTAGGCAAGCTGCAGCGACAGACCGGCACGCCACAGCAGGCCGGTGATCTCAAACAGCGGCTCGAGGTACACGTGGCCGCTGGGGGCGAGGCTGAAAAGATCACCTGCCAGCCCGTGTCCGCCGGCGTCCCGCGCCCAGGCCAGGTACTGCAGCTGATCGGCCCCGAGCACCCCATCGGCGCCGATCAGGCCGTCGGCACCGGTGAACACCGTGTGGGTCTGGGCCGCGTGGATCAGGGCGACAGCCAGCGGGAACAGGCCGTAGACGGCCAACGCCACCAGCAGCACGATCTCGGTCCGAGGGGCCCGGGACCCGCCTTGCCGCATGGCGCACAAGCCTATCCGCGTCGGCGTGGCCGGCCGCGCTGGGCGACACGGCCGCCCGGCTCAGCCCAGCGTCACGTGATCGGTGCGCTGCACCGCGTTCAGATACCCGTTGCCGCGGTACTGGATGACTACCCTGAGCGCCGTCCTGGTGTGGTGGATGAGCTTGTTGAACGCCACCGGGGTGGAGAACGTGCAGTTCGGGCTCACCGAGGCGAGCGCGAAGGCTACGCGACGCTTGCCGTCGTAGTAGCGGACCGCCGCGTTGCCGGTGCAGCGCAACGAGGCCGGGATGAACCCCGCTCCGTGCAGGCTCCCTGAGGTCTTGAACACGTACGGCTTGTGGACGACATGCGAGGGGGAGGTCCGCGTGGTCATCCGCGGCGTGCGCTTGAACGACGGCTCGGTGAAGAACGTCTGATCAGAGCCGAACGACACCACGTTGCCGTGAGCGGCCCCGACCCGGTAGTGAAACAGCTTGCCGGGGGCGAGTCCGGTCAGCTGCACCGCCACCGGCTCCGGGGTGCTGACGCCCGGCAGGGGCGGACCCGGGATCGTCTGCGCGGTGTAGAGAGCCGAGAGGCCGTACTGGAAGAAGGCGGTCGTCTGCTGACCTTCGGGGTTGACGCTGCCGGTGACCGTCGCGACCGTCTTGAGCACGCCGATCGGCGGTCCGGTGACCGGGAGGGCCGGCGGATGACCGCTGGTCTTGAACGTACGATCGGCGCCGTAGGCGAGACCGTCCTTGTTCAGCGCGGCGATCCGGTAGTGATACACGGTTCCGGGCGTCAGGCCCGCTACCGACGAGCTGGCCAGGACGGGCTTGCTCCCATGTCCGGCCGACCGGCTGGCGGTCGTGTAGCCGTAGCCCGGGGTCAGCCCGTACTGAAACGTATAGCCAGTCTGGGTCCCGTTGGGGTTGACGTCGGCGCCGAGCACGGCGCCCGTCCCGGTAACAGCGACAGCGCCCCGAGTCTTGACGGTCGGGGAGGCGGCCGCGATCGCGACGGCGGTGACACAGGCCATCGCGATCAGGGCCAGGACGAGCAATCTCGCGATGCGCTTCATTACTGCCTCCTCGGAGTCGACTCGGACGTTCTAAACCCGTGCGCCAGACGAAGTTGCGTCCAGGGCGAGCGAAAGGAGTGCTTCTTCAACGCGATCGCGCAAGCTCCTGCGCCGCTTGGATCGTTCGGTGCCGGTGACGCTTTGAGATATAGTCTCTCGGTTGTGAACGCGGTCGAGCACATCGAGGACTGGCGGGGGCAAACCGTCGTCGATCCGGCCGACGTCGAGCTGGGCAAGGTCGATGAGATCTTCTTTGACTCGAGCACGGAAGCGGCGGTGCTTGTCTCGGTCAAGAGCGGGCTGCTGGGGCGCCACTCGACGCTGATCCCGCTCGAAAATGCCACATTTGGCCACGACTACGTGAGGGTTGCGCATTCCCGGGAGACCGTCGACGCCGCCGGTCAGGGCGCCAACGGAGGCACGAGCCAGGAAGAGCTGACCGCGCTGGGCACCGCCTACGGAGTCAGGTTCTCAGACCAGGTCAGGCTCGAGACCGCCTCCGAGCGCCAAGCACGGGACGCCGAGGCGGAGGAAGCCCGCCAGCGGGCAGCCGAGCTGGCGGCCGCGGCTCGGGAGAAGCTCGAGCAGCGCGACGCCGCGGGCGAGCGCGCACTGGGCGCCAAAGCCGAAGCTGACCGGGCTCAGACCGAAGCCGAGCGGGCCCGACAGGCGGCCCTCGAGGCTCGCGAGCGCGCTCAGCGCTATGAGCAAGGCTAGGGCCGACCGCTTCCGGCTCAGCGCCGCCGGATCGCGGGTCGGTTAGGCTCGCGTGATGGAACGGTGGCGGCTGGGCGACAGCGACCTGGAGGTCTCCGAGATCTCGCTCGGCTCCTGGCTGACCTACGCCGGCGGGGTGGGGCGCGAGCAGACCGAGGCGTGCACCCGCGCCGCCTTTGAAGCCGGGATCAACTTCTTCGATACCGCCAACGCCTACGGGCGCGGGGCGGCCGAGACTGCCTGGGGGGAGATCCTCTCGGACTACCCGCGCGACTCCTACGTGCTGGCCACCAAGGTGTTCTTTCCCATGTCAGACACCGATCAGGGCCTTTCCGCGACCCAGATCCACAAGCAGCTCGACGCCTCGCTGTCCCGCCTGCAGACCGATTACGTCGATCTCTACCAGTGTCACCGCTTCGACGCGGAGGCGCCGATCGAGGAGACGATGGAGGCCCTGACCGAAGCGGTCAACTCCGGCAAGGTGCGCTACCTCGGCTTCAGCGAATGGACGTCCGAGCAGATCGAGGCGGGGCTCTCGGTGGCGGGCGCGGCGAAGTTCGTCTCCTCCCAGCCGCAGTATTCGATGTTGTGGCGGGCACCCGAGGCCGAGCTGCTGCCGCTCTGCGCCGCGCGAGAGATCTCGCAGATCTGCTGGTCGCCGCTGGCCCAGGGCGTGCTGACCGGCAAATACAAGCCCGGGGAGCAGCCGCCCGCGGATTCACGCGCCGCCAGCGACGAGATGGGAGGTTTCATCTCCTCGTTCATGGAGGACCGCACGCTCGAGGCGGTGCAGCGGTTGGGGCCGATCGCGGAGCGAGCCGGGCTGAGCATGGCCCAGCTGGCGCTGGCCTGGGTGTTGCGCGACCCCAACGTGGCCTCGGCGATCATCGGCGCCAGCCGTCCCGAGCAGGTGCGCGACAATGCGGCTGCCTCCGGGGTGACGCTCTCGCTCGAGACGCTCGAGGAGATCGACCAGGCGCTCGGGGACGTGCCGATCACCGAGCCGCAGCTCGCTCCCGGCGCAGCGGCCGGCGTGCGGCACCGTACGGCGTCTTAGCTGAGCAGGTTGGCGGCTAAAAAGGCCCGGGCGACGTTGGCTGGGGTGTGGTGTTCGAGGTCGACTTGGGCGTTCATGTGTTGCATGGCTTGGGTGGTTAGTTTGATGCTGACTGCGTTGAGGGTTTGGGCGAAGGCGGGGCCTTGTTGTTTGAGCGTGTTTTTGTTGACTACGGGGGCCTCGTTTTGGTAGCCGAAGATGTTCTTGGGGTCGGTGAGGATCGGGTAGTTGTGGTGTTGTAGTCGGCCGTCGGTGGTGAAGACCGCGATCGTGTCGACGCGGCCGGTGTTTAGGGCTGCGTATTGGGCGCCGATCGGGAAGGCGACGAACTTGGTCTGGGAGAGGCCGTAGGCTTGTTTCATGCCTTGTAGGCCTTCGTATCGGGTTCGGTTCTCGGGTGGGGCGCCGTAGGTGAACGAGGGCAGCTTTTTGAGGTCGGTGAGGCTGTGCAGTCGGTGGGCGTGGGCGTACGCGGGGCGCACGGCGATCCGGTCGGCGTCTTGAAACGGTGTCGGGTCTAGCAGGGTGAGCCCGCGGCGGTCCTCAAACGCGGCGGCCTGCTGGTAGGCTTGGCGGGCTGACCCGGGGGGGGCGTTGGCTTGCGCGTCGGCTCCGGGGGCGGCGCCGACGATGTTGGCCAGCGCTGAGACGATCACGCCGGTGTACTCGGGGTATAGGTCGATTTGGCCGGTGGTGAGCTGCGCGTCGGTGGCGCCTGAGGCGCCGATGTTGGCTTTTAGGCGGATGGTGTAGCCCTTGGCGCGCAGCGCTTGGGCGTATAGCTGACCGAGGATGTATTGCTCGGTGAAGTTCTTATCGCCTAGCGTGACCGCCGGCTTGCCCCGTCCGGGCTGCCCGTTCGGGAGGTTTGAGTTGGCTGTGCTCGGCGCAAAGCTCCCCGAGCCGCACCCGGCGAGCGCCGGGCTTAGGAGGGCTCCGACGATGATCAGCGTGTGCCTGAGCCTCACGTCCTTGCCAACCTACTGCGGGGCGCGGGTCAAGGCAAGGGGGCGCCCGGCGTCGGACCCTTGACACGAGGGGGGGAGAAGCTGGAGACTCGGGCGATGAGGGGACAGCGGCGCGATGCGCAGTCTCGGGCGCCGGCGCGGGCGCGCGCGCCTCGAGGCAGGCCGGCGGCATGAGCGCGTTTGCTGAGCGTGTACCGGAGAAGCTCAAGAGCAACAAGGGCTTTTTGCGTCGGGTCACCGCCGCGACCGCGTTCGGGGAGGGCCTAGACGGGTATGACCTCGGGGCGATCAGCGTGGTGTTGCCGATCATCACCCACGAGCTGGGGCTCGGCGCGGTGATGGTGGGGTTGATCGGCGCCTCGACGTTGATCGGGATCTTCATCGGCGGCCCGGTGGTCGGGTATCTGACTGATCGCTTCGGGCGCAAGCGGCTGTTTACCTTGGATGTGGTCGGCTTCGTGATCCTCGGGCTGGCTCAGCTGCTGGTGGCCAACGGCCTCGAGCTTTTGGTGGTGCGGCTGCTGCTCGGGATCGCGATCGGCGCCGAGTACGCGATCGGCCCGACGATGCTCGCCGAGCTCTCGCCGGCTAAGGGGCGCGGCAGCCGGCTGTCTTACCTGCAGGTGTGCTGGTATGTCGGGTTCCTGCTGGCGGTCGTGCTCGCCTACGTGCTGACCAGCGCGGGGGTGCCGTGGCGCTTGATCCTGGCGACCAGCGCGATCCCCGCGCTGGTCACCCTGATGTTGCGCTACGGCCTGCCGGAGTCCCCGCGCTGGCTGATGAGCCGCGACCGGGTCGAGGAGGCCCGCCGGATCGTCAACCGCTACCTGGGCGGCGAAACGTACTTCAAGACCGAGGATCTCGCCGGCGAGTCGGCCAAGCCGGGCAAGTTCCGGGAGCTGTTCGCGCCCGGGATGCGGTCGCGCACCTCGTTCGTGTGCATCTTCTGGGCCTGCCTGGTCGCCCCGTACTTCGCGATCTTTACCTTCGCGCCGCTCGTGTTCGCCTCGCTGCACCTCAGCGACCAGCGGGCCGGCACGATCGCCGCTAACGGCGTCGCCGCGCTGGGCGCGATCGCCGGGATGCTGGTGATCGAGCGGCTAGGACGACGCCCGATGCTGATCGGAGCGTTCTGGATCATGGCGGTCGCGCTGGTCGTCCTCGGGGCGTGGAGCGGCGCGCCCGGCCTGGTCGTCGTCGCGTGCTTCGCGGTGTTCTCGTTCTCTAACGCCGCCGCCGGAGACCTCACCGGCGTCTACCCCAGCGAGGTGTTCCCCTCCGAGCTACGAGCCAGCGGGATCGGGCTCGCCGCCGCCGCCAGCCGAGTCGGAGCCGCCGCCGGCACATTCCTGCTCCCGATCGGCATCAAAGACATCGGCGTCGGCCCCAGCGTCCTAGTCGGAGCCGCGATCGTCATCATCGGCGCGTTCATCTCACACATCTGGGCGCCAGAAACAACCGGCCGATCACTCACCGACACCGGCCAATTCCAGATCGCCAGCGCCGGCGGACCGCCCGCATCGTCGGGCACCTGAGCGGCTCATTCGCTAACCAGCCCGAACCCACCGATGCCGACCCAGCCCCACGAGCCGGCCGCGCAACTCGTGCGGTTACCCGCGTCTAGCTAGCAGCCTGCTATGAATTCGAGCCTGCCCCCGATGGATCTCGATCTGCTGGTTATCGGCTCGGGGCCGGGCGGCCAGCGGGCTGCCATCCAGGCCGCCAAGCTGGGTAAGCGTGTGGGCGTCGTGGAGCGGCGCGACCGGATTGGCGGAGTATCGATCCACTCGGGCACGATCCCGTCCAAGACCCTGCGCCAGTCGATCCTGGAAGATCTCGCCGGCCGAGGGGCCGATCTGCCCGACCCGCTGCACCCCGACCGATATGGGAGCGCTGCCGGCGGCTCTTTGCACGACCGAACGGCGCGCGTGGTGGCCAACGAGACGGCGGTGGTGCGTGAGCAGTTCCGCCGTAACGGAGTGGGGCTGCTGATGGGCGATGCGGCCTTCGAGGACGACCATACGATCGCCATCAGCGATCCGGCCGGTGCGGTCGCGGACGTCAAGGTCACCGCCGACAACGCCGTGATTGCGGTGGGTACCCGGCCGGCGAGGCCAGCGGACGTGGACTTCGACGAGCGTCGTGTGATCGACTCCGACGGAGTCTTGCAGCTCGAGAGTCGCGTCCCCCCGACGATGACGATCGTGGGCGCCGGCGTGATCGGCGTCGAGTACACCTCGATGTTTGCTGCGATGGGTATCCGGGTGACCCTGGTCGACGCCCGCGACCGGCTCCTGGCCTACCTCGATCATGACATCGCCGTCGCGCTCCAGTTCCTCTTGCGCAAGCGCAACGTTACCTTTCGGCTCGGTGAGGAGGTCACTTCAGTCGAGCGTGACGAAGACCGAGTGATCACCAAACTTCGGTCGGGAAAGCAGATCGTCTCGCACACGCTGCTGTACGCCACCGGCCGCCAGGGTGCCACCGACACGCTAGCGCTGGACCACGCGGGCCTTGAGGCCGACAAGCGCGGCAGGGTGGCGATCGACGCCGAGTACCGCACGGCTGTCCCGCACATCTTCGCTGTCGGCGACGTCGCCGGACCGCCGGGGCTTGCCGCGACGAGCATGGAGCAGGGCCGAATCGCGGCCCTCGCCGCCTTCGGCGAGCCCTTTACGCACCTGCCCGAGCTCGTGCCCACCGGGATCTACTCGATTCCCGAGATCTCCTTTGTCGGGCGCACCGAGGAGGAGCTGACCGAGGCGGCGGTGCCCTACGTGGCGGGGGTAGCGTGGTGGCGCGAGCTGGCGAAGGCCATGATGATGCGCGAGGACGACGGGCTACTGAAGATCCTCGTCTCGTCCGACGACCGGCGTCTGCTCGGCGTACACGTCATCGGCGCGCAGGCCACCGATCTCGTACACATCGGGCAGGCGCTCATGGACCGCGAAGACGCGCTCGGCTTCCTCGTCTCCGCGGTCTTCAACTACCCCACGCTGGCCGAGGCCTACAAGGTGGCGGGACTTGACGCGCTCAATCGGATACGGGACCTGCGCTAGGCTGGGCGCTCGCTGGTTCGATCCGGCCTCCCACACCCGGAGCGCCGAGCAGCACAGTCGGCGGCGGCTGAGCGCTCCTTGATTGGTCAAGAACGCTAGCCCTCAGGATCGTGCGAAGCATGCCCAGCTGCGCTCGGCTGTCCTCGGCCAGGCTGCGCTCGCCGTTGCTCAGGGTGTCGCGCAGTACGACCGTGACCAGATCGGCGTCGATCGAAGTCCACGCCTTGGTCGGCCCGCGGCCGGTGTAGGTGTGCAGCAGCCCAACCACCAGATCAGAGATCTTCGGCGCCGTGGACTCCTCGACCGATCACTCGACCGGCGCTGGCTCGACCAGCGGGCGTTCGATGATGCCGGACATGCGCCGGCTCCTTCTCATCTTCGGCCCTGAGGTAGGGACCGGGGAAGGAGCAAGGCTGAAGACGGTGAAACCGTTTCCCGGGATCAGCGCTCCTCTGCAGTTCGTACCCCGAGCGCTGCTCGAGCTGGCCGCTGCCGCACTCGACGAGCTCCTCGATGAGGGTCGTGTTCGTCGGCGGTACGGCGATCGAGCTGTGGTCATCGCTCCTGGCGCCCCGCCGGTCCTCCCGACGACGGACGTGGACGTGGCGGTCGAGGTGACGACGAGAACGCCGTTCCACGAGTTCGAGGCCAAGCTGAGGGCCCAATACCAAGGCTCACGTGTACTGAGTGATGAGAGCATCGGGCTCGTGTACATCGGCGAAGCTTGGACGTGCGCCGAGGTGCGAGACGGTGTGCGCGGCGGCAGCCGAGGCCAAACGTGCCGATCGCCCAGGGCGACCCCCCGGCCGAGCAGCACGGCGAGTGCCGCGATCAAAGCGTCGCCCCCGCCGGTCGGATCCACTCCTTCGACCGGAAGGTAAGCAAGGCGCAGCTCGACGTCTGGGGCCAGGACCAAGTCGCCCTCGTCTCCCGCCTGCACAACCACGATTCGCGGGCCCAGCTCGCGCAGTCGCCTCCCGGCGACGGCCGCCGAAGCGAAGTCATGGACGTCGCAGCCGGTCAGCTCGCTGATCTCCTGGTGGTCTCCGCGCGCCACGTCAGGCGCGCCATCGGCTGGAGCCTCGAGACGCCGGCATCTGCGCCAACTCGGACTGAACGCTTCTTCGCAGTCTGAGCTCGTGGCCCCGTTGCTGACGACATCAACCCCGGGATCGAGCCAGTAACGTGCGTCGCCTCGCGGCTCCCGTCGGTTACTTGATTAGCTTTAGAACCCGCTCGCGGTGCTCCTTGCCGGTCCCCGGCTCCAGGAAGTAGACCGCACTCGCGCCGATCCCGACGCCCACGGCGAGCAGCGGAGCGTTTCGCCTGCGCCTGGGCGGCTCGCCGATCTGGAGCTGACGCGCCGCCTCCGGCCAGTAGGTCGCGAGTATTCGGCGTACTGTCTGGGCCGCCTTGCTCAGATCCTCGCGTCGCTGCCGAGCGCGTCGCTTGGCCATCGGCTTGCCCAGCGTCAGCCCCAGCCTGGCGGCCGGCGGAACGGCGCGCGCGATCGTCGGGTTTCGCGCCAGCAGCTTTGCGCCCCTCAGCCCGAGCTTGCCGTTTGTGGAGGGCTTCAGCACAGCCATTGGTGCCTCGTTTCTCGTAGGGGGAGCGCGCCACGGTTCAAATCGCGGCTGCAGGGCAGAAGGGCCGCACCTACTCGTAGGAGAGCGCATCCAGCGGCTGCAGCCGGGACGCCCGGCGGGCCGGGAAGATCGCGGCCAGCAGGCCAACGATCCAGGCCGCGACCAGGAACGCGATCAGCGAGCCGACCGGGATCGTGAACGCGATGAAGCTCACGCGGGCGGCCAGCAGCGCCCCGAACGCGATCCCGAGCCCGATTCCGATCACCGAACCGATCAGCGCGGTGATCACGCTCTCGTGGCGCACCATCCGCCGGATCTGGCGGCGGGTCGTCCCGACCGCGCGCAGCATCCCGATCTCGCGGGTGCGCTCGAACACCGATAGCACGAGCGTGTTGACGATCCCGAACAGGCTTACGACGATCGACAGGGCCAGCAGCACGTAGAGGATGTTGAGCACCCCCGAGAGGCCGGAGATCTGGTTGTCGATGAACCTCTGGCGCGTCTGCACCTTGGCGTCAGGGAACTGCGCCAGCGCCCGGTGCAGCGCCGCCTGGTTGGCCGCGGTCTCGCCGCCAGTCATCTTCACGAGCGTGTACAGGTTCTGGGGCGGCTGGTAGAGCCGGTCCCAGGTCGTCTGCGAGAGCGTGATCGCGCCGAACGGCGAGTCCCCGGCCGGCGGCTTGAAGATCCCCTTGACGACAAGCGCCACGCGCGCGCCGGTCGGCGTGGTCACCGCGACCGGCGAGCCGAGCGCGAGATGGTGCTTGATCGCGTAGGCGTCAGTCGTGAACGCGCCGTCGCCCCCGAGGGAGCCCAACACGGCCTGCGAGCCGTGCTTCCAATTCAGACGAACCACCTGGCGAATCGCCGTGTTGACCGCCGTGAGCTGCTCGGTGTGGCCAAACGCGAGGCCCGGGCCGGCGCGCACGTTGCCGACGGCGAGCACGCCGGGGGTTCGCGTGGCCGCTTGCCCGGCGGAGATCGGGATCGGGGCGAAGTTGTTCTGCGCCGTGATCGCGTAGTCGCCGGTGAACAGGTCATTGACGGCGCCTTTGAAGTTGCTGATGATCCCGGCCGACAGGATCGCGACCAGCGTGACGAGCGCCAAGCCGATCATCAGCGCAGACGCGGTCGAGGCGGTGCGCTGCGGGTTGCGGCGCGAGTTCTCGCGGGCCAGGCGCCCGATCGGTCCGGCGAGCTTGGTCGCCGGCCATCCGATCCCGGTCGCGAGCACCGGCACGATCCGGGCCGAGAGCAGCGCGACGCCGACGAACACCAGCAGCGTTCCGGCGCCCATCAAGGCCAGGACGGGGCCGGTGCCGTTAGCGACGAAGAGGCCGAGCAGGAGCGCCACGCAGCCGAGGATGGTCGTCGCTGCCGACGCCGTCGTGCGGTGCCTGGCGAGCCTGCCTTCGGGCAAGGTGGCACCCTCGCGCACGGCCGCGATCGGCTCCACGCGGGTCGCCCGCAGCGCTGGGCGCAGGCTTGCCAGCACGGTCACGACGATGCCGACGACGATCGCCACCACGATCGTCCTCGGCTTCACGACCGTGCCGCTGTTGGGCAGCGTCAGGCCCACCGCGTTGAACAGCGCGAACAGTCCCTGCGCGAGCGCCAGTCCGACCAACAGCCCGATCACCGACGCGACAATCCCCACCGCCAACGACTCGGCCAGGATCGCGCGCAGCACCTGGCGCCGCGAAGCGCCGAGCGTTCGCAGCGTCGCAAACTCTCGCGTCCGCTGGGCGATCGTGATCGACAGCGAGTTGGCGATCACGAAGCTGCCGACGAACAGCGCCACCCCCGCGAACGCGAGCAGGAACGTCTTCAGAAACGAGAGGAAGCTGCTGGTTGACGAGGCGTCCTTGGTCGCTTCCTGCGCGCCGGTCCGCACCTGGGCGTCGCGCGGTAGCACCGTGCGGATCTGTGCGACCAGCTGCTGCGGACTGACGCCGGGCTTGGCGCTGACTCGGATGTCGTCGAGCTTTCCGACCTTGCCGAACAGACGCTGCGCGGTGGGAAGGGCAAAGCCGGCCAGGGTCGCGCCGCCCAGCGAGGCCGAGGAACCGAACTGGACCAGGCCCGAGATCCGCATCGCCACCACCGGGCCGTTCGCCTGCACGCCGATCAGATCCCCCGCGCGCAGGCTCTTCCTGGCCGCCGTGATGGTATCGACGACGACCCCCGATGGCCCCGGCCAGTGGCCGCTGACGAGCTTTAGCGAGTTGAACTCCGGCTTTGACGGATCGACGCTGAAGCCAAGGTTCGGTGCTCCGCCGAACGCGATCGCGTGACCGTTCTTGACCAGCTGCGGGCTGCCCGAGACGCCGCCGAGCGTGTCACGCACGTCGGGCAGCCGCTGTACGCGCGTCAACACCGACTCCGAGAACGACGGGGTCAGGGCGCCGCCGCCAATGCCGCCGGCGCCAGTGCCCGAGGCGATCGCGCTGCGCCCCGTGACCGTCGCGTCGGTACCGCGATAGACGGTCTGGAAGATCGAGCCAAACGCACCGGTGATCGAGTCGGTCAGGACGTAGGTGCCCGCCACCAGCGCGACGCCGAGCACGATCGCCAGCGCCGTCAGCACGGCGCGCAGCCGCCGCGTCGCCAGCCCCTTGAGCGCGACCCGGAGCATCCGCTAGGAGCCCAGGCCCTTGATCGCGTCGACGATCTGATCCTCGCTGCAGCGCCCCAGGTCCTTGACGATCCGCCCGTCGGACAAGAACAAGATCCGGTCAGCGATCGACGCGGCGTGGGGGTCGTGAGTCACGATCACGACCGTCTGGGAGGCCGAGTCGACCGAGCGGCGCAGCAACGCCAGGATCTCATCGCTGGCCGCCGAGTCCAGGTTTCCGGTCGGCTCATCGGCGAACAGCACCGTCGGGCGCCCAATCAGCGCGCGCGCGATCGCCACCCGCTGCTGCTGGCCCCCGGACAGTTCAGATGGCCTGTGCGTGAGGCGGTCGCGCAGCCCGGTCTCGTCGATCACCGTCTCGAGCCATTGCCGGTCTGGCTCCCGGCCCGCGATCGCCAGCGGCAGCAGCATGTTCTCGCGCGCGTCGAGCATCGGCAGCAGGTTGAAGAACTGAAACACGAACCCGATGTGATCGCGCCGCAGCCGCGTGAGCTCATCGTCGCCGAGCCGGGTGATCTCGATGCCCTGCACCAGTACGGATCCCTGCGTGGGCTTGTCGAGCCCGGCCAGGATGTGCATCAGCGTGGACTTGCCTGACCCCGACGGCCCCATCACCGCCGTGAGCTTGCCCCGCTCGATCTGCACCGAGACCTCGCGCAGCGCGATGACCGCCGTGTCGCCCTCGCCATAGCGCCGGCTGACGGCCGATGCACTCACGACCGCTGCCGAATCATCGGGTGGCGCAGACGCCCGCTCCACGAGCCCGAAGTTACCGCTCAGCCCGGCCGGGTGTCATGAAAGTCTCCGGATCACAGCAACGCAGCTTCGCTGAGCCGGTTGAACAACGAGGAAGTCGCCCGTAGGACCGTAGGAGGAGAGGAGCATGAAGCGATCTACCGAGCACGTTCTGACGACCCACCACGTCGGTCTCGTCAGTTACCCCGTTCCAGACGATCGACACGCTCTTGCCGAGCTGCGAGGCCGCGCACTCAGCACCCTTGTGCACCTTCTCCCAGTAGTCGACCCCCACGGCGTCAGCGCAGGTACACGGCGAAGAAGTCTCGGTCATCCGGGGTCAGGTAGCGCGTCACGGGGCGGGTCATCCCGGGCAGCAGGCTGGTCGGATGACCCGCGTCAGGTTGCCCGTAGGAGATGAACGTGTCCCAGTAGGAGTTGATGTCGAGTTCCATCGCTCTGATCGCGCCGGCTCGGATCAGGATCTCGGCCAGCGACCCGACGGTCTGATCGCCGGCGGCGGCGTAGATCAGGTCACCGTGCGCGTCGACGCCGATCCCGGAGCGCCACACGCGGACCGCGTTGCCGAGCGTCGCTCCCCACTCTGGTCCGTCACTGAGATTGGGATTTGGCTGTCCGCCCTCGACGATCAGGGGCAGATTCTGACGGGCGTAGTCGACGCCGGCCGGAACCTGGGGTCCCCCCGGCCAGGACTGGATGTCGATCCGTCCGTCCGCGTAGTGCACGAAGGTCGCGATTGACGGTTGCATCGGCGCATACGTGACTCCGCCCAGGGCGAAGCCCCCGTGAGAATCCGCCAGCTTGAAGCCGCTGTTGAAGGTGGCGAGCAGCCGTGAGCGACTCGGGGGCGGCACCTCCATCGTTCCCCGCGGCAGCGGCACCGAAGGTTCGAGCCGGCCGGGGTTGAGGGAGATCTTCGTGCGGTGCGGATCGATCCACGCCACTCCGGCCACCATCTGCGGGTAGTTCGAGTCACTGCGGAACTGGGCGACCTGGACCGGCGGCCCAGAGCCGCTCCAGGTCTCGGTCGGCACCCAGGCGCCCTCGCCCGCCAGCGACGGGCGAATCACCGGGACGATGTCCCGGGGATGTACCGCGGCGACGACTCTGGCCTTGAGCGGAAGCGCGCGCAGCGCCGGGCCGCCGGTGGCCGGCGCGTTCAGCGTGTAGTAGACGCTCTCGATCTGAGAGGCGATCTGGGCCGCGCCGTGGTCGCGAAGCCATTCGAAGGAGCGAATCGTGAGGCTCGAATTCGATCGCCCCGCGAGCGCTGTCCCGAATGAGAGGGCAATCGGCACAAGGCAGATGCCGAACGCGATCGTGATGGTCCTGCGCGCTCGCCGCCACGGGCTCAACCGTGGGGGAAGTGGCCGCCGACGGGCGGCCGGACGGGTTGCGGCGTGAGCGGGCATAGATGGGTCTCTACCGAAACGCGGTTTCGCGATCGCCGGCGAGCGTCCTGCCGACAGGTCTCCCTTGAGAGAAATCTCATCACCTCGGGCAGGCGATCGACGGCCCTCGGAGAAACGTCGGATCGAGGACTCAGAGACTTGGCCAGATCTACTGCGGCGCCGCGCGCTGATAGCGCGGCCGACATCCACGTACCCCCCGCCCCGGGGCGACGCGCGCAGCTCCCCCATCCCCCTCGGGTCGGAAAGGAGCCGCGGGCGAAGGTGGCCAAGCTGCCGCCATCAGCGCCACGAGTCGGCACCTGGGTTCGCGCGGTTCGAGTCCGGCAGTGGCCCAAGAACCTGCTCGTGTTCGGCGCTCCAGCGGCGGCCGGAGCGCTCGCGGACTCCGTCGTGCTTGGCCGTGTGACGCTCGCGGCGCTGGCGTTCTGCCTGCTGTCGAGCGGCGCCTACCTGCTCAACGACCTGCGGGACGCGCCGGAGGACCGGCGCCATCCCGTCAAGCGTCACCGTCCGATCGCCTCGCGCACGATCGTCCCGGGACATGCGCTGGTTGCGTCGGTGGTGGCGATCGGAGCCGGCCTTGGCTTATCGGCCCTGCTCGGCGGAACGTCACTCGCGGTGGCCGGCTCCTACGTGCTGCTCAACTTCTCCTACACAACGTGGTTGAGACGCATCGCGATCGCTGACATCGCCGCGATCGCCGGCGCGTTCGTGATCAGGGCCGCCGCGGGAGGCATCGCGGCAGGAGTGCCGATCTCGCGCTGGTTCTTCGTGGTGGTGTCATTCGCCGCCCTGTTCGTCGCCGCCGGGAAGCGATATGCCGACTTCCTCG
>JAABUU010001754.1_pt1 | contig 34321 bp, 34 predicted proteins | sample 5559301 | NCBI WGS metagenome assembly JAABUU01 (sample SAMN10711884, study PRJNA513360) | rock metagenome | isolation source: Antarctica rocks | place: Antarctica: Victoria Land, Richard Nunatak white
GAGAGATTTTTTGATTTTGTATGGGATTCCCCGCAAAATTGGTGAGAATAAAAAAACGTCATCTGGGTGGTGAACGTCAGATGGGTGGCCAGCACCTACTTTAGTAGGTGTCAGCGTGGCACGATTAAATCTCCAAAAGTGCAAAATAAGAAAACAGAAATTGTAAAATCAACCCCACTGCCCCCCCCATGCCGTAGCATTAGGAATTGAAGTTATACCCACCTGCCATGGCCCCCAGAAGGCCCAGAAGGCCCACTGGTCCTCCTCCTGCTACTGCTCCTCCTGCTGTCACTCGTTCCAGGAAAAGAGCGGCATCCAAGCCACTCAGCAAGCCCAGTTTGACTCTTAGACCACCTGAACCACCTGGAGTTCGAGAGACTGATAGAAGTGCCCTTTCTACCCTTGCTGCTGCTGCTGCTGCCGCCGTGATTGTGATCTCCTCGCCGTCGCCCCCGTCGTCATCGCCGTCGCCGCCCCCCCTTTTGGACGATTCCCACGATCGATCAGTTCAGACGGTCCAGAGACTCAGAAGTTCTACCGTAGTGTGCGAGCTTCACATGACGAGACTCAGACTTCTGATGTAGTTCATCAATGATATCAGCTGCATTCAAAGACTTCGTCAGTCATAGAGATTGATTCGAATACTTGATTAGATAGCGAAGCTTCTTCGTCAGTCTCTTCGTCAGTCTTTTCGTCAGTTTCTTCGTCAGTTTCTCGATCAGTTTCTTCGTCAGTTTCTCGACCAGTTCCTCAGTCAGTTCAGAAGTCGAAGAAGAAACGAGAAAGCAAAGCTTTCAAAGCTGTCGTCGCTCTCGTCGTCGTCGTTGTCATCGTTTTCGTCGTAGTATTCTCAGAGTCTTATGTCTTAGAGCTTGCTGCTTCAAAGTCTTTTGCTTCAAAGTCTTTTGCCTCAGAGTCTTCTGCTTCAGAGTCTTCTGTCTCAGAGACAATTTCATACTCGATGAACTGTCAGCTTCTTTACGAGATCTCAAGCGTACACAATGAAGTCTTGCAGTATGTCAACGACGATCTCAACAGCGATTTAGATCTTGAGCTCTTAAGCTTCAAACAGAAGACACATGCAAAGAGCTGAGCAGATGACAAAGATCTGACTTGCTTCAGAGTCTCTGTCATCGTCTCTGTTATCTGAGTCAACATGAAGAAGAAGAAGAGATTTGTGACTTATCTCACTCTGTTGAATACGTGACAAGAAGTAGCTTTCATCGTTCGTGTCAAATTTAATGCTGACAAGAAGAATCTGAATGTACATTTAGTATATCAATATGAAAGAACTCAGAGCAATGAGATTTCTGTAGAGTCAGTTTCTACTGTCACGAAGATGTCAGCGACTCAGACGATTAAACTAGAGAAGAAGAGAGCTGAAAGAGAAAACTTACGAGATTTTGAACACAATTGAGTCAAGATGCTTATGAAGAAGCTTTTATGTCATGATAGAACGTGTAAGAACAAGAAAAATCAGTGCTGAATCACTTCTATCAATCAGCATGTGTCTTTAAATTGTGCTCAGATGTTTGACTGATCTGCAATCATAAATCAAAACGATGACACGATCACTATTGACACATCTTCAAAGAACATAATTGAAATAGCTCAATTGACTGCTGCAAAGAGTAAAAGAGTTGCTGCAAAGACAATGATTGAACTCTTTTTTTCTTTGAAGATTTCAGCTTCTTTCAACTCTGACTTTGATCATTTGATAAATTTAATGACATTAGAAGAATTAAAACAACAGCAGAAGCAACAACGACAAGAGCAGAAGATGAAGAAGTAAGAGAAGAAGAAGAAAATGAATAAGATCAATCAAAAAACAAAGCTGAAAAAGTCAAACAAGCTGAAAAGATCAAACAAGCTGAGAAAGTCGTCTTCATCTGAACAATCATTGACTATGCAATCTAGCAGTTCTGTCGAAAATGATGATCTATTAAAGTATGTTCAATGACATATTCTACAGAAGAAGAAGAGAAAAGAAGTGTTCATGACTGCATACATCAAGCTGAATGCTCAAGACTACGATCTGCAAACACTGCAATTCTGAAAGAACAAGTCTGAAGCTCATTGAAAGAACATGCATTTACAGTCTAACATTAATATACAGTTAGCTCGTGATGTCAGCAAATATGATATCTGAAGACTGCAAAGATCTTTACATGTTGAATCAACAATTAGAACTATGTCTGTGTCACAGTCACAGATAGAGACTCAGAATTAGACTCAGAAGCAGACTCAAAAGCAGACTCAGAAGCAGAAGCAGAAGCAGAAGCAGAAGAAGAAGAAGAAGAAGAAGAAGAAGAAGCAAAAGAAGTACTCTGATGATTTAGTATATGACAATGATGTTTACGAAAAAGTCTCAGAAAATGACTACTACTTCTGAGCTTGAATGTCTGTTTTTCTAGCAGTTTATCTACATCTATGAATTATAGTCTATGTCAGCAAGTCGAAACAGATTACCTGAATCATCTTCTATTTGTGATCGCTGTGATCTCACTGCATCGCGTAGAAACTCATCAAATTCATCTCTGAGCTCTGTGTAGTACTGAATCAGCTCAATGTTTTTCTTAATTCAAATCTTCAGCACTGCAAAGAAGATTTCTATGAGATTGAAATCAGATGAGTACAATGACAGCTTGATCAGCAATACTTCAAACTTCATACAAAGCTGATCTAGTTTGATAGATTGATGAATTCAAGCATTATTCATGATTACAACAAAACGAGATTCAGAGTCATCTGAAGTGCATTGAGAAAGAACTTTGATTCTCATGAAGTTCAAAAAGATAGTCTTGATTATGAAGTCGTGATGCATCTCTCATGTCATATATTTCTCTATCGTGTATATTGACAGTATGCTTCATCTCTTTGATCGCTTGAGTGTTTGACTGACGTGTAGAGAAACTTTGATAGAAGATCAGTCATACTTTCGATCATCTAGTCAATGAATCAGCATAGAAGCTTCAAGCGTTGATCTTAATTTCTATCTGTTCGCTTGCATGCAGCACTTTCATTCAGAAACATCAGCTGATCTGCTGTTCAGTCAGTCAGATAAAGCTTTCACTTCTTTCTCAAGATCTCACTTCGCTGAGCTGTCGTGCATTTGACGAGTTTCTTGCTTCATTTTCGCGTGACTAGCAGTCTGAATACAGTGCTTTGATCGATGACTATACTGAACTCGTCAAACAGAAATCAGATCATCTCATCTTGATAGACAGTGAGTCGTTGATGCAGATATTCAATGAGCTGCTCTGCATGATAGTCGCTCAGCTTGAAAGATCTTTCGTCTATGAAAGCAGTGATCGTGTCGATGACGATGTATGCTCTTCTTATTCTTCTGATCTGAGTCATGCTGACTTCGATGACTTTAGATATGAAGGCAGTGAAGTCTGAACGATCGAAATGAACACGAATACGACTTCGCATCGCTGAAGGGAGCGGCGACGGCATACTGGGGCTGGCAGCAGTGGCAGCAGTGATAGGGCTAGCCTTAAGGTGGGTATAACTTCAATTCCTAATGCTACGGCATGGGGGGGGGCAGTGGGGTTGATTTTACAAAATCTGTTTTCTTATTTTGCACTTTTGAAGATTTACCACTAATTTTGGTGGGGCTCTCGGCAAATCCTAAAAAACGTACAAGGTTTTGCATACAACGATACTGGGCGGAAGTGTTGAGGAATTTGCCTTGTGTATTGGACCCTTACCCCCAGGTGCTACCCGGCTTTCACCCACTGGTACATATTGTCCGCCAACTCCGACTCTCTTCCATCCCCATCTAAGTGCAAGGGCTTTACGCGTATCAGTGAGGATTCGTCCGAGATCGCGTTTTTGCTAGTTGAAAACTACTTTATGACCACTCGTTATGGACTTCGGTTCGTATCGGAATTTTTGAAAAATTCTCTTCATTGAAGAAACTGCATCTTTTCATTGCATGCTGTCCTTTATGGATGGCTGTGAAGATGAGATAGGTATACGTCGCAACTCTCCCCGATCAAGAATGCATGCTACCTGCATGATAGAAATGCTCGATGTTGGATAATTCTGTAGATGTGCAATGCTGGGAAGGGCCTACAAAAACGACAACAACCCCAGCCAAGCAGGGTTGTGAAATCTCTCTCGATACTGAGCCCATTGCACGTGTTGAGCTTGTCCTCACGTACATTATCTAAAGGTATTGAATATCACGACATGGCACGGAAAGTACTTGTTACTGGTGCCACGGGCCTACTCGGCCGCCAGGTGTTGAAAGCTTTTCAAGAAGCTGGATGGGACGTTGTGGGCACCGGGTTCTCGAGAGCGAAACCGCCTTCCATCATCAAGCTAAACGTGTCCGACCAAGCGGCGATATCGTCAGTACTAGATAAAGTCAAGTAGGCAGCAATATTGCGGTCACACCTCGCCATGGATGAAAGCTGACGATGCTGAGGTCACAGACCCCAAGTCGTGATACACTGTGAGTGAGAAGTGTAATAACTTTGAACCTCAAATTAGGACTGATCTCGTTTCAGGTGCCGCAAACCGCTTTCCAGATAAATGTGATGCTGATCCGGAGGGAGCCCAAAAATTAAATGTCGAAGCCACCCACCACCTTGCTCAGGCAACTTCTTCCCAATCTATCCTCCTCATCTACATATCTACTGATTATGTCTTTCCGGGCGTGCCAGGTGAAGCTCCTTATGAAGCCGACGCATTCCCAAGCCCTCCAAATCTATACGGGCAAACAAAGCTAGATGGAGAAAGAGTTGTACTGGACACGACCAAGAGCACAGGTTTAGGCATCGTTTTGAGGGTGCCTGTTCTCTATGGCAAAGCTGAGGAACCTAAAGAAAGTGCCATCAACGTCTTAATGGACGTGGTATGGAAGGCTCAGGAGGTGAAGGCGGAAAACGCCAAGATCAGTATGGATCATTGGGCTCAGCGCTACCCCACCAATACTGAAGATGTAGGACGGGTCTGCAAGGATGTGGCTGCGAAGTACCTGGAAGCAGGCGATGCTCGGTCGGAAATGCCAAGGACCTTACAGTTTTCATCGGAGGATAGATACACGAAGTACGAGATATGTGAGCTATTTGCGGAGATCATGGGCCTTCCAATTGAAGACAAGATTGAAGCAGATAGACCAGGCAATGGTCCAAAAGCAAGCGTGCAGAGACCGTATGATACACATCTGTCGAGTCAAACTCTTAAAGATCTTGGGATCAATGTCCAAACGCAGAATTTCAAGGCTTGGTGGTATGCACACGGATACGATAGAAGTGTCTTCCATGTACCGGCTGACGGAATTTCAGGAAATGGGAGGTACGGGCTTTCAGAAAATAAACAGTGTCGTGGTCTACGCCCTATTCGTCTTCAGATACGGTTTGTTGAGGCGTGCTTAGATGACTCTCAGGGGCCCTTCTACACCAAAATTGTACTACACCTATATTATCGTGATATTGGAGCAGTCGTGCAGACCAACCACACATAGTACTGTGATAGTATAATCCTCTGCTAGATGAATTGGACAACACAACCGAAACGACATCGTAGTATGTCTCCACAGCTAACAAAGCTTCTACATTTGCACTCTGTATCTTACTTCGAGATCTGGAAGTCTTTGTGTCTACATCTGCGATATGCCGTTTATGCCGTCGATCACCATACCGTTCGACATATGGTCCACAAAGGTACTTTTCCAAGTGTCCTTGGTGATCATGCCTTGTTGCCCCATTTGCCGTCCGCCCCATGTTCCATCAACCATTGCGGTCTCTTCAAGGCGTAGTACCATCTATCCTCCATCAGTTCACCTCGTATTCTGCTTCGATCTCTCATTGAAGTAGAGTCTTATGTTGTTTTGGGGGAACTATTTTCCAAGATGCTATCATTGGGTAGAAGAAGGCAGTCAGGCGTAGAAACAAGGAAGAGAAATAAGGTCATGGGAGATTGAACCAAGTAGAATGAGAAAGCTGTCTGGTAATCTTAATGGGGAGACGCTGCTACGAATGTATGGATGGTGGTTCACGGCGATGGCTTTGGACGCACGACCATAGATACACCCGACCATCAGCGCTTCGAATGAACAGAAAGAGCGAACTTCTAAGACCAATGATCGTGGGCAAGGACATTGTACAGTACAGTACTCCTACAGATGGGACTGCCAAAGATAGTATGAGGGCACATCATGATACGGTACCAGTGGCCTGTCAAAATTGCGCTGAAAGACGCTGAGGTACAGTATAGTAGATACTCTCGTGCGTGCTCAACAGCCCTATATAGATTAATGCAAGTCGCGTGGATCCGCAAACGAATTCTTGGAATTGGCCCCCCCTATGGAAATTATTCACTGCTTGTCACAAACATCGCAGATGCCTCAAACTAGACCACCTCATTGCAATACGGACCCAAGATGTCGACTGAGGTACAGACGTATCCCCAGTCGCAGCAACATACTCCAAGATATTCTCCATCAACACTTGGTTCCTCTGTGATAGCGACAATGCCTGCCGTAGTCCAAACGGAGAATCCTGCACCTCCTAGAAATGAGACAATTGCACGAAGCATGTCGAGGTATCGGGGAAACCGTCGAGTCAAAAACCAAGCTGATCCTCCACCTATGCCCACGAACCCCTTGTACAAGAGGCCGCATGCAGAATCACAGTCTAGTTCTGGCCCATATAACGAACCCGATCTGGACCTGGAAGCAATACCGAGGCGACGTGAGGATAGTAGCCAAGGGAAGACTGTGGAAGACGCTCCGAGGCGTGTGCTCGCAGGAGCGACTACTGCGTCTTCCCAATCTCGAGGCATTCGATCCCTTCCCGAAGGCCAGAGAGACTTATCGAATCTAGTGCAGACCAGTGCGCCAACGGCAGGAGTACATCCTCGGAATTTCTCCGAAAACGCAGCGCGGCCTGAAGCTCGGTACGCCGTTAATGGCGATGATAACTGTCAGGCACAAATACTATGTAAAGAACAGACCGACGGTAGAAGGATGAAGGGAGCTGGCTATGACGACCGTCGGCGGGAAGAGCTGGAGAGAACATATGGCCATAGACAGAGACGCCAAAGCCTGCGGCAGGGCGCTCAACCGATCAACCAGCCAGCGATAAAGTCCGAAGATCTGGGGTTTCTTAGCCGGGAGCACAAGCAAAGGCAACCTACTTCAAGACCGATATTATCAACTAAAAAGAGCTTCACTCAGCGGATGGCGGGCAGTATCAGTAAAGCTACTGGATCCGACAGCAGAGCTGAACTGAAGCGGACTATCTCTTTTCCTATCCCTATTGAACCAGAGAGTGTAGCGCCTGCGCCTGTACCTAGTTTCGATGCACCCATATCCGCCGTCAACGCTGGTGAGCGGAGAGTCATGGTCAAGTGTCAGGATAGTGTCATTCCGATTACTATCACGCCGTCAACAACTCCGGTTGATGTCATTCGCTTTGCTTCAAGCAAAATGCTCGGAATAATTGACCCAAATTCGGTAGTACTACTCGAGTCTTTCAAGCAAGTTGGGTTAGAACGGCCTCTGAGAAGATACGAGCATATTCGCGATGTACTGAACTCGTGGGATAATGATGAACAGAATGTATTGATCGTTGTCCCTTCGCCCACAGGAGGCAATGACGATGACTTAGATTTAAGGAGCGTTTCAAGAGAGCAGCCCGGAGATACTTCAGTGTATTTATATCATTCACAAATGCCAGGCAAGTGGGACAAACGATGGATCACCCTACGGTCAGATGGGCAAGTGGTCTTAGCCAAGAATCTTGTAGGTGAAACGACCAATATCTGCCACTTGTCTGATTTTGATATCTATGCTCCAACGCCGCGTCAGATGGCTAAAAAAATCAAGCCGCCGAAGAAAGTTTGCTTCGCTGTCAAAAGTCAGCAGAAGTCCAGCATGTTCATGAGCACTGCCAATTTCGTTCACTTCTTCTCCACCAGTGATAGGAAGCTGGCTACGTCTTGGTACAAAGCAGTCCAGGAATGGAGAAGCTGGTATCTGGTCAACGTGTTGGGAGAAGGCCAGAAGAAAGTGGCAAATGTCCATACAGCGAATAGTATCCACCGAAGAAACTCGATTAAGGCTCCCGCAGCCGTAAACCGTGTGCAGCACACTAATGGCTCTCATCACGGTTTACCCTTGGCTCCAGCGCCCACTATGGGAGCTGTGGGTCCGGCACAGAGTAACCAGATACGAGTCAAAGCTGTCAGAGATCGAGGAACCCCTCCAGTGTCGTTCCCCAAGAGGCTCACCAAAGACGCCCTCACTGGCGAAGCCACCACTCGCAAACACGGGCCTACCTTGATTCAGAGCCACGCAGAACAAGCCCAAGAACCTGAGCCCTTTGAGCCCTCCAGCCTTCTCGGCCGAACCTACAGCCAGCGCCAGAAAGCTGTCCAAACCCAGCCCAACCACTACCCTATTACAGTCGACTATCCTAACTCCGGCAACTCCCCGGCCACCAGCTCCAACGCCATCAATGAACTCAAACGCAGCTCCTCCCAGCGCCAAAAACCGAGACCGCTTATCGATCTAACACCAAAGTACATTGAACCGCCTCAACACTCCCGAAAAGGTCGAGGCATCATACCCAAGCAACTGCCCCCTGGGGGTCTTGTGGATATAGCCACAAGCCCTGAGACTGCTATCCCAATCCCGCCGACTACTTCTTGGCGACGACCACGGGAAAGATCACCCGCTACTCAACGAACGCATACCCTCCGCGGCACCCGTCCTTCTCATCTCAGCAACCCCGAGACCCCCACACCTCCCCCGAGCGCGCAGCCTACAACAGCAACGACGACATACCCGCCTTCACAGGGGCCGGCCTCTTGGCTAAAACCGGCAAGTCTCAAGGCGGTACAGGCACGGGACGAGGCGTCATGTCTGGAGATCGGTAGGCCAAGGGCCCGATGATTGATGTGGTGGAGCCAAGCCAGTTTGTGCAGGGAAGTTTGTTAGCGGGGATGGGGGTTGGGGAGAAAGGGGTGGTGGTTGATCGGGAGCAGAGGAGGACGGTAGATGTGCTGGTGGGGGAGGGGGTGTGAGGGGTGGTATGCGCTGGAATTGGTGGTTTGGTAGTGAACGGAGATGAACAACTATTTCAGAGAGAGGCAACTGCGAATGCTTGTTAATCCATTGGATGTTTCTATGGTTCCGTATTTAATTCTACTCCCTCGAATTCCTCTCCCCCCCCCATTAATCAGAGGCTTGTCGCGACGTCATTATCCAACAACCAACAGCCAGGTACGCCAGACCAACTATCTGACTATCTAACAGATTGGGTACGAGAAGTCAAACCCGAGTCATTCCAAGTGTTATTTCCCCAGTTCTTCTTGTCGCACGCACATGGCTTGTGGAGTCATTGATCATAGTCGTCGAGTTTTTCCACTTGGAGATTTCCATGTAGACTGCTTAGCATCCTTTCCTCATATTTCCTATAACAATTATCCCTTGCTTAAACCCCCTAAATATGCAATAACCCCTTTCTTCTTCTTCTTCTTCTTCTTCTTCTTCAGCCCCATCTTCCCTCCGCCCATCCCTCTCTCTCAATCATCTATACACGCACCGTATTCCAAACCAAACCCCAAACTCCCTACACACTTCCGTTCCATCACTCACCCCCGGTAGTTTGATAACCCCCTTTTCCTTCAAATAGCTGTACTCCTCGGCTATCGCTTTGGCACACCATTGAAATTATTACGTTTGTTTTTGCGTGCGGATTTTAGATGTTGTGCCAGAGGATTGAGGTGTTCTGGTTGCTTTTTGTAGTAGTCAAGGACCGGTGTTTGGATGCCATCTCACCTGCTTGCTGGATTGGTTTTGAGCCAAGGTTCTTGTGGAATGATGTGATCCAAGTCAACATAGATAGTCGTATAACATTGTGGAAGTCTACTTTAATATCACCATTATCGAAAGTTGACCGTTTGCGGGTGATTTTCTTACCACTTATCTGTAAATGTATAAAAATATATACATATATTAATCAACATCACATATACAAACACCCGGGCTAATGCTCTTCGCTGAATGCTGCACAGAATCCCCTAACCAATCGTTGAAGCAACAAATCAAGATATGAAACAAACACATGGACTAGCATCTACCTGCTTCACTTTTCTCGACGTCCCTCCCCTGATCGTGCATATCCGCTCCATCCGCCGCAATTTCTTCCCCGGGCATCTGCGGTTGCGCTCCCCTCTTCTCCTCGTTCTTTACACCCCCCTCTTCTTCCTCCTGCGCTGCCGACGTCTTGGCCATCGGCTCCTCTGTCTCCCGCGCAAATTTGCACCTCTTCCTGATTGCGGGTCCGTACCTGAAAAACAAAAACGGAAACGGCACACATATTAGGGCCAAGAACGCTGGGATCGTGCTTGCTTAGTGGATGCCCAGGTTGTTGTACATGTAGGTAGTAAATAGAGGAAATACGGCACCGAATAAGCTTCGAAGAACGCTGTTGGCGGCGAGTACGGAAGCGGCGTAGATGGTGTAGGCGTCGATGAGGTAATTCATTATGGATAGGAAGACGAGCACCATGCCGAACCCGAACGGGGCGGTGAATATGATACAGACGATCCAGTGGATACTAGGGTAGTTTGTCCAGGCGAAGATGAAGAGACCAATGGGGATGAAGGCGCTGCCCAACATGCTGGGTGATAATCTAGCTTCTGGAGGGGCGCTATGGGCTCCATTTGTGATTGCAGCGTCCGCAGCACGATTATATCTCTTGTTGTCGGGGATTGTATAGATTACAGCCGCGATCATACCGACTGCGACACCTAAGAAGGCAAGGCCACCGACACCTTCGGACCAGCCACGTTGTTGCTGGAACACAATGGGAAGGGCAGCGAACATCATATAAAGGGTTCCATAGATGATGGCCATGTAGATCGAGAGAAGGAGGACGATCGATTCGCGGAAGAGAAGAATCCAGGGCGGGACAGGGCGACCTTGAAGGATGCGCCAAGGGTGGGCGTACCGTGAATGGCTTCGTGTTTAGAAAGGTAGACTTTGCCGGTTGCTCTGCTGAGCTCGGCGGCTCGTTTGCGGAGAAGGACTGGCGTGTATGTTTCCGGGATGGTCAAGGCCCCAATGATCCAGACAGCTCCTGTAAAGATGGCCATGAGACCTTCAACCCATCTCCAGCCCTTCGCTTCTCCCAGAAACTCCCCCACGATCGGTCCTAGAGTTGGGCCCATGAAAGGTGCGGCTGCAAAGACTGACATAGCGAGACCTCTCTGCTTTGCCGCGAACATGTCCGCAATGACTCCTCCTGCGTTTGTCAGGGGCGACGAACCAAATGCATCAGCAAAGAACCGAAGGACAAGTAGCGTTTGAATGTTCTTCGAACCCGCGGCCCCTGCGTTGAAGGCGGTAAGGGCGCCATAGGTCCCAAAAAAGAGGACCTGGCGGCCATAAAGCTCAGAAAGAGGCACCCACAGTAGAGGACCAATTGCAAACTATAAGACCGACAAATCAGCACACCGCTGAACTTCCGGACTTGGTTATGCTTACCCCAAGTACAAAGAGTAATACCCTAAGTGTAACCGCTTCTTCGCTGGCTCCAAATTGCTGGATGATTTGATTTATACCGCCTGTGTAGGCGGAAGACACTAACGACACAGCCAATGTGGCAACAGCAACCAGGAGCGTAATTGACCATTTTTTCACCATGGAAAAGCCCATAGGATCACGAGGGTCGTTCGGTATGAATCGCAACACATAAGGACCCTCTTTCGTTCCTGAGCCATTGTAGTGGTAATGGAGGACAGCAGGGGTTACAAGAGCTTGTGAGGCCACCACATGCCAGTGGGGAGGGGCTTTTTCTTTTGAGATGGACTTGGTATCAACGTCAGTAACGAGTATGTGACGAGGTGTCGCTGCTTGCGGTCATGATGAGCAATGAGAGATGGAAAGTATGGAAGCCAACGGGCAACAGCGAGATGGAAGCAAGGACAGCAAGAGATCAGAGATATGGTACTGGATGAACATGACTGAAAAGAAAGGCAACGCCATGGGGACTCTATATAACAGTCTGATTCGGTCAACCGAAAAGGGGAACGGCCTTCACATCTATTAAGGTATGGTATGTAAGGCATACTTCGGGAAGCCTGAAAGAAACACACAGAATTGCATAAATCCCCCGTGGGCAACAGTGACGTCGTCTGGTTGCATAAAGATCATTCATCCGTGACTGATGATCCCGTTCGTGCCCGTTCTCGGATACATACGGACCTGAGGTGCCGTCTGCCGCTTTTAACCGAACACCGTGCCCCCGTACCTTGCCATCCATCCCCTGCCCCTCGGTTATGATACTTAACCCTAATCGCCCCGCTAGTCCTTTACTAATAAACGCAATGCGTGTTGCTGGCAAGTTGTACCTCAATCGTCTCATGTCACGTGCGTTGCAGTGCACTGCTCTCGAGAACGTAGTATATTGCCCTGTTTGTACCTATCTAAAAGCGACCCCCCCGATTATGCTACATTGAGCCTCCCCCCAGCCTCTCAAACGTCCACTCCCCCGAACAAGTACATTCTCTCGCGCGATCCATACCATGTCCTGTAGTAGCCAAACCGCCTTATCTGAATCCTTGCCCTACAAACCACCCATATCCCCTGACCCCCCAAGATCTCTCTACCACCCACGCTAGCCAAAGAAAATAAAGGCATCTCACATCGCACTGAAGAAAAGGCCAAAGCAGAAGGGAAGACTAAACACAACCGACTCGGACAAGAGAAGCTTGAACAACGCAATCCACCAGTCTAAAAACCCCACCGACGCTTTTTGGATATCCCCTCCCAACACCACCGTGGCTGTCCATCCCGCTATGCTGACAATGTGGAGATCTATAGCCCTGCCGTATCCTGAACACAACCGCTGCCGCATGAAGGTGTCGCTCCGACGATCAAACTCCGCTGTAGCGCAAGAAATACCGATGACCCCTTTCCCACCCCCTTCTTTTTGCATTCTATGACACCCCACCAGCCCGCCGACATCACCAACATATGAAATATGAACGATTTGCCCTGATTATGCGGGTGACTTGTTCGAATTTGCACCGTTTCTCCGCGCGTCGTCACTCATTGAAAGACCGCCAAGTCCGGTGGAGAGGAAGGCGAATGGATCAGACGATCCTCCATCCATATTGCCGTAATTGGGACCGTAGGAAGATCCATTTGGAACTCCAGCAGAGGGGCCGTTACCAGCAGATGAGAAAGCGGCTTCAGCAGCTCGACTGTCAAATGGTCCTCCAGAGTGGCCGCTGCTGCCTTGACTATACCCTGTGTTCACCGGGGCATAAGCACCGGTTGGAGCACCAAGTCCAGAAGGCAGAGCGTATTGACTAGGCGGACCACCATACTGTTGACCTCCGAACCCGCCAGAGCCGAACCCGCCAGCAGCTGATGCAAACGGACCAGGACCAGGAGTGCCTGCCATAGATGGAGGGCCCATACCATATCCAGACGGTGGCTCAAGGGGAGAGGGAAATGCCGAGTCAGCTACGACAGCAGCTCCCGCACGGCTGGCACCACAACGAAGACAGCTGACGTTCTTGGCGAAGTTGTGGTAACCGCATCCATCCGATCCGCACTTCCAGTCTCCAGCTCGAAAAGGCACCATTCCACCGCCTCCACCCATACCACGCCCATGGCCCATGCCATGACCGCCATGATGACCCATATGGTGGTGAGGAGCCATCATGTGCGGAGCACCGTAACCGTAGCCAGAATAACCCATTGGATCTCCGCCTGGCGCTGCAGAAACAGCGGGGAAAGAACAACGAAAACATGCTGTACGGCGCTGGAAGTTGGAAAACCCACACGACGGGCAAGTCCAATCTCCAGGCCGTGGGCGGTTTTTGCTTGGAGGGAAAGGTGTTAAGATTTCTGCAGCGCGGTCGAGAACTCGACTTGAGGATGGAGAAACCTCTATAGCTTTCTCGTTCAGAGCACGACCATTCATACAAAGACTCTCTGCTGCCTATCAAGAGGTCAGAAAGATACTCAGTGAAGCAAGATATGAAGCTTAGTTATCACGGTTCACCGCAGCTTAAAGCATGAGAGATAAAAGGGCAAGTGCTTCACTACTGGAAGCGGTAGTATGAAGACGTTGAATTTCAAGTAGACGTAGGAAATTGAACTGACCTCCTCGTGAGAAGAGAAAACTGCAAAGCCAGAGCCTGTGGGCTTGTGTTGATCCGGCGTACGTAGGGTCCAGAATGCGATAGGCCGACCACCAAATTGGGTGAACCAGCTTTCAAGCTCGGATTGGGTAGTATCGTGAGGGAGACCACTCATATGTAGTACTTTACTACGCTCTGATAAGAAAGCACGGACGTCTGCTCTAGCATCCATCGGCCTAGTAAGAACGTCTGGATGTTCGTGTGGTGGCTGTGACTTGTGAATGAGACCGCGGAGTACTCGTGCTAATGTTACAGCCTCTTCCATCGCCCGCCTTGGTGAAGCTGGAGCCAGCGCTTGCAAATGAAATGGCAGATTGTGTTTTATGGGCGCCGAGGATTGGACGGGCTCGACCTCGAGCGCGGCACATATGTTGGCAAGAGAGCTTGGACCAAACGGTAAGGACTCGGGGTGATGTTGCTGCCAGCGCTGATACTCTGTACGTAGATCGTATGTACGGGAGTGCTGGAGATATGGCGGAAGCACAACAGCCTTGTCTCGTGCTTCCCGAGGAAGCTGGACACGCAAGTCCCACGAATCTAGGGTGACGAAGGAAAACTCAAGGTTTTTCGGTAGTAGGTGCTCCTGAGCAAAGCTATCGAAGCGGTTGATGGCGTCACGGAAAGATCCAGCGGTGCGGACGTGCTCCCAGGTCAAAGTCGTAAGGCTTGCTACCTCGAGTCTTAGCTACCTACGCGTTCTGATCTGACACAAGGTGGTTGCCCTGTAGCACTTACTGCACAGTGGGGTTATGGGCGTGTTGACTGGCTTGACTAGGACGCTCTCTCGGTGCATCTGTAATTGTAACCGTGAGCTCCCTTCGGTGAATCTGAGCAGATCCTACCTACCTCTTCACATTTCTTGGCGTCAAGCATGACCCAGCCAAGCTCGATGACCTCGGCCGAGTCTTTTGAAACCTTCCAATGGGTCAACACGCAATAGCAGCCTTCCACTTGGGACAGTGTATCTCACATATACTCCATGTTCATCGCACGCTGCCAGGAGATCGTCAGCGGTGTGAACGCCATGTAAATGAACAGTGTGAGACATACTAGTAGCCACATGTATGACGATGTACCGGTCGAGGCTCGGTTTCTGCCCCTGATTGTTTGCCATGCCGATCTAACAATGGGGATGGTCGTCAAGCGGATTGGTGCTGCGGAGCTTACGCCTGCACTTGAAGAACTAAAAAACGGCTCCCAAGATGCTTCGAAGATGGTTCTGGAGGTTTGGTCCTTGGATATCCTTAGATTTCTGCAACTACAAACATAGATAGTAAGAGCTAGCGGCGAAAGACAAATTCAGTATCTTTTTTCATCAGGATAAAGCCCCTGTTGAGATATGGCGGAGGGGCGAGTGAGGGGAGGGGGGAGATGTAGAAGATAGGAGGGAGATGGGGGGGGGGGGGATGGAAGCGGAGTGAAGTGTCGAGGTCAGGATTGGAAATTAAATCGTTAGTTCTAGGGTTCTTTTCACTTTTCTCACGCCAAAATCCGAAAATAATTGCCAGGGGAGTGACGCGCCAAGACTACGGTTTCACCTTTCAACTTTGTCTATTTTTCGCGTAAAGCAACGGGTCATGATGGGTTTGTATTCTACGTAGATACTCCGTACTCTCTAACGTGTAAGACCAACTTGAAGCATCCTCCATTCAATTGATCCATCGATCCATGATCGCTTACGACGATTGTAAACACCACTCACAATGTGTCCGCTTGCTCAAGCCGACATTCGGACGACAGCTCGACACATGGAGGATAATAACAGCACTGTTTGTGCCGGGCGGTGTCCACGACATGACTGACCAATGGTGGGACGTACAGGCGTACGAGAGCACTACAGACGTATTCTACTGTACTTTACTCCACTGTAGTATTTTATTACACACGGTACTGCACACCTGGACTACTTTGCCTACTACCTACCTTACCTTACCTTACACTCCACCATCAAGCAGCAGGTGACGCTGCATCAATGATTGTTCCCTCGCACTAGACCATTTGGCTTACTGTCCGTTCAGCAAATTACTCCCTATGATCTGTGTCTACCTAGCTGCCTACCTTCCTTGAGTCATTGCTGCCGCCAACCTGCTGCAATCAAGCGCAGGTCACATCACACCCAGTCCTTTTGCGTCTTTTCCGTACAACAAAGAAGCTGTTTCAAGTCTTGCAGTTATCCGATATTAAGCTGAGACGCCAACACCGAGTGCCTGAACGGGCAAGAGATCTTTTGGATTCGGGACAGGAAGCTCGTGACCTGGCGAACTTTGCCCTAGACCTATCCCAGCATGGCCTACTTGCTTCATCACCAATGTCTGACTTGGATCGTTACACGGATGCAATCAATGAATGTATCGACTGAAGAGGCGATGCAGTGGTACTGATGGATTGGCGGTTCTTGCATCAATGTACATAGCTGCTACTTTCTTGAGAACATAGCAGCCACAAGTGCCACATCAACTCGCACCAATACGTGCTCATCCTGTAATGGCTAGGGGTTTCTTTGAGAGTTAACTGGGGGGATGATATGTTCAAACAAGCGCGAGTGCAAGTCCAGAGATGATATATGATTTCGCAATTGGTCGACAGACAAAGGAATGTAAATGCAGGGGCACCGTCTTGAAATCCAGCTCGATTCAAAGTATCTAAGAAAGCACATCGCCCGAGGTATCACTGCCGGCTGTCAGACGCCCAGACGTGGGAGAGCTACATACCTATCCTATTGTGGGGTTCAGGCTCACGACCTTACTACCTACAGTACTACTACACTGTCCCCAATTCAAAGCCTGACATTCTCCAGTATCATGAAGTTTCTCAGTCATATGCGATCAAAGACGAGGTTGAAGCACAACGGTGACGAGGCTCAAGTCTATCATCACTATGTCCCTGACTCGAAGACCACCTACCGAAGGGGAGGTCCGAATCCAACCGCAAAGATACCCGTCCAGCTGCTCTCGACAATCCTATCTTACGTGTGTCCCCACAGCCAAGATAATACATATACCACGTGCGAGGATTCAATGCTTGATGGAGGAGTATGTATGCTTTGTGACATGCGCGACCTGGCGCATTGCGCCTTGGTGAGCCGGCAATGGGCTGAGGCTACGCAGAGATGTTTGTAGGTCGTAATAGAACGTTCCTTGGTGGCCGTTGACTGATGATGGTGTGCATTTCAGGTACCACAGTATCCGTATCGACGCCGTTCATTACTGCGAACGTGAGATAGACCTGGCGGAGAAGCGCAAGAGACGGTCCTTTTTTGATCGCAATGGAATCCCCAAGGATGCACCAATGCAACGGCTACAGTTGTTCTCAAGAAGCGTCAGGGAAACCCAATTTATAGCCATCCAGGTCCAATACCTCAAAATGCCCTATATGACCCGAGAGTCATACAAATCAGACCTCGCCCGAACTGTCTCCGTCCTACCCAACCTCCGCTACGTCGATCTCCCGGAAGGCTTCTTCAGCGATGATCCATCATGCGATACGTTGAAACAAGAGCTGCAGTCTCGATGTGGAGATATCAGGAGAATGAGGTACTGCGATGGTGGTGAAGGAAGCTTTACGATGCTGCAGCGACGACGACAATGGCAGAATCTGGAGGTCCTCGAATTGTCGCATCTTGCAATCGAGCCGGCTATCCTGGTGAACGTATTGGCATCATTCCCAGCTCTGCACGAAGTCACACTCGACAGTCTACCACTACTAGATGACACGGTGTTCAACTATAACCCGGAAGCGGCTCCTTTCCCTCCTATGGCAAGCCTAACCCTCGAAAACACGCCGAACGTTTCCGCCGATGGACTTGTAGTTTACCTTTCCCGAAAGGATACCCGCGAGATGTTCACCTCCATTCGATTGGTCAACACAGGCATTCTGCCCTCAACTCTTTACAAAATTCTCGCCACGTCCCCCTACCTCAGCAGCGTCCACATCAGTGAGAACGTCTTACGACCTCTTCCACAATCCACAATACCGCCCCTCTCCTCCCGCTCCCTCAAGAGTCTCCACTACGAAATCTCCAGCCCCATGGCGTCCCCGCACAATCGCCAATGTCCGCGAAATCTCCAAGACCCCACGGAATCCTACTACCTCTACCTCTCCAGCTCCATCCTTTCCGGTGCCCTTTCTTCCTTGAATTCTCTTTACGCGCTCTCCACCAGTTTACCTTCTCTTCTTCTTCCTCTTCCATCTGCGCCTTTCGCCAGCTCCCAAAGCCCCCAGGGAGTCTCTCGCCCTCTCCACCTCTACACCAAATCCATCTCCGAGCTGGAATGGGAGTACACACTCATCACGCCCCCGACGTCGACCAACCGCCGGGGTAGCGCCACCCAAACAAGACCACTAAGTTTGCAACTAGGGCCGCAGTGGGGGAGTAAGGCGAGGGATAGTGTGATGGTGGGGAATGGGTTTGGAGGATTTCTGGCGGTGCCGAGCGAGGAGGCTGTGAGGCCTGGAAGCCCCGGGGGAAGGGGCAATAAGAAGAAAGGAGGTGGATGGATGGGATAAATATGATGGAGAGTTTACGAGGAGTAGGTGCTGGGCGCTGATCTAGGGCGTTTTGGTGGAGGCTCAACGGTTCACGGCCAAATACCCAACGATGACAGGATTTTGAAGTGCATGGGTGGGTCGGTTTCATTAAGTTTTGATATTAGTGTTCGTCTTTGCTCGAGCCTGCGGGAGCAGGCATTCTTTTTCTGGCATCAGAAAAGGCCGAGCATGTATTTCAGGAGGAGTAAGTGAGTCAAATTTCGATGCTCCATAACTCTACTCTCGCCTTTGGGAGGAAGTGAGCTCTAGACTATGTATGTCAGGAACTACGCCCTTACCTCGCATGAGATCTCTCAGTGTTTTGGACTCGTCCTGCATTTTTGCTGCGGCTTACAACAACAACACTTGGGCTGCATTTAGCCCCCTAACCACAATGGCCTTGGTATCGAATTCGTTTGTTAGGGTCAACAACCTTACTACTGTCTACCTGTAGCGCTTGCCTATCATGGACGTCAGTAAATCGTTGTGCATCACTCGGGCATCTGCACCTACCATTGCAAGCCAGAAAACCCAAGGATTGAATTGAACGCTTCATCTCGGTCCTTCATCCCTTCCAGGAGCGTGCTTCCATTGGTGAATTTAAATTCGATTTGCTGACGTGATGCCATGGTCAACCTCGCCATTGTAGATCCCTCGACCTTTCTCATCTCTGCCAGCTCCAGGAATGATCGCCGCCACATCTCCTTTTGCCCTAGACTTCGAACGAACCGGATCCCTCCTGAAAAAACAATCAGCCGACCAACAATGCCTTTCGAGTGAGCCCGGAAGGCAATGATATCGCTATCTTCTAGAATGCTTGTCGAAGAACTCGCACTGTGCCAATCGTCGTCATCACCATCCGTCACACCATCGTCCACTGTGAACGTAGGCACTGCGTTCCCAACGTAGACGCTAAGGTGTGGATGCTGGGCTTCTTTCGAATGGTTCGCTTCCACTTTCTGCTTAATCAGTTGTTCGCGAGAAATTTGGGCTTGCCGTCTCAAGTATTGGAAAGACCACTCGGCTGTAGATTGATTAGATCACCAATACAACTCCAAGATCTTGGAGGCTCACCGTTTGTTGGAATATCCCACAGGACCCATTTGAACGGAGATACTAGATATCGATATTTCGGATGCAAACTAGATATCGGCCAGCAGACGAAGAATACCCCGCCCATCAAAAACCATAATAGTTTGATGCAAAACGCCGCGCTTGCGAAGAGCGAAAAAATCAGGGCGGAACCGAAAAAGTATAGTGAAGCAACAGTCTTTTCTGGATACCTCCAATGGTACAAACTTGCACGAACGTCAGCGGAATGACACCATTGCGGAATACGAGTAATTCACTTGTCAAGTACCTCTAGCATATTAGCGACGTCACCAAGTTGGAGCTGGACATAGGGGCCCAAGTCTTCCATGAGTGGCTCTAACCAATGCTCGCTGCCATGTTTGTCGACAAGTTCTCCAAATTTGGAAGCAGTGGTCCTACTATCGAGTGCTTTCTGCATAGACTTGCGCAGAGATTCGACTGAAGTAGGATAAAAGCGATTCTTGATCACAACGTAAATGAGATAGGCCCACTGGTAGCGATTTTAGCTGAGCCCGCCAGGCAAGACTTTGCTTACCCACTACAAAGCTGACGATATGTTCTGTATACCAGAGGACAGTATAAAGAGCAAGCCACTTCCCTGTCGTCTTCGGGTTCTCCCAGCGATATACTGCACGGACATCCATTGCCCAGCTTTGCCATGGAGCACTCGCGATAACTAGTCGTTCTAGGCAGAGTCTGAGGCTGCTGATATCGTACGGAAATTTGTCGTACTCATCTATGTATTGTGCACAGAAGTCTTGAGTGGCGTAAACCACAGTCTACTTGGGGGTCAGTAAGGTTCCGGCTTACTCAAGGGATCTTGAAGCTGTACCCAGCCCAACCAACTTAGCCAGTCAAAGTGTTCTCCCTCCATGTTCTTCCTGGTAAAATGATCATTGTCCGGAAATTCCATATGCCGCTTGGGAACTACGCGAACTCTACGCACATGCTTGCTAGTAGTCCATGCTACTCGAAGACTTTCCCGTTGGTTTTGCATTTCTTTGATCCTTTCGCGATAGCCATTAGTGACGTAGTCACCCTCACTCCCAAACGCTGCCTGTTTTGAAGACCTGCTAGATTCAGCATGATGGAGTTTATCGTGTGCCTCCAAGAGCTCGAGGTCAGCCTTTTGGGAAATGAAAGGGCGCTCGGTTTTGGATAGCTGGCCAGCCGTTGTTCTAGTGGCCTTGCTTTTGATTGCTCTCTTCGGGTGAAGCACAGTAGTTGCAATAGACTCCAGAGCACTAAGCGACCTTGATGTTGTGCCACTGTCCTTCCAACGCTTGTGCTTGTAGAGTTGGTCGTGACTGAAAGCTGGATCACGTTCTATGTTCCGCAAAAACCCATGACCTTCACTCTCGGAGCCTTCATCCGCCGATCCTCCATCCTCGATTCTCAAGAGTTTCTTGGTTTTCACCTTCGTCTTACTCGTAAAGGCTCGTAATTTTGTTCTCTTCGCTCCGCCTTCCACCTCGTTGATAGTTCCGTTATCCGAGGCATTTGCTTGTTCGCCAGATAACGTAGGAATGTGCTCGCGGGAGTCTTCGTTATGGGCGATCACAGCGGAGTTGGCGTCGGCGCCTGATGGTACCTGGTGTTCTTCGGAACGCTGCATTCGGTTGGTTACCGATTTACCAAGATGTGAGCACACTCGGTACGGCCCTGTTCGGGTATCTATACTACATTTCAACACATCCAAGCTATTTGATTGATATATATGCCTGGTGAAGTCATCAATCGTGAAAAGATAACAACTTCTGACGTCTGATCTTGCGATGGGCCGAGCGATAGGCTGCTGAGCTTGGTCCAGCAGTGCGTGTCGTTTGATATAGAGGATCGAACGATAATGTGAACTCCATAGTAGAAAACAGTCCAGAGAAGAAGTGTTGAAGTCGGTAAGGAACTTTGCAAATTTAGTACTGACGTAGTAGACTCTACGGAGTACTAGATGCAATCTCGACTGTCAACGGCAACGCAAGGTTCATGATTGGCCAAGACGGGTGAATCTGGTGCCGGGCTGATCTTCCATCTGATCGTCGATCAAGGGGAGACTCTTCTGAGGTGAACCACCACCTTACCTTATCTCAGCCTGTTTTCTAAGGTAATTTCTTACCTTTACCGGTGTTTGCCGGCTTGGAGTTGACAGCGCGTACCCGCAGCAAGAGTGATACATGACCGATGGGGTAGTTGCCATGTCCAATTGCCATGTTGGCCTCAGTCTGCGGTCTTAGAGATAAGACCGCAATCAGAATTGCCTTGCTGGCAGACTCCCCTGTCATATTGTGCCCATAAGATCTCCATTCGTCACATGAATCACCAATCACAAAATCGAAGGAGATGCCTGTAACAGAGAATCCAATATGAAACTTGAGTATTCAGTCGAAGACCCTCTCAATCGGGAACCTGCGGTCGAAGATCTGATTAGAAGGTGAATTGGCAGGGCTTTCCCCACTTAAACGACGATACCTCACACTGTATAGCTTCATCACCGAGAACGGAGCATACGACCGTAACCATGGTCCCATACCGCACATAGATGCAGAGAGCCATGTTGTTCATGTTGATGGGGCCGTCAATGACACGCTTGAGCTTTCAATGCAGGCCCTCAGAAGTCAATATATCCAGCATGAAGTGGTGTGCGCTCTTCAATGTGCAGGCAATCGTCGACATAGCATGCGTACTCTACTCAAGGAAGTCGACGGCATAGATTGGGGAGATGGAGCTGTCATGAACTGCATGTGGAAGGGCCCGAAGCTCCGGGATATTCTGAACAGGGCTGGCGTCAATCTCTTCGATTTGGAAAAGGGCCACGTAGCGTTCGCTTGCTTTAAGACTCAGGTGCAGGGTGATGATTGGTATGGAGGAAGCATAGAGCTCGAAAGGGCTTTAAGAGATAATGCAGACGTTCTTCTGGCGTTGGAGGTATAATGAATTTGGTTACGGTGGTAGACCCAGTGCTTATTGTGCTTAGATGAACGGAAAACCATTGTCCGCTAATCACGGTTACCCTGTCCGTGTCGTGGTTCCTGGAATTTCTGGATGTCGCTCGGTCAAATGGCTTGATCGGATCACTGTGCAAACGCAGGAATCGTCCAATTTCTACCAGCAGCGTGACTATAAGATACTGCCACCAGAGGCTATGGATAAGCATATTGCTGAAAAATATTGGGACATTGCTCCAGCTATACAAGATATGCCCGTCAACTGTGTCATTGCTGTTCCCCAAAATGGGGATACTGTCACACTATCTCCCAAGGGAACCTTTGAGGTTGAAGGATACGCACTTCCCCAAGGTGATCAAGGGCCTGTTGTCAAAGTCGAAGTTTCAACAGACGAAGGTGAGACATGGAAAGATGCTGAGATTGACGGCTGCTGCAAGGGAAAGGGAAAATGGTGCTGGGTTCTATGGAGACTTGTTGTTATCTGAAGAAAGGAGATAAGCAAAGGATCTTATCTCGAGCAACTGACGCAGGCGGCAACACGCAGCCCGCAAACCCATTATGGAACCTTAGAGGCGTAGGTTATAATGGGTATGGAGAGTCTAGAGATCTCAGAGTGCGATAGGTTTCCGAACGAGGCTGGAAATTTGATGTTTTTGACGACAATATTCCTCCTATCCATGACCAACTTCGCCTCCACTAATGGCATCTAAGCCCGCTGTTACATCCAGACTCCTGTAAATGCAATGCATCGCCAACCTTCTACATGCGCAGTACCCAATAGTGGAGGAAGTAGAGATGTACCCAAAAACACTGCGCTATGCAAACGATAAAACCCCTAATCCGAAGCCGGCATCTTCATATAATAATCAATCGCAGCACTAAAAGCCGCAAAGCCACCACAGCCTATCGCCGCCGCTTGTGGTCCAGCTTTTGCTCCCAGCACGCCTCCAGTGATACATCCAGCAGCTACACTGTTCTTGAGGTCATTCTTTGCCCGATACTGTCATAGTAGCTTCTGTCAGCCATCAGAGCCACTTCCATTACATCCTATCTCGTAGACACACCCCTTCAATACAACATTCCGTCCCCGCGAAAATCGCCCCAACCAGCGCAAAATTCTTAGCAGAGCTAAAACTTCTTGTTCCCATATCTCTAAATCCCCTTCTCAGCTGCTCTCGCATCGGAAGATCAGATATTTGTTGGCCCGGACCGCTTAGTGGCGTATCGTAGCTCATCTGTTCTCAAACATCCTCGTCGTTAGTGAGACGATCCTGCCTGTGGTGGTGGGTAAGAAGAACAAACACGACAGGGAAAGACATACACTTGACATGAAGAGCCCAAAGGCACCACCGAGCACAAATCCCATGCCGCCAGAGAGGACAGTCTTGCCAAGGCAGGATTCCATAGCTGTTTGCATCTTCAATATCGCGGAGAGGTCAGCTTGGATCCGAGTGTGAATGGTCTGATATATGGCAGACATACAGTCCTGACCATCATGGCCTCCTGGTCGCTCATACCTGCTGTATCACTCCCAGCGCCGCCAAAGGCCCCCCCGGGCATTCCAGGAAAGCTCATAGTGGCGTCGCTCGTGGCATGTAAATGCAGAAGTGGTCTCTGCGGAGACCACGAATGTGTTTACCGTACCATGAAATTACGGATCTAATTTTACCGCTATTGGTTTTTATACGATATATAATACTCGATTATATACGGCTCTGTTTCACATGGTATCAGCAGGGAACCAAAGTACATAGCATTGCTATGCTACGTATGTGCTAAGCATCTAAGAATAATTGCGCCGAATAAGGTTTGGGACCTCGACCTTGAAAGGACATACGTTCAGTGACAGCTAACAAATAGCAACAGTACGATTTCCACATCAGAAGGCTAGACAGTAGACAGGAAATCCACTCAAGCGATCATGCGATGAGAGCAATCTTTCCACCCAGTTCGTTCTCGATTCAGTTGACCTCTTATGCCAGGTGTGCGGTGTCGACAGAAGCGTCCTTTGCTCTTCTCGAATACACTGCCCAGCCTCCTCACAATTCCTGAACGTAGACATGTAGTGCTGGCGTAATTTGGAGGCTGTCCAAGTATGCGTCTTCTGAAACGTATAGGATAGTGGACTGTTTTCAGCAGGGGATCCATCGATTTCGCTACGCAAGGAGGCCTCTGTCTGTGTTGATTAATGACAGCTAATCGCGCCGTTAGTGGCAGATTTGCGCTGGATCAATAAAGCTGAGATGCATGCGCTGAAATGCTGGATCTGCCAGGATGAAGGATGTACACATGGACTTGCTGTGAGCAGTAGGAAACAATCTCCAGGTTGGTTGAAAGAAAATCAAGAGCCTCGGACCGCTCTAAGGAAGAAGGAAAGGTATCGAGGATGGGTTTGAGATTGGGGCGAAGAATGTTCCGCGGATCATCTCAAACCGTTCCACCTTTCGAGCCGCTGACAGCTTCATCACCAACTGTAACTTGCCTGAGATCTTCAAAGAACGTCCACAAGCCTTGGCGGAAATCGCCGACCAACTGCTTACCGGTGTCTAATATAACGTCTCTTGGAAGGTTTGTATTTGGCGTTTCGGTTAGAGCCGTGGAGGCAAGCGTAATCGGACTCGCGACAGGCTTGTTCTCTTCAACCACGATATTCGAGGTGGACTGTCTCTCGGTATCCCTTGGACCAGACTTGGGTGGCCTAGCACTGCTAGGTGAATTGGCTCCGTGCTCCATTGTAGCAGTTGGCGAAAGCAAGGACAGGGTCTTCATATGTCTTGAACCCGAGAAGACCTTGCGCTGGGAGTTGTTTCGATCAACTTTGACAATCTTGTGCCTTTGCTGTTCTCTGCTGCTCCGCGACAATTCTTCGTCATCAACGGATCTCGGAGCACTAATGGATGTATTCAGTGGCTGAAGCTGTGTCCTCCTCTTTGTTGCCTCGTGCAAGGCCCATTTCGTTTTCAACTTCCCAAGATCTAGCTCAGCTCTATGAAGGTGTTCACGGAGTTCCAGGACTAAGCGTTCTTGCGATGCTAACGCGGTGAGGAAGCCACTGGTATCTTCTGTGTGGTGTATCTTCTTCTCTGGCGAAAGTGGTCTAACCGGGATAACAGGCGTACTTGGGACTGAAGAGGACGGGGTGTGACATCCCTTGTGGGCCAATAGCCTTCGGGAATCATCTAGACTTCGTCGAGCCATGGTCTCGGTCCTAGGGGAAAGGTCCAAATACTTTCAGAAAGATAATATCGTAGCTTAGAATGGGGGCTATGGACCTTCTCGAGGACGTGTAGGAGAATTAACCACACGGAAGGAAAATTGGCAGAGATTAGATGTTGATTGTTAGGGGTAGGAGCGCATGATGGCAGACGGTAAGCAGTGGAACGCAATAATCGGGAGAAGCACGACGCCCTCAACGTGAATACTCAACTAGCTTATCTGTAGAGTGTAGCAAATGACCATTGTCATACCTATTAAATGTCTCATTTGTGGAAGGCAACGGGGAGGACACGAGCGAGGCGAGTAGGACCACGCTCGGGTGTAAACATTGGCTACGCGCTAGTTCTATGGTAAGATCGCCTGAATGCCTGCACTGTTGGTGATATGTACATAACAAGCGTTCATATTTCTACATTCATGCAAACCGAAGTGGACCTCTATGCGAAAATGCAATATGATACAGAAATCTGCGCCTACGCCTGACGCAATGCTGTCCTGAATGAGTTATCCGGACCATTTACTTTATGCGGACAAGGAAGAGAGATATCGACAAGCAGACCTGGCAATGGTGGGCTTATGGGCAAAATTTTAGTATAACAAATATAGACAAGAAGGTAATGAAGAAGGGACTCTAGTGGATGCCGGCTCCTCTTCGAGAGGACCGGAAAGTCAAGGAATCCACATCTCTATATTCAACGAGATTTTTCATCCAAGCACAGGCCACCTGTTCTTAAGACCATCGGCCCATTTACTGTATAACACATCAGCCAATTGCTTTGCGTGCTCCATTCCCGGAGTCAGCTGTCCAGGGAGATTCCACTGCTTTTCCGCCCATCCATCGTCCGTGGGCATTAGAGACGATTGACGCCGGCGGTGGCTCTTTAGGTGAGGGTTGTTTTGTGCTAGAACGAGCTTCGGTTTTTGCGGGGTTGTTGGTTGGGATGGCGGAAGCAGTGCTGACAATTTCGGATCACTATGACCATGTGTTAGTATTCTCAAATCCAACGTTAATCCAAAAATCTAACCCACCTTTGCAACTTTTCCATAATGAGTTTCAGTAGATGGTACTCTCCCTCAGGATCATCGTTGTCTAAAGCGCTCCAGGCGTGAGCTACCTTGGAAATCGCTTCTCTCTTGACCTGATTTCCGATTTGTGCGTACACCTCTTGAAAAGCTTGGTCGATAGCCTTAGAATATGCTCGCCTCCCGAGTAAAGCCTCCTTGGTCACTGTTTCGAGCTGAATCTCATGATTTTCGTCTCTCTCGGCCACTGTTCCGTTGGGTGATCCGTCTGGAGACCTGTCTGATACGCGGCGAAATTGCCGCATTGTGGATGCGCTGTTGCCAAAATTTATACTTGGCCCTAATGGCTGCTTTTGTCCGCTCGCTTTTCGTTTCGCTGGGGAAGCAACCTGCGTTAGTGACGAGCGACGTTTCATCGTGGCTTTGCGGACGGTTGAAGGAGGAGAAGCCGCTTTCGGGGCACTTCCGTCAATTGTCAATCTGCTCATCATACTTTCTGGGCTTTCATGTAATTGATGCTGAACAGCCGAGACTTTCCGACGCCTCTGCGTACCCTTTGGCATTGCAATCGTCGAAGCCTTGACTGTATCAAATACCCAGTCATCCTTCTCTTCTTGCAAAGACATTGAGGCCATTGTCTCCTCGTAGTATTTTGGGTGCGTATGCCGTCCTTGAGTGCTATCCCACATCTGCCGACGTTGAACAAGCTCCTGCAACCCCTCCACACGACCTGCACCTCGGATGAAACGTTGTTGTAAGAGTTCCTTTGCGGTGGGCCTACGGTCGGGATCCTTGACCAAACAAGCAGCGACAAAATCTTTGAAATCCCGACTATAACTGTGTCCCTCGAGCCTAGGCGCCGGCGCCTTAGGAATCAAAAATAGTACTTTCATTGGATGAGTGCTTGCATTTGGCGGCTCTCCATTAATCATCTCCATAGCAGTGATACCCAATGACCAGATATCCGCTTTGAAGTCATATCCAGCCTGCTGAATAACTTCTGGTGCCATCCAAAATGGTGTTCCAACGAATGTGTTCCGTAGTGATTTAATATTGGTAAGCTGTGCTGCAACGCCAAAGTCTGCTAATTTCACCTTTCCAGCCTGCGAAAGCAACACGTTGGCCGCTTTGATATCTCGGTGTATTTTACCCTCCTGATGGAGGTAATTGAGTCCTAAGAGCAGCTCGCGGCATATTATTGCGATGTGGCCTTCGTTGAACGGACCTGGTTTCAGCTACAGAAATCAGTCTATCGTCTCCAATACGAGCCAGCTTTAGTAATTACCAGATCCAGGCATGAACCTCCACCCAGGAATTCCATTACGATCCATAACTTGTAGCCGCGCAAGAAGCTTGTTTTGTATTGTGTAACGAATGGGCTGTCGCATGTACTAAGAACTGAAATCTCCTGTTGTATATCTTGTATATCATCATCGCTGGACTCTAGATCGATCTAATGTAATCTCAGCTTGTAGGCCTATTACCCCCGCTCAGGCATCGTCTGCTTACATGCTTGATGGCCACCACTTCTCCTGTAGAGCGGTCGATGGCCTTGTAAACGACGCCAAAGCTACCACCTATCGATCTCTATTAGTTCTTGAATCCTAACATGCTGCTCTGACGGCAGAACTGACTCCCTAGCTCTTCCAGTACTTGATACTGGGTTGCCATTGCACCTTCGTCCATGACCAAATGACTGGCACAAATGAAGCGACTGGGAATCTGTTAAGAGGTAAGAGCAGGCCACGGCTGCTAAGCAAGTGCCGGAGAGTCTTGAGCAGGAGCGATGCTATGGCACAAAAATGTGGAGTTTACGAGCGTTGGGTTCTGTGGTTACGAAATCCCCATAAACAAATAGTGTTGACCCAACGACGGGAAATAATCCCCGCTAATTCCGTAGTGAAATACTTTAATCCGGCACCAAATTAGTGGTGCGGCCCCGGATCTTGAATCTAGGATAGATTTATCTCTTTTTTTCTTCTTTTTTTCTCTTCATTAAGTGCATGCAGCCTATGGCTATGGCACTATCTAGGCGCTGTGTGTATGCTAAATTACATGCAATTTAGCCCAAATCGATGCTTTATATATTCCCATTGAGCAGTCACTCCGATAAAATGCGCATACGAGCGCGGATAGGTTTATCTAACCAAGGGCAATTGGTATCATTAAAGGCCCGAGTAGGTATTTCTGATTCACAATGGATCTAGGTAAGATCTAAAGTAACAGTCGATTGATGTCCCATTATTCTACAGGAATTGGAGCAGAGATTTCGACACAGCCAAACAGCTGACGACTGATACATGCAATTGTATTATCTCGATTTCAGATTGGTACGCTCTAAATATATTTGTACGGGTTCATGATGCCTTTCTAAGCTGCAGTCAGTTTCCAGTATACATACCGTTTACCGGATACACGTACCGGGTCATAGAGGCCCTTGATTTGCTTCATCAGTTTGATCATCGATTCGCTGCGACTATAGCCAATAAATGCTTTCTTTGCAATTCCAAGCCCATGCTCGGCACTTATGCTTCCATTCCGTTCCGAAATCCACTTGTACACAAAAGGCTCCAACTGCTTTTCCACTTCTTTGTCAAATCTCCGTGTTGCAACATTGAGGTGTAAATTCGAGTCTCCCATATGGCCGTAACCTACAACACCCACTACCGGATGCTTTCCGTCATCTCCAACCAGTCCGGCCGATGTAAGACGTTCACGTGTGTCCTCAACAAGCTGATAGAGCTCGGATTGCGGTATCGAAAGGTCATACTTGTAGACACCACCCCAATGTCCAAGACATTCTGGGATTCCTTCTCGCCATGACCATAGCGATTGACCCTGAGTCTCATCCTGAGCCAATACACCGTCTGCTACGATGCCTTCGCCCATAACGTATTCTAGAAATCTCTCTAATTTTTCGCTGTCATGCTCTGAATTTGAGCCACTAGTCTCAATTAAGCAGTAGAAAGGATGCCTGCCTTCCAAGGGCCTTTTCTTGTTGGTGACTGTATGCACAAGATCTTGGCTTTGGCCGTCCATCAGTTCGAATGCGGAAAGAATCTCCGAGAGCTGGCCTTTAGCCTCGCGAAACGCCTTCTGTACCTTTTCAAAGCTCTCAAGGCCAAAGAAAGCCACGTTGACCGCTTTTGATCTTTGCGGACAGAGGATGGAGACGCCAGTAATCATCCCTATCGTACCTTCGCCACCAATAAAAAGCTGTTTTAGATCGTACCCTGTGTTGTTCTTGCGCAGTTTGCTGAGATCGTCCATCACGGTACCATCCGGTAATACTGCTTCAAGACCGAGAACGTTGCCATGGAGGCTGCCGTAACGTAATAGTCGGAGTCCGCCAGCATTGGTCGCTATGTTACCTCCGATTTGACATGATCCTTTAGCACCAAGATCTAGAGGGAATATATGATTCTTTTCCGCCAGAAAATGGTCAACTACCTCCAAAATGCAACCTGCGTCAGCGACCAACGTCCCTGAAACCTCATCAAACGACCTGATCTTATTCATTCTAGAAGTGTTGATTACGATTTCATCATAGACTGGCACCGAGCCGCCGACAAGTCCCGTGTTTCCACCTTGCGGCACTACAGCCAACATATGGTCGTTGCAGTACTTGAGCGCCCTACTGACTTCTTCGGTAGATCCTGGCTTTATTACGAGTTTCGTATGTCCTTTATATTTTCTCATCCAGTCGATGTTGAACGGTTCTAGATCACTGGCTGCATCCTTCGAAACGCCGTCAATGATAGCGGATGATGTGCCTAATAGATCCCTGAAGAATTGTATATGCTCGCTGGAAATCTGAGGTCGCAATTAGCCAGTAGCACCAACATATAGCCTCACGTTACACTACCTCGCCAAATTTGGCATCACGCTTTATGTCTGGATAGCTAGAGAGAGATATTACTGGGCTGATAGCGGTCATCTTTCGAGTCATCAGCCTTACGATTCAGATGTGAACTTGATGTGTTTTTGAGAGCTTGGCGCACCCTTAGTGCTTCCATCAGCATCAGGCTGATGAGGCTCAGTCGTAGCTGAGCTCCACCGAACCTGAGCAGCTCGGTATAGAGGAGAGGAAATTGAGCCAGGGCATGGTTTCCGAAGCCGAGAAGCAACTCTTATTTGTGTACGAGTCAGCATGATTACAGTTGCCACCAAAGGATTACCTTGGATTGAAAAGGTTGAGTAGTGGAGTATCCGCAAACATCCAGAGAGGTATTACTGTATGCCTCGGCGTTGACTCATCACGCGGCTATCTAGCGAGTAAACGCGCGAGCTCTCGGGACCTTAAGCTTCAACTCTAAAGTACCTTACTTCACCTGAAGGCAGTCAAAACACGAATCATCAGTTTTGTTCCAAGACGACTTTCAACTCTTACAATTTGCTGATCCACGAAATAGCTGCTGTTCAGTCTATCGTTTACGGCTTCTGACACGAACCTATCTACGTTATGGCATCCGGATATGACAGAGCGTTGTCCGGTGAGTACATCCAAACAAACTCTGTAATTCGACAACTAACGTCGAAAAGTATTTAGGTGAGTTACAGCTTGTTCCGATTGGTCTAGAAGCCATAAGCCTAAGTTTACAATAGTCCTGATGGACATGTCTTCCAGGTCGAGTACGCCCTGGAGGCTGTTAAACGAGGTCAGCTGCAACAGCGCCGCAAATATAAACAAGTACTCAAGAACTCTAGGTACCTGTGCCGTAGGTGTCAAAGGGAAAGATATTGTGGTGCTGGGTTGCGAGAAACGGTCTGCCATGAAGCTACAAGATACCCGGATTACTCCATCAAAGATTGGCCTGGTCGACACACACGTCTGTCTTGCTTTCGCCGGACTGAACGCCGACGCTCGAATCCTTGTCGACAAAGCTCGGTTAGAAGCTCAATCGCATCGCTTGACTGTTGAAGATCCAGTGACGATCGAGTATATCACGAAATATGTTGCTGGAGTTCAGCAGCGGTATACCCAGAGTGGAGGGGTTAGGCCATTTGGTATTAGTACCCTAATAGTGGGCTTTGATAAGGGGGACAATACACCAAGACTGTACCAGACCGAACCCTCTGGTATCTATTCCGCATGGTAAGCTGCGGGCGGCTGAGTCACTATAATTTGATGCCGAAGAGCTGATCTCCTCCGCAGGAAAGCCAACGCCATCGGGCGATCCAGTAAGACAGTACGTGAGTTTCTAGAACGAAACCATAAGGATGATATGGGTCGGGAAGAGACTATCAAGCTCACAGTCAAGTCACTATTGGAAGTCGTCCAGACTGGAGCAAAGAATATTGAAATAGCCATCATGGCGCCAAACAACGCGATCGAGATGTTACCGGTCGAGGATATTGAGTCTTATGTGAAGAGCATAGAAGCCGAAAAGCAAGAAGAAGCGGCGAAGAAGAAGACAGGCCGAACACCAGGCACTGGCACTGCAGCGATACTGACACGGGCAGGCGGCGAATCATCGGATACTTAAGCTTCAGGCTGGCCGTTACTTCATGAGTTTAGTCTTTAGCGGTCAAACTGTCTGATCTCTCAGGCAGACTGTCCCATAATGCGTTCATACTGGCGGCAGCTAATTGTGCAATGTGCTCTTGAATACGTAAATCAACGCTAATGCTTCTAAGCTTTGGAACCACCAACTCATACCTTTCAGTCGGAGGCTTAGCAGTACACCTCTTAGAATTCCACAATGATAAGAACGAGCCATCATCCAAGCCTATCTGCAGTGTCTTCTACATCGGAGGTTGAACGCTGCTGCTGACCGTTCACTCTTTCATCCTTGAGCATACGAGCATCAATACGTGTATCCTCGCCTTGAATCTTTAAGACTGGTTTTGGCGTCATGGCTTCAAGGACATAATGGTTGTCACAATGAGGGCAATATTCGTCGCTGGCGGCCAGAGGTTAGCACAGCATTCCTCTCATACGCAAAGATTAATGGTTTTCTTATTGGTCACCTGTCTTCGAACTCTTGAGTGTCTTTCCGGAAACATTTCTTGCATTTCTTGCAGGCAAAAGTCTACCATCTTATTTTAGCTAGCATAGATAATCAAGATGGCCTGGACATGTACCATTTCGAACGTCTGCAGTAACGCATGGTCTGCTTGCTCTGCATGGCATTCGGCACAATCAAACCACTTTCGACCTGGGAAACATCAATGGAAAGCCCCACGAGGTGCCTGTTAATCTCAGTATGGACTTACAACACGGAGATCTGACGGAAACCTGAGCGTTAAGAATGTGCTTGCTACATTGAAAATTAGCTCCTGAGCTGGATTAGTCGTTTTATTATTCTAGACGTCTTACCACATGTTTTCTTCAAAATGAATCATGTACAAAATGGCTTGACGACTCTGCTAAACGGCCCCGCGGTTACGTGTTAAAAGTATCCCGAAGGATAGGCTAATGATAAGGCTAAGATAAGGCAAGCCTTTTGTTAGGTGTTCTGGCACCTGGGTTGCAATACGCTAGCGTTCATGTATTTTACTCAGTAAGGAACGCTTATCAGAATACCCTACTAGACATGATCATGAGAAATTTCCCCCCTTCCACTTCTAGCCTCGCAGGTGAGCAGCGGCTGCTTTAAGGTGAGCCGTACTTGAGCCGTGCCTGAGCCCGACTTCACTTGCCTTCGTTGACGGCATGCTAGGCAGCGAGTCATAGTTCTATGTAGTATATTTCAGTGCCTCATATGTGACTTACCCAGTGCTTCATATGTAGTATATCCGATGCTCCATATGCGACCTACCCAGTGCTTCATATGTAGTATATTCAATGCTTCATATGTAGTATATTCAGTGCCCCATATGTGACTTACTCAGTGCTTCATATGTAGTATATCCGATGCTTCATATGTGGTCTACTCAGTGCTTCATATGTGACCTATCCAGTGCTTCATATGTGACCTACCCAGTGCTTCATATGTGGCCTATTCAATGCTTCATATGTATTATATTCGATGCCTCATATGTAGTATATTCAGTGCCTCTTATGCGGCCTATTCAGTGCTTCATATGTATGTGACCTATCGAGTGCCTCATATGTAGTATATACGATCTATTCAGTAAGTCGCATAAGAGACACTAGATAGGTCACATATGAAGCATTGAATAGATCACGTATGAAGCATTGAATATACTACATATGAAGCATTGGATATACTACATATGAAGCACTAGGTAGGTCACATATGGGGCACTGGATATACTACAGTACCCCGCACTAAGTCTTCGCGTAAATCGCGAAAACATGTTAAATCGCGTACCTTCAAAACAACTCATCTTCTTCAACTGCATCCACAATGCTCAGAAGGGCTCCGTTAACTTCAATTTCT
>JAABUU010001757.1_pt1 | contig 34295 bp, 38 predicted proteins | sample 5559301 | NCBI WGS metagenome assembly JAABUU01 (sample SAMN10711884, study PRJNA513360) | rock metagenome | isolation source: Antarctica rocks | place: Antarctica: Victoria Land, Richard Nunatak white
GGCGCCGGCGAGCCGGGCGCCAAGCCGGGCGCGGCGGCGGCGGCGGCCGCGGCGGCGGCCGCCGGCGCGGAGGGCGCCGCGGCGCGCGTGCGCGCGGCCGTGCTGGCGTCGCTGGACGAGGCGGCGGCCGGCGGCAGCCTGGCGGAGCTGACGCCGGAGGACTTGTTCCCCGGCGTTGCCTTTCGTATCTCGCAGGACGACGACGAGGACGCGCCCTACCGGCGGCCGGGCGCCGTGGGCGGCGCGGGCGCGCGGGAGCCGGGGCCGCGCGAGGGCGGCGCGCGCGACGCGGAGCCTGCGCCCAGCCCGGCCGCCGCACCGCCGGACGGCGGGCGCCGCACGCTGCATCGCGCGCCCAGCATCGGGCGCGGGCAGGTGTGGCCCGCGCCGCCGGTAGCCGACATTGCGGCGGGGCCAATGGGGTCCCCTGCCATGCGCGCCGCCCGCTGTGCCATTGGCGCGCCTGCCGTCTGCGTCTTGCTGGCGCTATATACCCCACCCGCCGGTCTGCAGGGACCCAGGGACTATCCTGCTACGCCGGACGGACCGTGCGCCGCGTGCGGCAGGCGCGAATGCGTGCAGGAGCCGCGTGCTGGCACACGGCGGCAGCTGCCTGCGCTGCGGGCCGGCGTGTGGTGTGCACTAATGCCTCCTCCGCAGTTGCTGACTGCGCAGCGCCGGCCGCGCGCGCAGGTGCACAGCGAGCGCGACCTGCCCGCCGTCGTTGACGCGGCCATCGAGCTGGAGGTGGGCGATCAGCGGGCCGGGCAGCGCGCGTACCCGCCCATGGCCGACCCGCCGCTCGGCGCGTCCATCATGGCCAGCCTCGCGGCCAGCCTGGACGAGGGCGACGCGCCCAAGCGCGCGCCCGAGGCCGGCCCCCTCTCCGCCGCCGAGGAGCCCGGCTTTGCCGCGCACGGGGGGGACGCCGCCGCCCGCGCGGCGGCCGAGGGCCGGCTCGCCGAGGACGGCCGCTGGGCCTGGGCGCTGGTGGCCGCGGAGGCGGTCGCGGGCGCGGCGGCCAGCGCGCGCGTGTCGCTCGGCGAGGCCTGGGACGGGCTGGCGGGCCTGGTGCGGCGCGAGGGCGGCGACGGCGACAGCGAGCCTGCCGGCGGCGAGCGGCGCGCTGGTGCGGCCGGGGCCCCGGAGCAAGCTGCGGACTTGCATTCTAACAGGACGGGCCGCGTGCGGCCGTGCTCAAAAGGCGGCGTCGTTAGGGATTGCCAGAGCATTCTGTGTTCTTTGCATGCCTGGTAGGCGAGTGCCAGGGTGCAGGCGCAGGGGCAGCATGCGCCGCGGGCCTTGGCGCCAGGCGGCGAGGCGAGCGCTTCATGTGGCGCTCATGCCAGCGTGCGGCGGCTGTGACGCCCGGGTTCGCTGTGCATGGAGCTGGGTGCGCTGATCTGTGATCGGGGGCGCCGAGTGTTGAGACGCGGCACCGAGAGGGCGCGCGCGCGGCGCGGCGAGCGCGACGAGGACGCGGTGCCGGAGGCGGTCATGCCGTCGCGTCTCTGCTCTGACATGAAACCTGCTGCGCAGGGGCCGCGCGGCGCGGCGAGCGCGACGAGGACGCGGTGCCGGAGCTGGTCATGCCGCCGGACCTGCCGATCGAGGCGATCGCGGAGGAGGTCAAGGAGAGCTGGCGGCTCAAGGAGGTACACGTGGAGCGGCTGATGCAGCAGGCGGTCGCGCGCTCGGAGCGCCCCTGGCTCATCCTGCTGTCCGCGCTGTCGGCGCTGTCGGCCGCGCTGCTCGCGTTCGTGCTGCTCAAGCTCACGTCGGTGCTGCGCTGAGCGCCCGGGCGGGGCGGCTGCGCCGCGGCGGCGCTCGCCGCGAAGACGCGCTGGGCTCTGGCGGGTGTGCCGCGGTGAGACACGAGTGTGTGCAGCGCCGCCGCGGCGGCGCAGGTGGGCTCATGGAGCGTATTGAGGGAGCTGGGTCCGTGTTCACGTTTGTGAGCATGCTGGCCTTTCTGCATGTGACTGGTTGCTTGCCTCTGGTCCTATTGTTGTAGTGATGATAGTAGAACAAGCGCGGGCGAGCATGACTGACACGACACTTGACCCAGCTAAGTGTTGACTCGCCAGGTAGACGGCAGCCTGCAGAGAGGTGTGTGAGCTTGCAGACACGGTGATTGTGGCCGGTCTGGCTTGCTGAATGACTCTGCCGAGTGAGTGAGTTGGAGTGCATGGCAGTGAGCATCGTGCGTGTGCGAGTAAGAGGAGGGCAGCAAGAGGCTGTGCGAATGCAAGACCCCCGCCTAGCAACCCATGACTCACACCCTGAGTGCGTCTATCTCAGGCGAAGGTGCTACCCCAGTGCTAGCTGAAATGCTACCTGACCTTGCGCGAGAGCTCACAAGCGCGTCCGATGGAGGAGGCGCGAGCGCGATCCGCGCTGGCCAGCCCCCGCCGCTCCATCGAGAGCCCCCACTCCTGGCCGGCCAGCTTCAATGAGGAGCTAGACCGGCTTGCGCTCGCGCTGGGCCATGCTACGCGGGTCGGGGACGGGAGCGAGGAAGACGATGATCTTGACTGGGGCCTGGCTGCAGCAGACGGGAAGGCGCGTGACGAGGAAGCGGACGTGCTGCTCGACGACGGCGACGGCGGTTGCGAAGCAGGTGCGCCGCTCGCAGGCCAGGTTTGCAGCGGCTCTGGCAGAGCCTGGTCCTGATCCACTGTGTGCTGTGCACACCACCGGGTGCTCGTGCTGCCGCGCACGTGCCGGGACGCAGCTGTGGCGGTCGCTTCCAGACTTCTTTGCACGGTGTCCCACCGTCGCCTCTGTTGCGCAGAGTTCCCAGGCTTTGCGCCGCCGCCGCTGCCGGCACACCTGGTGGAGGCAGGGCAGCCGCTGCGCGCCACCGTGCGCAGCGCGTCTACAAAGTCTGTCACGTTCGGCGCGCCCGCCAGCGGCGCGCACGAGCCGCTGCTGCGATCCGCGCCGGCCAGCCGCACGCCGTCACGCTGCTGGGTCGAGCTGGGGCACTCGGGCTCCAGCACGGCGGGACGGGTGCGGGCCCGCGCCTGGCGCGCCCCGCTGTGGCCCCTGCCGGTGCCTGGCGTCCTGGCCCTGCCCGTGCCTCGTCTGTGCCAGTCAGACCTGCGAGGCGGCGCACGGCCCCCGACTCCAACATGCCGTGGCCCCTCCGCACGTGCCTGTGCGGCCTGCCAGCGGGCGGCGCGCCCGCGCCGCGCTGCGTCAGCGACCGACCGCGCGGCGCAATGGCAGGCAGGCGGCACCTCCGACCTGCAGACGCTGTTCAACAGCGTGAACGCGCTGTGCGGCATCGGCCTGCTCGCCACGGCCCTTTGCGCTCGCTGAGATGGGCTGGTTCGCGCTCGTGCTGATGATGGGTGCGCCGCGCCGCCCCTGCCCCACCCGGCGCGAAGCGCCCCGTGGCACACGGGCCTATGCAGGCGCTGGCTCCGCGCAAGCGGACTGCACGCCCTGATGTTGTTTCCTATTCGAGCAGCAGCCGTAGCAGTGCACAGCGTGCATGTACTCATACGCTCCGCACCTCTCTTTGGGCAGCCGGCCATGGTCCTGTGGCACACAGGAGTCGGAGAGTTCGCACCATGCTGACTTCCTTGACCAACGTTTGTCCCAGACCGTCTGCTGACCCGCCTGCGTTCCGGCGCCGCGGCAGGCCTGGGCGGCCTGTTCTGCCTGACCGGCCTGCTGCTGGGCCGCTGCATGGCCGGCGCGCCCTGGGTGCGCTCGTACCCGGACATCGGCGAGCGCGCGTTCGGCGGCCGCGGGCGCATTGGCGTCGCCGTCATGCTGTATGCGGAGCTCTACCTGACCGCCGTCGACCTGCTCATCCTGGCGGGCGACAACCTGGCTGCGGTCGCGCCGGGGTTCCAGCCCTTCGGGCCGGGCTTCGGCGCGCAGCGCGCCTGGACGGCCGTCGCCGCGGCCTTGTTGCTGCCGAGCGTCTGGCTGCGCGGCCTGGGCGCGCTGGCCTGGCTGTCGGCGCTGGGCGTGGCGGTCTCGCTCGGCCTGACCGGGCTGGTCGCATGGGAGGGCGCGCAGCTGGGGTTCCCGTTCCGGCGCCCGCCCGCGCTGCGCGGCGGCGGCGCGCTGCTCGCGCTGGGGCTCATCTCCTTCAACTTCAGCGGCCACGCGCTGTTCCCCAGCCTGATCAGCGCAATGCGATCGCGCGCGGAGTACCCGCGCGTCCTGGGCGCCACGTTCGCGCTGGTGACCGCGATTTACGTTGCCTTTGCCACGCTCGGCTACGCGATGTTCGGGGACGCACCCATGTGCGCCCCCGACCAGTTTGTTTGCTGTGCGCTGCGCTCAGAGCACTGGCTCATATCGCCTGCTGCGGGCCTTTGTCGGCAGCGGAGGAGGGCCAGACTTACAACAAGCCCTGATGTGCTGACCGAGCTGAGACCTGGGCCGCGCTCGCTTGCTGATCTGCTGCGCTGCTAAGCAGCGTCCCTGTACATACCTGTGAGCTTAGTGGTTGATATCAGCACGTCGGTACGGGCTCGAGCACGACGGCGCGCCGGGCGCATGCGCCTGCGGCAGCGCGCGCGCGCAGCCAGGCGACCCGCCGACCCGCCCCAATGACAACCTGTCTGCCGCGCGCGCGCGCGCAGGCAGAACGTTACGCTGAACATGCAGGCGGCCGCGCCGGGCGCGCTGCCGACGCGGCTGGCCGTCTGGGTTGCCATCCTCGCGCCCTTCACCAAGTTCGCGCTCATCCTGATGCCCATCGCGACCGCGCTGGAGGAGCTGCTGCCGGGCGGCGGCGCCGCCAAGCGCGGCTGGGCGGCGGCGGCGCGCGCGCTGGGCGTGCGCACCGCGCTGGTCGGCTCGGCGCTGGCGGTCGCCGTGTCGCTGCCCTTCTTCGCCTACCTCATGGCGCGCGGCCTGCGCCCGCGCTGCGGGCCCGCCCTGTGTTGCGCTGGTCCCCGCGAACACCTTTCCAGAGCGCAGCGCAGCCCCTGCCATACAGCCCTGTGCTCATATTTCGCGCTGCCTGCCGCGAGGCGCGGGCAGACGGTTGTGGTGTGGGCGGGTGGCGGGCAGGCGGCTGCCCGCGCGCGCTGCCGGGCCGGCCCGCCCGCAGGTGCGCGCTGACAGCGACGCGCGGCGCGGGCAGGCCTTTGTCGGCAGCCTGCTGGCCATGACCAGCTGCGTGACGGTGCCCGCGCTGTGCTACCTGGCCATCCGCGCCGGCGAGCCGATGCGGCCGGCCGAGCGGGCGGGCGTCCAAGCGGTGGCGGCGCTGGGAGTGGCGCTCGCGGTCGCCGGCACGGCGGACGCGGTGCTGCAGATCAGCGGGGAGCTGGGCGCGCGCTAGTGTTAGGGCGCGCGTTAGCGTGGGCGTTCTGAGCGTGATGACGGTGGGGTTGGCGGCGGCGCCAGCAGCCGGCCGGGGCTCTCGAACCGTGCGCCGGCGCTCGCCGCTGCGGGAAGTGGGCTCTGTAACCGCGCTTGTCAGCGCGGTGCGCCGCAGCACAAGCATGCGCCTGCACTGGCCATGCCTTGCTTGGTGCTGGCGTGCTGGGGCAGGCAGCGCCAGAGGCACGGCTCCTGGGTCCAACATTATCGGCATGCGCAGCATGTATGCAGGGCCGCTGCATGTGCGCAAAGCTTGCAGAGCATGGGTTCACTAGATATGGCACCTAGCACCAGGTGGAGGCTTGCATGCCAGCTGCCTCAGGTCTTTCTTGTGGCGCACTTCAGTTGCTTGGGTAATGCGAACTGTACACTAAATACTAGCCGGAGCAGGCTAGGTAGGGAGCTGCTCCTCAGCAGTGTGAGCCAACACCTGCGGTTATGGGCTTGAGACTAGCTGGAGATGACCATATGATGCATGACTCGAAACCACTAGCTTTCCTTGTAACATGCCAACACCCAGCGCTTGGCTGTAACGTCCAGGCGTTGTGGCAGAAGACCATGTGCATATGTTCTGGCGCCCGCTGTGTGTTGCGTGCCGTGTGCGCAGGAAGCTGGGCTGCGGCAGGCGCGTGCCAGACTGCGGCACCTCGTCACGGGCGCCAATGTGAACAGCATGCGATGCTTCCACATTGCTCGAGAAGGGGCAGTGCCAGAGGTATGCGTGTTCACACACCTGGTCTGCTCAGAACACACCAAGCCGCGCTGCCCTGGCATGCGCATGGCTTAATACCCCGTGTGGCATCGCACGGTACCGAAGTAAGCACCCCCATAAGTCCCCCGCTTCCTGGCCATGGCGCAGCACAAGCACTGCTAGCACCTAGCACCGGTGCACCACAGCACGGGCGCGCCGGAAGCCGCACGCGGCGCCTCTGTGCGCCGGGACGGCAGCACGCCGAGCACAACGAGCCGGGCAGGAATGCAGCCGCGCTACTTGACGACGCGGCCGCGCTAGTTGACGACGTCGACCACGACGCGCCGCGACTTGATGGGCGCCCACTTCCAGCGCTTGTAGTACGCGGCGGTCACCCACACGACCGCCAGCACGAACAGGAACTTGACGCCCATGAGCTTGCGGTCGTCGTGCTCCGGCTCGGCCGCCCACGCCAGGTAGGTCGTCACGTCCTGCGCGCGGGGCGGTAGCAAGGTGAGGCACATGGTCTTGCAGCATTGCTACTTGTTAAAACATTGTGAGCCAGAGCAGGACAGGCAGGGGCATCGGGGGTGCAAAGTCGCAGCTCACTGGCGCGGTTCACAGGCGAGCAAGCGCGTCCCTGTCTGCGACACTTCATCCCTGCACTGCTGCGTAAGCGGCGGCAGGTCGTGAGGCCTGCACAGCGCGCTGCGGGCGCCGGCTGCCTTGCACCCGCGCCTGCCAGCGCCAGCAGCCAGGTCACCGGGCCCGGGCGGGGCGCGCCTTGGCCTGTTGCGCCTCTGTGGCGTCCGTGCCGTCGTCGTACTCGGTGCCGCCGTCTGCCAGCATCTTGGGCATCGCGATGGCGCCGCCCGGGAAGTACGGGTTGTAGTAGAGGCCCTCGCGCACCTAATGCGTTGCGAGCCGGGTAAGTGCATATGCTCCTGGGTGCAGGGGACAGACTGCACAGAGTAGCAGCTGCACGTTGCGTCCTTATGGAGCAAACACGCAGTGCTGAAGGGCAGGGGAGGTCGTTGTTCGCACTGTCCAAACTAGCAAGATGAACTAGCAAGATGGCACTCCGTGCAGCCAGGCCCGCACCGAAACGCCGGCGGGCGGCTCGCGGTAGCCCAGCAGGAGGGAGAAGACGTAGTTCTGGCCGTCGTGCCGGGCCTTGGTGATCAGGGACAGGTCGGGCGGGTAGGCTCCGCCATTGGCATACCGAGCGGCCTCCTCGTTGGGGTACGGCCGCGGCAGCGGGTCGCTCAGGCGGCCCGGCCGCTCATACTGCTCGCCCTCGTCGTTGGGGCCGTCTGTGACCTCGATCTGCGCACCAGCGCCGCCCCATCAGGCGCTGCTGTGGGGCCGGGCGCGCAAGCGCCGCTGCGCCGGGGACCAGCCGCGCCAGGGGCCAGCGCACCTCGGCCGCCATGCTCTTGACCTCCTCCTCGGTGTACGCGACGCCGACCAGGTCGCGGTAGTGGATCTGGTACATGGAGTGGCACGCCGCGCAGACCTGCGTGTAGACCTGGTGCCCGCGCCGGATGGCCGCGTGGTCGTACGCCGAGAAGATGCCATCGTGCGGCCAGGGGTGCCGCGGCGCGTGCAGCCCGTGCTCCGACTCGTCCTCCGCCAGCGCCACGCTGCCCATCGCCGCAAAGCCGGCCAGGCCCCCCGCGAGCGCCGCGCCCCGGCGCCAGCCCGCGCCCCCCGCCTGCGCGGGCTCGGCCGCGGCCGCGCTGTGCACGCCCTGCGCGTCCACAGCCGCGGCCGCTGCCGGCGCGACCTGCGCGCGCACGCATTGCGGCCAGCTCGTCAGCACGCGCCGGCCAGCAGCAGGTGGAGGTGCACAGGGGTGACCCATAAGAGTGCAGCGACTGGGTGCACTGCCTGGACGCGCCTGCGTGACCATGCTCACGCCTTCACGTGCGGGCGCGCAGGCGGCCGCCTTGGTCGCGCGCAGCAGCGCGGTGCCGCGTGATCGCAGCATGGCGCCTCCCCTGTCAAAGCAGACTGCGCCCTCAGACCTAAAACAGCTCGCCTGCTGTACAGCAAGGCGATCCTCTTGTGGAGGGCCACGAAAACCTTGCTCCCGCTCGAGCTCGGCGCCATCCTCGGAGGAGCCTGTGCACAGCATAATTCCACTCACGCGTCTGACGCCTACTGGGAAGAGCTGCAGCTTAGCCCTGGGAAGCGCACGTTGCAGCGGCTGCCTTGCTGGCTGGGTGCGGGCGAGTGCGCGCTGCGATGTTGGCGCGGGGCACGCGGGGAGCAGCGCGCGACCTGCACGCAAGGTGCGCCCTGAGACATGTGGCGACGGTGGCACTCTGGCTGTGCACAGACTCCGACCTGTATGTGTGCGCGCGCTGTGCTCTGTGCGATGACGCGCTCGCCGTGTATGTTCGCTGCTGCTACAGCGCACGTTGTATGCGACGCACAACTCGCGCGGCAGACACTGTTTTTGGCTGCGCCGTGTTACGCACCCTTCTGCAGCATGGCACGCAACGCAAGCGAGCCGCGGCAGGTGGCTGCGGAGCTTCAGCGCAGCGCCCTCGGCGCCCTCGCCGGAAGAGGCCCCGCGCGTGCACGGCGGGCTGAAGGATGAGGACCGCATCTTCACCAACCTCTACTGCCAGGGCGACCCCTTCATCAAGGTGCGCTGCCTGCCTGGCCCCTGTCCCGTGCTGCATACGCCTCCCCGCCGCGCCTTGCTGTGCACATGCTCGTGCCTGCGGCGTCGAGCGCGCAGCGCGGCCGCCCGGAGCGCTCCTGCGGGCGCGAGGACGCTGCCGTGTGGCGACGCGCGTGCGCGCACGCGACGCGGCAGGGCGCCATGGCGCGCGGCGACTGGCACCGCACCAAGGACCTGGTGGTGAAGGGCACCGACTGGATCGTGGACCAGGTCAAAAAGTCCGGCCTGCGCGGCCGCGGCGGCGCGGGCTTCCCGTCCGGCCTAAAGTGGAGCTTCATGCCCAAGGCGCGTTCCCCGCGGCGCTGTGCGCGGCGCCCGCGGTGAGGGCCAGCCGCGGGCAAGCCGCTGCTATGACGGCGTGCGGGAAAAAGCGCCTTGACAGCGCCGAGCGAGGCGTGGTAGAGTTAGCCACGGTGGCGTGCAGGACGCGGTCTGTGTCGCACCAGCAGCAGCACCTGCATTGGCACCCTATCGGGTGCAGACAGGACGTGGTTGCGGCATGTGGCGTAAGTGTCTAGAAGGGCGGCCTCATACGGGAACCTCTACATAAAAAACAAGGCGTCTCGGCGCAGGTGTCGGACGGGCGGCCGTCGTACCTGGTGGTCAACGCCGACGAGTCGGAGCCCGGCACGTGCAAGGACCGCGAGATCATGCGCAACGACCCGCACAAGCTCATCGAGGGATGCCTGATTGCGGGCGTGGGCATGCGCGCGCGCGCCGGCTACATCTACATCCGGCGCGCCCCGCTGCCGCGCTGCCAGCAGGCGCCCTGGCTGGCTGCTTGACTTGGTTTGCAGAGGCCTACAGGCTGATTACGTCCTGTCTCAGTTGCGTGGCCGTCTGATGATGCAGGCACACCAGCAGGGTTCCTGCAGCATGTGTCAGCAGCTGACGGCTACTTGGTTCGGTGCTGTGCAGCGCATGCGTGCGCGCGCAGCAGGAAACAAGTTGCTGCACAGCGGGCTCACCGCGCAGGCTTCCTCCGCTCTCTCTCTGAAGTGCAAAGATTGTTTTCCTCCCTGGTTCGCTCCTCTACACCACCGAAGACACAAACTGCACTCTTAAGAGCGGCGCGCGCGGGCAGGGGGGAGTACTACGCCGAGCGCATGGCGGTGGAGCGCGCGCTGGCAGAGGCGTACGCCAAGGGCTTCCTGGGCCGCAACGCGTGCGGCTCCGGCTACGACTTTGACCTGAACGTCGCGTTCGGCGCGGGCGCCTACATCTGCGGCGCGCCCCTGCTTCTGGATTCCGCTGAGTTCAGGGCGGTGGTCGTCGGAGAGCCACAGTGGTCACAGTGGGTGCCAGTGCGCGCAAAGACTGCTGCTCTTTGGGGCCTCTCAATCTGTGCAGTGCCGAAATGAGTCGTGACAGGGCTCCGCAGTCTCAGCTTGCACGGCCGCTAGATCACAAGTTCAAGACAGCAGGGCGACCCACTGTCACTTCTCAAATGTCCTGACGAGGTCTGGGGACGAAGCCGACCCCTGACGAGGTCTGGTCCGAAGCCGACCGCGGCGCGCGCGCGCGCGCGCAGGCGAGGAGACCGCGCTGATCGAGAGCCTGGAGGGCAAGCAGGGCAAGCCGCGGCTCAAGCCGCCCTTCCCGGCCAACGTGGGCCTGTACGGCTGCCCGTCCACGGTGACCAACGTGGAGACGGTGGCCGTCGCGCCCACCATCCTGCGCCGCGGCCCCGACTGGTTCTCCAGCTTCGGGCGCAAGAACAACCATGGCGCGCGCGCGCGCCCGCCCTTGCGTGCTGCATGCTGTGCGTGATGCCGGCAGTGTCAGCTCTGCGCACGTATGTCGATCTGGTGCAGCTGGCTGCGGCATGTGGTGTGCCGGCCGGCGGGCGCCTCCAGGCACACTCGGCGGGCATGCAAGTGATGCGCAAGCCGGCGGGTCGGCGGCGCGCGCAGAGGGGTGTGTCAGCGCAGACGAGCCCGGGAGTCCCCTGACTCTGCCCTGGCGGCGCGGCGGCGCAGGTACCAAGCTGTACTGCATCAGCGGCCACGTGAACCGGCCGTGCACGGTGGAGGAGGAGCTGTCCATCCCGCTCAAGGAGCTCATCGAGCGGCACGCCGGCGGCGTGCGCGGCGGCTGGGACAACCTGCTGGCCATCATCCCGGGTGCGCGCTCCGGCGCCGGCGCGCCGCGCAGCCGTGGCTGGCCCGTCGCGCCGCGGCGCTCATGCGCTGAAGCCGCTGCTCTGGCCGCCGCATTTTGCCCCGCAAGCATGGCCACGCGCCGCGCGCGTTCCCGCGCCTCGGCAGATATTGCACGAGACATGTGGCTGGCTTGGGGCTGACGCGCCAGACATACCGTGCGTGCGGAAAGTGGCTGTGGCGTGTCGGGGCGCGCTCGCATCGCGCGCCTCGCGCCTGCGGCGCGCAGCGGGCGCCACCGCAGGCCGTGATGCCCGCGCACGCGCGGCGCCGCAGGCGGCTCATCGGTGCCGCTGCTGCCCAAGCGCATCTGCGAGGACGTGCTCATGGACTTTGACGCTCTCAAGGAGGCGCAGTCGGGCCTGGGCACCGCGGCGGTCATCGTCATGGACAAGAGCACGGACGTGATCGACGCCATCGCGCGCCTGGCCTACTTCTACAAGCACGAGTCGTGCGGGCAGTGCACGCCCTGCCGGTGCGCGGCGCCGGCGCGGCCCGTGCCGCGCGTGCCTGCGCTGCCCTGGCGCCGCGTCGGCACGCGTCGCACTTCGGCACCAAGGAGTGCACGGCACCTGCGCTCGCAGGCGATGCCTGTGAACACTTATGCGTGGACACCCATGTCGGGTCTCAAGGGGTCAGCTGCAGGGGCATGCATGGCCTGCTGATCTGCTCTTCTATGACTGGGCGGCACGGAGCGCGGCGGCTGACAGGCGCGCGGGCGCCGGCAGGGAGGGCACCGGCTGGCTGTACAGCATCATGACGCGCATGAAGAAGGGCGACGCGCGTATGGAGGAGATCGACATGCTGTGGGAGCTGACCAAGCAGATCGAGGGGCACACCATCTGCGCGCTGGGCGACGCAGCCGCCTGGCCCATCCAGGCGCGCGCGGCTAGCGCCCGCTCTCGACTTGCTCGCTGCGGCCCCCGGTCTGGGGCTCCAGAGCTTCGACGCCTGTGGGAGCGCGGTGCCTTCAACAGAAGTCGATCAGCAACCGGTGGCGGTGTTCTCGGCTCTGCGGAGGCTTGCAGCCTGTGTGCTTGGCGGTGTAGGCAGCCGAACAAGTTGGTCAGGGGGCGCCCCTTGCACGATTAATGGCAACATGCACATGATCGAGACTAACCTGGCTCCCGCGCGCGAGCAGGGCCTGATCAGGCATTTCAGGCCGGAGATGGAGGCGCGCATCGGGCGCGCGTCAGAGCTGCTGGCGGCCTGAGAAGGCGTTGCTGTATTGCTGCATATGCTCGCAGATCTTTTAGTTTGCACCGCACTCTGCAATGCAGGACTAGCGCGCTCGCGTGTGTGATTTGTAGGAAAGTGGCGCCCTAGGTGCGCACTCTGCTGTATCTGTGTAATGCTCATGCTTCTGCAAGCGATGTTTGGAGTAATGCATGACGCGCAAAGATGTGATAGAATCATTACAGCACACGGTTATACAGTGCACAGCACTGCAATTGCAAATCATGGCACGCCCACAGGATGGCATTCACCACCACTGCAAAATGGTGCTATGTGCTTGTGCCCGCAAAATTATCGTACACGCATGCCTCAGGACGCTTACTGTTGATCAACGTATTCAGTGACTACTCGTGTGCGCTACTGCAAGCACTTCGTGCTCGGACAACTGCACCAGTTGGCATGATCTCACTGCACACATAGCATTGTCACACAACCGCATTCGCACAACCCAACTCAACCTCATTTGCAAGAGCCCCTGCTGCTACCCTGAACACAGCAGGGTGTTCAGGCACTCAAATACCTAAAACCTTGCTGCTATAAGTGCTCAACGCCCACGCAGCTTGAGTGGACCCTTCTCGGCGCCAGGCTCAAGCCCCTATGCTGCATCACTGCTTGTCGCCTGCGCTGCCCAGCAGCTGCCCAACGTCGAGCGGCGCGGCCGCGCGGCGCGCGCGCGGCGCGCCGCGCGGCGCCGCCAGCGCGGCGCGCAGCTTGGCCGGGTCGCCCGTGGGCGCCAGGCACGTGAAGTTCTGGCAGACGAAGGCGGCGGCGGGTGAGTCGGCTGTGCGCCCCGAGCCCTCCACCATGTCGACCACGGCCGGGTTGTGCGCGCGCCAGAAGTCCATGTCCTCCGCGCTGCTCGGGTCGATGACGATCATGGCCTGCGCACGGGCAGGGCGTGAGCGGCGCGAGCGCGCCTGACACGCGGGCGGCCTCCGGCTGCCCCAGCTTCACAGGGCGCCCGGAGCGCGCGGCGGTCCGGCCCAGGCATGCAGTGCTGCGCAGCCGCTCGGCGCGGGGGCGCGCCTTGTCGGGCGCGAAGGGCGCATGCGCGGCGTCCAGCAGCGCCTCGGTGTCGGGCGCGCCCGCGCGTCCGGCGACGATGACCTGCCGCAGCGGGCCTGCGCGAGATAGAGCAGGGTCAGCCCAGCCCTGGAAGCCGCGGGCACCGCCGGCACCTGCTGGCGGCGCCGCACTGCTCCCGCGCCTGCAGTGGCGCCCGGCGGTCTGGCGCGGGCCCCGCTGACAGTGCAGCTGCTGGACCAGGACGGCAGGCGCTCCTTGTGCACGGTCATGCAGCCCGGCGCCGGGTGCGCACGCAGGTCACTACGACCTGTTTTGTACTGACGCGCCGCAGGGGTGCCGGCCGCCGGCCGCCGGCGCGCACCCGCGTCCAGCAGGTGCAGCGACGCGCACGTCTGCGGCAGCGCGAGCGGCATGTCCGCCAGGCGCCCGGCGAAGGCGGCCGCGGCGGCCGCCGCGCGCTCGCCCAGCGCGCCGGCCGCGGCCGAGCCGGGCGCGGCCAGCGCGGCCAGGCGCGCCAGGTTGGCGACGGCGACCGAGGATGCGGCCGGCTCGGCGCTGTCCTGGTCCTCCTTCATGCGCAGCAGGATGCTGGCGTCGGTGCCCGCGGTCGCGTAGTACCCGCCTGGCCCCGCCGCAGCCGCCCGCCGCTGCTTCAGCCGCGCCCCAGCCGCTGGCTCACAGCGTGCAGCGGCCGGAGCCGGCATGCACGCGGACCCGAGCTTGACATGCCCTGTGCGCGCGAGAAAGGGGGCGCGCGCAGGCACGGAGCGCGCGCGGGGGGCGCACCGCGCAGGGCGTCCCAGAACTGCGCGTCCATGGCGGCCTGCAGCTGCTGCGCCCAGGCCAGCCACTGCGTGCCGCCGCCCGCGCCGTACAGGTCCAGCAGCCCGGCGATCAGCGCCGCGTCTGCCGGCCGCGCCCTCGCCGGCTCGAGCAGCGCCTTCAAGGGTCTGGATTACCATGGCCTAACCTAACCCTAGCAAAGGCGCTGCAGGCTGTCGGCGGACCGCTGGCGCTGGCCGCGCCCGCCCAGGCAAACGTGGGACCTTGCCACGCATGCCCCAGATGTCACCGAGAGCGTCAGCCGCGTTGGCAAGCGAGGGAAGGAGTGCCCGCTGTCAGCCATGGCTCACTGTATTGTGCAGCGGAAACCTGCAAGCATCACAAAAGGGGCATTTTGCTGTGAGCGCGATCCGTGCCATGATAATCATGGCATGGCACGCTGCTGTGCAGGGCACCCGTGCACGAGTGTTTCAAGTAAACAACCAACAGGCGCATGGCTTTCCTGTAGCCTTCTGTGTTTGCACGTCCAGTCACTTATTTACAAGCTATACACACTCTGGGGATAGCAAAGCATACAGCTCATTGGTTTGGACGAGGAAATGAACTTGTATGGCCTCACAATCGACCGAGCTGTGCCCTGCGATGCACTGCTCTATCAGACGCACCTGCAGCAAACCCGCTGCTGCGGTTCAGCGTCTGTCCGCGTTTTGTCTGCCAGGCGCAGGTTCCACACCTTCTTGTCTTGCTTGTCGCGACAAGCAAAACAGCGATGCCGATCGCGACAAGCAAGACGAAAAGGCATGGAACCTGCGCCTGGCGGACAAGCGCGACCAGGCGCTCAATCGCAGCAGCGGGGCTCCGCTGCAGGTGCGTCTGACAGACGCAGTGCATGGCAGGGCACGGCTTGTGTGCGCTGAAGCCTGACGAAGCTCTGCCTGTACCAGCCGGCAGGAGTGGAGGAGCGCTTCCCGTTCGGCGGCGAGCTCGCAAGGATCTGGTCCGTGGCCTTGTTTGTAGAAGGTATTACCACGCTCGGCTGCGCTGTGGGCTTCGGCAGCGGCGCGGCGCACAGGCGCCGACTGGCCCAGCGCGCGCCTGCAGCTGCGCAGGGCCACGGCGCGCGGCACGGCACCATGCTCTGGCGGAGGCAGCACGCCCGCATGCACAAGGGCGAGGCGCTACAGCGCGGGGGTGCGCACAGTCGTCAGCGAACGCGTCGACGGCGGACGTGCTGCGGCAGAATGAGCGCTTCAGCCGGTGCGCGCGCGCGTCCCACAGCCGGCCGCGCACCGCGCCGGCCGCCGCCTGCGCGGCCGCGAGGTACGCGCGCGGCGGCGCGCCATCCACAGGGAACGCGGCCGCGAGCGGCGGGTCCTCGGCCGCCAGCGCGCGCGCCGCCGTGGCCAGCGCGCCCACCGCCATGCCGTTCCAGGCGGCCACCACCTGCCGCCCGTGTCTTTGTCATCAGGTAGGGTGCAGAGCACCCAGTAAGGCTGGCGGACGTTATGCCACATGCTGGAGCACAGAACGCTTGGCAGCCCCGCCAGATCGGAGGCAGATCGGAGGCAACCGCAACCTGACAACCCCACCCCTTGTCTCACCTGCGTGAATGGCTGATTGGAGGAAGCAAATGGCGCAGGCCCAGGATGCGCATCCTGGTCAACCTCAGCCACTCGCGCAGGTGAGACAAAGGGTGGGTGGGCAGGTTGCGTTTCCCCCGGCTCTGGCGGGGCTGCCAAGCGTTATGTGCTCTGGCCTGTGGCCCCAATTCCAACCCTATTCCAGGCGGTCAGCAGCGCGTGCCAGGCGCTCGTCAGCTCTCTTGGGGGCTCACAGGCCGCGCAGCAAATGCAAGGGCGCCTTGCTGGTCATCTTTATTACTTTGAGCGCTTCCCACAGACAAGCAGGGCGCCGTGCGGTGCAGGGGCGCCGCGGATCGCGCCTTGTCATCGAGGTGCGGGCGCGGCCGCGCGGCACGGCGCGCATGCAGCTTTTCGCGCGCGTCAGCCAGCAGCGCGTCCGCCACGCCGACCGGCACGCCCGCCGCCGTGGCCGCGTCGGCCACGCTCCGCGCCTCGTACAGGCAGTTGAGCCCCGCGAACTCGCCGTGCGGGTCGCTGCGCCGCCGCCGCCGCCGCCGGCGGTCAGCGGGCTGCGTCACAGTGCGGATACGAACGCGGACACGCGCGTGGCGCCACTGTTTGCGCAAGCCGCCGCTGTCTGAGCAGCGGGGAGCGGGGTGCATGCCCGCCAGGCGCAGCGGCGGCATGGAGTGGCTTGGTCATGAGATGCCACGCAACGGACGGCAGCATCGCTGCGACAGGCGCCCCCGTGCAGAGCGCGCGCCGCGGTGGCGGCGCGCCTGCGCGGCGAGCGGTTACAGTTGCCCTCCGGCCGCACGCCGTAGCGCGCGGCGAACAGCGCGGCCTGCGGGCCGCCGCCCAGCGCGGCGGCCACCTCGTCGGCGCGCCACAGGTAGAACGCGCCCTCGGTCTTCCGGCCGTCCGTGCCCAGGCTGTCCGCGTCCTGCCGCGCGCACCGGGCACGCGCGCCTGAACAGGCGTGCCTGCACAGGGAGCCGGCAGTGCGCTCGCGCGACCCATGGCTCGTGTGGAGGAGCGCGGCAACCCGGGCCGGGCACGCTGCGGGGCTGAGCACGTTTTGTCAGCAGGGTCGAGCGCTTCGGCCAGCAGGATCGCGTGTGCCTTGGCCGAGAAGCGGTCGGGGCGTGTTGGGCGGAACCAGGCCGCGGCCCTTTGAGGACGGCCAAAGCGGCAGGCAATGTAGGGCCTGGTAGGGTGACAGACCTCTGCCGAGAAGAACCCTCCGCCGGGCGCGGCCAGGTCGCGCAGGAGGTAGTCAAGCACGCCCCGCGCGGCCGCCGCGTGGCGCCGCTCGCCCGTCAGCGAGAAGGCGTCCGTGTGCGCACGGGCCAGCTGCGGCTGGTCGTACAGCATCTGCCGCCGCGCGCGTGCGCCCGTCAGGGCCGCCCGCGCGCGGCGGCTGCATCCTGGTGATGCCGCTCCAGGGGCGCAGCGAGGGCACCCTTGCGTCGGCCACTGCACTCTGCGGATATGATGCATGCATCGACCCAGACTGATGCAACCTGCAGGGATCGGCTGCATGTGGAACGCGCACAGGCATGCACGCACCGTTTGCCGATGCCCGCTGCCCGGCATAAAGTGGTGCTGGTGACAGGGGTGAACTTGCGACATGGCACATGTAGCAGGTGAGGCAGTCGCCCCCACATGTTGAACCTTCGCATGTCAGGTGGGAGGTGGCAGGTGGTCAGAGCACGCATGCACCCATTGGGTAAGGGGTGGTGCGCTTGGGCACTCTCCCTGCAGCACACGCGCTGGGGCGCTGCGCCAAGCCTGGCTTTACGCCGGCCAAGCAGTGCTGTGCCAGGAAGTGCCGCGCGGGCGGCGGCGGCGTGCGCCTTCTCAAAGTGCGGCACGTGCCACAGCTCGTGCCGCACCAGAACGCCAAGGAGGCAATGCTGTGCCGGACAGTGCGGCGCGGGCGGCGGCGGCGCGCGCCTTCTCAAAGTGCGGCACGTGCCACAGCTCGTCCACCGAGTAGCGGTGGAAGCCGCCGCCGAGGTGGTCGCAGACGCCGCCGGCGGCCATCTTCAGCAGCGTCGCCTCTGCCATGCGCTCCGCCGAGCCTGCCCGCGCCCGCGTCAGCAGCCATCAGCGCGCTCATCACCGTGCGCGCTGCCTAAGCACACCGCGTAACTGTAGAGCCAGGCCACCGATGAGAGCAAGGCGTACGCCGCCCTGTCATACGCAACGCCCGCGTTTGCAACGCGGCGCGGGCGGGCACCGGGCGCGTCGCTGCCGGCGGCGCGGTCGCGGAGCGCCTTGACGAGCAGCAGGCTGAGCTCGGACGGGCGCGGGAACTTGGGCGCGCCGCCGAAGCCGCCGTGCCGCGCGTCAAAGCGCTTTGCGAGCGCGGCCGCGCATGCGTCGATCGCTTCCGCGGCGCCGCCCGCGCCCAGGTCCGGCTCGTCGCCTGGCGGAGGGTGCCCGCGCTCTTGCGGTGCTTGCACCATGCAACTCAGGGGCACGCGGTGCATGTATGCATGCATGCTAGCAGTGCGGCTGTGAGGGACTCAAAGTGTGCTGAACTGGTGAGTGATGCATGTGCTGTTGACGTCCATGCGCAAGTGCCACCAACAAAGCTTGGATGCATGCGCTCACTTGGCATTTGCTCTTAGCTTTGCTGATATAGCGGCAGTATGGCCGGAACAGCGTGCTACTGACAGCTTCGCTCTGTAGCTGTCGAGAAGTGACAGCTGCATCATTCAGCACATGTGCAGCCATGCAGCACAGGCGACGCGTGACATTTGGCAGACCAGAGAGTGCAGGGGGACGGGACAGCACCTGGGGCGGCAACAGCCTCGGACAGCTGCGCCATGATGTCGGCCCCGCTCTCCTTGATCCTGTCCCTGTCGGAGGCCCACACCTGCGCGGGGGCGCCCGCTGCATGAGCCGTGCACGCAGCGCGCTGTCGTTCTCAGCACAGCGCTGAGCGCTCCACAGGCAGCGGCGGGGGGGGCGCGCGCCTCGGCGATCTTGCGCAGCACGGTCGGGAAGCCGGGCCGCCCGTACGCGTCGCGCGGGGGATAGTAGGTTCCTTCACGCCAGGCGCAGCCCAGGTGTTCAATGTGTCCTTGAGCAGACGCATGCGCGTCTGGTGGGCCTGAGCATAAACGTGATGCCTCCTCGCGGACTGTGTCCCCGCTGCACGAACGAGGCTGCGCCGCCCTTGACATGGGGTGCACAAGCAGGCTGCCTGGCAGGCTTGTCAGCACTAACAGGCGAGGACTATACCATTGCCCATGGGAACAGAGTCCCCTTACCGCGCCTGCACCATGGCTCACTCGGCGGCGGCCCTGTGCCGGCCGCCACGCCCTGAGCGAGGAGCGCACCTCCATAGAAGGGCAGCAGGTCCGGGGTGAGGAATGCGCTCATCGGCCAGCCGCCGCTGCCGGAGGTTGCCTGCAGGCCAGGCCGCCCGGTGTTGGCCAGACGCATCGCCGGAGGCGCTACTATCTAAGAAAAATAGCAGTGTGTCACACGAAGCGATGAGTGGCATGCACTTGCAGGCGCTCCTTAAACTATACCAACGTAGTTTGCAAGCCTCTGTGAACCATGCACATCATTAAGCCTGCCTGCACAAAGGTCATGTAGACGCGGTCGACGTCCGGCCGCTCCTCTCGGTCCACCTGTGAGACGCCAGTGGGTGTCTGGCATGCACATGTACGCATGCCAGAGCATGAGCAACCGCCCGGCAGCAACACATGCATCGCTACCTTGATGTTGACAAAGTGCTTGTTCATGAGCTCGGCCGTCTCCTTGCTCTCGAAGCTCTCGCGCTCCATGACATGGCACCCTGCACAGCAGCGCGTCACAATTGCACACTGTATGTCACACCAGCTGAGCAACAGCAAGCTAATTAGCTACCCAGGCGCACAGTGGCACGTGGAGTAGCCCACGCTCAGGAAAATGGGCTTGTCTTCGCTCCGCGCTTTGGCAAACGCCTCTTCGCCCCAGGCATACCAGTCCACCTGCATCAGGAAGCTCACAGCTTGTTAGGCCGCACACTGGCAGGGCTCTCCAGCTGATGCATGCTACCTGCAAAAGCAGCAGTGGGCCTTACGTAATTACCAAAACAGCAGTGACAGTGTGGCAGCAAGTGTAGCAGGCTCACCGGGTTGTGCTGGTGCTGCAGGAGGTAGGGCGACTCCTCCTTTGCCAGGCGGTTGACAGTTGCAGAGCCTGACTCCTCACCGCTCGCTTTCGCATCGGTCGTCATTGGCGCAGCACGTGCCGCTTGCAGGAGCCTATGGCTTGTCAGCAGGCGCGTCCTCGCCTGCTCTCTCTGCACGTGCCGCACGAGGCTGCCGGGTCTGAGCAATCTGCCAGCGCCAAAAGCAAGCCTCAGGCCGGCCCCGCAGGATGCCACAAGCATGGCCCTCCAGTCGGCTGCTTCTTGCCGTAGTGATACTCCCACAGCCTAGGCGCCGTGATGCAGGGCCGAGGCAGCGCTTTTGCTGCGTGCAGAGATACTTGCAAACTGTGCGACATCAGCTTGAACATGATGTTGACATTGCCTGCCTGATATGTCGCTTTACAAGTCTTCAATGCGGAGGCTGACTCCTCGCTCGGCCTGCTTAAAAGCATTGTCCGGCTCAGGGCAACAACCCTCCCAGGCCCCCACATGTGGCCTGCATGCAAGAACCCACAGCACGCTCAGCAAGGCTCAGCCCGCCGGCCGTCGGATGTACACCAAGCACTCCTGCTCCGTCCCGGCGAACATTTCCTGCCCACCCGCAGCCTCCACGGCAAAGCTGGTGATGCCGCTCGCCGCCTCCTGGTACAGCGCGCGCGCGCTCAGCTCAGCGCCGCCGTCCCCGCCCGGCGGCGCCGCGGCGCCGCACGTGCCCAGCGCGCCGGCATCCGTGCAGAAGAGCAGCGCCGGCTGCGCACCGTCGCCGCCGCCGGCGAACGACTCCGCGTACGGGTCAAAGTGCACCTGCCGCCAGGCGCCGTCGCCTTTTGAGGCACGCAGGCATGCAGCATCCGTTGGCAGGAACAGTGCAGTGGCACGCATGGGCGTGACGAGAGCCAGTTGACGGATACCGATAGCCAGCAGAGGATCCCCCTTTACAGGTGCATGGGCAGTGCGGTCAGCTGACTCTCGAGGATGTACTCTGTACATCTTGCACCCCTTCACAACTCTAGGCGGTGCCCAGTGGGGCATATGTGCATACGTGGTGCACGACAGCGGGCATAGCTGCATTCGCTACCGCATCCATGCAGCGGCTAGGGTGTGCATCGGGGCGCAGCGGCGCACCTCGCAGACCTCGCCCGCGTCGCCCGGCAGCGTCGCGTGCGCCGGCCGCGCCGCAAAGCGCAGGTCCCACACAGCCACGCTGCCGGCTGCGGCGCCGCTGGCGGCCAGGTGCGGCCGCGACGCGTGCACCGCCACGCAGTTGATCTGCCGCTCGGCCTCCTGCGCGCAACCGGCGCGACTGTGGGCCTCCTGCTGATCGCCGCCCGTGCCTGGAACCTGCCAGCCACCTACCAGCCTGCCACCTGCCGACCGGCCTCCTGTGCGCTGCAGGCGCGACTGTGGGCCTCCTGCTCATTGCCGGTGCCTGGGCCCGCCAGCCACCCACCGGCCGGCCACCTGCAGCAGGCCGCGGCACGGCGGCCAGGCGAGCGCACGGATGGAGAGGCGGCGGGGGCGGAGACGGTGCGGGTGAAGCTCCAGACTGCGCTGCGTCAGGGTGTGAGCGTGAGCGACAGGCGCTCGCGCAGTCGCTCGGCGCGCACCGTGAAGCCACGGACTGGCGGGCAGCCGGTCATGCCCCAGCTCTGGGGCGAGCGCTGCGCGGGCGCCGCGCCGCCCTGCCGCCGGTCCCAGACCTCCAGGCCGCCTGCGCGGGCGAGTGCTGACACGTGACTGTCAATAAAGCAGGACGGTTGAGAGTGACTCGCTGCTTGTGCGGAGCAGCACAGCAGCAGTGTGCGCCTGGCCAGGCGCAGGACAAGATCAGGCCCATGTCCCTCACCAGGGCATCTGTGCACGCTCAGACAAGGCAGACGTAGACGTAATCATCACACCATGTCGAGCGTGCAAAGGACAGGGCCGCAGCTGGATGCGTGGTTGACAAGCACCAAGCCGCCGCAGTGGCTGCTCGTCTGTGGGACGCAGCTAGATGCGCTGAAGTGGGGGCCGCCCACGGCAAGGCCTTCCGCCGGCAGGACAGGGCGCATGTGCACGCCCTGGCGGGCCCGGAGAAGGAGCCGGGCCTGCAGCGGCCCGCGCACCGGTCGTGCCGGCGGTGACCAGCGTCTGCGGCGACGCCCAGGCTATGGCGCGCAGGCTCACGCTGGGCCGCGGCCGCACGAGCGGCGGCGACGGCGCGCCCGCGGCGTCCAGGGGCACCACGTGCAGCGCGCCGTCGCGGCCTGCGGTGGCCACCTGGCGCCGCAAGCGCAGGCTGGCGGCGAGGCTTTCACGCTGCATATAAAGGGTTGCACCCCAAGGAGTGTGATTTGCCTGCACAGTGACACTGGGCTTGGCACGTGCACGTGTCGATGGCGGAGAGCCAGCCGCCTACCAGGGATACTCGCGTGGTCGACAGCACACATGGTCAGGCAGCATGACAGGAGGCTCTGGCAGCGGCCTCGCCGCCGCCGCACCTCGCGCGAGTCGGCGTGCAGCGCCAGGTCCGCGACCGCGCCAGCGTGCAGCGGCAGCCAGGGCAGCAGCGCCGCGCCCTCGAAGTCGCCGCCGCCGGCCAGCTCGATCTGGCTGGGCGCGGCGCCGGGCGCCTGCGGCGCGGCCAGCCGCAGCCGGCACAGCCGCCCGTCCGCGTGCCCGCTGATGGCAATGCAGCTGCCGCCGCCCAGGTCGGCCGCCTGCCGGTGGCAGTGCGCAGGTGCGCGTCCCTGGGCTGTGCTGCTGGGGTGGTCCGCGCCAGGCACAGACAGGCAGCCCGTACTGCGCCGGGCGACAGCATGCAACTGCGGAGGCGCCACAGCTGCCCAGTGGTCCAGCGGCGGGTGCGGCGCTGCGCACAGGCAGGCCCCGCCGGGCGGCGGCGGGGCGGCGGCGGCCCGGCGGCGCACCGCGAGCGCGGTCGTGGCGGCCGGGGTGACCCATGCGGCCAGCGTCTCCAGGCCGGCCTGCTCCACCGCGCCGCCGGCCGCTTGCCGGACTTGCAGGTCGACCACCGTCAGCTGGTGCTGCTGCGCGCGCAGCCACAGCACCACTGAAAGCGAGTGCAGCTTTCAATGCGCAGGGCCTCTCGTCACTACGACGTGCTTGGGCTTGCTGCAAGCGCCCCGCGCGTGTCGGCAGGCTGCCGGTACGCCAGCGGAGCAGAGGCGCCAGCGCGGGCCGCGCGCACCTCGTCGTCCTCGTTCCAATTGCCCAGCACCAGCAGCTTGTGCGCCAGCTGCACGCCCTCGGCGTCGGCGGCGCCCGGCGGCGCGAACGGCAGCTGGCGCACGCGCGACGGCTGGAAGGACAGGAAGTGCCGCGACAGGTGCGTGCCGGCCGCGTCCATGGGCGCGTCCATGCTCACCGGCTGCGAGCGCTGATCTCACAGGCTGTGTCTCCTCCGTAGCACGCCGTGCGCGCCCCGCCGGTGCGGCGTCTGCTAGTTCGCTGGCACAGTGATGAGTGCACCTTATATGTCGCGGCTCCGGCCAGGCCCAGCGTCCAACGCACACAGGTGTACTGGCCGGCACTGTGCATTCATAGATGCTGCAGCACCCACACGGGACTCGTCCTTCTGCCAAGCTGCACCTCCTGAAAGTGGCAGCGATCAAGGTAGGTACGCACTAAGACACACACTCTGCATGGCAACGCGCTCACTCACCACAAGCTCACCACACCGAGTGCATTGATGGCTGAAACACTACTAGCCATCTGCGGCTGTTTCAAGCGCTGCATCCCTTTGATTGCACACTTGGAGCCTGCCTTTCGTACGCCTGCTTCCAAGCACACTCGAGGCCGCAGATAGGCTACACGCCCGATCCACACGTGCTGGCAAATACAGGCCGATCCTGAAAACGTACACGTGTGACTGACGCATTTCGCGCGCATGGACACCGGCCGCCTGCTGCTGCAGGCGCCGCGTGGCGCGCAGTGGGGCAGCCGCCCCGTGACCATCGTTGCGGCCACCGTGGCGTACAGCCTGCTGTTCGCCGCCCTGGAGCGCACCGGCGCGCTCCTGCCGCGCAGGCGCCTGAGCCGCAAGGACCGCCTGGACTGGAACTCGCGCGTGGTGTCCACGGTCAACGCGCTAGTGCTCGTCTGGGGTGCGGGGCGGCGGCCGCACCCGCGCCGTGCCTAGTCAGCGCGCTGGCGCCCGCGCCGCGATCGCCAACCTGAACGAGTAGGGGGTTGTTTTACCACATCATTTCACCGTGCAGCACCATCCTTGTTTTTGTTCAGTAATGCTGCGCGAGGCTCATCGCAGACCCTCCTTTGCAGAGGCCGCGCCGCGACCTGCGCGCCGGCGCGGCCGCGCAGGCGCCTGGGTGTGCCTGGCCGAGTCGCGCGGCTACAGCCGGGAGCAGCTGGTGCGCGGGTACACCTGGGGCCCGGACTTCTACGCGCGCATGTTCCTGGGCTACCTGGTGTACGACCTGGCCTCGATGCTCATCCACTTCCGGGAGCTGGGCGACCCGACGGCGATCGTACACCACGTCATCTTCGCGCTCATGGCGGCGTACGTGCTGGCGCACAGCATCATGGCCTTCCCCTTTGTCTGGCTGGCGTTCTGCGAGGTGTCCACGCCCAGCGTGAACCTGCGGTGCGGGCCCCGCCCCGCGGCGCCCCCGGGCCCCCTGCCGGCAAATGCATCTAACAGCAACATGCACCTCTGGAGAGCCTGCCAGCGTGCTGCGTTGGTCCAAAGCCCGACCTGCTGTGCGTACGTGCGCCCACTTGCTAGGTGCCACCTGTGTCATGCTTGTGCGCGCCTGCTGCTGCAGGTGGCACCTAGCAGTGACCGAGCGCAAGGACGGCAAGCTGTACCTGTACAACGGCGTGCTGCTCACGCTGCTCTTCTTAGTCTCGCGCGTCGTGCTGTACGGCGCCGGGCTGCTGCACCTGGCCACCCTCCGGCGCGCCCGCCCGGTCCATTGCGCTCTTCTCTTGCGCCTGCATGCGAGGACGTTCTGCCTATCACCCTTCTTTGCATATCTTCAATTTCGCTGCACAAGCACTCACCCATCACTCCTTGCTTGGGCCTGCAGGGACGTGTGGGCAGGCCCGAAGGCCAACCCAAATGACAGGTGGGTGGTGGCGGCGTTTGTGGCGGGCTACGTGTTGAATCTGTACTGGTGCGCCCTGCAAATGCCAAGGCTTCCCAATGTTGTTCCAGTTCTGCGGGAGGCAGAGCGAACGGGAAGGACCTGAGCGCGTCCGCGTGTGTGACCAGGTTCCGAGCAATAGCGCGAGCAGCCCAGCGTGCGCTGCGGCGAGCAAAAGAGGCTTGATGCGTGCGAGTGCACGCGCATGTCTGCTGGTTGCAGCGGGTGCGCTCCAGCGTCGCAGCGGTGCACATGGCTCGCTGCGTATTTTTGGGGCTTGAATGCGGATGTGCCTGCTGATTTCGGGGCTTGATGTGCGCGAACTGCAGAGAGCGAGAGTGTGAGAATTAATTTTGCCAATAATTGTTGCGCTGGACTGGAATGCATGAAGTTGTGGTAATGCTTGCAACAGGCACGTCCTTGTGCATGACGCATACCTGTGTACACGCTGGACACATAAAACTTGTGGCAGTCCCCGTTCCTTGCATATACATGCCGTTCACCACACACTGCACCAGTGCCCAGATTACAAGGGTAGTTGGCTCCATGCGCATGCGCTCACACAGCCCTTAGCAGAGTGCGTCGCACGGCCACACATGCTCGTCCGCCTCGGCCGCGGCCGCCACGCGCGACCACACCGCAGGCTTCGCCGCACCAGCGGGCGCCCGCGAGCGCGGCTCCTCATGCGCCTGCTGGCACCCTGGTTCCTCGAGGCGGCTCTGCCCCCTGCCGGGCGGCGCGGCACTCGCTTGCTGGGCAGCCCCTGGGCTGATCGTGGCGCGTGTGGGCGCTGCGCCGATATTACCCCCGTCCCGCCAGGCCACGCCCGCGCTGCGCAGCCCCGCAGAGGGAGCGCTCACGCCCCAGGCCGTGCAGCCGTCCCGGCTCCCGCACTCGCCCGGCGCTGCTGCTGGGCTGCGCACGGCCCCAGCATTCTCCTTTGCGTGCGCTGGCCGTGTCGCCCAGCGGCCAGGCGCGGGCGCCGCCGCGGGCGCAGCCGGGCCGCGCTGGCCGCCGTACGGCGCCGGCCGCGGCCCCGCGCGCGGCAGTTCGGGCGCCTCAACGCCCGCGCCTGCGACGCGCTCCGCCAGCGGCTCGCGCGCGGCGGGCGCACTGGCGCCGCGCCGCCCGGCCGCGCCGTCTGCGCAGGCGGGCGCGGCGGCCCCCGATGCGCAGGCGGGCGCATCGCTGGCGCCGCCGGCGTCCCCGAGCGAGCGCTCACTCCCTGCCGCGGCGGCGCATGGCGTGCGAGTGGGGCTCGCAGCCAGGCCGCCGGCGGGCAGCCCCGGGCCGGTGGCGGACGGCGGCGGCAGGGCCGCGGAGGCCACGAGTTTCATGAACTGCGCCTGCAGCGTCGACAGCACGCCGCTCGTGTGCGCCATGAACGCTCGCATGTCCGCCTGCGCCGCCGCCACGTGACGCTGACACGCGCTGGCCAGGAATCTGTTGCCGCGTCCAGGCAAGCCACGGCGCGAGGCGACGGTTGCGCAGTGGCGCATAGTCTGCCCTGCAAGCAAAGCCGGTGCGCTGCATCGCGCGACACCACAGGCAAGCTCGGAAAGCTTTGCTTCGCAGAGACAGGTGCAGCAGCGCTAGCCTACCCCATGACTGCCAAGCCCGGCGGCGGCCCGCCACAGGGCGTGCGCGCACTCTACCCGGCCTGCCAGCAGCCGCAGCAGCCGGCCCCGCTCCAAGCGGCTCTGCTGCGACCACAACGGCGGGTGCGCCTGGCCCGGGCGGCGGTCGAAGCGGGGCGCGCCTGCAGCGCGGCCCGCTCAGCCTGGAGCGCCCGTACCTCCCGGCGCAGGCCGGCCACGGTCGATGCGGCTGCAGCCGCTGCCTCCGCGCGCTCTAGCCGCGCGCGCAGCTCGCGCACGCACGCGTCCAGCTCCGCCCCGGCGTGCGCAGGGGCGGCAGAGCTTGCGGGGCCGAGCGCCGCCGGCGCGCCGGGGCGCCCGTGCGCGCCCGGCCCACCGCCGCCCCGGACCTCTCCCGCCCCCAGGCCCGCTTCCGCCGCGGCCGGCGCGGCCGCCGCGGGGCTGGCGGTTGCCAAGAGGGGCTGCTCAGGCGCGCCCTCCTCTGCGGCCTGCTGCCGCAGGCCTGGCACAGCGGCGCACCCCGCTTGCGCTTCGGTGGGGGGGTCAGCGTGGTCGCAGCCGGGCTGCGCTGGCTCGTGCGCGCTGCCTGGGCTCCGCAGGCCGTCCGGCCGTGCGCCACGCGCGGCGCCAGGACTCGCGCTGGCTGTGGCTGCGGGCTGGCGCATTGGTGCGGCGGCACGCCGGCCCCGTGCCCAGCCACCCTCGTCCAAGAGGCTGTCCTCTGAGTCAGTGCAGCGAGCGCGCGCGCCGCCGTCCAGGCCCGTGTACGCACGAGCGCGGCGGCGCACGCGCGGCGCGCCGTCCTCGCTGGAGCTGCCGGCGCTACGCCAGGCGCGCGGCGCCTGCCCGTCGCAGGCGGTGGCGCAGCGGGGGGCGCGGCTCGGCGCGCTCCGCCGGCCGCGGGCCGCAGCTGGAGGCTGCGCGCCGGCGCCGCCGCGCGCTGTCATTGTTCGGCAGCGGGCTGGCGCCCGCGCCGGGTCTGCCGGGCGCCGCGCTGATGTGGTTGCTTGACGTGAAGGCGGCGTGCCGCTTCTCGAGCTCTGCGGGCGTCAGCTTGAGTCTGGACAGGTCGGTCACGGTGTCCTGCGGCGCACGCACAAGCCTTCACCGGCGCACAGAGGTGCCCCATTTCAAGCACAGAGCCAGATGCACTGAGACAGTGCACGCACATCCCAGTCAGGCCTCCTGACGGGCCTCCTCCACCCGTACGCAGACATGGGGCGCCGCTGCCTGCCGCGGATCATCGCGCCCTCTGACACCAAGTCCCTGTTTGCCTAGGTGAGCAGCATGCACACAATGCGTGATGCAGCGACGGTGCCGGATGGTCGCAAGGAGACCGCTGTCAAGCTCCTGTCAAGTTTGTTGCTGGAAGCTGGACAGGGTGCTGCCACCCTAGCACTGCGTTCCACAGCAACTGACTCATTCGGGGGTGCGCCATGGCCGACAATGAGGACGGTGCCGTGATTGAGGATAGGCTGCTGAAGGTGCGCGTGTTCCAATTGTGCTGTCTGCAGTGGTGGGCACCCCTTCACAGCCGCGGCGCGCTGCGCAGAGCCTCCACGGCTTCACCTGGCCCGGCATCGAGTACGGCGAGCCGCCCTGCTACAAGCACACCTTCTTCGAGGTGCCTGGTACTTTTTTGATTGTTAACAATGCATATTTTGCTGATGCTGGCCAAGCGATACGCTGGCACTTTTGACACGCATCACGCGCTGCAGTACATCGACGCGCTGCGCCTGGGCGACACAGCGCGCTTCGAGCACATCGAGCGCGTCGACGGCGCCTGGTGGTCCGTCGACATGGACCGCGGCGCGGGCGCCGCGCTGCACTTTGCGGCCGAGCACGGCCAGGCGCGGGGCGCGCCGCAGGGCCCCGCAGCCACGTTTTACATCTGCACGGCGGCCCGCAGCAGCACGCCAGTGCTTGGAGCAAAACGTGTCCGCAGCCTCATGACCACCACTCGCTCCGTGCCTGCTGAGTACTGGCGCACGCTGCCAAAGCGCAGCGCTGAGGCGAGTGCCGGGCGGCGCAGCTGGCGTGCGTGCGCTTTCTGGTCGAGCGGCGCGGCGCCGCCGTGAACCAGCGCGACCGCGGTCGCGGCTGGACGCCGCTGCTGCGCTGCGCGCACGTGGCGCACCACACGCACGCGCCCTTCCTGGCCGTGTTCGAGTACCTGCTGGCCGCGGGCGCTGACCCCGGCCTGGCCGGCGCCGGCCTGCACGACCCCGCCACGGCGCGGACCGTTCAATCTGTTAAGAGACTCTATTATTAACAGGACACCAAAGCTTTCTGCGTCGTATATTGGCACACGACCGTGCACACTGAGCTTTTACGTTGCCAAGGCACCATGTGTGGCCGGGGCCGCAGGGGCAGCCGGGGCCGCCGGCGACAGTGCTGGAGGCTGCGGTGCAGCAGGTGGGGAGGCCATGCGGCCCTCCCGCGTCGCCTGCCTGCCATAGACATGCGCCGATGCCTGCGTGCGGCAGCTCGGCCTCGTCTGATCACCTCTGACCCAGGTAGCCTGTGGGTGCGCTAGCGAGTTTGCCCCCCCCCCGCACCCTGCTCGAGGCGTGCAGGGCCGCGGCTGGGAGCCGGGCCGGGTGCGTGCGCGCCTGGCGGCGCTCATCCAGCAGCACGCGGGCGTGCCCAAGCAGCCCGCGACGGTGTACACCGGCGGCGACGTGGGTGCGCTGGCTGGCGGCCGCCGCCAGCGTCCGCGCCTGCCTGCCTCGCCCTTGCAGTGCAGAGGCACACTGTTTTGAGGCTCCGTCTGGCAGACCCTCGCGTCGGCGGCGGAGCAGGGCCAGCGGCGGGGCGCGTGCTGGCCGCCTGGGAGCGCCAGCCGCCTGTGGCGCCGCCCGCGACCTGGCGCGCCCCGCCGCCGGCGGGCTTTGCGGACGCGCGCGGCATGCGCCTGGCTGCGCTGGAGCCCTGGCGCCCGGTGCGCCGCGCGGCTCTCAGAGCCGCACGTCATGATGCAACTGCAAGCCTGCTTACTGGTTGCCGTGCCACGCTCACAGCCCATGTGCATGTGTCGCTGCACTGTGATGTATCGTGGTGGATAATTGGGAAGACATGTGCCTGGCCGTGGCTTGCAAGTGCTGACCACAAGGTTGGAAGCAGTGCAAGCTTGTGCAAGGGGCCTTACATTCATGCCAGGTGATAATTTCAGCATGGCCGTCCCGCTGAGCAGCTGACTGTCCGCAGCCGTCTCCGCCGCGCCCAATACAGCTGCATAAGGGCCAGCGTGTGGGCGCAGGCCGGCCAGAACGACGGGTCGTGCACGCTGCGTGCCATGACGGATGCGGAGCTCCGGCGGCAGTCGCAGCAGGCGGCAGCAGCGTCCGCTCAGGCGCCTCAGGAGGCGTGCTAGGCTGCCACAGATCGGCGTGGAGGGTGTGTCTGAAGCTCACTTGACTGAAACATGACCGCCCTGGCTGCGCTGGGTAGCCGCAGTGACCGAGTGCTAGGTGGTCGGGTAGCACGGTCGTGCTCGGTCAGCGTCAGAGTACAGTGGCGCGCCAGGGCAGCTTGTTTACACAGCGGTTAGGTCAGCTGCCAGGCAGGCTTTGCACGTGGGCAGCCTGGACACTGGCGGTGTTGATGCCACACACTCACGCATGCCCAGCTGCGGCCCTCTACCTGGCCTGAAGCTAAAACGCCGCCTCCGCAAACCCATGCAAGCCCCTCCTGTTGTACACGCAGTCCAGGCTAGTTTACATCCCACAGCGCGGTGCTCAGCCAGGGCCTCCGCGGCGCCTTGCCACTCTGCTGCAGAGCCGCGCCGCAGCAGATGCGCTGCCCCTCATGCACCCCTGGCCTGACGAGCATGCCAGGCAGCAAGCCAATGTCGCGCGCTGCACAGCCGCGGCCCAGCATGCAGGCCATGCCCGCCGGCAAAGACCCACGCCGGTGACAGCCCCTACACCTACAGGGCCTCCACCGCACTCTCCAGGGCGGGGCAGGCCTGCCAAATGCACACCCCGCACTGCAAATTATACAAGGCACTGGAAGCAAGCGGGGACGGGGGACGGGACGCGCGCGGCGGGGGCTACATCTCCGCCTCGCCCGTGGTGGGCGGCTCGTCCTCCTCGTCGCTGGAGGACAGGAAGCCGTCCGAGTGCGCGCTCATGCTGTCGTTGCCGTCGCGCCCCTCCTCCTGGCCCGCCACGTCCTCTGGCCGCGCGTACTTGGCTGTGTACTCTGCGCGCGCATGCTCGCATTCACGCACACGCAGAGCATACACAGGATTCAGGTGACTCTACCCTACCCTTGGCAGTAGAGTCTGCGCGCACGCTCGCGTTCACCCGCACGCAGAGCATGCCGGCGGCTGCGTTCCCTGGGAGCAACCGGTGTCCGCTCGGCCTCACAAGTGCAGCACGCATGAATCGCTATGCATCAGCCAAACGCTGCTAACCTACACTTGAGGGGCATGTACGTCGCCGCGCAGTGATGCTGGTCTTTTGGGCACATCAGTGTGCAGACTGTCACTCTTAAAACACACTGTTGTGTGACCAAACATGGCAACAAAAGTCCCAAGCACCAAGCAGGGCGAGGCCAATCATGACGTCTGAGACCAGCACAGCGAGCTCTGTTACAAGCTAGGGCGGCCACCAAATGGTCGGACAGCGCACGGGCACGAGCTCTCCAGGCGCACCCTTTACTTTCTGGTTGTAGGCCTCCGGCTCCCGCATCAGCAAGGCCGCCGCCTCGCCATTCAGCGGGTCTGTCGGGTTCGGGTAGAGCAGCAGCTGTGGCAAGAAGGACTCGAACACGTTCAGCAGGTCTGGGCGCGCGCGCCACAGCCGTGCTCAGCCTCATTCGTGCTGTGACACACCCAGCGAGCTGCACATGCTAGGCACCTTGCCAGGGCACTCGCCAGGGCGCGGGTGACGACCATACGCAGGCAGTGCCAGCTCAAGCTGTAGCTCAGCACCAGCAGGGTGACCGCCGCAGGCTGGTGCTGTGCCTGCCTGGCAGGCAACGAGTTGCGAACGGCCGGAAGCGCGCACCGAACATGGGGCTCCAGGTCTGGTTGATGACGTCGAGGCATACCGACCCCGCCCTGCGTGCGCGCAGCGCCTGCTCAGCACGCCCCGCCCGTGCAGCCCGCACGCACCACAAGCGCAGGCATGGCAGAGCGCGGGCACACATTTCATCCACGTTCGGGTGGTATATCCGGTTGACAAAGCCGATGGATGGCGACTTGTACGGGTAATTGTCTGGCAGCTCCACGTGCACCTTCCAGAGGCCGCCCTCGTACGGGCCTGCGCGCGAGCGCGCCGCTGAGCGAGGCGCTGCGTGCCAGGGCACTGCACCTGCCTCAGCCAGCGCAGCTCCAGGACAGGCCGGGCCGCGGCGCGCGGGGCGGGCGCGCACTCTCAGGCGGGCCTTTGAATTCCACATAGAACTCGTTCACATTGTCGTTCACCAGCTCCACGCTCCAGTCGCTCATCATCCTGCGCCTTGCGGAGGGTTCAGCGCGGGCGCTGACTTTGCACGACGCCAGCATAGGGTGCTGCACGCCACCTCTGCGCCTGGCAGGCCCCACACCCGCAGCCTGGGCCTCTTCAGCCGCAGCGCTGTCCACATATTCCCCGCAGGCGCAGATATGCTGGCAGGCAGCGGCACCTGCGCTCCCACCGGCAAGTGCAGAGCGCAGGGCGCACAGCTTCATCAGGTCCATCTCGCGCCGCTTCGACGGGGAAGCCATAGCGGTGCGCCAAGCGCAGTTGTCCCTGGGCAGCAGCGACGCAGTGCACACAGGCTTGGCGTGTCAACAGCAATAGTGGAAGGGAAGCCCGAGTGCGTTTGCAAGCCTGGGCGTCAGAGCGGAGTGCCTGGAGAGATTTTGTCAACTCTTGCCTTGTCGAGTTGAGAGGGCCTCTCACAGAGGAAGGGTTCCACCAGCTACGCTACGCCGAGCGATGTGCAGTGAGCTGTAGGAGGCCTGTTGGTCCTGCTTCGTCACTGGTAAGCTGTATGCTCCACAGTGCGCTGCCAGGCAGAGGTATGCCTGCATCTGCCAATGCAGGGCCCTTGGCGCAATGCGGTTGCGTGGGTGGTCACAGCAGGGACGTGCGCGGTGCTCATATTACTGCTGCGCCTGTCCACTTACTTGAAAGCAATTGATGAGGCGCTCGCTCGCAAGCTGCTGCACACAGGTGCGAGCGCCTGGTCTGCGCTATGCGCTCCGAGGTCCTTACACTGATGGCCTGCCTCGTGTGTGTGAAGCAGGCTGTGGACTCGTCTATCTGCTGTGCTGGCCGCTGTACGACCCTGGGGCAGCCTGGTCCGCCTGCCTGTGCGCGAGCGTGCCGGCCCTCGCGACGGCGCACTTCTTGCTGGTCGGGGCCGGCCTGCAGAGGGACCCGGAGCTCGTGCGGAGCTTCACAGTATGCCCTCGCATTCGCTCAGCTCTGAGCCTGCGGCCAGCCCCCCACGAGCCCTGAAGCATGCTCCGCCTGCAGCGCCGCGGTGACCCGAGTGAGCTGCTGCTGGGCCCTGCCGCCTACGGGTGAGCCCCGCCTCCCCGCTTCATCCTGCTGTCACCAGCCGTCTGCAGCCAGAGCCATGCGTGCCGTGCACAGGTGCGTGCACGTCGCGGCCACCCTCGCTTACTGGGCCGGGGCGCCGGGCGGCGTCCTGGTCATAGCTATCCTGTGCGCCGGGGACGGGCTCGCGGACATTGTCGGCAGGCGGCTGGGGCGGCGCGTGAAGTGGCCGCACAACCGCGACAAGGTGTGAAGACAATTGTGATGCCAGACAAGGTTCCTGCCACTTACCGTGCCGGGCGCTGAAGCGACACTTGTCGCAGAGCCCAGCTGGGTCGCTCGCGTTCTTTGTTGCCGGCACCGCCGCGGCGCTCGCGGTCCTGCTCTTTGCATCGGACCAGGGCCTGGTCGCCCGGAAGCTCGGAGTGCTGGAGGCCGCGCGGCTCGCGGCCACCTGTGCGGCCGTGGCAGCGGGCGTGGAGAGCCTCGCGCTGCCAATGGATAATTTGACCGTGCCTGCCGCCGTGGCACTGACCGCGCATGTGCTGAGGAGGCCATAGGGAGTGCATAGGCACGTAGACAGAGTTCTGAGACGCTAGATAGATAGATTTATTACACTACGCAGCCCCAGCTAGGCTGATGAGCGTCGGTCCTTAGTAATCAGGTCATGTTGTCTCATGCACTCATACGTGAAACAGGCCACACCATACTGGTCTGCCTGTCACATGAACAGCTTCACCGTGCGCGGTGAGGTAAACAGGTGCGCATACCTGTCCCTCACACTTTGCAGCGCACGGCACTCAAGCAGCACATGCCGCTCGTCTCCCAGAGCGCCAGAGTCGCAGCACTGACAGACCCGCTCCTGGCGCTCTGGGATATCGCGGTTGTATATTGGTAGGCTATACATCGCCCCCATTCTAAACCTAAGCATCATACGAGTGCGCTTTAGGCCGAGGTTCAGCGCTATGTACCCCTTTCGCGTATCCCCCTCCGGTCGCGCAAACCATTGTGCATACTTGACCCTGGTCGCCCCTTCGCTTGGGCAGGTCCTAGGACAGACGTGAAGCCCTGCCCATCTGGCGAGGGTGCGCTCAGCAAGCAGACTTTTGAGCTTTGCCAGGTCTATCTCGCGTAAGTCGTCCCAGCGCAGGCTTAGCGCCATGCCAACCTCCCCCAGGGCCTGCCGCAGCGATGTGGCCCAGTTGCTGCAGCGCTCGTGCTGCGCGTCGATCACTTCTGATAGCAGAATCCTCTTGCGGATCATCTGCTGCGGCGACTGGACGAGTGTGTTCCAGTACCGAACGGCCCGTGTCAGCCATAGCGTCTCCAGCGGGTCGACGCCGAGTTCCCGCAGTACGATGTCCTCGCTGACGCTTGGCGCCAGCCGGATCAGGTTGCGTACGCAGCGCAGGTACCCTTT
>JAABUU010001759.1_pt1 | contig 34234 bp, 29 predicted proteins | sample 5559301 | NCBI WGS metagenome assembly JAABUU01 (sample SAMN10711884, study PRJNA513360) | rock metagenome | isolation source: Antarctica rocks | place: Antarctica: Victoria Land, Richard Nunatak white
AAGAGTCATTCTCAATTCGAAGCATAGACGTCGCTTCGTTCAAAACACTGTTGAATCGTTCAAAGAAGAACAAGATCGAAGTCTTTGCTCTTTTCATGACGAACATCAATAGAAAAATCACGTACAATACTCAGTGCGATTTGAACGTTCTAAACGTCTCTTCAATCGATGAATCGGCTCAGGATTTGAAAGATATTAAAGCAAAGCTGCCATCGAAATATCATGAGTTTCTAGATGTTTTTGATCGAGCTCAATCGAATAAACTACCCCCTCATCGCTTCTACGACCATAAAATCGAGCTCACTCGTGATTCAACTCTCTCTCGCTGTCGAGCCTATCGAATGTTCTCTGCCAAACTTCTGAAAGTAAAGAAGTACTTAAACGAGAACTTGTCAAAGAGATTCATCACTCTCAGCCAGACTTTCTATTCCTCCCTCGTTCTATTCGCTCTCAAAGCAAATGAAGATCTTCGATTCTGCGTGAACTATCGAAAGCTAAATGTCATTTCCAAAAGAAATAGGTATTCTCTATCGTTGATAGACGAGATCATTGGTAAAATAGTGAGTTGCAAGCATCTGACTAGATTGAACATCATATCAGCGTTCAACAAACTTCGAATGCATCTCGATAGCGAGAATTACACCATCTTTATCACTGCTTTAGAAGCATATAAATACAAGGTGCTATCATTCGAACTGACTAACGAATCGATCTTCTTTCAGCAATATATGAATGACGTTCTATGAGACTTTCTGAACGACTTTTGCCAAGCCTATCTAGATGACATTCTCATCTATAGCAAAACAAGAAAGAAACATAGAGATCACGTCAAACTAGTATTGAGTCGACTACGCGAAGCTGAACTGCAGATGAATATTCGAAAGTGCGAATTCGATGTAGAAGAGACAGTCTTTCTAGAAGTCATTGTATCAGAACAAGGCCTTCGCATGAATTCAAGCAAGATGATCGTCATAGTCAACTGAACTACTTCGACCAATTTGAAAGAAATTCAGAGGTTCGTGAGATTTGTGAACTTCTACCGCCGTTTCATTAGAGACTTCTTCAAACTAGTCAAACCGTTCACTCAATTGACTAAAAAAGACACGCCTTTTGTTTGAAACGAAGCCTGCGTTCAAGCTTTCAGAAATCTGAAGAAACAGGTCAGTTTCGCTTCAGTTCTTCGTCATTTCGACCTCAAACGCCAGGCTATTTTGGAAATCGATGCATCGAACTATGTAAAAGGTGAAATACTGTCTCAGTACGACGATGAGAATGTACTTCACTCGATGACCTTCTACAGCAAAAGCATGATTCTCGCTGAAATCAACTACCATATCTATGACAAGGAATTGCTGACCATTATTCGCTGTTTCGAACATTGACGACTCGAGCTGAAATGTACTGAATTACTCATTCAGATATTCATCGATCATCAAGCTCTGAAGATCTTCATGGAAAACAAACAGCTGAGCCGACGTCAAGCCAACTATCTGAACATTCTATCGAAGTTCAATTTTCAGATCATCTTTAGATCAGGCAAAATGAACACTAAAGTCGATGCGCTAACTCGAATGCCTCTAGCGGACGTCTCTGAACCAGCTAAACGGTTTGAAGATCGCTTTCAAACTATTCTTATCTCTGATAGAGTCGATATTCTACCTATTGACTCGAAACCGAGCGCAAATTCGAAATCAGAAGTCAATCTCTATCAGAGAGTACAATTAGCCAATCAAACAGATGAGCTCTGCAGCGAATATAGGCAAGCTATGAACGAAAACAAGCTCAAATTTCATATCACTAATCTGAAGAACTGCGAAATCATTGACGGCGTTCTATTTAGAAAAGGTCTACTGTGAGTCTCTGAGAGCATGCACACGAAATTACTACAAGAAGTGCATGATCAACCTTCAACCTCTCACCCCGGCAATAGACGAATCATCGACCTAGTTCAGCGTTTCTACTATTGGTCAGGTCATCGAGCTACTATTCGACGATACATTCGAAACTGTCATGCTTGTCAGCGAAGCAAAGCCTCTAGAGATAGCATCAATGAACTTCATCATTCTCTTCCGATTTCACAAAAACGCTGAAAAGATATAGCTATGAACTTCATCACTGAACTATCTCTGTCAGAAGGCTATAACGTCATTTGCACAATCATATGTCGTCTCATCAAAGAACGTCACTATGTTCTCTGTCATTGAGAAGACGATGGCACCTCAGCCGAAGAAACGGTTTGAATCATGCTATGAAACGTCTATCGACTGCATGGCCTACCCAGTTCTATTATTTCGAACAGAGACTCTCAATTCATATCGACTATGTGAAAAAGTCTTTGCAAGCGACTGAGAATCACAGCTAGTCTATTCACAGCCTATCATTCTGAGATCGACGATCAATCGGAACGAGTCAATCAAGACGTCGAACGCGAACTTAGAACCTACTGCAATTACATGCAGAACGACTGAGTCAAATGAATATCTATGGTGAAATTCAGCGACAATTTCAATACCTTCTCGATCACTTCAATGACTCTCTTCTACTTCAATAAAGAATTTCACCCTCGAATGAGTTTCGATCCCGATACGACTGACTACGAAACAACTCGTGAACGACTTGAAGCTAGGAAAGCAGACGATATTGCCATTCGAATGAAAGAGCTACTGAGCTTCGGCCGTCAACAATTGAAAAAGACGAAGCTGATCATCGAAGTTCAGATCAATAAACATAGACGAAACGTCACATATGAAGTAGGTGACTGAGTTTGACTATCTTTCAGAAACGTCAAGACAACGAGGCTCTGCAAAGATTTGAAAGATAAACAGCTAGGCCTCTATCAAATCACTGCTAAAGTGAGTATCTTCTATCACCTTCGCCTACCAGTCAGCATGAAGCATCTGCATCCGATGTTCAGCCCGAAGCTACTACGATCGTATTCAGAAGACTCACTATCAGGACAACATTCAGAACCACTCAGGCCAATCACTATCGAAGACGATGAACACTGAGAGGTAGACGATATATTGAACTTCAGACGCTATCGAGGCCGAATACAGTACAAAGTCAAATGAAAAGACCTAGATAGAGACGACGAATGATACTATGCCGATAAAGGGAAATTCGATGACTCAGAGAAAGTTTTGAACGAATTTCATAAGCTATATTCAAGCAAACCGCGCTAAATATCGGAATAACTATCAACAAAAAGCGAGCAAATGAACTACATTCATGCGAACATGAATTTTCGAAGAGAGAAGTAATGTTACGAGCGTATCAAGGCTGATTAGAGCTAGCCAACGATCTAGCCGAGATCTGATCTAGATATGACTCAACATTCTTTTACTTTCCCAACATTCTTTTTCTTCATCAACATCTTGTTCATTTACATCATCTTCTTTTCGTGTTACAAACACATCTCTTTCGAGCCTAGCGCAGTCTCTGAACATTACATAAATAGAAGCTCTTGTATCAATCTTCTTCTGTATTCTTAATATTCAGTTATAGCTATCTCTAAAGATCAAGCACTATCAATTCTGATCTTCATTGATTGTATCATCTAGGCACGATCCTGACAACTGCAAGCATCTGACTTGACTGAATATAATTTTCACTTTCAACAAACTTCGTATGCATCTCGATAGTGAGAACTATACAATCTTCATTATCGCTTTAAAAGCATACAAATCAAAGATTTTATCATTCAAATTAACAAATGATTCAATCTTGTTTCAGCAATATATGAATGATGTTTTATGAAACTTTTTAAATGACTTCTGTCAAGCTTATTTAGATGACATTCTCATATACAGCAAGACTCAAAAGAAGCATAAACAACATGTCAAGATGATATTAAATTGTTTACAAGACGCTGATCTGCAGATAGATATTTAAAAGTGCAAATTCAACGTAGAAGAAACAGTCTTTTTAAAGATCATAGTATCAGAACAAGATCTTTGCATGAATTTTATCAAAGTGAAAGCTATAGTAAATTGAGCTACATTTACTAATTTAAAAGAGATACAAAACTTCGTTGACTTCGTCAATTTCTATCAATGCTTCATCAAGAACTTTTCAAAACTAGTCAAGTTGTTCACTCAACTGACTTGAAAAGACACATCTTTTGTTTGAAACGAAGTTTGCGTCGAAGTTTTTAACAATCTGAAGAAGCAGATCAGCTCAATCTCAGTTCTACTTCATTTTGATGTCAAACATCAAGCTATTTTGAAAATCGATGCATTCAACTATGTAAAAGACGACATACTATCTCAGTACGATGACAAAAATGTGCTTCACTCAATAGTCTTTTATAGCAAGAGCATGATTTCAGCTGAATGCAATTATCACATCTATGACAAGAAATTGCTAACTATCATTTGATGCTTTGAACATTGATGATTCAAACTAGAAGATACTGAGTTATTTATTAAAATGTTTACTGATCATCAGACTTTGAAGATCTTTATGAAAAACAAACAGCTGACTTGACAACAAGCGAACTATCTGAATATTCTATCGAAGTTTAACTTTCAGATTATCTTTCGATCAGGTAAAATAAACATCAAAGTCGATGCTTTAACTAAAATGTTGATGATCGATAGTTCTGAATCAGCTAAAGACATAGATGATCGTTTTCAGACTATACTGATCTTGAATCAAATAAACGTTTTATTAATTGAGTTCAAAATCAAATCTGAATATGAGATCAATCTTTATCAACGTGTACATCTAGTCAATCAGAAGAATGAACTATGCAATGAGTATCAACAAGCTATGAACAAAGATGAATTGAAGCTTCATGACATGAAGCTAAAGAACTGTCAAATTATTGACAATGTTTTATTCAAAAAGAATCTACTATAAATGTTGAAACAAATGCATACGAAATTGCTTTGAAAGATTCACGATCAATCATCAATCTCATACTCTGACATTAGATGAATGATTGATCTAGTTCAACGCTTCTACTATTGATCAGATTATCAAGCAACTATTCAACAATACATTCAAAACTGTCATGTTTATCAGCGAAGCAAAGCATCTTGAGATGATACAAATGATTTGCTTCAGTCTCTATCAATTTCTCAGCAGCGTTGACAAGATATAACTATGAACTTCATCACTGAGTTATCTTTATTGAAAAACTATAACGTCATTTGCATGATCATATTTCGTCTCTTCAAAGAACATCACTATGTTCTTTGTCATTGAAGAGACGATGACATCTCAATCGAAGAAACAGTATGAATCATGCTATGAAACGTTTATCAACTTCATGATCTACTCAGTTCTATCGTTTCGAATAGAGACTCTCAGTTCATATCAATCATGTGACAAAGTCTTTGTAAATGACTGAAAATCAAAGTCAATTTATCAACAATCTATCATTCAAAAATCAATGATCAGTTGAAACAAGTTAATCAAGATGTTGAACGCGAACTTTGAATCTACTGCAATTACATGCAGAATGACTGAGCTAAATGACTTTCAATGATGAAATTCAGTGATAATTTCAATACATTCTCGACTATCTCAATGATTTCTTTCTACTTCAATAAAGACTTTCATTCTTGAATGAGTTTCAATTCAGATACGACTGATTATGAAACAACTCATCAACGTATTGAAGCTAGAAAGATCGATGACATTGTCACTTAAATGAGTAAGCTTCTTATCTTTGATCATCAATAATTGAAAAAGATCAAGCAGATCACTGAAGCTCAGATGAACAAGCATAAATGAGACGTCATTTATGAAGTAAATGATCAAGTTTAATTAGTCTTTGAAAACATCAAAATCATTAAATCATGCAAAGATTTGAAAGACAAGCAGCTCAATCTTTATTTAATCACAGTCAAAGTTGAGATCTTCTATCATCTTCAGCTATCTAGAAGCATGAAGCATATACATTCAATGTTCAGCTCAAAGTGTTTACAATCTTCATTAAACAATTTTTTATCAAAACAACATTCTGAGTTTTCTAGATCAATGATCATTGAAGAGAATGAAAAGCATTGAGAAGTAGACGATATATTGAACTTTAGACGATATAAAGAAAGACTACAATACAAGATCAAATAAATTGAAGTAGATTGTGATGATAAATGATACTATGTCGATAAAGAAAAATTCAATGACTCAAAGAAAGTTCTGAATGAATTTCACAAGCTATATTCAAATAAGTTGTGCTAAATTGAAAACACGATGAATTTTTTGACTTTTATTTCTTTTCTATTCATGCAAATATGAATGTTCAAAGAAAAGAATAATGTTATGAACATGTTTGAATCGATCAGAGTTCAGATCTAACTCTAATCAATTTGATTAAAGCAAGTCATGATGCTATGTTTAGTTTGAATCTAGCGCATCTCTGTTGAACTTTTCAAGTCATTCTCAGCACTTCTTCTCGTTGTTCAACACTTTCTTCATTCATTTCTTTCATTATTCTTTTAAACAAACACATCTGACATATTACATCACATCTGTATCGAGTTTAGCACAGTCTCAAGTCATTATTTATAGAAGAGCTTGCACTCTTTCTCTTCTGTATTCTTAATGTCTTGTTATAGCTATCTCTAAAGAGCAATACATACATATCAGTCTCAAGTCTTTTTGATTGAATGATCTAGACATGATCTCAACAGTAATTCACTGTTATCTCTGCATGATCTTTCTTCGTTAAAATCATCATTAATGATTAAGCTGTCAACTGCGCAATTATCATACATTGCAAACATAGCTTTAATGTCATACAGACTGCTCAAAGTGTTCAGTGTATCTTTTGTTCTTTAGTAATAAATGTCATCATAGATGTCTTGATCATTCTTCTCAATATTGTCACTCTTTTCTTATTATGCATTCACATCACTTCTAGCACTATGTTCTCTCTTGACAGCATCTGCAACATAAGCGCTTGCGCATTCTTAAGCAAGATGTTCAAAGTGTTCAATCAGTGTGCTTGCATCACTATCAATATCATGTTTTCTCATGTAAGCATATGTGACAGAAGTGCTTTCGCAGTATGAAGCAAAATATTCGCTTTGTTTGAATCATTTGATTATAGTGACTACTGTGCTTGAGTTTTATTCTTCTCTAATTTCTTTCTTTTCATGAGTTATGTTCATGAAGCTTTCATATTTCTTCTCGTCGCTTAGAATCTTGTCTGTCTTGTCTGCTTTATATCACAAACGTTTGTTCTTCTTCATGTTTAAAGCATCTCACAAGTCATCAAACTTTCATTCTCAGCTGATCTTAATCATTGTTAACTCGACATCATTCTGTTATGCTATCACAAGCTCATATTTATTGCTTTGCAATATGATACGTGATTGATCTTTAGTTTGTGATGTAAAGTAAGATCTCTTGCTAAGAGTTTGCTTCTTGCTGACTTGAACATCATCAGTCAATGATTCATTTTCTGTGTTCGATTCAATCAATCTCTTTTACACAGCATTAATGATTGAAAATTTAGTTACAAGTTGCAATATTTACAGCTTCATTCAATAATATTACATCAAAGACAAGTAATGTTAGTCTCAAAGATTGAAAGATGAAAATGCTTTCTGAACTCATGAGTGTTTTCTTATAATTTATGTTTAAATTGAGTTGCACGTCATTTTCTAACTGTTACGAGCGTATCAAGACTGAACAAGACTAAAGCTTTAATCAATTCGCAGTGCACGCTAGCGAGTACTCTGCGTAATGATTAAAACTAGTTAATGATCTAGTTGAGATTTGATCTAGATCTGACTCAGATTTGACTCAGATATGACTCAGCATCTTTTTTCTTTTCTAGCATCTTCTAATCAGCTTTTATTGTCTTCTAGACAAACACACTTCTTTATGTTACAAGTAGTCAATAAATTTCTATGACAAACACATTTCTTTGTATCACAAACATCTTTCAAATCAATATCTTTCTTATGTTTCAACACGTCTTCTTTGAGACTAGCGTTGATCTGAGTAACTACTATATAGAGCGTGTTCTTCTTATCTTTTGTATCTTCTTTCTTCTGTATTCTTAAAGTCTTAGTTATAGTTATTTCTATAAATCAAACATTCTAGTCACGCACGCACTCTGATTAGTTTCTAGACATGATCTCAACATTACTTTAAAAATTCGTTAATCACATGATACTGATTTCTATACTCATTCAAATTCACTCGACTGATAACGAAACAAGTATAAAGAAATTTGTGTATCTGATGATCAACAACATCGAAAGACAGAACAACATCAAGAAATTAATAGAATCAACAAAAACATACGATTGTATGATTGCTAGAGAATCTATCGCTCAGTCAGTAGCATCAGTTCAAATCAATTAATAGAATCAACGATAAAGAATCTTCATTGATTGCTTAAGAATCACAAAAAACTCTCTCAAATCAGCAACACTCTTCTTTGAAGACTAAACACTTTAACAAACAATCTCACTATCTACTATTAAGCATCATCATTCGCTCGATCATCAAAATCTTCATTATGATTCAATCATCTGTGAATATTCAATTCGATTTCTTCAAGAGTAATCAAAGTCTCGATTCAGTCATTTACTTCAAGTTATCTTCTCGTCTATCGAAATTTCTTAGAACTGACTTCGTACGAAAACATCATCAATTCATGTCTCATTCTCAGACACTCGATGAATCTCTGAAAGTCTCTATCTTCTGAGATATCAAAAATGTAGAGCAGCTACAACACTGAGTCAAACAAGACTCAGAAGTTTTTCTAGAAGATCTAAATAATTTTTGAACTCAACGAGATTTAAATGTAGAAGCTTGTGAGCTATTTGATAAAATACTCAGCGAACAGATATGAAAGACTCATTTCGAGAAAATTGATTAAGCAAAAGAACGATTGAATTTAAATCTTAAAAAGCTTCAAGATCAGCTGATGAAACTACAACATTGACTGCAATTAACTCAAGAAGATACTTCTACTTCTTTCATCATGTTCAATTCATTCAAGTGATTTCAAAAGCTTTTGAATTCATCTCTGTTTACTGATGAAAAAGAATTTATCTGAAATGATTGACAAGAAAAGATTCGTGACAAGCTAGAAATCAACATTGATCATTTCAACAATGACAAAGCTATACTAGTCTACATTCATTCTTGAATCAGCGAAGACGCAGTCAAAGTCACTCTAGTTAAACATCAGCGAGATTCATTGAATTCTTATTCAATGATCAATGATCTACTAGATGAACTTGCTCAGCTTTATGATGATTCTGACAAAGAGACAAACTTTCGAAGAGAATATGCTAATCTCGTTCAAGAAAAGAGCAAATTCAATGACTTTTATTTGATATTTCAACGTCTGTTCTTTTATTTAGAGTATCACGAAAAGCAATTGATCGTTGATTTACAAGACAAGATAGTTTATTGTCTTCATGCAACTTGAAGTAGTCAGCTGATTCAGTCAGAATCTCTCAATGAAATTCGTAGTTATCTGATTCATTTGAAAAATGAGCATCGAGTCATGAATGACATCAAAGAAAAGAAATTCTTGATCAAAGTCTGAAAGCAAGTCATCTTTGCTGAGAAATGAGATTCATTGAATCTCTATAGAAAGATCGAAGTCACTACATTCGTTGATCATTCAAAGTCATGTGACGTGATTTTAACTAGCGTCAAAAACATTGATCTACAAGCTGAAATCTGTTTCATCTGTCACAAATCAGATCATACTTCTAGAGAGTGCTCTGATCAATCGAGAGTCAATGCATTAGAAGATGACGAGTTTAATTAATTTACATTGAACTCTGAGTTTGATTCTGATTCAAAAAACTAACTATCTTTTTCAGAGTCATTGAAGAAATAGAGATTATATCTTTGTGCAATCAAATCAAAGTTCTATCAAAAGAAAACTATTTTGAGAAGTCATTTCTGATCAATGCTTCTTTTATCTCTCAGAGCAATTCTTTCAGTCTTCGCTTTTTGATAGATAGTGATTTCATCGTCTACATGCTGATACATGACAAGCTAGTCAATAAAGTATGTCAGAAACTTGAAATACAATCTATATCACTAGCAAAAGAGAAGTTAATACGAGACTATGATGAAAAGCTAGCTAGAAAAACTATTACTCATAAAATTCTACTCAATCTCATGATCGAAAGTCATAAGAAATTGACTATGTCAATGCTGATAGCTGATATTGAGCATCATGAAGCTATATTAAGCAAATTCTGAATGAACAAAAATGAAATATTATTGAACATGAGACATGATACTATCATATTCTCTGATTAATTAGATACTTCTATTTCGATTTTTTCAATCTTGTTAAATACAAAGCACTCAAGTTGATTGCAATCAACTTTGATCTCTTCAGCAGCTCACAGCAAGATCTCTAAGATGCTCAAGCACTCAGTTTTATTCATTCAGAAAGAGTCATTCTCGATTCAAAACATAAACATCGTCTCTTTTTAAGCATTAGTAAAACGAAAAAAGAAGAATCAGACAGAGATTTTTGCTATGTTCATTGAAGACATCAATAGAAAAATCGTCTACAATACTCAATGCAAACTAAATATCATAAACATCTTCTCAGTCAATGAAACGACTCAAAATCTAGAAGATATTAAAGTCAAGCTATCATTGAAATATCAGAATTTTCTAGACATTTTTGATCAAGCTCAAGCAAACAAGCTATTGTCTCATCGTTTGTATGATCATAAGATAGAGCTTACTAGTGATGCAACGTTATCTCATTGTTAAGCATATCAAATGTCTTTCTACAAGCTTTAGAAAGTAAAGAAATATCTGAATGAAAATCTTTTCAAAGAATTTATAACTTTTAGCAAAGCTTCGTATTTCTCATTCGTTCTGTTCATCTTGAAAGCAAATGAAGATCTACGATTCTGCGTTGACTATCAAAAGCTTAATGCTATTATCAAAAGAAATTGCTATTTTTTATCGTTTATAAATGAAGTAATTGATAAAATAGTTGATTGCAAACATCTGACTTGATTGAATATCATTTCGATGTTTAACAAACTACGAATGCACTCTGATAGTGAGAACTACACTATCTTTATTATCGCGTTAGAAGCATATAAATCAAAGATGCTATCTTTCAAACTTATTAATGATTCTGTCTCGTTTCAGCAGTATATGAATGACGTTCTTTGAGACTTTCTAAATGACTTTTGTCAAGTCTATTTAAACGACATTCTGATCTACAGCAAAACTCAATGAAAACATCAACAACATGTCAAGATGATATTAAATTATCTACAAGAAGCTGATTTACAAGTAGATATTTGAAAGTGCAAATTCAACTTAGAAGAAACTGTCTTTCTAAAAGTCATAGTTTCAGAACAAAATCTTCGTATGAATTCTATCAAAGTGAAAATCATAGTTAACTGAGTTACGTCGATCAATCTAAAGAAAGTTCAGAGCTTCGTGAGATTCATTAACTTCTATCGTTGTTTCATTAAGAACTTCTCGAAGCTAGTCAAATCATTCACTCAGCTGACTAGAAAAGACACGTCTTTTGTTTGAAACAAAGTCTGTGTTCAAGCTTTTGATGATCTAAAGAAACAAGTCAGCTTGATCTCAGTCTTATGACATTTTGATTCAAAACGACAGACTATTCTGAAAATTAATGCATCTGACTACGTCAAAGATAAAATACTATCACAATATGATGATGAGAATATTCTTCACTCAATAGCATTTTACAGTAAGAGCATGATTCTCGCTGAATGCAATTATCATATCTATGACAAGAAATTGCTAGTCATTATTCAATGTTTCAAACATTGAAGACTTGAGCTTGAATGCACTGAACTACTCATTCAGATATTCATCAATCATCAGACTCTGAAAATCTTCATGAAAAATAAGCAGTTGACTTGACATCAAGTCAATTATCTAAACATTCTATTTGAGTTCAACTTTCAGATTATATTTTGATCAGACAAAATAAACATTAAAGTTAATGCTTTAATCAGAATGTCTTTGATCAACATCTTTGAATCAACTCAGCGTACTGAAGATTGCTATCAGATCATTCTGACACTTGATAGAGTAAATGTTCTAGCTATCGAATCTGAAGTTGATCTCTGTTACAAGCGTATCAAGATTGATTAGAGCTAGTCAACGATCTAGTCGAGATCTGACCTCGATCTGACTCATATTTGACTCAGATATGACTCAACATTCTTTTTCTTTCTCAATACTCTTTTTCTTTCTCAACATTCTTTTCTTTTATCAACATCTTGTTCATTTACATCATTTTCTTTTCATGTTACAAACACATTTCTTTCGAGTCTAGCGCAGTCTCTGAACATTACATAAATGAAAGCTTTTGTATCAATCTTCTTCTGTATTCTTAATATTCAGTTATAGCTATTTCTAAAGATCAAGCACTATCAATTCTGATCTTCATCAATTGTATCATCTAGACACAATTCTGACATTATATTAAGAATTCGTTAATTACACAATACTGATCTCATTACTTATTCAATCAACTCGTACAGATGAATCAAGTCTAAAGAAATTTGTTTACCTGATGATTCAATCTTGAAAGACAAGAACAACATCAGAAAATTCATAGAATTAATGAAAATATATGATCATTGAATTACTAGAAGATCTATCGCTCATTCAGTATGCATTCATTCAAAATCGATTAATAGAATCTATGATAAAGAATCTTCGTGAATTGCTAAAGAATCAAATCGATCAAGAGAATTACAATAAAGAATCTTCGTGAATTACTTCAAGATTAATCACTTTCAGAAACATCTTCTTTGTTGAATAAACATACGTCTTTCTTTTTCAAATCATCGAGCATCATCATTCATTCAACTCTCTTTTCAAACAACTCTCATCTTCTTCACTATGACATTTAAGAACACATCTGATAAAGATAAAGCTTTCGTTGATCTCTTGCAACAAACACGTTCATAAGCTTTCTCTTCTATCGTCGACTCACAACACGCTTCTTCATTCATTGCTTTCAACGAATCAAACGCTGAAATCATCATACTTGATGATATGAAAGTATGAAAGAAACATATCTATGCTCTTAATAAAGAAACAGATCATCTTGTTGAGATGAAACAACGAGACAAGAACGAAATTCAACAGTTGAAAGCAAAACTACAAGCTTTCACTGCTATCACAGTCAATGTAATCATCACTGCTTTCTCGATTGTCATCTACTTTGAACAATCTAAATATCACAAAATACTCGATTCTTTGATGTTCATTGATGAAAAGAACTCTACTTGAAAGAACTGATCTCTTGACATACGAGAGAAGCTAGCAATTAACGTCGACATCTTTTCAAATGAACTTTATAAGCTGAGCTACATTCACTTTCAACTAGCAGATGACATCATCGAAGTCATTCAAGTCAGATGCAATTTCAACTGTGACAATCTTTATCTGACTGTCAATAAACTTCTAGAGAAACTAGCTTAATCGTTTCATGACTCTGATAAGAAAGACAACTATCGTAGAGAATATATTAATCTGATTCAAGAATCAAAGAAATTCAGTGATTTCTTTAATCAGTTTCAACGACTATACATCTATTTGAAGTATCAGAAGAACGTACTAGTCATTAATCTAAAGAATAAAATAAATTCTCGTCTTTGAATCTTTTGAACAGCTCAGATGAAGTCACTCATCAAGCTATCAGATATTTGAAACTATCTGATTCGCTTGAACAATGAACATAGAGTAGTTCAAGAGATCAAGAACAAACTACTCAAACATGATGATTCAAAGATCATTATTTCTAGAGCAACTATTGCTGTTCAGTCTTCGACTTTGAAGTCTGACTGATCAAAGTCGCGTAGCGCAGTTTTGACTAGCGTCAAGAATGCAGACGTTCTAGTTGAAATCTGTTTCATATGTCACAAATCAGATCATAGTTTCAGAGAATGCTTGAATCAATCTATTAAAGTCAATGCAGTTGATGAGAACTATGATCATTTCGAACTTAATACTGAATCAGAGTTCAAGTCAAAAAACTAGTCATTTCTTCAACAGTCACTGAAGTGAAGATTATATCTTTGTGCAATCTAGACGAAATTCTATCGAAAGAGAATTACTTTGATAAGTCGTTTCTAGTCAATGCTCTTCTCATCTCGCAGAATGAATCATTCAGTCTTCGCTCTTTGATAGACAGTGATTCAGTCGTCTATACGATCATACATATCAATCTAGTTGATAGAGTATGTAAAGAGCTGAAAATTCAATCTATATCACTGACAAAAGAGAAGTTAATAAAAGAATATGATGAAAAAATATCTAAGAAGACTATCACTCATAAAATTCTATCAAATCTCATCATTGAAAGTCATAAGAAATTGACTGTTTCTATGTTGATAGCTGACATCAATCATCACGAAGTCATATTAGAAAAATCATGAATGAACAAAAATAAAATATTACTGAATATGCAAATCGACGTCATCGTTTTTTCGAATCAATTAAATACTTTCATTTCGATTTTTTGATCTCTTTCAATTCAAAGCACTCAAGTTGATTGCGATCAACTTCGTTTACTTCTATCTCTCAGTCAAAGACTTCTAGAATGCTCAAACGATCTGTTTCAACTACGATTCAGAAAGAGTCATTCTCAATTCAAAGCATAAACGTCGCTTCGTTCAAAACACTGTTGAATCGTTCAAAGAAGAATTAGACTGAAGTATTTGCTCTATTCATAAAGAATATCGATAGAGAAATCGCGTACAACACTCAGTGCAATTTGAACGCACTGAACATCTCTTTCGTTGAGAAAACTACTCAGAATTTGAAAGCTATTAAAGTCAAGCTGCCTTCAGAATATCATGATTTTCTAGATGTTTTTGATCGAGCTCAATTGAATAAGCTATCTTTGAATCACTTCTATGATCATAAAATCGAGCTCACTAGTGATTCAATTTTCTCTCGTTGTCGAGCATATCAAATGTCTTTTGTCAAACTTTTGAAAGTAAAGAAGTATCTGAACGAGAATCTGTCAAAGAAATTCATCACTTTCAGTCAGACTCTCTATTTCTTCTCTGTACTATTCGCTCTCAAAGCAAATAAAGATCTTCGATTCTGCGTGAACTATCAAAAGCTAAATGTCATTTTCAAAAGAAATAGATATTCTTTATCGCTGATAAACGAGATCATTGATAAAATAGTAAATTGCAAGCATCTGACTAGATTGAACATCATATCAGCATTCAACAAACTTTGAATGCATTTCAATAGCGAGAATTACATCATTTTTATCACTGCTTTAGAAGCATATAAATATAAGATGCTATCATTTGAACTGACTAATGAATCAATCTTCTTTCAGCAATATATAAATGACGTTCTATAAGACTTTCTGAACGACTTTTGCCAAGTCTATCTAGATGACATTCTCATCTATAGCAAAACAAGAAAGAAACATAAAAATCACGTCAAACTAGTGCTGAAACAACTATGCAAAGCTGAACTACAGATAGATATTTGAAAGTGCAAATTCAATGTAGAGAAGACAGTCTTTCTAGAAGTCATTGTATCAGAACAAGATCTTCGCATGAATTTGAGTAAGATGATCATCATAGTTAACTGAACTACTTCGATCAATTTGAAAGAAATTCAGAGCTTCGTGAAATTTGTGAACTTCTATCGTTGTTTCATTAAAGACTTCTTCAAACTAGTCAAATCATTCACTCAATTGACTAGAAAAGACACGTCTTTTGTTTGAAACGAAGTCTGCATTCAAGCTTTCAGAAATTCAAAGAAACAGATCAGTTTCGCTTCAATTCTTCGTCATTTCAATCTCAAACGTCAGACTATTTTGAAAATCGATGCATCAAACTATGTAAAAGATGAAATACTGTTTCAGTACAACGATGAAAGTGTACTTCACTCGATGATCTTTTACAGCAAAAGCAAGATTCTCGCTGAAATCAACTATCATATCTATGATAAGAAATTGCTGATCATTATTCGCTGTTTCAAACATTGATGACTCAAGCTGAAATGTACTGAATTACTCATTCAGATATTCATTGATCATCAAGCTCTGAAGATCTTCATGAAAAACAAACAGCTGAGTCAACGTCAAGTCAACTATCTGAACATTCTATCAAAGTTCAATTTTCAGATCATTTTTAGATCAGGCAAAATGAACACTAAAGTCAATGCGTTAACTCAAATGTCTTTAGCTGACGTCTCTGAATCAGCTAAATGATTTGAAGATCGCTTTCAAACTATTCTTACTTCTGATAGAGTTGATATTCTATTTATTGACTTGAAATTGAGCGCAAATTCGAAATCAGAAGTCAATCTCTATCAGAGAGTATAATTAGTCAATCAAATGAATGAGTTCTGCAGCGAATATAGACAAGCTAAAAACGACAACAAGCTCAAGCTTCATAGCATTAAGATGAAGAACTGCGAAATTATTGATGATGTTTTATTTAGAAAAGATTTACTGTGAGTTTCTGAGAACTTGCACATAAAATTACTACAAGAAGTGCATGATCAATCTTCAATCTCTCACTCAGACAATAAATGAATCATCGATCTAGTTTAACGTTTCTACTATTGATCAGATCATTAAGCTACTATTCAACAATACATTTGAAACTGTCATGCTTATCAGCGAAGCAAAGTCTCTAGAAATAGCATCAATGAACTTCATCATTCTCTTTCAATTTCACAGAAACGCTGAAAAGATATAGCTATGAACTTCATCATTGAACTATCTCTGTCAGAAGACTATAACATCATTTGCACAATCATATGTTGTTTCATCAAAGAACATCACTATGTTTTCTGTCATTGAGAAGACGATGACATCTCTGTCAAAGAAACGGTTTGAATCATGCTATGAAACGTCTATTGACTGCATGATCTACTCAGTTCTATTGTTTCAAACAGAGACTTTCAATTCATATTGACTATATGAAAAAGTCTTTGCAAGCGACTGAGAATCACAGCTAGTCTATTCACTGCTTATCATTCTGAGATCAACGATCAAACAGAGCGAGTCAATCAAGACGTTGAACGTGAACTCAGAATCTACTGTAATTACATGCAGAATGATTGAGCTAAATGAATATCTATGATTGAGTTCAGTGACAATGTCAATATCTTCTCAATCACTATTAGAGATCAGCATAGAGCGAGTCATATGAGTGTAATGTAACGAGTATATAAATGCTAAGAAAGAAAAGTATTTAGAAGAAAAGAATCGACTATTTATATGACTCAGAGAAACATAAGCTAACTCTGAATAGAGTTGACTTCAAAACAATTCGATAGTCTAGTGACGAGTGATCGACGATAGTCATGAACATAGTCATCGACATAGTCATCAACATAGTTATCAACATAGATGCGTAGCTAGAATTGTAACAGTACTCTCTCTCTTCAACGATTCATGTTCACATGAATGTATTTTCTTAGTCTTGTGTAGAATCGAACTGTCTATTGTAGCAGACTCACTATGCAAGATAGAAGTGTCATTGAAGCAAACTCACTGATTGACTTGCTCATTAAAGAGATCAACTTTGAGCTCATCATTGTAGCAGACTCACTAGTTGCATGTGAATGTATGATCAGATTCACTGATGAGTAGAACGATGAAAGCGAGTAGATTATTGCATTGAGAATAGATGTCATTGAAGCAGACTCACTAGTTGCATGTGAACTGATAGACGAATCGATTCACTGATAGATAAAGCAATGAGAAAATCATTGCATTGATAATGTCATTGAAGTAGACTCACTGATCGACTTGCTCATTGAAGAGATCAACTTTGAGCTCGTCATTGTAGCAGACTCACTAGTTGCATGTGAATGTATGATCAGATTCACTGATGAGTAGAACGATGAAAGCGAGTAGATTATTGCATTGAGAATAAATGTCATTGAAGCAGACTCACTAGTTGCATGTAAACTGATAGACGAATCGATTCACTGATAGATAGAGCGATGTGCTTGTAGATCATTGCATTGACGAAAGATGTTATTGAAGCAGACTCACTGAGAGTTTGCTCATCAAGATAAAGACTTCACGCAGTTCTAGACTGATCTCTTTGATTGCTCTTTGAGATAGAGACTTCATGCAGTCATAGACTGATTTCATTTGATTGTTCAACAAATTCAAAGAATTTCTTGCGAATCTGAATGAACGATTAATTCGCTGATCTTTGACCTAGTCAAATGATTTCAATCGTTTGTTTATACTCGCTGATCAGCGCACGAGTTTAAATCTTTTGTTTATTCTCGCTGAGTCAGCTCATGAGAAAGAAGAATGAGTGTCTGCATGATCGCGAGTCAACTAGATCAAAGTCAATAGTCATGTGAATCAAGCAGAGCAAGTCAATGCAGATTATTTCACTTCGTCTGTAATGAAGAAGCATTTATATAATGTTAGAAATCAGCATAGAGTGAGTCATATAAGTGTAATGTAACGAGTATATAAATGCTAAGAAAGAAAAGTATCTAGAAGAGAAGAGTCGACTATCTATATGACTCAGAAAAACATAAGTTAACTCTAAATAAAGTTGACTTCGAAACAATTCGATAGTCTAGTGACGAGCGATCGACGATAGTCATGAACATAGTCATCAACATAGTTATCAACATAGTTATCAACATAGATGCGTAGCTAGAATCATAACAATCACTTCAATGATCTTCTTTTACTTCAATAAAGAATTTCATTTTCGAATGAGTTTCGATTCAGATATGATTGACTACGAAACAACTCATGAACGACTTGAAGCTAGAAAAGCAGATGATATTGTTATTCAAATGAAAGAGTTACTGAACTTCGATCATCAACAATTGAAGAAGATGAAGCAAATCATCAAAGCTCAAATCAATAAACATAGACGAGACATCATCTATGAAGTAAACAACTGAGTTTGATTATTCTTTAGAAACATAAAGACAACTAAATCATGTAAGAATTTGAAAGATAAACAGCTAGAATCTTATCAAATCACTGTTAAAGTTGAGATCTTCTATTATTTTCGCCTATTGATAAGCATGAAGCAGCTGCATTCAATGTTCAGTTCAAAGCTATTATGTTTTTGTCTCAATGATTTTTTATCAGAACAGCATTCAGAATCATTTAGATTTCTCACTATCAAAGATGATAAGCACTGAGAGATAGATGATATTTTGAACTCTAGATGCTATCGAGATCAAATACAATACAAAGTCAAATGAATGAAACTAGATTGAAACAACGAATGATACTATGTCGACAGAGAAGAATTCAAGAGCTTGAAAGAAGTTCTAGTTGAATTTCATAAGCTTTATTCAGACAAGTCACACTAAATTGAAAAACAGTGAAAAAAAATTGCGTTTCATTTATTCTATTCATGCAAACATGAATTTTCAAAGAGAAAAATAATGTTACGAGCGTATCAAGACTGAACAAGACTGAAGCTTTAATCAATTCGCAGTGCACGCTAGCAAGTACTTTGCGTAATAATTAGAACTAGTCAATGATTTAGTCAAGATCTGATCTAGATCTGACTCAGATTTGACTCAGATATTGTTAGAGATTTGTCTAGAGCAAGTCAGATAGAGATGTCATTTAACTAGAAGATAAATGCTAAGAAAGAAAGATAGCTACAAAAAAGAAGCTGACTACATATGTGTGTTTCTCAGTCAACGCTAGACTCAATAGAAACTAGTCAAGATGACGAAGCGAGAATAAATCTGACAAGACTAGAAGACTGAGTCTGACAAGGCTAGAATCATGACAGATATGACTCAACATCTTTTCTCTTTTCTAGCATCTTCTAATCAGCTTCTATTGTCTTCTAAACAAACACACTTCTTTGTGTTACGAATAGTCAACAGATTTCTATGACAAACACATTTCTTTATGTTGCAAACATTTTTCAAATCAACATTTTTCTTGTGTTTCAACACGTCTTCTTTGAGACTAGCGTTGATCTGAGTAACTACTATATAAAGCGTGTTCTTCTTGTCTTTTGTATCTTCTTTCTTCTGTATTTTTAAAGTCTTAGTTATAATTATCTCTATAAATCAAACATTCTAGTCACGCATGCACTCTGATTAGTTTCTAGACACGATTTCAACACTAACTCGTATAATGAGAGATCATCAAGACAATCAATGTATACATTAAGTACAGCTTGAGTGTTCATAATTGCTTTGATATCGTCATTATTGATCTGTTGCTTGATACAACATAGCAGAATCTTCAATATTAATTGTTGATGCTTGCAAGCTTGTTGATTTCATGTTGCATTGACAAGCATTCATGTCGCTGCATGTTATCAAGTTCAGCTTTGCTTCAATCACTTTAGTCACTGATATATGCAAATGTTCACTTATTCTTTACATTCAATTTCTCAAACTTGTCTAATCTGTGCTCTTCTGATTTATATTCTCATATACAATGAGCAATCATTGTCACTGCAATGAAAACGACATTAGTAGAAAGTGAATCAAAGAATATCTTCAAGTATTCTTGATATGCTATCTCATTTCTGACTTTGCAGTAAATCTTCTGAGTCAATATGTTTGCTATGATTCTTGCGCAGAATCTGTCTTAAAGAGTCTTTTCATATTAGATGATGTTGCAATCTTTGATTAATATATATCTTTTCACACGCAAAGTCATTATTATCTAGTAGACTTTTTATCAAATTCTTTTGCTCTTTTCTTATGAATTGCTTCTATTAATCATATTCACTTTCGACTATGATTCATACTTGACTCAGTACACTAGATCATCACGTCTCAAAGATGTTATACATTTATTTATTATGAGTCTTATTTGCAACGAAAGATCTGAGCATATTATCTTTCAAGTCTCTTTCGTCGTTGAAATGTTCTTTACTTCAGAACGTTTGTGATCTGACTTTTTATCTAAATAATTTGCAATATTCTTTCACGCTTCTTTCATTTTCTTATTAAGTCATCTCTTTTTGAAGTCTGATCATGAACTGCTATTACTATTAACATGATTGCTCAATATTCACGTAAGTAGATAATGAGTGCAAACTTCAACAATTGACTCATGATCAATGATGAAGTTGCATTTAGTTCAACGTGATATCTTTCTTCATAAATATGATGTTATTGATTCTCAGTCTGCATTGTTGACATCATCATCATCAAAATCAATTCTAGTATGTCTGTTATTGATTGATTGAAAAGAATTAAGCTGTTCAATGTTGCATACATCAAGTTTTTGAAATGCTGTAATGACTTTGCAAAGATACTTTCACTGAATGTTTTAACAACATTCAATTCTATCTTTTTTCAAATTAGTCATTTATTCTTTTGAATTCTTAAACGAATTATTACTTTGAGAGTGATACATCTGTCTTCGTTGAAAACTTCTTTTACAGAATTGTTGTTGCTTGAGTCTGTTGCAATCTCATTGTCGTTGTGAATCTCTGTATGTTCAACTGCGCTGTGTTTTAATGATGATGATGATGTCTTGAAGTTGCTTATGTGACAACGTTTTTTCTGTAATGTCACTTAGTATCTTGATAAACTCATCATCATAAAGATTAATGTATCTTCATGTTGCATTCAAGATGAGAATCATTTGATGTGACTCAACAATGTATGATCATTGAGAAAATCTATGCAACAAATGATTGAGAAGAAGAATAAAAGAGAATGTCAAATTGCAAACGATTTTTTCTCATGATAAGAAAGAGATTTATCTTATTTCAAGCATTAAGAATAGTTCATTTAATCTTGACAAAAGTTCATTGAATCTTTATTGATGTTGAATGAATTATAAGTCTTGTTATTGATTCTTAAGATTTTTCAATTATGACATGATCTTGCTATGTCATCTTATACTGAAAGTCTTAAGCATGAACATGTTTTCTACAAGCATTCTACATAATTTCTTCAGTGATCAGCTGCTTGAACTGAGTATCACAAGAAATTTGAAATCTACAATCATTGTTTGCAGCAAACTGAATTGTAAAAAGAAAGTGAATAGACTCTTCTGCATGCATTTCTTTCAATGCTGTTTTTCATTTGCGCTCGTTGCTGATATATATTCTTGCAAATTCAGCTCAATCGTATATCATTGTATCTGTGACACAGTCGTAATTCAGCTTGTTCTCAATCAGCTTTATAAATCTGTTGTATTTCATGTCATTAATGCAAATTAAGTTCTTCACTGATTTACATTTAAGAAGATCTTGTGATCTGCAGCATATGCTACGATTGCGATTGCAACTGATCTGTATTATGAGAATTTTGACTGATTTGACTGATACTGATTAAGATCTCTTGAGATTTCATTCATTGCAGACAACATAACTCAAGAGATGTGAGTGTGTCTTCAATTGAAAAAATGATGAAGAATTGTATTTGAAATTGTTTCATCATGTTTCTCTGACTCTGAATCATCTTCTTACATTGTAATTTGATCGCTGTGTCATGAACATTAACATAGAATCACTTCTTGATCTTGTGACATTGTTGAATATAATATGAAACTCATAATATATGACTTCAAATGTTGATCTGATGATCTCTTTTGACTTGTTTGTATTTAGCTTTCATTTTATAAGCTGAAGAAATCTCATCTGATTTTGTATTTGCATCTTCAATTGCATGTATTCAAACTCATCAATGTTGAATTCTTCTTTCACTCTGTTTATTGATCATTTGTAGTGTATATACTTTTTACATGACATCTTCAACAATGCATTCATTATACTAAAGAGAAGACTTGATGTTTGTTGAATATTTTCATGTCTGTGACTAACAACTGCGCTTATCACAAAAAACTTTAGCGTCAGCAATTCATCACTTCAGAATTTGATTGATGTCACACTCGCTGTATCTTGTTCATGTGATAACTGACATCAGCTTTCAGTGATCTACTTACTGCTTAAGCTCTCAACTAAATTTATGAAATACATATCAATTATTTAGAATTTACTACTAAGTCACTTACACTCTTTTATAATACAATTGCTTGCGATCATCAAGTCAATTCTCTTTCAGATCAATTCATTAATACAGTTGACTTTGATTGACTGACTTCATGATATCAAATTTGTAGCTGATGATACTCTTGCAATGAGCAAAGCTTTGTTTGCTACATATATTTTATAAGAACAAAGCTTTTGTAAGATTAAACTCTAACTTTAGTTTTCATCAATTCATAGTTGAGACTTCTATTCATCAAGAAGAATTTGATTGAGCAAAGTCAAGAGATGATTATATTTCTTAATTGCTTAGTCGTGTAGCATCGTTGACTTCAATGATTCTGTATATGCTCTGAAACATAAACATAATACATATACATTGTTTGATTTTTGTCTGCAATGAGATTGAGTTAATTTCAAATATCTTCAGCTTTTGCATTTAAAGTAGTATTTTGCTACTTTTGTCTCTTTATGTAAGAAATTCTTCTCATATATCAAATTGTATGAATCTCAATCATTGAAGTTGTTAATGTAGAAAAACTTGTTTTTGTTTGACTCACTAGAAATATCGTTTGCTGATACAACATGCACACTTTTCAGAATTGTATGCAAATGAAAAAATTAACTAACTTCAAGCAAACAAGAATTTTTGATGTTATCTTTAGATCAATGCTCTATCTCAATCATTTCATGCACAGCATGTTGAGTTTTTTCATTGCAAAGTTTGAGTAGTTCGATGAGAACATCATTGTGTCGTAGCTCATTATTCTTGTTGTCTTGATGCAACGAATTTATAATGAAAAGAATAAGTCGTAGCTGATCAGACAGTCAATCATTTAGCAGAGTTGAGATTTCAATCATCTCTTTCGATCTCTTCTGAATCAGAACATAGTCACATTTTCAAACTTTCTTCTTTTTCTGTCAGTTCAATGAGCAGTATACTCTATCACTGACAAGATTCTTTAAGTCATTGACATCTTTTTCGTCTCGTTTTCAGCATTGAAGTGATTCATGAACGCTTACGTAGTATAATTTCATTCAGATTGAGTCTTTTTTCTTTTTATTTAACTCTCTATCTGATACAACTTTCTTGTCGACTATGTTGCAACACTTACGCACGAAGACTGTCAATGCATCAAGAAGCTTCTTTATGTTCAGAATTTTGACTAAGATCAATGCATGACATCATAACTTTGAATTGAGTTTTGTCTCTTGTATTTGATTGCATTGTTCACGAATGAGTACATCTTGAATTTTACAAAGATTAAAGATATGACTGAATCGTGTTATCATAGCAGTCAATGCATGCTTGTTGATCTTGCTTTGTTTTGTATCTCTGTAAAGAAGAATATTTTTCATTGCAAGAAGATTCAAATGTCAAGTATTGTGATGCAATAACTGTCTTTGAAACATTTCTTGTTTATTGATGCAATTGAAAAAGATCTTTATTAAATGCTTGTGTGCAATCTCACTGTGCTTTGTATTGAAATTATCAGCACTATCATATCTTCAAATCTGACTTGCATAATGTGTCATTGCATGTAGTTTTGAAATGTTGAAATGATCAACATCTGTATCTGAATGCTCAGATTGCAAATGATGAAAAACATTCTTTAGCTTGTTCAATCGAAAAGATGCATGTTCAAGATATCAAAGAATTTCTTCATCATGCAAATGATACTGAGCAAGTATCATGAAGTTTATCATTGCTTGAGTGAAGTGAATCGCTGCAAATGCTCTTGTGATCAGAAGCAATGCAATGACTGATATAAACTGATATACAATCGACTTTCAATCTGCATCAGTTCATTGTTTAATTGTATTGTACTTGTCAAATCTCTTCATGTCTTTAAATGATGAAATGACGTAAAATCTTTGATTCAGCTGAGCTGTTTCTGATGCATCATTTAAAGCTAATCTGATTTCTTTTCTTTTTTGACTTGTATAAACACTCTCATTGATGATCTGACTGAATCATAACATCAGATACAAGATGATTTTCTTAAGTAGTTGATGTAGCATGTTTATCATCATTGTCTCATGAATATTAATAAACATATGTGATCATGCAAAGTTTTTCACTGAATGTATTCAAGCAAAGTCATTCTCAATTATATTGTTCTTTCTTTGTTGTCTCTGTTGATTTCTAGTGAATGCATGCATTTGAATTAATCATGTCTTGTTTAAATTTTCACGCTCATGAGATGATACTTGACAGATAAAGCATTGTTGATTCATCTTGATGTCTGTGATTAATACTTGTTTCTTATAGTTCATCATGAACTTGATGATTATTGAATAACATTGTCTTATTTTATTGTTTATGCAAAGAACAGAAATGTCGTTTCTGAACATAGTTTCAATGATTGTTACATGTGAGATCATGTATTAATGCATGATGATACATGTTTAACATACGCTTGAGTATGATCAATAACATCATGTGTCAAATCTTTAACTTGATATTGTTGTTGTTGTTGTCAACTATGAGAAGAAATTTCAGAAGAATCAATCTCAATTGTTTTTGAGCATGTCTTGTGCATCAATTTAGATTCTCTATCGTTAGATATATAAATCATGCAGATAAATTGCTTCAATGCTCAGTCAAGACTGTCTTATCAATGAAAATTAACAGTGATATCATAATAGCATCATCAAAAAGCTTCTTCTGCGTTTCTCATCATCAATCAGCAGTATGTATCTTGTTGTAGACTCGAGAGTTGTCAACATTATAATGTCAAACAAATGCGTAGATCAGCTCATCTTGAAATGATGAGTGACTCAACAAGAATTGAAGTGTCTTGATGATATCATAATACAAAATGCAATGCTGCTTTTTTTGAACTTCTTTGTAACTGAATTCAACTGTAAACATTTAAGAATGTCACTCATCGTTTTTGACATCATATGAAATCTGATGTAGAAGTGTCAATCACTTGTTCACATCATAAAAGCTGACATGTTGATGTAAGACTTGCAAGCGCGAATCTTGAAAGAATCAATTAACACTGTCTTTGATAATCTTTATTTAATGAAGTCAGTGAGTGAACACGTAATCTGCTTTGCATTAAAATGAATAGTATTGATTGTTATTTATGTTCTTGATCATTTGAGAATTTGAGTTCAACAACTCTGATACTTTCTTTGACACGTCAATTGTTGTTTCAACATCATGATCAGTTGTTTCAACAGAGATTTCAACTTGCAACACTGATGATGTGAAGAGAAGTTCAGTCTGAAGTTGTATTATTTCAATTCTTAATGATATGTTTCATATTCTGATTCAAATCAACGCTATTCATCTCAGTGTTCATGTGCTCTTCTGCAAAATCATTTATTAACATATATTCTTGATTCTCATCTTCAATGTTCATCTGAACACTCTCATCATGAAAATCATTCAAGTTTGAATCTCATTCTGCAGTTTCATGATCACGTCAGATGAGTTGCATCAAATCACATGATGATGATTCTGATGATGATGATAACTTTCGTCAGAGAATCTTTTGCAATCAATTATGCAAGCGAACATGACAGTGATGAAGATGACATTCAAGTTCGCTGATGTTGTTTATCTTCATTTCACATGAAGAGCATACGTGTTGCATTATCTGTAAGTCTTCGATTAGTGTTTTTATATAACTTGTATGAAGCAATGATGAATTGTAATGATTCTTTATACTTAACTGTTTATCTGTGCATAAAATGTCAGTAACATGATGAATCAAAAAATGTTAATTGCAAAGTCAATGAATCACATTTATTCAGAAGTTATCGACTTCAATTTGAACTCAATAGTTAAGATATGTAAACTATATCTAGCTAAATCATAAAGAAAACGAAATCAATCACTTGAATAAATATCATCACTATTCTCATGATTTAGCTATTGTCATTCAAGATGCAATCATCTAAATCTTTTATGAGATGAGAGTAATGATTGCTAAAGTGCTATATATTTCAAGTTGAAGCAATCTTCAGAATTTACAAACTTTATCTTGTCATCGTCATTTATCTTGCTCTTGTCATGACTTGATGAGCAATTCAAGAAATATATGATTATGCATTTATCTTCTTCATCTTCATTTGAAACTTTTTGATAACATGTCAATTGCGCTTAAACTCATCGTTGCTTCTTCTGAGCTTATCATAAGTGCAAAGCTGCTTAGATTTTATAGTCGTTGCTATCTGATGTACAATGAAGACTGAGAAAATTTGAGTATCGAAGATCAAAGACTCAAACTTAGATGAAGAGATCAACTGATCGACAAATGTAAAGATGAACTCATTAGTCAAATAAACAACAATAACGAGCGAAGATGATTGTTGATGATGAGATGACATTGAAGATGATGTAGTTTTGTTTTGAAGAACTTCTCATCTGATGATTCTTCATGTGATGTTGATTGCTTGTTTGAATGACAACAAGAATTTTGACACATTTGACAACATGTCTCAATTGAACTCATTTATTGCTACTGTCAATAATTAGATCATGAGTTCAATTACAATGTGCATATTAACAAATCAAATGTTGCTGCATACATTGACTTCAATAAAAGCATACTTGATGATGTCACACTATAGACAGTGTCTGCAATGAACTGACTGCTTGATGAAGACTTTAATTTCATCAATGAATCTTCATTTCTTGAGAATGAATAAAGTCGTTCAATGACTAGACTGAATGAAGAATTGTTGCAGTCAACTTCTTAATCATCTCTTGCGATTGCTGTTGCTCAATATCGTATTGTCTTCAATTTTATTACTTCATGAAAATGATTTATATTTTGATGATAACAGATGTGAATAAAGTTTTTACACTGCTCGTGACAACATCATCAATGAGTAAGAAGATCAAGTATGTATGATTTGTCTCTCTGCAAATACTTCTTACGTTTGTTCTTTAAATGCTTTGCATAAGTGATGTCGTTGATCTGAATGAAAGCAATCAGTTAGCTGATATACAGAAGAAGCAACTCAAAATGATAATTAAGATTTCATCTTTTGACACTTGTATCTTTCTGTCTTTTCTTGATACTTTGAGCTTGAAAGAAGTTTCATCATTTGTGATATAATTGCTGAGATCTTTGCGAGTTCATGAACTGATCAATTCAATGATGAATCTTCTCTTGTTACTATTTTGCAAATGAAACAGTATATTCTTCAGATTTCTTCAGTCGTTGCGTTTCTTTAACATCTTTGTCATCTCAATTAATTGATCAAAGCAATGAACAATAGTTTGATTGCAAAGCGAAAAATGCATGTAGTTTCAGTTGATACATCAGTTGAAGATCAAACAAGATTGATTACTACATCAAAGCTCAAAGTTAAACTTGCTTACATGATTCAATACTTTTGTATCTGAGTCGTGTGAAATCTTTTTATCATCAAGTATGATTGTTCAGTTTACAACGTAAGACAGATCATATACATCTGAATCATCATCATGAAAATCTACAGACTTCTCGATCATGTTCTTGTTTATTTCTTCATCATATATTTCAGAATCAATTCTGTTCTTTTAACTGTTATCATTGACACTCAAGATCTGCTTAAATCGATGCTGTGTATCATGTCTGAGTCGTGAATTCAGATCAGTAAATAAGACAGTATCTTTAAAAAAATACTTAATGTCTTTCAAATTAGACTGTTTGTCTCACGACTTTGTTTTATTTGTTTGCTTCAAAACATTTAATATTTTCTTTACAACTGCTTTTTTGACAGATTCAAAAGATGAATGAAGTTCAAAAGTAGTATTTCTTCATCTTTTAACATGTTGAGTAGTGAAAGCTTGTCTAGCACTAGTCATGATGTTTCATATGCGTTCAGTCAACATTATCTTCATGATAGTGTTATTCAATATTTATTAAGTCACAAGTAATGCAAAGAGTGATTGAGAAGAAAGTGAAATTATGCAATACGTTTGAAAAATTGAAGTGCATAAGATTTAATGAACTTAAATAATGATTCTTTGAATCTGCTTTAATTTAAGAATGTCATTCTTTAACATCTTAACTTGAAGAAAATTTCTTGACTTTCTCTGCTGTTGAATCAATAACAACATCACATTTCAATGATTTTATGATGATCATCATCTCATCTTTCAATTATATGAACTATGATTTGCATCATCAAATGCTTGAATGTAATCTTCACAACAAGATGTTAAAGCTATGCTACTCATGAAAGACTTCAAACAGAGTGCTTATCTTCATGACTGTATTCAAAAAAGCGATTGATAATAATGTGAAAGTTATGCAATCATTAAATGAGTAAATGCAATACATCTTGATTGAACTACATAACTGATCTGCTCACTGACAATAAATGAATCGCTGTGATTCGTGATGCTCTTATGAAAGCACTTGCTATCACATTCTCATGAATTGCAACAGTGAGAATGATAAACAAATTCGCTCAAAAGCATTATGACTTGCAGTGTGATACTGATTTTGTTAACAGACATCATGATGTTAAGAGATGATCAGTTATGCTTTTTAAGCAAAGAAAATCTCGATTCAATATAAATGACTGACTATCTTGATAGATTCTGATCAAATTATGAAGATACATATCATATTTTCACTATGAATTGATTTATTCATCTTGAAGAACGTTCTCAGTATAGTCATGAAAGTTGACAAATGATCATTGCAGAAAGACTCAACATGAAGAATATGCAGATCAATGAAGATGTGACTGAGATGTTTATGATGCAGCTTGTTTGCTCATGTCTCAAAGTGAAATATGATAAGCGATAAAAATGCAAATAATATTCACTGTATTATTTCTTTTATATCATTAGCTTGAATATAGTGAAGAATACAGTGTAGATAAGCATGATTCAATAAAAGATGAATAACAGCTTTGTTATTTTATGAATGAAAAATAATCATCATATCAAAATTGAGATCAACACTTTTAACATTTTAGTTATATTTAATAAAAGAATACAATTCATCAATGATATCTTGCTCATTTTATTTAAGTGTGTGCTTTTTAAAGAAACTCAACTTTCAAGACATTATAACAGTTAATTGCTTCAATCTTTTGAATCAGAATCATTTTCATCTTAAAGACTTTTTATCTTTTATCACAATCAGATAACAATCTCAATTTGAGTTGCAATCATCAAGATCAATCATTCAGCTTCAACTCACATCAGTCTAGAATTTTACATTTTGCAACTTTATCTCACTTTTTATCTCTCATCACAATCAGATAACAATCTCAATTTGAGCTGCAACTGTTAAGATCAATCATTCACTTTAAATTTACATCAGTATAGAATTCAACATTTTGCAATCTCATCTCACTTTTTATCTCTCATCACAATCAGATAACAATCTCAATTCAAGCTGCAACTGTTAAGATCAATTATTCACTTTAGACTTACATCAGTATAAAATTCAACATTCTGCAATCTCATCTCATCTTATCATTGTACATTTTACAATCTCACTGCTTCTTATTGCTTCTTCATCTTTAATCGCTTAACATCATCTCACATCATTATTTTACATCTTTCAACAAACATCTCATCATGATGTTCAAAGAAAAGTTCAAAGCGACATCAACAGATAAAGATGCAGTGACTGACATCATATATTACACATCTTGAACGATGAAGCTTGAGAATGACAATTTCACTACTTTCATTTCAAATGATGAAAAGATGATGCAGAAAGCAGATTTAGCTGAGCATTAAAACATCAGATTTGTCATCTTTTAAGCTAAAATTATTTTTGAAATCAATGAAGTAGTCAAATCAGCAATTGATGCATTCAATTCTTTAAATAAAAATCTTTACATTACTTGCAAGATTGTGACGAAGATCTTGATGAACTGAACATTCAACATTCACTTCAACATTAAATTACATTAAGTCACATCATTGCTATTTGAGAATTGTCTTTTTGTTCACGACATCTTACATAACTGAGTCTTTCGCTTACATTCAAATTCTGACATTTGCAAAGTTATCATTACAAACTATTTAAACATGTCTTTGTCACATACTTCTTATTTCAAATTCATGTTTTTCACACACAACATTGATGATTCAAAGATCAAGAATCTGCATCAAGATGAATGAATGATCTTTCTTGAATTTATCTTCAGATTGATCTTAACTCATACTCAGTCAATTCTGCTTGAGAATCATGAAGATTTATCAGTTCTTCAGAATATAAAGAACACACTCAAAAAAAGTCTTTGATTTGTCAGAAGATCACACAGTTAAGCTGAAGATCTTCATCTTGATGATTGAACAAGATATATTCATGAATCAGTATCAAAAATTCAACAGTAGCATCAGAATAAAGCGAGACTTTTCAGCATTCAACATGTGATTCAGTCAGTTTAAAAATCACAAGCATATCATTCAATTAGAACAAGTGACTTCAAAGAAAAATCATTCAACTATTTATCTGTTATATTGATGCACTTATCGCGATGACAAGAAATGTTGACTTATCAAAGATTTTTCTAGACTACAGTTGATGAAGACACAGCGAGCATTGATTATGAAGACTCAGACATTGCTTTGCAAGTTGCATGCACTCATCACATTCGTGAAAACAGATAAGAAGTAGTCATTTGCAGTTTGAAAAGTGAACTGAATTATTAAGTTTAGCTAAAGAAACATTTGTTGCTTAAAGCGAAATGTTGAGATCGTGCCTAAATCATTCAATCAAAGAAACTCAAGACTGATATGTATGTATTGTTCTTTAGAAATAGCTATAACAAGACATTAAGAATACAGAAGAGAAAGAGTGCAAGCTCTTCTATAAATAATGACTTGAGACTGCGCTAGACTTGATACAGATGTGATGTAATAGATCAGATGTGTTTGTTTAAAAGAATGATGAAAGAAATGAATGAAGAAAGTGCTGAACAAACGAGAAGAAGTGCTGAGAATGACTTGAAGAAATGCGCTAGGTTCAAACTAGGCATAGCGTCATGACTTGCTTTAATCAAATTGATTAGAATTAAATCTGAACTCTGATTGATTCAGACATGTTCATAACACGAAATAAAGTTGAGATTTTAGCTGAGCTCATTTGAATATGATCAGATTTTATGAATAAAATCTGCAATCATTTCATATGTTGTTGAACTGAATCTGCGTTTGTTCATATGTCATTGAACTGAATTGCACTTTCATCGCTTTTATTGCTTTCATTTTTTTCATTGCATTCAGTCTACTACTTGTCTATCTACTCGCTCATTTACTCGCTCATTTACTCGCTTATTTACTCATCTATCTACTCGCTCATCTACTCTTCATTCTACTCGCTCATTTACTCGCTCATCTACTCTTCATTCTACTTGCTCATTTACTCTTCACTCTACTCGCTCATTTACTCGTCACTCTACTCGCTCATCTACTCTTTATTCTACTTGTCTATCTACTTACTCATTTACTCGCTCATTTACTCTTCACTCTACTCGCTCATTTACTCTTCATTCTACTCGTTTAACTACTCGCTCATTTACTCGTCATTCTACTCGCTCATCTACTCTTCATTCTACTTATCTATTTACTCGCTCATTTACTCATCACTCTACTTTCTATCGAACTCTCTATCAAATGCTTTATCAAACGCTTTATCAAATGCGTCAATCAAGCGCACAAAACACATCAAACAGTGCTTCAAACAATGCTTTCTACTGAGCTTTTCATTGATTTTTCTACTAATCTTTCGATCGATCTTTCTATTGATCTTTCTACTAGTGAGCTTTCTACTGATCTTTTGATCGAGTCATCTAGTGAGCTTTCTACTGATTTTTCAATCGATCTTTCTACCAATCTTTCTACCAATCTTTCTATCAATCTTTCTATCAATCTTTCTATCAACTTTTCTATCAATCTTTCTATCAATCTTTCTACTGAGCTATTTATTGAGCTATCGATTGAGCTTTCTATCAAACACTCTATCAAACATTCTACATGCTTCAAAATACGTGTCGATCGAATGCATAACACGAATTAAACAATGCTTTTTACATGACTTTCTACATGACTTTCTATCAAGCATTCTTCATGACTCTCTATCAAGCACTCTTCATGTTTCTCTATCAAGCATTCTCACTGATCTTTCTACTGATCTTTCGACCAAGTCATCTAGTGAGCTTTCTACTGATCTTTCAATCAATCTTTCTATTGATCTTTCTACTAGTAAGCTTTCTACTGATCTTTTGATCGAGTCATCTACTGATCTTTTTACTACATGACTTTCTACATGATTCTCTTCATGACTTTCTACATAACTTTTCACCAAGCTTTGAATTGCTTTGCAATCAAGAATCAAATTTGTTTTCTATCAAGCTTTAAACACAATTCTATCAATCATTCTACATGACTCTTTATCTCTCTAGTTTACTCATTAACTTTCTCATTAACTTTCTCATTGACTTTTTCATTGACTTTTTCAATGCATATATTAAATAGCTATTATTTAGATAGTCAAATCAATCATTAATTATTCAACGTTGCAACTACGTATCAATGCTACAAATGTCAAAATAGTCGTGTTTATTGAATCAAATGATAAAGACGCATACTGCGCTCATGAGAATGTTAAAGATGCTAGAAATGTTGAAAATATTGACGCTTTTATGAATATGTCTCAGCTAAAAGTGACGTAAATCTGAAACATGAGATTAAATGAATATTCGAGATATTAATCATTAAAAGCGCTAAAATCTGTCTCTGTCACTCTTTACAAATTGCGAATGTATGTTGATTTGCTGCATCTTCTTGATTGTTTCGACTATCAATTTGACTTGAAGAATCACTTTGAAGTGCAAATCAATGATGACAAGTGAACTGCTATCATTCTTGTTAAATCGTTTATTTTCTTCAACACGACAGATGTGAGCGTAGTTCTTCATCACTTTCTCATCAAGACAGATTGAAACTCAATTAAGTTGAAGTCAATGTTTGATCTTCGCAAACATGAGCGACAGAATGATGATAAACAAGTACTTCAGTATTGTTTTTTCAATGCATCAAACATGATCTCAGTTTGTTCAATTATGTTTGACAAGTTCAACAGAATCAAAATAGCAACAATCAGAATTCTCAATTCTGCTCATATTGACGAGAAATATTATGAATACAACGATTGCTTTCGTGATATTATACTGAGTCAGAATCTTCATATCAAATTCACATCAATTCTCTTTGAAGACTTGAATCTCTTAACTACTCTTGCTGAATGAAATATTGAGCTGAATAAGTCTCAAATGTTGATCATGCAATATCTTCAGAATCTTTCTAACAATTTTGATTTTATCAAGAGACTCTTTGAGAT
>JAABUU010001760.1_pt1 | contig 34234 bp, 33 predicted proteins | sample 5559301 | NCBI WGS metagenome assembly JAABUU01 (sample SAMN10711884, study PRJNA513360) | rock metagenome | isolation source: Antarctica rocks | place: Antarctica: Victoria Land, Richard Nunatak white
GCGGCCGGGCGCGCGGCGGCCGCGCCGGCCATCGCGGGGCCGCGCCTGTCGCCCGGGCTGCGGGCTGGACACCTTGCGCTCAACTGGCGCGGCGGCGAGCCGCCGGCCTCCTGGGCCGCGCTTGGGGGCAGCGGCCGCGGCCGCGGCCGCGCGGCCGCGGCCGCCTCGACGTCGCGCAGCAGCTGCCCCAGGCCGACGGGCGCACCGGCGGCCGCGCCGGGCGCGCCGCCATCCACCGACAGCCGCGCGGCGGAGGCGGGCACGTCGGCGGCGGCCGCGGCTGCGGCGCCTGCCCCAAACGTCGCCGGCGCGGAGCCGCCCGCGCCCGCCGGGTGGCCCGGCGCGTGGGCGCTCACGCCCAGCGCAGCCGCGCCGCCGGCCCGCGCGCGGCGCGCCGCGGCGCCCGGCACCGGCACCGGCGGCGATGGCCGTCGCGCGGCCGCGGCTGCGGCGGCCGCCACGGCGCCCGCGGAGCCCGCCAGCGGCGGCGCGGGCGCCAGTGCGCCCACGCCGGGCCCGGCAGGCTCTCCGGGCACCGCGGCCGGGCCTGCAGCGGGGCGCGGGGCCTGCGGCGCGTGCGCCCGCGCGTCAGGCTGCCGCGGCGGCGCCGACGCCGGCGGCGGCGCGGGCGCGGGCGGCGGCCCGGGCAGCCCCGCGGCCAGCAGCGCGGCGAGCCAGTCGGCGGCCACGTACAGCTGCCGCGCGTCGCAGTCCGCGGCCTGGTAGCGGCGCAGGTAGTAGCTCAGCCGGAAGCGCGCCGCCGCGTCCTGCGCGCGCGGCCGCCCCTGAGACGCGCGCACTGCCGCGCCCGCGCAGCCCACTCACCCGCCGGCCGGCTCTCTGTCCAGCTTCGAGGCCATCGCAGCTGCCAGCGCGGCCTGCCGCTGACGCGGATTGGAGCCCTATCGCGGCTGGCGCCACCCGCGAGGCGCACCTTCGCGCAAAAGGGCTCCTTGCAGCTGTGCGGGCTCGCGCGTGCCCAACCCCCGCGAGGCGGCTCCGGGCGCGGGCAGTGCGCATGGCGACGCGCCTGGATCTTGCCCAGGAAGTCGCCGATGAAGGCCCAGGGCGCGCTGGCGCCGCCGGGCTCGGCGCCGTCGGCCGCTGGCGCGTAGCGGTTGCAGCGGTAGTAGCCGCCGGTCGCCGAGTTGTGCTCGGCCCAGTCGCCGCCGCAGACCCAGCAGAAGTGGCGGCGGCAGAGCGAGCAGACCATGTGGTTGCACCCGCCGTTCTTCTGGATGCGCGAGCCGCAGCCAGGGCACGCCTTGGTGTTGCGCGACAGCCAGGACGCGTCGCGGCTGGCCGCCTCCGCGCGCGCCACGCGCAGCACGCCCTCCCACTCGCGCGCCTGCGCGCCGCCGGCGCAGGCGGCGTGGGCGCGCTGCTGGGGGCGCTGCCGGGGCGCCGCGGGCAACGCGCGCTGCGCGCGGCCAGCTCGCCGCACGGCCGCCGGAGCACCGGGGCGATGCGCACTGCACTGTGTGAGAGGCGGCGCGCGGGCCCGGAGCTGTGCACACCGCTGGGCGCGGCCTGTGAGCGAGCATGAAGAGGGGGTGAGCAGCGCGCTACCTGGGAGCCGGGTCGTGGCCGACCCTCATCCAGGCGGCACAGCAAGAAATGGGACCAGGCAGCCCGGCGGTCTGCGAGGCTTCAGCGCGCGCTGCATGAGCATTGACGGGCGGCGGCGGCGGCGGCGCGCAGGCCCTGGGGCCGGCGAGGGCATAGAGTGGCCAGGCACGCCCTGCAAATACCCTGCAAACCCACGCCCTGCAAGTACGAGTGTCAGAGAGAGGAAGCGGGCGCGCGCCGAGTCGCAGCTGGCCGGCTCGTGCGGCGGGCCCAGGCAGGAGAAGCAGAAGGCGGCGCCGCAGGTGCACGCGACGTCCAGGCCGCGCCGGGCCGCGGCCGCGGCCGCCACGCCGTCCGGCGCGCCCCCGCGCGCGTCCAGCGCCAGCGTGCGCCCGCACCCGGGCCGCTGGCACCTGCGCGCGCCGCGCGGGGTCGAGCAGCGCGCGATGCCAGCGGATGTGCCGTCTCAAAGCGCAGACTCAATGAGCCGTCGGCAGGCAGAGGCGGCCCCGCCAAGCGCTCCCAGCTCGTGCGCGTGGCACGCACGGCGCGGCTGCTAAAACATGGTGCGGCTGGGAGCCCGCAGCGCCGCCGGCCGCCCCGACCCAGGCAGGCCGCCGGCGCGGCGGCCAGGGCGCCGCGGCCCTTCGAGCCCGGAGCGTTGGCTGTCCGATCGGGAAGGGCGGTACAGCGCGCGCATCATAAGGTAGCCCACACTACCTATACGCCACCCTGTAGGCCACCCTATACCCTTATGCCTAAAACTAAACCCGGCGGCGGCCGCACCAGCGCAGGCGCGGGTTGGCGTCCACGTACGCCTGCGCCAGCAGGCGCTCCCAGCGCAGCGCGTCCTCGCGACCCAGCAGCGCGCCCGCTGCCAACGCCGGCAGCGGCACGCCGCAGCCCAGCGCCGGGCAGGCCGCGCGGCCGACGTCGCCGTCGTCCAGGCGCGCGCGCAGGATGCCCTACGCCGAACGGTGCCCGACCGCCGTCAGTCGCGCGACCGCGCGCGATCCCGCCCTCTGACCGGGGCTCGCCGGGGCGCCCGCCGCAGGCGCCCGCCGCGAGGGGGGAGCGTCCCAGTGATCCTGATGGACAGGACACATATGTGCCGCCGCACAGCTGGGCGAGCAACACGGCTGGCGCAGGCCCCCCCGCCCGCCCCCCCGCGGGGTGCGGGCGCGCCTTCCAGCAGGCCGCGCAGGTGGCGTGCCCGCACGGCAGCTGCACCAGGCGCTGCGCAGCCGGCGGCATCTCCTCGAAGCACACGATGCACTGCGCCGCCGGCGACCGTACGGCGCCGCCGGCCGGCGCGGCCGCCGCGGCGGCCGCGGGCGGCGCGGCCCGCGCCGTCGCGCCCGCCGCGGCCGCGGCGGCGGCGGCGGCGTGGTGCGCGTTGATGGCGGCCGGCTCGTCCCAGCCGTGCGCCGCGAGCAGCTCAGCGCCGCGCGCCTCGCCGCAGTCCAGCACGAACGCGACGTGGCCCACGCTGCGCTGCCGGTGGCGCGTCACCTGTGCGCGCCGCGCGAGCCGCTCGCGCGGCTCCGTAGGTGCGGCGCGCAGGCGGCGCGGCCGCGCTCGACTGCGCCAGACGGGGCGCCTGCTCTGCAGGGGGACGCGCATGCAGGCGGGCCTGCCAGGAGCGGACAGATGCGCCTCAACCCCGGCACCACGCCGCAGCCCTGCCAAGCCCAGCCCATTCTCACCTCATCGATGTCGCCCAGCACGGTGGTCGCCGCGCGCGCCCCGCCGTCGCCGCCGCCCCCGCTGTTGCCGCCGCCGCCAGAGCCGCCGCCGCCGCCGCCGCCGCCGCAGCCATCCCCCATCTCCAGCAGCCGCAGGCCGGGGATGGCGCCGCTGGGCGCGCTGGCGCGCGCGGCGCCCGCGCCGCCGCCGCCGCCGTCGCCGGGCGCCGCGGCGGGCGCCTGCGCCGCCACCAGGCCCAGCAGGCTGCCCAGGCCGAACGGCAGCGCGGACGCCAGGCCGCTGCTGCCGGGCTTGCCGGCGGCAGGCGCCGGCAGCAGCTGCTCCAGCTCGCGCCGCGCGTCGTCCAGCTGCCCCGCGCGGCGTCCAGACGTCAGGGCTTTTCACGTCAGAGCGCAATACGGGCGCGGGCATGCGCGCGGTGCGCGGCCCCGCACGGCGGGCCCGCGGATCGCAAGCAGCGCGCGTGCGCAGCCGCCTGTCTGGGCGCGCACCTCCGGGCACTTGGTGAGCGCGCCGGCGGCTACCAGCAGCCGCACCGCGCGCCACTGCTGCGTGGTCAGCGCGATGTCCAGCGGCCGCTCGTTCGCCGCGTCCTTCTCGGTCACGCCCGCGCCCGGCCGCGCGGCGCCGCCCGCCGGCGCGTGCGTCAGCATCACCTGCCGCGCCCGCGCGCGCATCGCGGCGGCCACCGCGCGCATTGCAAGGCTGGCCTAGAAGCCCGCCGGCACCGCCCGGCGCGCGCAGGCCGCGCGCGCGCCGGCGCTCTGCCCTGCCGTGCCTGTGCCGCGCTCTCTGCGTACATGGAGCCCGGGGCCTGCTTGACAGCCGCAGTGTGCAAGCCTCTCCGCGCGCTCCGGGCGCCGCGCTGGGGAGCAGGCGGCCCCGTCTGGTGCTCGCGCGCTGCAGCGCGCCGCGCGGCGCCTGGTGCACATGAGCAGGCAAGCAGCCCTGCGCACGCATTGGAGCCCCTCCGCCTGCGCGCTCGCCCGCAAGCAGCCCGGCGCGCGCAGCGCCGGGAGCACAGCGGGGCGGCCGCGGCCAGGCGCGCGCCTCCAGCAGCTCGAGCGAGCAGGAGCGCAGCGCGCAGTGCACGGGCGTCTCCAGGCGCGCGTTGATCGCGCCCAGGTCCACCGGCGCGCCGCCGTCCAGCAGCCGGCGCAGCAGCGCCGCGCGCTCGCGCGCGTGCGGTGTCGCAACCGCGCCGTGCGCGCCCGCCGCGCCCAGCGACGCCAGGATGCGGGACATCCTGGCGCCGGGCGCGCACGTGAGCAAAACTACCACACCGACACACCGACACAGTGACACAGTGCCATACCGACACAACACGCACACAGTCGCCTGCCCAGGCTCCCTGCTGTCCGGCACAGCTTTCATGTGCACTAGGCACGCCCGTCCGCAACGCTCCCCTTGGTGCCGCGCGGGCGCAGGCGCGCACAGCCAGGCAGCGGCGCTGCGCGGGCGGCAGGGCCGCACAGCGAGACGGGGGCGCCAGCGGCGATGTAGTGCATGGCCATGTTGGCGCGGTCGTCGTCGTAGACAAAGTCCAGGCGCGCGGGCCGGCGCCAGTCCTCCTCCACGCCCAGGCAGCGCAGCAGCCAACGCCCGCCCAGCGCCTGCAGCGCGCGCTTGACCACGCTGCGCTGCTCGCGCAGCAGCGCGTCCACCTGCGCACGCGCGAGGGCGTGGGCGCGCGCCCCGCGCTGCGCGCGCCCCTCGCCCTGCGGGCCGTGGGCCGTTGCGGCGCGCCGCGCTGCCGCACTGGCGCGGCAGCCGCGTGCCATGGATGTGTCGTGTACCGCGCCCAGGCTCCTGGTTTACGAAGGTGGTGCTGCGGAGTTCTGCGTGGTGCTGGGTGTGCGCAGTGCAGCTAGGCGTGCGCCCCCTCAGCACGCGCCTCTGCCTGAAAAGGGGGTTGTCCAGGCCATGCTCAGAGCCGTTACTTGGCGGTGGTGTTCAACTGTGAGCAGGGGCCTCGCCGCTTGGCACAAGCGCATGGGCAGCGTGAGAGCCAGGGATGCGAGGTTGTGGACCTGCGCCTCTGCACAAATACGCAGGCAACAGCTCCACGTACAGTGACGCAGACCGTGCCGGGCCAGAGCAGGCTTGGGCCGGCCCCTCCGTTCCGGCGAGCGTGAGCGGGCGGTGCACCTCACGCACGTCGCCGCACTGGCAGGCGCGCCGCAAGCGCAGCTGCTTCAGGGGTATGCGGGGCAGCCGCGGCGCGGCGCTCTCGCCCCGGCCCATGCCGCGCTAGTGTTGGCTCAGAGCGCCACGGGACGCCGCTCCTCACGCTGCACCCAGCACTCCGCTGTCACTGCGCAGAGCGCGGTGAGCACCCTTGCTGCTCCTCCCCGCAACGCGACGCTGGCAGCTCCAGGCACGCTTCCGGAAAACGCCCGCACGAGCTGGCTCGGCGCCGGGCTGGCACACCAGCAGGCACCTGGAGCGGGCGGTCTGCACCTGAGCGCTGCGATCCCTCAGCTCCTGTCCCCGTTCACTGCCATCAGAGACAAGAGAGCGGGACGTGCGCCACACGCGCAAGACAGGGCTTGCTGGCAAGCACCAACGCGCAGGACTAGGCGTCCGCTGCAGCCTGTGCCAGTGGCTTTGCAACGTCCAAAGCAATGCCCTACTTAGGCCAGTAGGGTTCCGTGCTGCTGCTGCTGCTGGAAATTCTGCAGCAGCCAACTGCCCGGGCTGCTCGACTCTGTAGTCTTGAGCGCCCCGCCTGCTCCCCGTCTCTCCCCACAACACACAAGGCCCGGCCGCACCGTTTTGCGAGTTGTGCTCTGCAGACCTCCGTTTGCTTTCCGGCACTGCTGCTCACGAGCCTGCTTGCTATGGACGACTACCCGTTCGCGTCAGCCTTGCAGTTCACAGCCCCCCCCGAGCACAGCAATCTGGTGGACCAGCTCCTGAGCGAGCAGTGGCGGTCGGCCGGTGAGTTCGCCTTTTCCTGCAGCTCTATGCAGCTCAACTCCTTAGCCAGGCGACCGGGCCCTGCCGTGCCGGAGGTCATGCCGGCTCACGGGCCTAAGCGCGGGCCGGCAACCCCGATCACGCGGCCTAACGGCTCAGACGCCGGGACGCAGACTTGGTGTAGCACCTATACAACGCGGCGCCGTTCGAAGGCACCGTGGAGCCCGTGGGCCTGAAGGTGAGGCTCTATGCACAGGGGTGCTGCCTGCTGACTGTGAACCCTGCGGACGTGCCTCTGGCGGATTACTGGGCATTGGTCAGTGTCAGCAAACGCACGTGTGGCGTGGAGGTGCACGGGGGAGTCTCTGCGCGGCGCATGTGATGGCATTGTGCATGCGAGCGCCCCTCTGAGCGACGCTGCGGCGGCAGGCCTGCCTGCTGGGCGCGCCTGCATGCAAGGCGGAGGCCGGCGCGCCGTGCGCGCCGTGCGACCACACGGTGCCCTGCGAGGACGCCGGCCAGCCCGTCAAGGTCAAGGAGGAGTTTGAGTTCAATGTGCGCGGCCCCGCCCGCGGCATGCGGTGCGCCGAGCTGGCAGCCAGCTCGGCAGGTCTGAGCGGGCGCCTGACCCGGCCGCGGGCGCCGCAGGTCTTCGACATCGACAGCTCGCTCTTCGGCGGCGCCGAGTTCGGCCTGGACTTTGGCGAGGACCTGTTTGCGCAGACCGTCAGCCCTGATGGTGCGCTCCCAGCTCGCACGTGCCGGGCCGACGCAGCGGCTGCGAGGCAGGCCTGCGCGTCGAGACGTGCGCTGCACGCTTGCACACACCGGCCATGACGGCTGCTGCGCGTGCCGCTTCGTGACGCTCGGCGCATGGTGCAGGCGTGGTGCCCACGATGGAGACCCTCGACAGCAGCAGCACGAGCGGCGAGCCTGCGGCGCCCGGCATGCGGGAGACCCTCAGCGCCAGCAGCGGGCTTGCCTCGATCGCCTACAGGCCGGTGCGTGCGCAACCTTGACTGTTTGTGTCACAGTGTGCTGGCAACGGCTGCGATGAGTTGGAGCGTAAGCGCCACTTGGCGCTCTGTCTGGTCCCGCGCCGGGCAGCACTGCGCTGGTCGTGGCGCACCGACGACAGAGCACGCGCCCTGTCCTTGCCGCCGGCGGCCTCCTGGCGTTGCCAACGCCCCTGACTCACTCCTCGCACTGCTCAACCATGCTGGCCTGTGAGAAATTGTGAAAACAGCAACCTGGTCGAGCTCGCGCTGCACACCACCCAGCTCACCCTACCCAGCTGCCCCGCGCGCAGACGGCGTCCACGCTCTCCTCCGTGTTCATGCCGACCGGCCTGGAGGCCGTGCCTGCGCGCGTCGCCAGCCCGGCCGCGCCGACGCGGCACGCCATGGCGACGCGCGGCGAGGAGGCGCCGGCGGCGCCGGACGCGCCGCTGGACCGGCGCGCGCGCGTGCTGCGCTACCGCGAGAAGCGCAAGCGCCGCACTTTCGAGAAGACGATCCGGTATCAGAGCCGCAAGGCGTACGCGGAGGTGCGGCCGCGCATCAAGGGCCGCTTCGCCACCAAGGAGGAGGTCGCCGCGATGAAGGCCGCCGCCGCGGCCGGCCTGCCCGCGCCTGATTTTGCGTGAGGCGCGCGGGCGCGCGGGCGCGCGAGCGCACTGCGCGCAGGCGCTCGCGCAGGCGCGCTGCCTGGGACAGGATGTACGGATAGAATAAGCGGGGCGCACGCTCACGCCTTGGTGAGAGCTCCCACCCATGACCCACTTGCGCACGCGACTGCGCCAGCCTGTTGGCAGCGGGGGTTGTTTCCGCGCGGCGCCCTCCTTGTTGCCCCGTCACGGGAACAAAGTGCGCGCGCAGCGGCGGCGCAGCGCGCCCGTTGCCGAGCAGGGTTGCTGCCGCCGGCCCCGATGCGCGCCGGGCTGGTGCGTCCAGGTTGTGTAGGCAGGGGCGTCGCCCTGGCGCGACTGCGCACGACAGGCTCTGATCCTGTGCTTTGGGGGGTTTGTGGGAAGTTGGTTTTGGCGCGGCGCGGGCTGCCGCGCACGGTGCTTGCAGCCGCCCCGGCCGCCCCATGGGCGCACGCCGCGGGCGTGCTGCAGGCCGATGATTTTGCCAAGCCGGCGTGGCTGGCAATGTAATCCTGGGCCCTGCGAGGTTTTGGGCGCGCGCCCTTTGCGCAGCACTGTGTTTGAGAGAGAGCAGGGTTTCGTACGTGGCCTGCCGCGGGCGGCCTGCCGGCCCGGGTCGGGGCGGGCAGGCGGCCCCAAGTGTGCCAGAGCTTGCGGTTTTGATGATGCATGTTTTGGAGCGGCCGAGCTGTGAGGCGAGCGCGCGATCGTGTGTTCTGCGATTGACCTGGGATTTTTTACGGCAGACGCATGTCGGCTGTGGCGCCTGCGGCTGGGGCCCCCGGGCAGGGCGGGGCGCCCAGCAAAGGCAATTTTTCGACGAGGGGCGGGAAGCGCGGGCGCTCGGGCGTCGCCTCTGGGCGTGCCTGCATGCGCGTGCGCTGTCCGGTCCGCTGGTCGCTACCTGCACCTGTATACATATCCGTATGGGAGCCCGCACGATGTAAAGACGAATTTGGCTGTGTGGGTGTTCTCCAGCTCAACCCTGCTTACATGCAAGCTCGTGCCGGGCTTTGCTCGTCCGCCTCCCGCTCATAAGCACTTTTCCTTGCAAGCACGTATTCAAGCCTGCCCAAAGCCAGATGGTGTTCATGACCTTGAGCAGCGCAGAAGTTTGCGAGAAGAGCTTGCACCAGACAGCACAACGGAGGCATGCATTCACAGTCCATGCAGCATCCTTTCATGTATAATATACCAGGTGTGGCCAGGCGCGCCCGCGACGACAGCACGCCTCGAGCGCAGGCGCCGCCGTGCTGTGGTGCCCCATAAGATGAAGGTGCGCTCAGCAGGGATTGCAGCAGGCATTGCCCCCACACAGCAACATGGGCACAACCCCACACTCCTCGTACATCAACCAGCCTCTCAAGAAATCGCCAATCGTGAAGTCACAAGATGAAAAATCCATTGGTGCTTTCATGGTCCTGACAGCGCATTTCCACGTGATGCCCAGCAGCGGCGTGTCCCGGCTGCCCGGTAGGTGACCCTGATGCTGGGACTCCTGGGCTGGAGACACCCTCCCTGACCCAGCCAGCAGATGATGATGCTGCCTCTCAAAACCCTCCTCCCCCACCACCATGCATGCGTGCCCGCGCAAACCCCGGCCAAGCACCCTCGACATGACTGGAAACGGTGGGAACATGCGTTTTGCTGGCGGGTCAGCCCCGGGGGTCCAGGATCGCGCGCGTGTGCTCCCGGCAGCGCCGGGGGCGCACGCGCGCCTTTCTCAGTTGGAAAAAAAAAAAAGCATACTGAATGCACAGCTGGCACGACCCTGTGTGTGACGCCCGCGCCAGCAGGCGCTTCGTCGCACACAAGGGCGCGCGTGCCAGCGCGGCATGGTCGGGCATGCCGGGAAGCAGCCCCGCCGCCCCGGCTCAAGGCGCTGCGATGACATGCACTGCCACCACCTCCACGCGCAGCAGAGAAGGCTGTGTCTGCCGTGGGCGCACGACGCCCGCGCCAGCCACAGCCTCATGGAAAATCAACGCGCCAGCGCAGCGTGCAAGCAGGCGTCCCCAGCGCGCTGCGGGCACGCGGCGTGCGTGCACAGAGGTGCGCACGCACAGAGCGCCATGCACAAGCTGGCCGCAGAGCCATGGGCGCAAGCACAAAGAGCGACACACAATAATTCCCGAGCGCCATGCGCTGCATTGCATGCGCAGCTAGCATGCTCTGTGTGAGCCTGTTAGCCCCACTGCCGCACCGCAGGCTACAGGCGCAGGCCGCGCGCCTTCGCCCGCACCCGGCGTGTGCGCTGGCCACACGCGGGGCTTGAGCCACAGGTAATATTGTTATTACAGGGAGTGCGGGCAGGCCCCAGCCTGGCACCCCGCAGCCTGGCGCCCCGCGTGGCCGCCAGGCCAGTCGGAGCAGTCTACAGGCGAGGTGCGCTTACCCGCTGCGCTCGCTCCGGCCGGCAACGCTCGGGCCGCATGCATGCCTATGGCCGCGCGGGTACCAGCCCCGCATCGCGCACCATGCAGAGCGCCGAGCGCGCCGCGGGCACGCTGCGCAGCAGCCAGCCGGCGGCGCCCGTGCCCGCCAGGCGGCCGTGCCGCGCGGCCGCGCGCCCGCAGCGCGCGCACAGCGCCAGGCCGCCCCAGTGCACGCGCCGCGCGCCGCCGCCCCGCGCGCAGCTGGGGTTGGCGCAGTGCCAGGCGCCCTGCGCGCGCGCGCGGAGCTCAGTCGCCGGGCGCTGATATGCTGCTGGACATGCCCCTGCGCCAGGATGCCCTACCGACCAGGAGCCCTGCAGGGCCAGGAGCCCTGCATGCGCACACAGCGCCTGGTCAGCCGGGAACATGCGGAGAACCTACGTCCACAGGCCCCGCGCGGGGCTCCTCGCAGCGGCTCCTCGAAGCGCCAGCGCCCGGCCCTGCGAGGAGCGTCCAGCCTCGCCGGGCATCAGGGCCACTGCGCCTGGCGCCGCGGCCGCCTGCAGGGAGCGCTCGCAGTGCCGGGCGGCACCAGAAGAGCTGGCTGCGCGCGCCCGGCCTCTGCACAGTGCGAGACAGACTGCCCTGAGGCAGTCATATGCGACCGGGCCCGGCACGCCTGCCTGCGCCTGCCCTGCCAACCGGCTCACCTGCGCGGACGCCAGGCGGAGGAGGCTGTAGCCGGCCAGCGCCTGCGCCGCGCCGGCCAGCAGCAGCGCTGCGCCGCTGCGTGCGGGCGTGGGCGGAGGGGCCTGGCGCGGCGCAGGGATTGCTGGAGCGCGGGCGGGCGTGGGGCCTGCCGGGCATGGCCCTTCCTGGGGCTGAGCAGCTGCGGGCGCGGCGGCGAGGACCTTATTGGGCGCGGCAGGCAGGGCTGCGGCGTGAGGAGCGCCCCGAGACGGCGCATGCTCTGCGGCGGCCGGCGGATCCGGTGCGTCATGCGTCCGGCGGGCGGGCGAAGGGCGGGGGCGGCCTATGGCGCCGTGCGGCCCGTTGGCCTCCGGGCCATGCGCAGGGCCGGCGAGCACTGCCGCGGCCTCAGGGGCGCTCCCCGACGGGCGCACGCCGTGCTGGGGGCCCTGGTCAGCAGGCGAGGCGGCCGGGGGCGCCGGCGTGGCGGGGTCGTGCTCCCACAGCATCCATGGTGCAGCCACGATGGGTGACGCCTGAGGCAGGCCTGCAGCGCTAATGTGGCAGAAGGGGGCGCCGCTGGGCCCTTTGGCGCGCCGCGGCGCGCGCGCCGCCAGCCAGTCGCGCGCCCCGCGCGCGCCCGCGACGGCGCGATCGTACAGGTAGGCGCTCTGCAGGGGCGCTCGACAGCCTTGAACGGCCGCGGCGGGACTGGGCCTGACCTGCTTGCTGCGCCTGCGGAGCGCGCCATGCCACGCACGCGCACAGGCGACAGCGCAGGGCGCGGCGCGCAGGGCTGCTCCACGGCCTCTGGCAGAGCAGGTCGGTGGGCGCACGTGGGGGAGGGAGGGCGGATCGCCGCGCGCTGGGCCGCGCAGGGCAGCGCATGATGGGCGGCCCACCTGCGAGCCGTCGTCGGCCGGCTGCCAGGCGGTCACGGCGCCGCCGGCCGGCTCGGGCGCGGCCAGGCGCCGGCCGCGCGCCGGCTCCTCCGCGCGCTCGGCGCCCTTGATCAGCGTGAGCCCGGCCTGGCACGCGGCCAGCAGCAGCGCGGCCAGCAGCAGCGCCGTGGCCACCGCGGCCGTCGCCAGCGCCACGGCGGCCGTTGCGCCGCCGCCCGGCTTGGGCTGCGCGCGCGCGCGCGGGGCTTGAGGCGCGGGGCCGGACCGCCGCCCCGGGCGGAGCAGCTGCGGTGCAAGCACGAGGGCGGGCGCCCGTCAGCGGCGCCGCCAGGAGCGGTGTTGCAGCCGCCAAAGTTGTACAGCTCCCTGCAACTGCAGCACGCGTGCACCCGCACACATGCATAGCAGTGTTCAGGGCGGGCACGCACCCGCTGCCCCAGCCGCTCCAGCTTGGCGATGGGCGCCAGCGGCTGCTTGGACAGCAGCGGCCGCGCTCGCGGCCCTGCCGCGCCATCGCCGTCGCTTCCTGTCCGGCCCGCGGCGCCGCGGCCGGGCGAAGCCCTGATGGTGAAGTCGCCCGGCGCCCGGCTCGCAGCGCGCGCGTGTGGCGCGGGCGCGGCAGCCGGCGCGGCGTCCGCAGCGCGCAGCGACGGCTCGGTAGACAGTGCGGCTGCCCGCGCGCTCGACAATGATGCAGCAGCCGCATCAGCCGCCTGGGCAGGCGACAGCAAAGGGCCGCCCGCGGGCGCCGCCGCCGAGCGCGCGGGCGCGGCCTCCAGCGCAAGCTGCGCAGGCGTGTCCTCGGCCGCCAGCGCGGGCTGCGCGCGCGCCTCCGTGGCGGCCGGCCGTGGTGGGGACCCTGGCGGGGCCGCGGCCGGCGCAGGTCGCGCGGGCGCCTCGCGCTGCGCCGCCGGCGCCGCAGGGGGTGCGGGCGGGGCCTCCGCCGGCGGCTGCGCGCGTGCTTCCTTGGCCGCGAGCAGCACAGGCGCAGCCGTGGCCTGCGCTGCCGGCGACCCCGCGGGCGCCTCCTCTGGGACCGTCCGCACAGGCGATGCGGGCGACGCCGCTGCCGCCGCCGGCCGCGCCGGCGCCTCATCAGGGACGGGCCGCAGCGGGGATGCGGGCGAGGCCGCTGCCGCTGGCCGCATGGGCGCCTCCTTCGGGACCTCATGCACAGGCAGGACCGCGAGCGGGACCGCTGCCGCCGCCGGCCGCACAGGCGCCTCCTCAAGGACCGCCCGCACAGGCGACGCGGGCGAGGCCGCTGCCGCCGTCGGCCGCGCGGGCGTCCCCTCAGGGACCGCCCGCACAGGCGAGGCGGGCGGGGCGGCTGCCGCCAGCGGCTGCATGTGTGCCTGCTTCGGGAGCGCCCGCACAGGCGACGCGGGCAGGGCTGCCGCCGCCAGCTCCGCGGGCGCCTCAACAGGGCTGGCCCGCACAGGCGATGCGGGCGGGATCGCTGCTGCTGCCGGCTGCACACGCGCCGCCTCAGGGCCCGCCCGCACAGGGGACGCAGGCGGGGCCGCTGCCGCCGGCCGCGCGAGCGCCTCCTCAGGGACAGCCCGCACAGGAGATGCGGGCGCGACCGCTGCCGCTGCCAGCGCTGCGGGGGCCTCCGCAGCAAGCGCCCGCACAGGCGACACCGGCGGGACCGCTGCCGCCGCCGGCCGCACGCGCGCCTCCTCAGGGACCGCCTGCACAGGCGACGCGGGCGGGGCCGGTGCGGCCGCCGGTGCCGCGCACGCCTCCTCAGGGACCGCCCGCACAGGGGACGCGCGCGGGGCGGATGCCGCCGCCGGCCCCACAGGCACCTTGCCAGGGACCACCCGCACCGGCGACGCGGGCGGGGCCGCTGCCGCCGCCGGCCGCGCGGGCGCCTCCTTCGGGACCACCCGCACAGGGGGCGCGGGCAGGGCGGATGCCGCCGTCGGCCCCACAGGCACCTTGCCAGGGACCACCCGCATCGGCGACGCGGTCGGGGCCGCTGCCGCCGCCCGCGCGCGCGTCGCTTCGATGATGGCCCGCACAGGCGATGCAGGCGGGATGTCAGCCGCCGCCGGCCGCACAGGCGCCTCACCAGGGCTGGCCCGCACAGGCGATGCGGGCGGGACCGCTGCTGCCGCCGGCCGCATGCGCACCTCCTCAGGGACCACCCGCACCCGCACAGGCGACGCGGGCGGGACCGCTGCCGCCACCGGCCGCGCGGGCGCTTCCTCCTCCTCTGCAACTGGCCGCGGAGGCGAGGCAGGCACAGCCGGAGCTCCCACCGCCCGCACAGGCGCGTCCTCGGGGACCGCCCGCACAGGCGACGCGGGGAGGGCCGCTGCCGCCGGCCGCACGCGCGCCTCCTCAGGGACCGCCCGCACAGGCGACGCGGGCGGGGCCGCAGCCGCCAGCCGCGTGGGCGCCTCCTCCGCGGCTGGCCACGCAGGGGAGGCAGGCGCAGCCGGAGCCGCTGGCCGCGGCACGTCTGCGGCCACCGGGGCTGACTTTGGGGGAGATGCGGGTGGGGTCGAGGCGGCCTGCAAACGTCGCAGCGCAACGGCAAAAGCGCTCGCCGTGGCTGCCGGCGGGAGCGCAGCTGGCTCCGCCCGCGGCAGCACGGCGGGCGGGCTTGCGGCAGCGGCTGCCTGAGCGAGCAGCTCTCCCGTTGCCCAGAGCGGCGGCAACAGCGACGGCGCAGCCGGCGCAGGCGCGTCCGCGGGCGCCGGCGTGGCCGCGAGCGTGGGCGCGGCCGCGGGCACTGACGCGGCCACTAGCGGCGGCGCAGCCGCGCGCGCCATCTCGGAGCGCCCCTGCAGATTGGCCGCGGGCTGGGGCGTGACCTTGGGCAGGACCCGCGCAGCCGGCTGCCAGGGACTGCACCGCCGCGTCTGCGCCGGCATCGGCGGCGGCGAGGTGCTGGCGCGCCGCTCGAACAGCGCGCGCGCCTCGCGCACCGACGGCGACCGGGCGCCGCCCGCGGCGCGCGGGGACCATGCCACTGCAGCCGCCACCTGGCTCGGCGCCGGCGCCCTGCCGGGCAGGCGCGCGGGGCCAGCCGGAGCCGCGGCCGGGGCCGGCGCCGCCGCTGCGGGCGCCAACGCGGCCGGCGCCGGGGCGCTGCAGAAGGAGCGCCCGGTTAGCGCCGCGGCCTCCGCTGCTGCCGCCTGCTCCGGCGCCGGCCCGCTGCTCAGCGCGGGGCCGACCGGGGCGAGCACCGAGGTACGCGCGGCGGGCGGCTGCCCCGCTGCGGGCGCCGGCGGTGCCGCCGGAGCGCCTGCCGCCGCCGCCCGCCGCCGCGCCGCGGCGGCGCCGCCCGCGCCCGTCCGGAGCGCCAGCAGGGCGGCCTGCGAGGCGGCCGCTGCGGCCGCGACCTTGGACAGCTGTGCGATGGCCGCGCACTCCGGCGCAGGCGCCGCGGCCGGCGCGCCGCGCTGACTCGCAGGCGCGCGTGCGGCGGGCGGCGCAGCTGCGGCCGGGTGCGCGCCAGCCGCATCGCCGCTGCTGGGCCGGGCGGTGCCGAACAGCAGGTTGACCCGGACATGCGACCGCCGCGGCTCCGCTGCAGCGGCGGCGGGGCTGCCGCCTGCCGACGACGCGGCGGCCGCGGGCGCGTCGCCGGGCTGCGGCGGCGCGGGCGCGCTCTCGAACGACAGGTTCAGGTGGCTGCAGAAGGCGGCCTCGACCGCTGCCAGCTCCTCGTTGGCCGCGGCGCCGCGCCCAAGGGCCCCGGGGACTTTTTCGAGGCCGGGGTTGAGGCCGGGGTCGGGCAGCGCCGCGGCAGGGCCTAGCGTCGGGACCTTGAGCTTGGCCAGGCGCAGCGCCGCGCACGGCGCGCCGGGCGACGCAGCGCGTGCCGCGACGCCGGCGGCCGCGCCGCTGCTGCCCGTCAGCGGCGAGGCCGCGCCGCTGCACGGCACAAGGGGCGTCAGCGGCGCTTGCTTGGCGCACCCCACGGGGCGCCCCGCTTGCACGGCGGCCCTGGAAAGCGCATGGTCTGCGTTTCTCAGCTCCATTCGAGCCTCCTAACTGCCGGCCTGCGTTCAGGGGGCGCCAGGTAGACGCGTGTCTGCAAGCGCGAGGGTGAGAGCGGACGAGAAACCAGGGCATCCCATGCATGCACAGGACGGGCTGGCCCGACACGATCACGCTCCCTGGAGCTGCTCCCAGGCCGGCCCGCACCTAGACAAGGCCGAGCTGAGCGGCGAGCGCGCGCGCGCCCGCGCGCGCGCAGACGTTGCGCGCGCGGCGATGCGCGCGAGCGCCGAGCCCGTGTCGAAGCGGCCCTCCAGCGCGCTGCTCAGTGCCAGCGGCACGACTTGGTGGCCGTCCGCCTGCGCACACGCCAGTTGCTCTGTCATTGTGTGGAAGAGCCTGAGCGGCCTTTCATCACCAGCGGTGCTGCTGCTCTCCGCTCCTCGTGCGCACTGTGCTAGGCGCGCTGCAGGGATCTCGGCTGTGCCTCTGTGCGTGCGGCAATCGGGCGAGCGGCCTGCTCCTATGGCACACCACCACACGGCAGTCGCACACCCGGGGCACGCCAGAGCGGGGGAGCGTGCACGAATCGTACAGAGGAGGGCTTGAGCTACGGGGCCAGCATGCATGGCTAGCTGACAGCTCACCGGCCTGGGGATGGACGCGCGCCTGCTTCGCCAGCGCTGCGCGGGACGGCAGCCGCTCGGCGGGGCTGCCATAGGCGCCCGCGTTGCACGACAGCGGGGTGCTGCCGCCCAGGCGGCGGTAGCTGTCCAGGTCCAGGCTGCTGGCAACGCGCGGGACGCGCGTGCGCGCCCGCCCGCCTGTGCGCATGCGGCAGCATTGCAGCCCAGCTGGTGGCCCCGCAGAGCTAGAATGCACGGTGTTGCTGCCGACGCCGCGGACGTGCACTTGCACGTCAGCGGGCCCAGGGCGCTGAGCAGCGGGGCGGGCCGCCAGCAGGGAGGGCCGGCGCGCACCGCCGGGGCCGGCCGGCGCGGCGTCGCGGCCCAGGTCGCGCAGCTTCTCCTGCGACGCCTCGTGCGGCGGCGCGCCGGGGGGCGTGGCCGGGCGCGAGCCCGGTGCGCTGCGCAGTCCGGGGCCGGGCAGCGCGCCGCCCTCCCGCAGCGCCGCGTCCAGGCTGCACGCCGCCGCAGACACCGCGCCCCCGGCTGCCGCCTCCAGCACCGCCCAGTCCTGCACGCTCGCTAGCGAGGGTCGGGCGCCTGCTCTGCAAGCCGCGCGCGGCCCGCGGCGCGCCGCGCGCTGCACCCAGCCGGCTCTGTTGAAAGGATGGGCAGCAGCAGGCCAGCGCGGCCTGTCGCTCCCAGTGCCACCAGCACTGGGCAACGCGTAGGAGCGCAACGGAGACGGGTTGACTGGGGCGGCCGCGCGCGCCGCGCACCGGCGTGCTGCAGCCAGACCGTGGCGTGCCGCCCGGCGTGACCTGCGGCGAGGCCGCCTGGATGCGCTGCTCCATGCCCGCCGCTAAGCGCTGCACCGAGCCGCGCGGCAGCGGCGATGCGCAGCGCGGCGCAGCTGCGCTACCCGCATCGCTGGCGCCCGCGCGCAGGCTGCCGGTCTCGCCGCTGGCCCGCCCGCCCGCCCTGCGCGCCAGCCGGGTGAGGCCGCAGCAGGGGGCTGCCTGTGTGCGCACGCAGGCAGAGCGCACACGCTGTGCGCACGCGCAGCGCGGGGCGCACCGTGCTCCTGGCTGCAGGCTGTGAGCGTCCATCGCTGCCGCTGGTGCACCCCTGCACCCCGCCAGCCTTGCCTTATGCTCAGCGGCGGCGCGCGCGTGTCGGCTACCCATCTGCTCCGCAAGTGCGACTGCAGCTGTGGGCTGCCTGGTGGGCATCCCCAGGACAGCGCAGGGAGGCAGCAAAACAATAGTGCCGCCTTGCCTCCAAAACCCTTCTAGCAGCTTGAATCGAGCCCGCAAATAGACGGACGATCGGCACCGAGCCAGCCGGCAGCAGGCACGCCCTGCTGCTACATTGCTCAGCTAAGCCACATCCAGCAGGCAGCCCGGATGCCCACGCGCACGGCCAGATCTTGCACCCTATCGCCTGGTGACGGTGTCCAAGCCTCCTCCTCTTACAGACACTACACGACCAGGCGCACGTCGAGGAGCAGGAGAGGGAGGCTGAACCGCACCTGCCCTCCGGCACCTCTGGGCAACTGCGTTTCTAGCTGCTCACAATTCAAATTCCAGGTCCTGAGACACCGCCTGCTCGTCCGCCTGTGCAGCCATGCCCTCCACAGCCAGAGCTGTCTTGACAGACTCCATAAGCTTGTGTGGTTAGGCAGGTAGGGCCTTCTTTACCCTCTCAGAGTCTACGAGGAACTTGCCTAGTTGCCTGAACAGCTGCAGGCAAGCTGGTGATGTACTTCATTCGTGCTAGACGCCTGAGCAATCCTGACTGGCAGATACATTTGTGATTTCACCTTCACCATCTCACCCAACTAAAAAGAACTGAACAGTCTTGCCGTGGGCAAGGACCCGCTCCATTCAGCAAGTACCTGCCGTGTCTGCACCTGACAGAGCCAGCAGCGACCGCTGCATCGACTTCATAAACGCACAGTGACACTGTGTGGGCGCTGCCCAGTGAGGATGTCAAGGAGTGCAGTGTAGCGCAGCTGCAGAAGCAAGCCTGACCAGGGCCACGCGGCCTGTGGCCCAATGGCCACCGAGGAGTGGATCAAGCGCGCGATTCTCAACAACAAGCAGTATGAGGACCTGCCGGCGCGCGTGCGGACGGTGTTCCCGGTCGCGGAGTACCGGCTGAAGTGCGGCCCCCGCGCTTTTGCGCAGCGCTGCGCGAAGGAGGCGATAGCCGGAGCAGCGCTCTTGCCTGCATGCGGAGCAGCTGAGCTTGTTCGTGTTGCCGCTGCTACCCGAAGTTCAGCACTTGTCTGCGCTGCCGCCGAACTCCCTATTGCTGGTGCTCCTCCGCGGAAGCAAGGGCCGGCCCCCCGGTCACCCCTGCAGAAACAGGGAGCCCCACCTTGTGCGGGTGGGTTCTCGCCGCGCTCGCGGCGCACAGCCCGACGCGCCACGGCGCTGCCCGCGCGTCGCGCGTGTCGCGGCCGCGCCCAGGCGCGCGTGCGCTCGGCAGGGTCAAGGAGCACTGCATCCAGCGCGGCCTGGCCTGGGCGGGCACGCTGGCGGCCAGCAGCTGCTCGGAGCAGGAGTACTACGAGGACCTGCTCGCCTTCTACCGTCACACGCACCGGGTGCGGCCGCCCGGGGCCGCGGCGGCCCGGCCAGGCCGGGGCGCTCTGCGCGCCCTTCCCTGCTTTAAAGCGCGTGCGTGAGCTGCCGCCCTGTCTGCCCCGGCGCGCCAGCGGGCGCGGCCGTCTGCCGCGCACGGAGCCCTCCGCAGCGCCGTCCGGGGGGTGGCCACTCCCTGGCGCCGAGCCAGGGGCGCGACGGCGCGCCGGCCAGCAGGGCGGCTGTCATTCTGTGAGCACGGGGAGCAGCGGCGCACGGTCGCGCCTCCCCGCGCCCGTTGCGCGGTCGGCGGCGCCTGCAGAGCCGGCCGCCGCGGCCGCCGCGGCTAAGGCCGCGCGCGCGCGCAGCTGTTCCCGTACCACCTGGCGGAGCACGTGTGCCGGGACCTGCGCGTGTCGCCCTTCCGCTACTACATCGACCTGCTCTGCGCGGTGCTGCGCGAGGAGAAGAGCTACGACCAGATCCCCAACTTCACGGTGCCGCCCGGCGGCCCCTGTGGCAGTGCCGTCGGGCTGCACTGGGGCAGTGGCGCCCGGGCCGGTGCGCTGGGGCAGTGGCGCCCGGGCCGCCGCGCTGGGGCAGTGGCGCCCAGGCCGCGCTGGGGCAGGCGCGGCATGGCCCGGCCGCCTGGGGGGCCCCTGGTGCGGGCGCCGGCGGGGCAGGGCGCGCCGCGCCAGCGCCGCGCGTGAGGCCCTACACCCTTAACCCTATGCCCTGGTGCCGCGCAGGCGGCGGACGTAGTGCGCGTGGCGGGCATCGGGCGCAACGAGTACATCGACACGCTGAACAAATGCAAGGCCAAGAAGCTGCTGTGGCGCGTCAGCCGCGCGATCGCGCGCGAGCACCTGCCGGCCGAGCCGCTGCGCCTGGCCAAGGGCGACTGGTGGGTCGCGCACGTCGTGAACATCGGTGCGCGGCGCGGCGGGCGGCCGGGGGCCGGCGCGCGCGCATGCGCGCCGCGCCCTGCATGCCGAGCCCGTGCCTGGTGTGCCGGCTGCGGGCGGCCGCAGCGCTGCGTACAGCATGCCGACCACGGGGGCGGCTGCTGGAGTGGTGCATGGGCGTTGCGCGGACACGGGGCTCGCTGCCGGGAGCCGTAGGTGCCGCCAGCTGCTCCCGCGCCTGAACTGCCACGCCCTTGCCACCTGCGGCAGAGGCCCAGGCGGGAGCCGGGGCTCGGCGCATCAGACGGCGGCGGCTGACGCGTGGCCACCGCGGCGCCAGGCGAGACCGAGTTCCGCGCGCTCACGCCGGCGGAGCTGCGCGTGTGCAGCGCGGCCGCGCAGGCCTGCGGCGCCCGGCTGGCCGACCTGGCAGGCGACACGGGCGTCGTGGATGAGCTGCACCGCCGCGGCCTGCTCTACTTCGACGTGCCCATCCGCCCGGACGACCACGTGTCCATCCCGCCGCTTGAGGCGCGCCCGCCCTCCGGGCGGGGTGCTGCAATGCGTCACCTTACCCTAGCCCCAACCTACCCACTAGCCCAGGCCCGCCAGGGCGGCTAGGGCAGGGTTCGCTGGCCTGCGCACGCTGCGGGGAGGTGTGCCAAAGGCGTGACATCAGGCAGGACACCCGATGCCATGAGGCCGGTCAGGGGCCATATGCCAGCAGCCACGTACCCGGACATCAGCAGGGCGCTGCATGCGGCCCGTGCGCGGCCCAGACAGGCGTGCTGCGCGGGCGCGCAGGGCTTTGTGAGCAACCGCGACAGCGCGCGGGGGGACGAGCGGGGGGACCCGGTCGAGGCCGTGATGTACGCGGTGTTTGTGGCCACCAGCGAGCGCGCCAGCGTGGCCGAGCTCGCGGACATGCTCCAGGCGCGCCCCCTGTTGCTCGGAAGGAAGTGCCGGCTGTTGCTGCCGGCGAGTGCGCCGGCGCGGCAAGAGCTCTCGGACTGCCCCAGGCGCGCCCTCTGCGCTGCTCCGGGCGCGGCCGCCGGGCCCGGCACCCACCTGCGAGCGCGCCAGCGTGCCTCAGGCTGACGCTGCCCGCGCGCCTGGCCCCGCACGCGCACGAGCGCGGTCTGGTCGGCGCCAGCGCGTCCCCGCTGTGACGCGGCGGCCGTAGGGCGGCAGGCCGGCGCGGCACACGCGCACGTGTGGGCGGGCCGACCGAAGCGCTGCCGCGCAGGTGGACCTGCTCGAGCTGCAGGCGGCCGTCTCCGTCGCGTGCCGGCTGGGCTTTGCGGCGCGCCTGACCCCGCGCGATGGGGGTGCGCCCCGCGCGTGCCGGCACAGCGGCAGCCCCGGCCGGCCCTGCGCCGCACGCGCAGCTGGCACCCCGCCACGGGTGCCGCACTTTAGATTGCCTGTTGCTCGTCTCGCGAGGCGGCGGCGCGTTGCGGCAGCAGGGAGACCGCAAACCCCGGCACGCACGCCCTGACGTACGCCCTTGCACCTGCCCGGGGGCGGGTGTAAGCCTAACCCTGCCCTATGGCCGCGGGCCCGCAGGCGCGGGCACGCCGTCGGGCACCGCGTCCGCGTCGGCGTCCCTATACAGCTTCGACCTGGGCCCGGACGCGGACGACATCCCGCCCAGCGCGGCGCTCGCGGGCGGCGCGCCCGCGCTGGGCGCGCTCGGCGGCGGCCCGCTTGGCGGCGGGAGCGAAGCCGACGGCGGCGGCCAGGGCATCGCGCTGGTGGTGGACGCGCAGGCGCGCGCTCCGCCTTGCGCTTCGCGCGCAGGCCGCTGCCTTAACCTAAACCTATCCTTGAAGGGCCTGCAGCACGCCCGTGTCTCGTGCCAACCTCATCCCCGCGCCTTGGGTGGATACATGCTGTGGAAATTGGCCACGCGACTGCCTGTGCCTCGTGCCACATCGTTCGCACGCCCTGGTGGGTCGAGGCCGTGGACCATGTGCTCTTGATGGTCGCCCCTCCGCAATATCTGCTCAGGATGCGTGCGCGCGCGCAGGTGACCTCGTACCTCATGATGGGCGCGCTGTCACCCGGGCTGAAGCGCCATGCCGTGACTCTGTTCGAGGGTGCGGCACCCGCCCCAGGCTCCCGCCCTTCCCCTACATCCCCTTTCCAGCAGGGAGAGCGTCGCTCTGGCGCCTCTTGCCACGCTGTAGCTCTGCTTCGCGGCCAGTCCCGCTCACGGTGCCCAACGCCATGTCCGCTGCCAAGCCTGTTCCCGTTTACAGACGGTAGCCCACGTCCTGCACGCGGCCGATGCCCGGCAGCGCGCGACCAGCGCTGGGACCAGCGCGCTTTGCACGGCGTCGGGCCAGGATAGGTCAGGATTACGGTTGGCGGAAGTAGGGTAGGACGTAGGGTAGGGCAGCGGCGGCGGCGCCCACCGGGTGCGGTGCGCGGCAGGCGGGCGCGTGGCGGGCGCGGAGGTGATCGCGGAGCTCGTGCGCGAGCTGGAGGCCAGCGTGGAGGCCGCGGCCGGCTTTGAGGGCGAGATGGCGGAGGTGGCGGCGACCACGCAGTGCGCGCCCTGTTTGACAGCGCCCTCCTGGCCTTAACCCCTTGCGCCTGTTTGTGCCCAGACCTGCTCCACCCTCGTGCGCGCCGGGGGCGGGAGACCAGGACCGGGGGCCACGCGGCGGCCGCCGCCGCCGCGCAGTGCATGCTCTGTTTGGCAGCGGCCTCCTGGCCCTACCCCTGTCCTTGACGCTCTTAGCGTCACCGACGGGGTGGCCAGCAGCTCGCGACGGTGCACGGCTGGAGGCTGGTCATCGGCGGGCAACTGCAGGACCGCTGCAGCGACCCCTGCGCCATGTCTCAGCGCCAGCTACAACGCATCCGGCTCGCCCCTGGGTGCAGAATATGGCTGCCGTGCCGCCTGCGCGCCGCGCCTGCTGTCACCTGGTCCAGCCCTGGAGCCAGGACTGTCACAAAAGCGCCGTCAGACCCGCTTGCGGGCGGGCTCGCGGGTGCTCGGCTCGGCTGCTGCGGCGCGGCGGCCGCTGCGTGCCTGCAGGGTCAGCCCCTTGACAGGGCCCGCGGGCTCAGGGCGCCGCGCCGGCCGGCGGCAGGGCGCTGGCGGTGGTGCTGCGCTGCGTGCGCGGCGCGGCGGGCGGGCGGCCCGTGGAGCTGCTGCGGCGCGAGAGCCTCGCGGGCCTGGCGCCGGCGGCGGCCGCGCGCGTGCTGAGCCACGCGTACGCGGCGGTCGTGCCCATCTCGCCGCTGCCGTACCCGCCGCTGCCGTTGCCGCCGGGCCGCCCAGGCGCGCCAACCCCGACCCTAACCCTATCTCGACGCTGCCGAACCCGCCGCTGCCGCTGCCGCCGGGCCGCCCAGGCGCGCTGCCGCCTCCGCGTGGTCATGCTGTGTCGTCCAGCAAAAGCACAGGGTGAAGGGTGGACCAGCAGGGGCTGATCGCGAGGCAAGCGGCGCGTCCGCTGCAGCACCAGAGCTCTGTGCGAGGCGAGACCAGGTTCGGCTGACGAGCGGGGTCGGGCAGACGGTCCTCTCCTGCGCGTGGGGGCAGAGGGGTGGAGCACTGTGCGGGCGGGTTGGAGCACGCACAGGGGCCAGCGTGTGAGACGGGCGGCCCGCGTTCGCGCAGGCCCGACCAACTTCGGCCCGACGGCCGAAGCGGCGACGCCGTGGCTGACGCTGGCGCTGTACCTGGCGGCACGCGCGGGGCCGCCGGGCGTGGTGCTGGTCGCCGGGCAGCGCCTGTGGCGCCTGCCGCCGCAGCTGGCGGCCTGCAGCCACGCGCTGCTGTGGCCCTGGGACCTGGACGCGCTGCGCGCGCAGGCGCGGCGGCCCCGGGCCCACGCGGCGCCGTGCAGGAGTGCTGTGAGTTGGGGAGGCGCGCGCCGGCGGCCTGAGCCCGCGCGATACGCATGGCGCGCGCCCTGTGGCCGACGTGAGGACACTCCCGATAGGAGGGCAGAGGTAAGGTGGGGCGGCGAGCGGCCGGCGGGGCTGGCGACACGGCAGCGGCGGCCGGCGCAGGCAGCTCCAGCTCTGTGGCCACGCGTGCGCAGCCAGTCCTGTGGGCAGCCAGCGGCGGCGTCCGCCCGCGCGCCTCTGCGGCCTGCGTGGCAGGCGCCAGAGCCCGGGCGTGCGCGCAGCAGGAGGCGCCCGTGGCGGTGGAGGCGGGCTTCCTGCTGTACACGCTCAACGACGTGCTGTCGCGCACCGCGCTGCTGGTGCAGCCGCTCGCGCTGCCGCCGGGCGCCGACTTTGCCGACGTGCCCTGCCTGGACCTGCCGCTGCCGCTGGCTGCGCAGGCGCGCGCCCAAGTCAGGGTTAGAGTGGCGGGGCCTGGGCGCCGACCATGCCAACGTGCCCTGCCTGGACCCGGCCGGGCAAAGGGCGGGCGGATGCAGCACAGCTAGCCGGCCGATGTGCGAAAGCCGGCAGCCGAGCAAGGACCGCGGTCGGACCCGGGCGGGGCGGCCGGCGCGGGCGGCGCTGATCCGCATTGCACCCGGCCGGCGGAGCCGGGGTGGGGAGGGGTGGTCGGGCGCGCCCAGCGCGTGCTGTGCTCGCAGGACGGGCAGCTCGTGGACGCAGTCGACCCGGCGACGGGCGCGACGGTCCGGCTGGCGCCGCCGCCGGGCCTGGCGGCCGCGCTGGCCGAGCTGGGCCTGGGCCGCGCGCTGGGCAGCCTGCGCCTGCTGCAGCTGGATCCGCCGCAGGCGCGCCTGCCCGGGGCCGCATGCTTGTAGCAAGTCCTGGCGACGCGGCACGCCTCTGCGGGCCCGGCCGGGCCTGGGCATCGCGCTCACCGCGCCGCTGGCGCCGCCTCTCAGAGGCCGCATGCTGTCCCGGGCCCTGGCGCGCTCCCCCCGTGCCGGGGCGCGTGTCCGCGATTGGGACCCCTCTGCGCATGTCAGCGAGCGCTGCGCCGCGCGCGCCACGTAACCCGCCGCATGCCGACACGAAGCTGCCTGAGCTGGTGCCGTGATATCATGGTATAAGGTAGGGTTAGGACCCTACCCCTTGGCGGCGCGCGGCTGTCATTGTGGGGCCGGAGCTGCACCCCAGCCCCTGTGCAACCAAGCCGCGTCTCTCCGGCCGACCTGGCCCCGGCCTCCCCCGGCGGCCGCGCGCCCTGCGCCGAGGCAGGCCTGAGGGCGCAGGATGCATCGGCGCCCGGCGACACCGCCGCGGTGCTCGCGCGCGCGGGCGCGGCGCCCGCGTGGACGCCGCTGGCGGTGCGCCTGGGGCTGCCGCTGCAACCGCTGGGCCTCTGCGCCGGCGCCTGCGCGCGCGCCCAGGCGCGCCCGCCGCCCCGGGCCGGCATGCGACCTGGCGGAGCGGTGTGGTATGAAATGGGGGCTGCTAGCAATGCTGCAGGGTGCCTGCGCGCCCGCGTTCCCAGACGTATGCAGGCATGCGGGGTCGTCTGCGTTGCCGCAACAATGGTGGCTGCTTCAGAGCCGGCGCCTCCAGCTCAGGCTGGTTCCTGGGGGTGCGAGCTGCTGAGTGGGCTGCTGAGTGGCGCCTGGAGAGTGCCGCCTTGAAGCTGGGTGCGTCAGGACGCAACCAGCATGTCCAGGCCGCGGGCGCTCTCACACGCCGCTCACGCCAGAGGCCCTGCCGGCAGGCAACGGGGTTCCTGGGCGCGGACGCGCGGCGCGCGCACACAGAAGGCCAGGCGTCGCTGCAGCGCCACCTCTGCCGCCTGGTCGCGGAGTTCGGCGCGTGCAGCGCCTGCCTGGGCGGCCCGCCCGGCGCGCCCCAGCCCTGCCGCCCCCGCCAGGGCAGTCACAGACATGGTCAACATGGTCGGGTGAGTGCGCAGCCGGTGACGCCTTTTCTTGTAGGAAGCGCCTCGCGCACGTCCCGACGCATGCACCGGGCACGGGCAGCGTCCTGCGGCTGCTCCCGAGCCCGCGGCCGCAGCCAAGCGGGCGCGCCAGTGGCAGCTGACGCAGCCGCGCGCGCGGCCGCGCAGGCGCGCCGGAGCGCGCAGGCGTGTCGGCGGCCGCCGTGGACCTGCCGCTGCACAACCTGCTGTTCGACGGCGCGGCGCTGTGGCGCCTGGACTACAGCGAGGTGACGCAGGGCGTGGGCGCGCTCTGCCTGGACTAACGAGCGGGGCGGGCGGCGGCCCGGTGGGCGCGGTCTGCCTGGACTGCTGCGCAGGGGCGGGCGGCGGCCCAGCCGCTGCGCAGCCGAGGCTGGCGAGGGGCCTTTGCCGCGCTCACGCCCGCAGGCCAGGCGTCACGGCTGTGTGCGGGCCGCGCCCCGCTGTCAGCAGGGCTTGCGTCGCACAGCGCAGCCCAGGCCGCGGGTGGAGAAGAGGTGCCAGTTGCGCCGGGCATGGGGGAGGCAGCGCTCAGCGCGTCGTGTGCTCGTGCATTTCAGACAGACGTCCCGCACGTTACTGCAACCTCGATGCTTTGCATGCTTTGCATTGGGCTCGTTGTTGCGAATGCGTCCAGGCTTCCGCCGCCGCCTGGCTGTGCTTTCAGTCGATACCGTCATGCACCTGCACACCGCACGCGAGCGCGCATGCTGGCAGCAATGCGATGTTTGCCCGCGCACGGGCCCTTCGGAGGGCGCCACCCTCTGTCAGTACTTACGCTGGTTTAGCCTGCCTGATAGTGTTCGGGCCAATCCTTACTTCCGCCTCCGCTTGGGCCTGAGGCGGGTGCTTCAGGTGGTGCGCTTCCGGCTGGGGTGCTCCACGCTCCCCTCTGTTGCGCAACGGAATCAGGGAGTCCACCGCGCTGCGCGGGTCTGCCTGTGCTGCGACCAGGGCGTTATCGGGGACGAATACCACGTCGTGTTTCAGTGTCTGGCCACTCGGGCCGCCCGTGCGCCTTTCGTGCACCTCTTTCCATGTGGCACCACCATGCTTGCGTTTAGTCGCAACCCGGACATCATTCATCTTCCCCTTACTTGTGACCATAGCTCGCAGGGACATGCAGCCCGTGCGATGATTGCTGCCTTGCTGCCTTGCTTCACAGCACCCTTTGCGGTGTGCTCCCTCTGCTTGCTTGGTTTCTTTGGTGCGTCGGCGCATGTGGCATGTCACTGGGCGGAGCCTGCAAGAGTTGCCGAGTGGGGCACACCAGGTGAGCGGTCTGTCCCCTTGCGCTGCTGTGGCCGGTGTCGGAACTCGCAGCGCTCCACAAGAGCGGCGCTCTGCAGCACCCTGGCGGCACGCCACACTCCATGCAGCACTGCCACACTGGATGCAGCACCCCACAGCAGGCCTCGTGGCAGCCTGCTGGGAACACGTGCGGCAGCAGCCACCTCCCGGCATGCACCGCGCAGTGGTGCCGCCTGGCGGCCTGTGCTTGGCCGCTCTGCTCTCAACGCCGCTGCGCAGAACCCGCCCGTCCGCAGCCGAGCACGGCGCACGCATCCGCACGGCCCGCAACAATGCAACCCAGGGGCCCAGCCCCAAGCCTCCCCCCGCTGCCCTCCTCCTCGCCGGGACGCACAGATGCAGTTGCGGGCAGCCAGCGCTGGGCAGGCCGCGCGGGGCTTGCTCAACGGGCCAAACGCCCCTGCTGCAGCCGCGCTGTCAGGTGCAAGCGCGCTCGGACGCCGGCCGAGCGCCCGACCCGGCGGCCCTGGCCCGTAACCTAGCACACGCGCCGAGCCCGCCGTCTCACCACACCAGGCCCGGCCACAAGCTGCGGCAACCCGTCGCCCTGCCCCGGCCAGCGCCGCGCGCCTGGGCCCGCCGCCGCCAGCCTCACCGGCGGCCGCGGCCGCGGCCGCGCGCCGTGCGCGGGCCGGCCGCCTGCGCGGTGCGCGCGCCCAGGCGCGCGCGCTGCGCCTCGCGCTGCGCGCTCTGCGCGCCGCGCGAGTCGCCGGCCTGCGCGGAGCGCGTGCGTCGGGCGCGGGCGCCGACGGCACATGCAGAGAGGCACATCTGGTCAGGGCGCGGAGTCGCCAGGATGCAGGAATGGGAAGCCGGCGCACGGGGGCGGCCTGCAACAGGGACACCGGCAGCAGCCGTCGCGGCAGAGGGCAGAGCGGGGTAAGTCAAGGGCGCGGGCCGCACCGCCTCCTTGATGCCGGCCAGCGCGTCCCAGAAGCTCTGCATGACCGGGTGCGTGCGGCCCGCCACGCCCTGCATCGCCTGCAGCGCCCGCTCCGCGCAGCGCACGGCCTCGTCTGCGCGTGCGCGCGCGCCCGGCGCGTCAGCGCGGCGCGGCCAGGCGCCTCGGCAGCCTGGTGGCCGCAGGCAGGCGCGGCCCGGTCTGGATGCCGCGCGCCGCGCATTCCCGCTGGTAGTGTGCTGAAGCGCGGGCCCGACGAGTGCGGGCCTGGCTCGGGTCACAGCCCGGCGCCGCTGCGCCCCGAGCTCGGCCCTGCTCCAATACGCACAACCGCCCCCGCCAGGCCTGCAGGCAGGCACGCCCGCCGCGCCAGCAGTCCCCCGCAAGATTTTAGGGATAGGCAGGTCGGCACGCATTTCGCCGACACCGCTGTGCAACCTCAACCCGGCCGAGCTCGCACAGGCGGGGCCGCGGGCGCGCCGTGCTGCGCGAGCTGCGTGTGCACGTCGGCCAGCGTACGCAGCGCGAGCGCGTTCTGCTGGTCCGCGAAGCCGCGCTGCGCCTGCGTGACCTCCTGCACAAACGTGTACAGCTCCGCGGACTCCCGCAGCGCGCGCTCGCCGCCGCGGCGCCTGCCGCGCCGCGGGGCGCGCCGCCGTCAGCGCCGCGCCTGCACACCCTCGGCAGGCCCGGACGGGCGCCCCCCTCGGCCCAACCTCCGGCCATGTTCTCAGCCATGCGCTGCCGGCAGCCCCGCCTCTGGCCATGCGCGAGCGCTTGAAAGGGACAGCATGGCAGGGGACCCGGCGCGGCCTGTGGCCGGCCGCGCCGGCTGCACACCAGCGCGGGGCCGCACACGGGAAGGCCACCACGGCTTTAGCCACAGAGGCCGCGTCGGGCGCGGAGCGCCGCCGAGGAAATGCGCGCCCCAGCACACCCTGCTGCCATGTGCGCCGCCGAGCGCGGGACCGCGGGGCCGCGGGCGCGCACTTGAGGAAGGCTGCCAGCGCGCCGAGTGCAAAGGCGGCGTCGGGAGACCGGTGCCCGAGCGCGGCCTCGGCCAGCGTAACAGCGTGCCGCAGCGTCGCCTCGGCCTCCTCGCCCCGCCCTGCCTTCTCCTGCACGAACAGGGTTAGGGTTAGAGGCCATGACCGGCCAGCGGCACCAGGCGAGCGGCTCGGCGCGGTTTCAAGCTCGAGGCCGCAGTCGCACGACTGTCAGGGCCTGGATCCGCGGCGATACCGGGTCGCCCTGCTGCGCGCCGCACCATCGCCTCAGCCGCCCCTCCCCGTGCGGCGCAGGGCCGTGCAGACCTCACGCAGCAACCGGAAGCGCTCAGAGACATGGCGCGGCCTCGGCCAGTGCGTGCCTGCCACTCCAGCCCCGGCCGGCGCCTGAATCAAGCCCCGCCCTACAGTCACAGGCGGGGCGCGCAGGGGCGGGGCTCGCCACGGCGCTGTGCCAGACACACTCTCATGCTGTCCTCGCTCTGGCTTCCCCGAAGCGCAGCCCGCTGGTAAGCTCTCCCTCTGGACACCCATGCACATGGACGGCAGCAGGCAGCGCGCTGCACTCAGGCCCCGCTCGCGCGCGCGGCTTGCGGGAGGCCCCCGCCTGCAGGCGGCCCAGGTCGATGAGCGTGTGCGCGGCCGCCAGGCGCGGCCGCGCGCCGGCCTCCCGGGGGTCGGCGCCCTCCTCGCCGCCCGCCGCCGCGCCGCCCTCCTGCGCGCGCGGCCGCAGCGGTCTCAGCCCCAGGGACCGCGCTGAGCTCAGGGTAGGGTTACCCGCCGGGCCCCGGCTGCTGGGCGCTCCTCTCAGGCTGGAGCCTGGCGGGCGCGCCTCCTGGGCGGGGGGGCCGTGCAGGCGCCATCTGCTGGCTGCAGCTTTTAAAAGTGCCAGCTCATGCACACCCAACGTGCCTGAGATGCCGACTGCTACGTAGACGGACTCCCAGCAAGAAACAAGATTGTCAACCAGCGCCTCGCTCAGCAGCCCAGGGGCGCGCGCGCGCGTTTGCGGCGAGAGCGCAGGCGCAACGGCGATCTTATGCACTTGCCCAACCACAGGCCGCGAGGCCGCTGGGGTGCAGGCGAGTGGTGGCGCGCGCCTTGCTGGGTGCGCCGCCGTCCGCGCCCAGGGGCATGGCGGGCGCGTTCGCCTCCAGCTGCTCCGCGGCCTCCCGCAGCAGCGCCTGCGCATCGTCCTGCGCGCCCGCCCGATACAGCTGGTCGCTGCAGCGCAAGACGCGCTCCCAAGTGCAAGACGCGCTCGCGCGGGCGCCCGCAAGCCCTACATCTGCTCACGTGAAACCCTATGGCGCCTGCACGCAGGCCCGTCAGCTTCCCGGCGCGCATGGAGGGAACGCTTCGCGAGGGAGCCGATGGGTGACTGCGCCGCCTCCGCAGCCGCGCGCCCTTGGTGCTGGGGACCTGGGCGCCGGTCCAGCGCGGCAGCGAGCTGCACCGCCCACCCTGGAGCCAGCCCTCTGAGGAGGCGGGGCGCGCGCCGGGCGGCCCAGCGCGTCGGTCAGCTGCGCGAGCGCGCCGCGCGCGGCCACCGTTGCCGGGTGCCGCGCGCCATGCACCGCCAGGTCCAGGTCCAGCAGCTCCTGCGCACGCGAGGGCGCCCGCTCAGGACGCCAGCGCACGCCCTACCATACAACCTAACCCTATAACCATGCATTGCCAGGCCCAGCTCCAGCAGCTCCTGCGCGCACGCCCGCTCAGGGCGCCAGCGGACGCCCTGACCCGCCCGCCGCCCTCCTCACGGCAGCGGCATGCCGCCCCAGCAGCTGCGCGCCGCCCGTCGCCGACACTCGGTTAGTGGCTGTCTCTGGCGGCGCTGCAGCTCGAGAGACGTTTTGCGAACGCCAGCCCAGGGCCAACTGGTCACCAAGCGCTGCGAGCCTGCAACGGTGTTGAGTCTGCACGCAGAAATGATGCAGCCGGGGCAGGCGGGGCGGCCGCGCTGCGGCGGGCCGGGCCGCAGGCAGGAGCCGGGTGGGGGGTTCGCGCCTGGCTGACGGCGCACGCCTCATCCAGGCGCCCCAGCGTGGCCAGCACGCCCGCCAGGCGCCGGCCCTCACGGTCCGCGAGGCTGGCCTGCCCCGCCGCGCTCGCCGCCTGTGCGCCGCCCGCGCGGCGCCGGGGTCGCACAGGGAGCGCCGGTGCGCGCGGGCGCCCCGCGGCAGAGCCGCCGCGGCAGGCCCACCGTGAACGATGCCCCATTGCGGGGGCCACAGCAGCGGGGGCCACAGCAGCGCTGCCGACCTGACCGCATCCGGCTGCTCTGCTGCGGAGGCCTTGCGGTTCCAACTGCCTTCTTCGCAGGTCAGACGCACGCACGGCGCATGCAACCCGCGGTGCGCATGGGCGTGCGCAGCCGCTGCGCCGGGCCGGGGGCGCGCGTGGAAGGCGGCGCCTGTAACCCTGTCTAACACCCTATCTGCGCCGGGCCGGTAGCGTGCGTGCAAGGCGGCGGCTGTAACCCTGCCCAAAACCCTATCTGCGCCGGGCCGGGGGCGCGCGTGGAAGGCGGTGCGCAGCGCGTCGGCGGCCTCCGGCAGGCGCTCCCGGTTGCCGAGCATGTCCGCGTGCGCGGTGGCGGCGGTCGCGAGGAAGAAGGGCCGCACGTCGCCGGCGCCGCGCGCGCGCTCCACCGCGCGCTGCGCGCTGCGCTCCGCGCCCGCAAAGTTCCTGCGCGGCCCGGGGCAGGGTCAGGGCAAATGGCCCGATGCTGCACCAGAACTCACTGGTGCTGGCGGCGGCCGCAAGGCCGGCGGCGGCGCGCAGGGCGCCCGGCGGCGCCGCGCGCACCGCTTGTCGTTCCACAGGATGAGCGCGGACGCCAGCAGCTTCTCCACGTCGCGCTCGGCCTCGTTCTGCGGCTGCGGCTCCGCCGCGTCGTCGTCCTCGTCGCCCGGCGCGCCGGCCTCCTGCCGCGTCGCACGCGGCGCCATCACTAGCCATCACTGACAGCCTGCTACGCGAGCAGTGCCCTGCTGCACGTCGGCGTTGCCTGTGTTGTGTTGTGCTGATTCAAGACAACAGCACGCTCCCGGCCCCTTGCCGACCCCTTGCCAGCGCGTGCTACATGCTATGCAACAGCGCGCGCCGGCCCAGAGACGGTCCAAACAGGCTTGCAAGTGCAGGTACGGGGCTGCACTGCAGTTTTGTCGCCGGTGTGGCGCACCCCTACAATCGCTCCTCGCAAAAAATGGGATGACACCGCAAGCCAGCCTGACAGGCAACGCTGAACACGAGGTGCCTGCACGGTGTGTCAGTGACAGTGCGAGAGACCTCTGAGAGCTGCGAGCGCGGCAGCGGCGCACCGTCGCCGCGCCTGCGCCCACGCCCTCGCCGGCGCCCTCCTGTCCGGGAGACAGCTCTGCGGCCGCCATGCCGAGCGGATCGTAGCCGGCGACGCCAGCGGCGGCGGCCGCATCCACGTGCGCCGCCGCCGCCTCGCTCTCGCCAGTCAGCGCCTCGCTTGCAACGCCCGCGCCGTCAGCCGTCGCAGCCACGCCCCCGTCCTTTGCGGCATGCGCGGCGCCGCCCTGGCCGGGGGCATCGCCCGCCGGCGGCGCGGCGCGCGCGCCGCCGCCATCCGCCTTCCCGTCAGCGCCCGCTGCCGCTGCCCCGCCGTCGGCTTTGGCTGCCGCGTGCTCGCTGCTGCGGCCGCCCTCCTGGCGCTGACGCGGCGCTGATGCGCCGCGCTCGGGCGCTGCTGCACCGGCGGCGCCGCCGGTGGCGGAGGTGGTGACCGCGGCGGCAGCAGTGGCGGTGGCAGCCGCGGCGGTGGATGCGGCGGCGGCGACCGAGGCCGCAGCGCCGGCGGCGGCGGCAACGACGCCGCCGCCGCCGCCCGCCTTTTCGTCCGGGCCCGCTGCCGCAGCCTGGCGCGCGCCAGCCTCGCCGGTGGGCTCAGGGCCTGCGGCCGACACAGGGCCGTCCCCATGCTCAGGCGCCCCCTCGGCGGCCTTCGCGGCCTCATCCTCTCCGGCCCGCGGGGCCTCGCGCTTGGCCTGCGCGGGCTTGCCGGCGCTGGCGGCTGCGTCGGCGCCATTTTGCCGCTCCGCCTCGCGGCTCACCACGTCCACCTCAGCGGTGGTCGCCTCCAGCGCCGCCGGCTCCGGCTCTGGCGCCGCGGCTCCCTCGCCGGCCCCCGCAGCGGCGGCCTCGCCCGCGCGGCCGCCGCCGCCGCCCGCCCCGCCGCCCGCGCCGGCTGGCTCAGCGTCGCCGCTGCCAGCATGCTCTGCCTGCGCCGCTTCCGCGCCGACATTGGCGCCGGCCGCGCGAGGGCCGTTTGAGGCCTCCTTGGGAGCCCCGCCGGACGGCGCGCCCGGCGCCTCAGGCTCGTCGGGCGCCGCGCGCAGCACATCCGCGTCGGCCGTCAGGCCCAGGTCCAGGTCCTGCGACGGCGCCGACGGCACAAGCTCCGGGTCGCCCGCCGCGGCCCCGGGGCGCCGCCCCTGGCCCGTGTGGCCCGTGCCGGCCGCATGCTCAGCCGCATGCGCGCGCCGCTCGCCGGCCGAGTGCGGCTCGGCATGGTCGCCGGCCGCGCGCGCGCGCTCCGCAATGGGCTCTAGCGTGCCGCCGGCCGGCTCGTGCGCGGGCGCCTTGTCCGCGCCGCCGGCAGGCGCAAACGCGCTAGACTGTCTGCGCTCGCCAGTGCTGGCCGCCTCGCCCGCCTCGCCCGCTGCGCCCGCGTCTGCCTCAGCGGCGGGCGCGCTGCTTGCTGCCTGCGTGCCGCCCGCGCTGCCTGCAGCCTGGGCGGGCCCTGCGGCGGCACCTGCCTCATCGCCCTCGCCGGCGCCGAGCGCGCGCGCCTGAACCGCCTCGCTGCCTGCGCCCGCCTCTGGCCCAGAGTCGCCAGCACGCAGCGCGCCCTCGGGCTCCGCGGCGCCTTCAGCGGCCTCCCCTTCGGCAGACTTGCTGCCGCGACCCCCCGCCTCCGCCGCCCCGCTGCCACGGCTGGCAGCGCCGGGACGGCCCGCGTCGGCGGGCGCGCGCCCGCCCTCGTCGGCTTCCTGCACGCCAGCTGCACCCGAGCGGGGCTCCTCCGCGCCCAGCTGCGGGGCCATGCCGGACGCCGCGGCCACCCTTGCCTCCTCCTCTGGCAGCGGCGCGTCGTCAGCGCCCACGCCCTCCTCCGCGCGCCCCTCCGCCGCCTCCTCTGGCTCAGCGGCCTTGGTGGCGCCCGCGCCCTCCTCCGCGCGCGCCTCCGCGGGCGCCTCCTCTGGCTCAGCGGCCTTGGTGGCGCCCGCGCCCTCCTCCGCGCGCGCCTCCGCGGGCGCCTCGTCAG
>JAABUU010001761.1_pt1 | contig 34201 bp, 31 predicted proteins | sample 5559301 | NCBI WGS metagenome assembly JAABUU01 (sample SAMN10711884, study PRJNA513360) | rock metagenome | isolation source: Antarctica rocks | place: Antarctica: Victoria Land, Richard Nunatak white
GGTCGCCCTCAACATCCTGCGCGCCAAGGGCGTCCAGAACGTCAGCCTCGCGCTCTACACCAATGCCGTCAGCTTCGACCAGCTGCTCGCCCTCGGCACAGCGTAATCAGAACTGAATGGCCCTGGGGTTGACCCGCGGCGAGGCCGGAAGACAAGCCAGGCAGAAGCCAAGCGAGCAGGGCGCGCCCGCCAGCCTGAACCGCACCGCTGCAACGGTCACGCTGGCACGCGATGCGTCGCATCTGGGCAGACACTATCGCTACTCAGTCCGGACAGCCCGTTCCATGTTGCGGCGGGCAATCGCGGCGTGATCGTCCACCCGCTCAGACCCCTCCCCACGCCGGGCACGGCGGGCCGCGTTGGGACCGATCTTGTTCTGCGGCTCTAATGCGATGCCGCGCTCGGCGTGCGAACGATGGTCAACCCGCGCCGCATGCCCGTGCATCGCCAGGCAGGCGTTCGCCATCTCCGCCCACAGACGGCGCCAGCCCAGCGCCGTCGCACGGTCGTTCCAAGCCCGCTCCTTCGGGCCAAAGCCTTCCGGGCCAAACCGCCAGCACGTCAGCAGCACCTGGGCATACGGCTTGGCCTGCCCATCCTCCCGCATCGCCCAATGCACGTTCAGGTCCGCCATCATGCCGTCCGCCACGAACGCCGCCTGCACGTAGGCGCAGGCCAGCGCAACCAATTGCTCCTGCGTCATCTCGAACGGCAGCGCGAACTCGACCTCGCGCGCTACGCCGGCATCGCGCCGCCGCTCGCCCGCCTCAACCGCGTTCCACAGCGTCCCGCGGTCTCGGAACCGCTCCGGCGCACCTGCCGGCAGTAGCACCGCTGAGAACACCGGCGCCGTGCCGCGCTTTGCCGGCAGCGGCGCCATCATCGGGCCCAGCCGCTCGTCGTGCAGCCGGACCCGCGCACGGTCAGCCGCGACCGCGACCGCGCTCTGACCTTTCGAGCGTTGCACCATGCCCAAGCGCAAATGGTAGATTGCCATCGTCTAACCCCCAGTCCGGCCGGACCTGCCCAACCCGGCCCGATCCGGCCCGGCCAGTCGCCCATCCCGGCAAGCTGGCCGGAATGCCAACTGCGCGAAACCACTCTGTGGCGCTCGCCACACACGATCCACCAACGGCTGGAACACCAGGTCAAGCGCCAGGTCATCCGTCCGTTGCACCAGCCGTACCTGCGGACAAGCATGGTAGCCGCAAGGCAGGTCCGCACCGATCTCCCCCAGCACCCGCAACTCCCAAGCCGTCACCAGAGGCTTTGCCCGGTAATCCGACGCCCGGAAGCCCACGTCTCCCGCACGCCGCGTCCCGAACAGGCGCAGCGCCGCCACCAGCACAACAGCCATGAACGCCAGTACGATGACATCTGATGGCACGGCTGGTCTCCCGGACAGGCGCTGCTGGCAAAAACGTTCAGCTGAAACCTCCCCCGCCGTGGCGCGAACGGCCGCAACCGTGCCTACCGTAGCCGCGCCGCCACGCCTTCGCCCGCGCAAGATGCCGCGCCAGCGCAGTTTGACGCACAGCCGCGGCTTCCTCCCTAATGTCCGGGCGTGTCCCCGCCAAGTGGCGGGGCCGGGCTCTATCGCCGCCCAAGAGCGGCGACGGAACCGCCAAGCGGCGTTTCCGCCCCTTCGGGGTAACGATCCCTCACGCAAGCAAGAAAGGCGGCACCAGCCTGGCGACGTGTCAGTGAAAGTCGAAGCCAAGTGATCCATTCGACATGACGGAAGGCACGCAGCGCCGGCTTGGATTGGAAGCGGAGCTCCAAGGTTTGAGTGCGGATACCTGTATCCATCCGACGTGACGGTCCGCGAACGTGGCTCGCAGGAAGCCGTCTGAGACCACCGCGGGATCTGACACAAGCACAACCGTCGGAGATACGCTCAGGATCGGAGCAGTAAAAGACGGTGCTTGCCGTACGGGCACCTGGCGGATGGCCTGAACCGTTTCCGCAGGCGGAGCCGAGAGCATCATGCAAGCGTAGCCCGGCATCGGCCTGACTGCCTGAAGACCTTGTGCTTGAGAGCTGCAGACCCCCGACAGTGCGAGAGCAAGAGCAAGAACATACAAACGCATCTTGGACTCCTAGTGTTTTGCGATAAGGACAGGTGCAGAAGCGGCAGACGAGCCGACGACGCTTGTCACCTTCGACCGCCAGTCCGCCACCGTCGTGACCCCGGGAATAATGCCATTACCTTTATACCCGGCCGCCGTAAGCGGGACCAACTCACTCATCAAAGCGGTCGGGGCTGCTTGGGCAATCGCCGCGCCGCCACCTGGCCCGAAGTTATAGTAGCCGCGGACGTCCAACACAGTCGGGCTCGCGATGCCGTTGTTCCGCAGAGACACCGCCCCTTGCCGAAGATACTCGGCCGCCGCGATGCTCTCAGTTGCCGGGTCAAGCTTGCCCGCCAGGCCAGGAACGACATTCGCTGCCAGGCTCGGATTGCGCGCCAGGGCGGAGTTCATCGCTGCCGTGTAGGTGCTGTCCAGCATCTGGAACGTGCCCGTGATCGTGGTGCTGGACGACGCCGGGTTCGTCTGACACCCGCCCGCCTCGATCTGGCACGTCGCTGCCAGCGAAACCGGCGTGATCCCGACCGTCTGCGCGTTCTGCGACGCGGCCTCGCCCCAGCTCCGCGACATCATGGATGTCATCGACTGGCTGCCCGCACCGTCCCCCGTGCTGCCCGTCCCCGTGCCGTCGCCCACCGAGCCAGTACCGGTCGTGGCGCTGCCGTCCGTGGGCGTGCTGGCGTCAAGAGCAGTCACCCCAACCGGCATGGTGAACGCCGGAAGACCCGTCTCCTCGTAGGTCGGGATCGGCAGCAGCGGCACGCCGTTCATCTGCTCCGCCGTCACGTCCGCCCGTGCGCGGCTACCGCCTGCCATTGCCAGCGCAACGGCAGCGGACGCCAGCAGAGCAGCATGGAACGGCCGCCATTTGGTGCAGGACTGCTCCATCCGGCGAGGCGGAGCGGTCGAGGTCAAGGGGCGCATCGGGTTTCCTCGCTTGTGGACGCGCAAGCATCGCCCCGCGTGGCGCGAACGGCCGGCCCCGACCTGCCTGGAACCGGGGAACACGCCTCAGCCGCTGCGAACACCCCCTTGCTGCACCGCACGGCCAAACCCGACCTTGCGAGGATGCGCAGCACGTTCAAGGTGGAGCCGGCCGAACGCCCAGCCGCCCGCGCGATCTCGCTGTAGTGTGCCGGCTGGCCAAGGTGGGCAACCACCGCGTCCCGAGCCAGGAAGGAACGGGTGATCACACCTTGCCGCACGCGTTCCTGTGCCGGACCGATGCGCTCGTAGCGCCCATAGCCGATGCGAACCGCCATGCTGCGCCGACACATGGCTGTCAGGTGGCCGGTTGCATTCGGAACGCTGCGTCCGATGTGCGCCGCCACCTCCCACGCTTGGCGCGGCTCGGACAGGAAGGCAAGAATGGCGTCCCGGATCGGCTGCGGACGGGCGTGCGGACCGGTGACGATCTCCGGCTGGCTCCCGACGATGGCGCACTATACAGGCCGTAACCAACCCGGATGGCCTGGCCACGTCCTGCCATATGCCACAGCCTGGATATCATCTTGTCCTGGCTGCTCCCCATCAGCCCGGCAATCTCTGCCACGCTTCGTGTCCCGGACAACACCGCCAGCAGCTGCGCCCGGTTCGCTTCCTGCTTCCCGGCGCTGGTCGCAACGGGCGCGCCTGGTCCATTTGACGCTTCCGAATGCTCAATCCCGCCGGAATACGCCGGAACGGTAACGGTCCTGACATACATACCGCCCGGTTCGCACCGCACCCGGCCGGTGGCGACGAGCGCGGCCATCGCGCTGGCCGCACCGGACGTCACGCTCGCGCGGCCTGCTGCATCCAGCCGGTGCATCGGATGGTCAAGCACGGCCAGCAGCTTGGCTTGCCGAAGTGGAAGCGGCCACGCTTCCCACAAACAGCCAGCCCGGACAACAACTCCAAACCCGGGTTGCTCCACCTCGCCTGACACCAGCAATCGGCTCAGCCGCTTCAACGCCACCTCGGCGTCAGGACCGAAGTGCAACCTGACTTCGCCGAGACGCCGTGGCTGCGCCAGGAAGGCCAGCAACGGATCGTTCCCAGCCGCAGCGTTCGTTGCCGCTCCGTCATCGCTTGCATCGTTACCCGATCCGGTCATCCTTGTTGTCCCCTGCCACGTTGCACGGGGCGGAAGAGACCACGGCGTGGCGCGAACGGGGCGCTTATCTTGCCAACGCCATTCCGCACGCCCTATCGGACATGACCAGTTCTGTCCAAGAGAGGCAATGTCTCAGTTTGAATGTCTGCTTGTGGTGGAAAGCAGCCTGTCCGCTTCGGAGCGGCGCCGAAAGGATGCGGACGTCCGTGCTACGGGGCAGTCTTGCCGAAAGTGGCCGGTTCACTTTATAGGCAAAGATGAGTGGCTCTTATTGGGTTCCGGGGTGGTGAGGCCAGGACCGGGAAGTTGGGCTGCGAGCACCTGGTGCGCGAGCGAAGGCGGGAGTAGCTGACCGGCTCGCGCGAGGAGCTTTTGTCATGGCGGCATCCGACCTGATCAACCTTTCGGGCCTGATCGACGACGCCAAGTGCTTCGCGCTGGTGCGCCAGCACCGGTGGCCAGAGGGTGCGTGCTGCCCCGTGTGCGGCAGCGGCGCCGTCATCCGGGACGGCCACGACGACACGCAGCCCCATCGCCAGCGCTACCGGTGCAAGGTTTGCGCTGGGCGCTTCGACGACCTGACCGGAACGGTGCTGGCCGGGCACCACCAGCCGCTGCGGGTGTGGGTGTTGTGCCTCTACTTCATGGGCCTGAACCTTTCCAACCGGCAGATCGCCCTGGAGCTGGGCCTGGACAGTTCGGATACGCAGGCGATGACGGAGCAGCTGCGCCGCGGGCTGGCCGCCAAGACGCCGGCGGTGGAGCTGACGGGCGAGGTGGAAATCGACGAGGTCTACGTCGTGGCCGGGCACAAGGGCCAGCCGGCGGCTGTGGCCAAACGGGCCGGCTCGGACGCCGTCGCAAGCTGGCAGGCGCGCCAGGCCGCGGCACGTTGGCGAAGGACAAGCCGCCCATCCTCGGCCTGATCCAGCGCGGCGGCCAGGTGGTGCTGCGCATGCTGGCCAACGTGCGGCAGGCCACGATCAAGCCGGTCATCACCGCCGCCGTCGTCCCGGGCACCCTTGTCCACACGGACGAATACAGCATGTATGCGCGCCTGCCAGCCTGGGGCTATGGGCATAAGACTGTCTGCCACGGGCGCGGCGAATACGCCCGCGACGAGGACGGCGACGGCTTCTGCGAGGTCCACGTCAACACCGTGGAAGGCTTCTGGTCGCTGTTGCGCTCCTGGCTGCGACCGCACCGGGGCATCTCGCAAGACAAGCTGCCGCTCTACCTCGGCTTCTTCCAGTTCGTGCACAACGCGCGCCGACGCGGCAAAGCCCTGCTCGGCGTCCTCATCGCCGGCTTGGTTGCGTGACGAACTCACCACCACCCCGGAACCCAACAAGAGCCTCTACCTATTGGGCTAGAGTCCACGGCACAAATCCGCTGGAACGGCTCGACCGCGACATCAAGCGCCGCAGCAACGTCGTCAGCCTCTTCCCGAACGCTTGCGCTGCGGAGCGGACCAAGGTCGTCACTAGGCTCGACGGCGCCATTTTGCTGAAGCAGGATGACAGACGGGCCGCCAGCGCCGCTGCACGATCCCGGGAACCCTGGTGCCGGTCAGCGATGATCCCACCGTCAGCCTGCTTGACGTGGCAACCCGACTGCGGCCCAACCCCGCCCGGGACTGCTGCACGCCCCTGCACCACGGCCTGGGACGTGATCATGGGCGCCTAGGCTGCCGACGGTCATTGAAGGGATTGCGGATGAAGAAGCCATCGTTAGAGGAACGCAAGGAGCTCGGCGCTTTCCTGTCCAGCCGGCGCGGCCGTCTGCAGCCGGGCGAGCTGGGCTTGCCGATCGGGCAGCGGCGCACGCCCGGCCTGCGCCGCGAGGAGGTGGCGCTGCTCGCCGGGGTCAGCGTCAGTTGGTACACGTGGCTAGAGCAGGGGCGCGATATCGGAGTGTCAGCCGCGGTGCTCGAGCGGCTGTCGAGCGTCCTCCGGCTCGACCGTGCAGAGTCCGCGCACCTGTTCGCGCTCTCGTCGCGCCAGCCATCGGCCGTTCCGACCTTCGATGAGCCGAGCGACGGGCTGCTCTACCTTGTCCAGGCGATAGACCCCGTTCCGGCCTATGTACGCAACAGCCGGCTCGACATCCTCGCCTGGAATCCGGCGGTCGCGGACCTGTTCGTGGACTATGGCGGACTGGAGCTGCATGAGCGCAACACGCTTCGCCTGCTGTTCCTCTACCCGCCGTATCGCAGCCTGATACGCGACTGGGAGCAGGTGGCGCGCGGCACGATCCGCGTGTTCCACGCCGCCCGTGCCAAGGCATCGGACAAGACGCCATTCGACCGGTTGGCCGAAGAGATACGTGCAGGGAACGAGGAGTTCCGGGTTTGGTGGCCGCAGGTCGGCGTGCAGGGTTTCGGCGAGGGCGAGAAACGGCTGCGCCATCCGACGCGCGGCCTGCTTGACCTGACCTATGTGGCGCTTGTTCTCGAGGGGCGGCCGGACCTGTCGCTCGTGACATACATCCCACGGCCGGGAACCTGTGACCGGGAGTCATAGGATAAGAACATCCCTTCCGGCGCATCCCGCCCCGTCCCAACTGGCTCGGTGGCCTCGTCCCAGGGGCGCTTCAGGGAAGAGGTGCGCCAACGATGAACAGGTATCCTGCCGGCCGCCGTGTCGTCCTCGCCACGGGAGCGGCGTTAGCTGCGTCCTTCTCTCTTGAACCGGCCCAGGCCGACGCGCGGGGTTCCATGGCTACGCAAACAGTGCCTTCGATGCGTGAGGTCGTGCTGTCGGTGAACGGCACAGACCGTCCGGTGCAGGTGGACACCCGCATGACGCTTCTCGATGCCCTCCGCGACAAGCTTGGCCTCGTCGGCTCGAAGAAGGGCTGCGATCACGGGCAGTGCGGCGCATGCACCATCCATATCGACGGCGAACGCCACCTTGCGTGCCTCACCCTGACCGTGGCGGCACAGGGCCGGAGGATCACCACGGTGGAGGGCCTGGCCGAGGGCGACCACCTGCACCCCATGCAGCAGGCGTTCATCGACCACGATGCATTCCAATGCGGGTACTGCACGCCGGGCCAGATCATGTCCGCAATCGCCTGCATACACGAAGGCCATGCCGGCTCGGACAAGGACATACGCGAATACATGAGCGGCAACCTGTGCCGTTGCGCGGCCTACCCCAATATCGTCGCGGCCGTGAGGCAGGCCAGGACCGAGATGGGGAAGAGCTGATGCGGCCCTTCGTCTATGAGGTCCCGATGGACGCCGCGTCCGCCGTGGCGCTCGCCTCCGTCCCGGCGACTGCGCACGTCACCGCGCCCGTGCAGTACCCCGTGCAATACAAGGGCGGCGGCACGACGCTGATCGACCTCATGAAGCTTGATGTCATGCAGCCGGCGACCGTCATCGACATCACCGCCATCGACGATCCGTCGATGCGGCGCATCGACCGTACCGACAACGAGCTGCGGATCGGCTCCCTGGTCTCGATGGCGCAGCTCCATGCCGACCCGTCGACCGTCCGCGACTACCCGATCCTCACGGAAAGCCTTTGGCAGGCGGCGTCGCAGCAGCTGCGCAACATGGCCCGGCTGGGCGGCAACGTGCTCCAGCGCACGCGCTGCTCCTACTTCCGCGACACGAGCTACGACCAGTGCAACAAGCGCGTGCCGGGTTCGGGCTGCGCGGCGCTGGATGGCTTCAACCGCGGCCATGCCGTGCTGGGCACGAGCGAGCACTGCATCGCGCTCAATCCCGGCGACTGGGCGCCCGCCCTCGTGGCCCTCGACGCGCGGGTGGAGATGCTGGGCCTGTCCGGCAGGCGCACGCTCGCCTTCGCGGACCTGCACCGTCTGCCCGGCGACACGCCCCACATCGAGACCAGCCTGGCACCGGGCGAGCTCATCATGGCCTTCACCATCCCCGGTGGCCCGCGGCGGCGGTCGCTGTACCGCAAGGTTCGGGACCGCGAGAGCTACGCCTTCGCCAACGCCAGCGCGGCCGTGGCCATCGACCTGGATGGGGACGTCATGCGGGACGTCCGGATCGGGCTGGGCGGCGTGGCGACCATCCCCTGGCGGGCACACCGGGCCGAGGCGCTGCTGCGCGGCCAGGCATTGACCGAGGCCACGGCTAGCGCGGCAGCGGAGGCCGAGTTCGCCGACGCCCGGCCGCGCGGGAACAACGGCTACAAGGTGGCGCTCGGCAAGGCGACGATGGTGCGCGCGCTGCTGGGCGCCCAGGCGATGGAGATCTCTTGATGGACCACAACCTCGTTGAGGCCCCCACCCCGCTCGCCAACATGGGCGAGCCGATCCGCCGCCTGGACGGGGTGGCAAAGGTCACCGGCCAGCCGATCTACGCCGCCGACACGGCCGCGACCGTGCCGCTGCAAGCCTACTTCCTGACCAGCGGCATCGCGCGCGGCCATATCCTCTCGATCGACACCGCACCCGCGGAGGCGCTGGGCGGCGTCGTCAAGGTCTACACCCACCACGACGCGCCCCACAGGATCGCGACGCCCTACACGCAGAAGGGCGGCTACGCGTCCGACACCAACATGCCCATGACCGGGCCCGAGATTCGCCACGACGGCCAGATTATCGCGATGGTGATCGCCGAAACTTACGAAATCGCGCGCGACGCCTCGCACCGCATCATCGTGCGCTACGCACCCGAGACGCCCGCCTCGACCCTGGACAGCCCGGGCGCGACCCTCATCCACCCCGAGGCGTTGGACGAGAAGGAGAAGAAGGCCGGCGATTTCGCCTCCGCCTTCGCCGCGGCACCCGTAAAGGTCGAGGGCGAATACCGCACGCCGCCGCAGCACCAGAACGCAATCGAGCTTTACTCGACAACCGCATCCTGGACCAACGGCGAACTGACGATTCACGAGCCGAGCCAATTCGTGGTCGAGCTTGCCAACGGCGCTGCAGCCATGATGGGCATCGACCCGTCGGCGGTCCATGTGACCAACCCCTACATTGGCGGGGCGTTCGGCGGCAAGGGCTTCATGACGCAGCGTACCGCGCTGATCGCCGGCGCCGCGCGGGAGCTGTCGCGGCCCGTCCGCAACGTCGTCACGCGCGACCAGGGCTTCACGCTGGCGACCTATCGCGCCGAGACCAAGCACCATGTCCGGCTGGCGGCGGACCGCGACGGCCGCCTGCTCGCCTACGGGCACGAAAGCTGGGAGATGCAGTCCCGGCAGGACGATTATCCGCTTGCGGGCTTTGGCGTCACCACCGCCATGTATGGGAAGCCCGCGATCCTGACGCGCTTCAACATGGTCAAGGCCGACCGGCAGACATCCGGCTTCATGCGGGCGCCGGTCGAGATGCCGTACATGTATGCGCTGGAAAGCGCCATGGATGAGCTTGCGGTGGTGCTCGGCATGGACCCGGTCGAGTTGCGCCGGGTCAACGACATCCGCGAAAGCCCGGTTGACGGGGCACGGTTCACCAGCCGGTCGCTGATGCAGTGCTACGACGCGGCGGCCGCCAGTTTTGGCTGGGGCGAGCGCGATCCGAAGCCGGGTTCGATGCGCGATGGCGATTGGCTGATCGGCTACGGCTGCGCCACTGCAAGCTATCCGACGCACATGGCGCCCGCGACGGCCCGCGTGACGCTGCGCGCGGACGGGGACGCGCTGGTCGAACTCGCCGGGCAGGATTCCGGCCAGGGGACTTACACGGTGCTGGCCCAGGTCGCCGCCCGCGCGCTGGGTCTGGACCCACGGCGGGTCAGGGTGGTGCTGGGCGACTCCAGGCTGCCCGCGGCTCCGCCATCTAGCAATTCAATGGCGATGGCATCACTCGGGTCGGCGGTGAAGCTCGCGGCCAGCAAGGTCAACGCGCGCCTCGCCAACGCCGCGCTCTCCGGCGAGGCGCGGGCGGCGGCGTTCCGGCGACTGGGGGCCAGCGAGCTCTGCGAGATGGCCGAGTTCCTGCCGCCCGGCACGAAGCCCGAGGTCCTCGACATGCTCCGCAAAGGCCAGGTTCCGTTCAAGAACCAGGCGCGGGGAGACGAGTCCAAGGGCGGCAAGCCGTTGATGTTCGCGTTCGGCGCCGAGTTCGTGGAGGTGCGCGTCCATCGCCTGACGCGGGAAATACGGGTGCCGCGTATGACGGGCGCATTCGCGGCCGGGCACATCGTCAACCCGCGCACTGCCCGCAGCCAGTACATGGGCGGCATGATCTGGGGCATGGCGTCCGCCCTGCTCGAAGCGACGGACATCGACGAGAAGCGGGGCCGCTACGTCAACGACAGCCTTGGCGAGTACCTGGTTGCCACCAGCGCGGACGTGCCGAACGTCGATGTGATCCTGGTCCCGGAGGAGGACCACGAGGTCAATCCGTTGGGCGTGAAGGGCATCGGCGAACTCGGCATCGTCGGCACCGCCGCGGCCGTCGCCAACGCCGTCTTTCACGCGACGGGCAAACGCGTCCGCGACCTGCCCATCGTGATGGACAAGCTGCTGGCGTGAACGCCGGTCATGGGGGGTTCAAGGTCGAGATGCGGGTGAAGGCGGTTACAATGCGAGGCCGTCCATCAGGTGGGACAGCCGTTGCGGCGCCCTGCCCCGTGAAGACCGGCCGAACAGGCAAAATCCAACTATGACGCCTCTAACCCAGGAGACTCACATGGATACCATTGCCAAGAACGACGGCATCAGCGGCATCGAACTGCTTGACAATCCAGTGCTGAACAAGGGTACTGCGTTCACTGTGGCCGAGCGCAAGCAGCATGGCCTGGAAGGCTTGCTGCCCGCCACCGTCGAGACCATCGAGCGGCAGCTTGAGCGGGTCATGGGGCATCTGGAACAGAAGCCCAGCGATCTCGAGCGTTACGTGTACCTGATGGGCCTTTGCGACCGGAACGAGACGCTGTTCTACAAGACCCTGATGTCCGATCCGGCGCGGTTCGTGCCGATCGTCTATGATCCGACCATTGCCGACGCCTGCCTCACCTTCGGCCACCTCTACCGGCGCTCACGCGGCATGTATGTGACGCGCGACATGAAGGGGCATATGGCGGAGGTGCTGCGGAATTGGCCGCACCGGGACGTGCGGTTCATCTGCGTGTCGTCAGGCGGCCGCATCCTGGGCCTGGGCGACATTGGTGCCAACGGCATGGGCATCCCGATCGGCAAGCTGCAGCTCTACACCGCCTGCGCCGCGGTGCCACCTGATTGCCTGCTGCCGGTGCTGTTCGATATCGGCACCACAAACGCGCCGATGCGGGCCGACCCGCTCTACCTAGGCCTGCGGGAGGCGCCACCCCCGGAGGACGAGTTCGACAGCCTGGTTGACGAGTTCGTCGCCGCGGCCAACGAGGTGTTCCCGGGCGTGTGCGTCCATTTCGAGGACTGGAAGGGCACGGACGCCATCCGGTTGCTGGCCCGGTACTCGGACAAGGTGCTCTGTTACAACGATGATATCCAAGGTACGGCAGCGGTCGCCATCGCAGGGCTGACCACCGCGCTGCAGATCAGCGGCACGAAGCTGAAGGACCAGAAAATCTTCTTCCTGGGCGCCGGATCTGCGGGGATCGGCATCTCCAACATGATCGTCGAGGCGATGGTGGACGAGGGCATGAAGAAGGAGGATGCGCAAAAGCAGATCGCACTGTTCGACGTCGGCGGGCTGATCGAACCCTCGCGGCAGGGATTGTCTCCCTCGCAAAAGGTCTACGCCCACAAGGCGGAGCCAACAACGGATCTCAAGTCGGCAGTGGAGGCGTTCAAGCCGACGGTGCTGATCGGCGTGTCGACCATGGGTGGCGCGTTCACCGAGGGCGTGATCCGGGCGATGGCGAAGAACGTCGACCGGCCGATCATCTTCCCGCTGTCGAACCCGACCGACAAGGCCGAATGCACGCCGGAACAGGCCTACACCTGGACGGACGGAAAGGCATTGGTCGCGTGCGGGGTGCAGTTCCCGGACGTGACGGTGAACGGCAAGACCTACCACCCCGGGCAGGCAAACAACTTCTACATCTTCCCGGCCATCGGCCTGGCGGTCTACGCCACCCGGCCGAAGCGCATAACTGACCGGATGTTCATCGAGGCTGCCAAGGCCAGCGCCGACCAGGTGAGCCGCGACGACCGGGACCGGGGCATGCTGTTCCCCAAGCAGTCGCACATCCTGGAAACCGAGATCACCGCCGCGACGCGGGTGGCGGAACACATCTTCGACCAAGGCCAGTCAACGGTCGAGCGGCCGAAGGACGTTCGGGCCTGGATCGAGGCCATGACATACAAGCCCGAATACCCTCCGCAAGGTGGACAGGAGGCTTAGTATGTCCGGCATGGATGGGCACACCATGGAGGATATTCCCATCGGCATTGAGGCGCATGGAGAGCGCCGGGAGTTCGACAGCATGGGCGACGTGCAGGTGGCGGCAGACCGCTACTGGGGCGCGCAGACCCAGCGCAGCCTGCACCACTTCTCCATCGGCCATGACCGGATGCCGAAGGAGGTTTACCACGCCTACGGCACCGTCAAGAAAGCCTACGCCCTGGTCAACGAGGCCGGGGGGCGCCTGCCGAAGTGGAAGGCCGACGCCATCGTGCGCGCGGCGGACGAGACCATCGCGGGCAAGCTGGACGGCCATTACCCGCTGTATGTCTGGCAAACCGGGTCGGGCACGCAGAGCAACATGAACGTCAACGAGGTGCTGTCCAACCGCAGCATCCAACTGCTCGGCGGCACGTTGGGCAGCCAGCAGCCGGTGGCGCCCAACGACGACGTGAACATGGGCCAGAGCAGCAACGACACCTTTCCGACCGCCATGCACATCGCAGCCCTCACCGAGATCGACGCCCGGCTGCTGCCGCAGGTGGACGCGCTGGCCCGCGAGATCGAGGTCAAGGCGCAGGACTGGATGGCGGTCGTCAAGATCGGCCGCACCCACTTGGAGGATGCGGTGCCGCTGACCGTGGGCCAGGAGTGGTCGGGCTATGCGGCGCAGCTGCGCGCCTGCATCAGGGCCATTGAGGACAGCCGGCCCGGCCTGCTGGAGTTGGCGGTCGGCGGCACCGCGGTCGGCACCGGGCTGAACGCGCCCAAGGGCTTCAGCGCCAAGGTCGCAGCCCAAGTAGCGGAGCTGACCGGCAAGCCGTTCGTCACCGCGCCCAACAAATTCATGGCCCAAGGGTCGCTGGACGCCATGGTGCGGGCGAGCGCGGCGTTGCGCGGGCTGGCGGTGGCGCTGATGAAGATCGCCAACGACATGCGCTGGCTGGCCTCAGGTCCGCGCTGCGGCCTGGGCGAGCTGCTGCTGCCGGAGAATGAGCCGGGGTCAAGCATTATGCCAGGCAAGGTGAACCCGACGCAGTGTGAGGCCATCGTGATGATTGCCATCCAGGTGATCGGCGACGATACGGCAGTGGCGTTTGCGGGCTCCCAGGGCAACTTCGAGCTGAATGCGATGCGGCCGATCATCATCAACAACGTCCTGCACTCCGCCCGCATCCTTGGCGACGGCTGCGAGAAGTTCCGCACCTTCTCGGTCGAGGGTACAAAGCTGAACGAGAAGCACATCGCCCACTACGTCGAGCAGAGCGTCATGCTGGTCACTGCGCTCAGCCCGGTGATCGGCTACGAGAAGTCGGCGCACATCGCGCAGAAGGCTATGAGGGACGGCAGCACGCTCAAGCAGGCGGCGGTGGCGTCAGGCGATATCGGCGCCGAGCAGTTCGACCAGGTCGTGGACCCCAAGACGGTGGTCGGGCATGGCGTCGGCGGCGCCTGACTGCTCAACCCGTGACGGAGGACCATTACGCGCGATGACGACACCCCCGGACAACCTGATCCAGCCCATGCGTCTCGGCGAAGGAGCCACGATCACCGGCCCGCGCAACCCGTCCCGTGAAGCGGAGGCCCGCGACCTCGTCCGTCCGCCCGTCACGGACAAGGGCAGCCTACCCAACCTCCGCTGGAGCTTTGCCGATAGCCACAACCGCATCGAACCCGGCGGCTGGGCGCGCGAGGCCACCGTGCGGGAGTTGTCGGTCTCGACCGCCATGGCCGGCGTCAACATGCGGCTGGACGCCGGCGCGGTGCGGGAGATGCACTGGCACAAGACCGCCGAGTGGTCTTACGTGCTGCGCGGGCAGGCCCGTATCACTGCGGTGGACGAGGACGGGCACACCTTCCAGGACGACGTGGGCGAGGGCGACCTGTGGTATTTCCCGCCGGGCATCCCGCACTCGATCCAGGGGATCGGCGCGGACGGGGTAGAGTTCCTGCTAGTGTTCGACGACGGCAGCTTCTCGGAGGACAGCACCATGCTGATTTCCGACCTGTTCGCCCGCCTGCCGCGCGACGTGCTGGCCAAGAACCTCGGCTGGGACGAGGGCGCCTTGGCCGACATCCCGGACAAGGAACTCTACATCTTCCAGGCTGCTGTGCCGGGACCGCTCGACGTCGACCGGATTGCGGGCGCGGGCCGGGTGCCGCGCTGGTTCAGCCACGCTATGGCCGCGCAAGAACCGCTGCGTTTCCGGGGCGGCACGGTGCGGATCACTGACAGCTCCAACTTTCCGGCCTCCACCCGCTTTGCAGCGGCCCTGGTGGAGGTGGAACCGGGCGCGATGCGGGAGGTCCACTGGCACCCCAACAGCGACGAGTGGCAGTACTACATCGAAGGCCAGGCACGCATGACGGTGGTGAGCACCGGCAATTCGTCGCGCACCTTCGACTTCCAGGCCGGTGACGTCGGATACGTGCCGGTGTCCCTCGCGCACTATGTCGAGAATACCGGCAGCACGACCCTGCGTTTCCTAGAGGTGTTCACGAGCAGCCGTTACGCCGATGTCTCGCTGGCCCAATGGGTCGCGCTCACCCCGCATGAGTTGGTTGCGGCCAACCTTCGGCTCTCCCGCCCCCTGCTCGACGCCCTGCCAGCGCGGAAGCATCCCGTGGTCCCGGCGCAGGGTGACACGGGGCAGCAGGGCCGAGGACAGAAATAAGACTGTCTACAACTCCCAACGCACAAGGAGGCCTGCATGGCCAACAACCCGCCTACCCTCACCACCTCGTTCGGCCGCCCGGTCGAGGACAATCAGCATTCGCTCACCGCCGGGCCGCGGGGCCCGGTGTTGATGGCGGACTACCACCTCGTCGAGAAGATGGCCCACTTCAACCGCGAGCGGGTGCCCGAACGCGTGGTCCACGCCAAAGGTTACGGTGCCCACGGCACGTTCAAGGTGACGCAGGACATCAGCCAGTACACTTGCGCCAAAATGTTTAGCGCCGTCGGCAAGGAAACCGAGATGCTCGCCCGCTTCTCGACCGTCGGTGGCGAGAGCGGTTCGGCGGACACGGCACGCGACCCCCGTGGCTTCTCGATGAAGTTCTACACCGAGGACGGCAACTGGGACATGGTCGGCAACAACACGCCCATCTTTTTCATCCGGGACCCCCTGAAGTTCAGCGACTTCATCCGGACCCAGAAGCGCGACCCCGGCACCCACCTGAAGCCGCATTGGCGCCGCTGGGATTACTGGGGCCTCTCGCCCGAGGCGGTGCATCAAGTCATGATCCTGTACAGCGACCGTGGCACACCTGTCTCCGCCCGGTTCATGAACGGCTACGGCAGCCACACGTTCAGCTTCTGGAATGGCGAGGGCGAGCGGTCCTGGGTCAAGTTTCACTTTCTTACCCAGCAGGGCAGCAAGACCTTCACCAACGATGAAGCCATCAAGATGACGGCGGATGACCCCGACTACTCCTCCCGCGACCTACAGACCGCGATCAAGGCCGGCGACTTCCCGAAGTGGACCATGTTCATCCAGGTCATGCCGGAAGCTGACGCCGAAACCTACGCCTGGAACCCCTTCGACCTCACCAAGGTGTGGCCGCACAAGGACTACCCGCTGATCGAAGTCGGCGAGGTCACGCTGAACCGCAATCCCACCAACTACTTCGCCGAGGTCGAGCAGGCCGCCTACAACGTGTCTAACACCGTGCCCGGCGTCGGCTTCAGCCCAGACAAGGTGCTGCAGAACCGCATCCTGTCCTACGCCGACGCGCACCGCTACCGCATCGGCAGCAACTACGCCCAGGTCCCCGTCAACCAGGCCCGCGCCGCCGCCGTCCACACGTACAACCGGGATGGCGCTATGAACACCGGGGACAACGGCGGCGGCAGTGTCGACTACGAGCCCAACAGCTTCGGCGGCCCGGCCGAGGACCCGTCGGTCAAGGAGCCCCCGATGCGGATCGACGGCAACGCCGACCGCTACGTCACCTACGCTATGGACGACCGCGACCTCTACGGCCAGCCCCGCATGTTGTGGGAGAAGGTGTTGGACGACACCGGCCGAGCACATTTGGTCGAGAACATCGTCGGCAGCATGACCATGCCAATGATGGGCCTGGAAGACGACGCCAAAGTGCATGAGATCCAACAACGCATGCTCAAGCATTGGTTCAAAGTCCACCCCGACTTCGGCGCTGCCGTTGAAAAAGGCATCAATGGTGCGGAGGTGAAGCAAGCGGCTGAGTAAGAGACGCGGGTCGTCGGAAGGGTTGTGCCCCCGACCTACTGTGAGAACGGACGGCAGCACGCTGAAGGAGGCGGCGATGGCGTTGGGCGAGGTCGATGAGTCGACTTACGATAAGGTGATGGATCCTAAAGACATGGCCGGCCAGGGCTACACCGACGCCTGGCTGCCGACGAGAGCCAGCCCGTCTTGCCCATACTGCCCCCGCACCCAGGTCGGCCGCAGCGGCCGCGATGGCAAGGTCCTGCACTATGTAACGAGTGGACGAGGCGATCATCTGGGGTTCCGATGGCAACGGACCCGAATGCCTGAAGCTACTGTTGCAATGACCTTCACAATCAACTGGGGATACGACGGCGATGAACTTCACGATCAACGGCAAAGCCTACGATGCGGACATCGACATCCGCACGACCGTGCTGGACCTGCTACGCGAACATGTCGGCCTGACCGGCTCCAAGAAGGGCTGCGACCACGGCCAGTGTGGCGCCTGCACGGTCCTGATTAACGGCCGCCGGGTCAATAGCTGCCTGGCCCTCGCCGTCATGCACCAGCAGGACGAGGTCACCACCATCGAGGGCCTGGGCCAGGTCGGCAACCTCCATCCGCTGCAGGCCGCCTTCGTGCATCACGACGGCTACCAGTGCGGCTATTGCACGCCGGGCCAGATCTGCTCTGCCGTCGGTATGCTCGACGAGGCCGCCAAGGGCTGGCCGAGCTACGTCTCCGAGGACCTCGACAACCCCGCGCTCAGCAACGCCGAGATCAGCGAGCGCATGAGCGGCAACATCTGCCGTTGCGCCGCCTACCCCAACATCGTCGATGCCATCCGCGAAGTGGCGCCTCGTGAGCTGACCGGAGTCGACGCATGAAAACCTTCACCTATGAGTGCGCCGAGAGCCCGGAAGCTGCCGTCAAGAGCATCGGCAACGCCCACGCCCGCTTCATCGCCGGTGGCACCAATCTCCTCGACCTCATGAAGCTCCAGGTCGAGACCCCCGAGCGCCTCGTCGACGTCAGCCGCCTCGCGCTGGTGGACATCGAGGATACGGAGGACGGCGGCCTCCGCATCGGCGCCCTCGTCCCCAACAGCGACCTCGCCGCCGACAAGCGCGTCATCGCGCGCTACGAAGTGCTCAGCCGAGCCCTCCTTGCCGGCGCCTCCGGCCAGCTCCGCAACAAGGCGACCACCGGCGGCAACCTGCTGCAGCGCACCCGCTGCTACTACTTCACCAACACCGCCAGCGCCTGCAACAAGCGTCAGCCCGGCAGCGGCTGCGGCGCCATCGGCGGCTACAACCGCATCCTCGCCGTCCTCGGTACCAGCGACAAATGCATCGCCACCCACCCGAGCGACATGGCCGTTGCCATGCGCGCGCTGGACGCGACCGTCGTGACGCTGAGGGCCGACGGCGAGCGCCGCCATATCTCGATCCACGAGTTCTACCGCCTGCCCGGCGACACGCCCGAGATCGAGACCGTGCTCGAGCAGGGTGAACTCATCACACATGTCGAACTGCCGCCGACGCCCAAGAGCGCCCGCCAGCAATACCGCAAGGTGCGCGACCGCGCCTCCTACGCATTCGCCCTCGTCTCGGTCGCCGGCATCGTGACTGTCGAGAATGGCAAGATCGCCACCGTCGCGCTGGCGTTTGGCGGCCTTGCACCCCTGCCGTGGCGCGACCCATCGGTGGAGCAGGCCCTCGTCGGGCAAGTTCCGTCCGACGCGCTGTTCGAGAATGCGGCCGACCTGCTGCTCGCCCATGCGAAAGGCCAAGGCTCCAACGACTTCAAGATTCCACTCGCCCGCCGCACGTTGATTGCGTGCCTGCGCGACCTGACCGGAGAATAGAGAATGCTCGGTTTTGACTGGCTTTTCGGCAGTGGTGACGACGTCACCCTCACGATGGACAAGGCGCACCCCGAGAGCCTGCTCGACACGACCGTCCAGGACGTGCTCGGCAAGCCCCTCGACCGTGTCGACGGGCCCAAGAAAGTCTCCGGTGCGGCAACCTTTGCCGCTGAGTACAAGCTCGACAACCTCGCCTATGGCGTGCTCGTCAGCGCAAGCATCGGCAAGGGCAAGGTCCGCTCGATCGACGTCGAAGGCGCCAAGAAGATGCCGGGCGTGATCGACGTCGTCATTGACTTCGACACCTTCGCCCGTGTTTCCCAGCAGGGCGGCGAGACCGGTGCGCCGGCGCAGGGCGTCAAGGCCGTCGAGTATTTCGGCCAGGTCATCGCCATCGTCGTCGGCGACACCTACGAGGCGGCGCGCGACGCCGCCAAGCAGCTGGAGGTCGTTTACGAGCGCGACGAGGGCGTGTTCGGCTTCTCCGTCGAGCACAAGCACGACAAGAAGCTGCCCGACAACAACACTCCGGCGCAGTTCGAGCAGGGCGATCTCGACAAGGCGATGCAGGACGCGGCGTTCACCGTCGACGAAACCTACTCAACCCCCAGCCAGAACTCGGCCGCGATGGAGCTGCATGCCTCGATCGCCACCTGGCACGATGGTTCGCTGACGTTGTACGGCGCCTACCAGATGCCGACCTCTGATGCGCAGCAGCTCGCCAAGGCGCTCGGCCTACCCGCCTCAAAGGTCCGCATCATCGCCCACTACATCGGTGGCGGCTTTGGCTCCAAGCTCGGCATCGCGCCCGAGAGCGTCGCTGCCGCGATCGCCGCCAAGCAGCTCGGTCGCCCCGTCAAGGCGGTGATGCTGCGCGAGCAGGTGTTCGAGGCGACTGTGCGCCGGTCCAACACCGTCCAGCGCATGCGCCTGGCCGCCAAGGCGGACGGCAAGCTCATTGGCATCGGGCACGAAAGCGTCGTGTCGAACCTTGAGGGCGAGGACTATTTCGAACCTGCCGGCCTGTCGACGCACTTCCTCTACGCTGGCGAGAACCGCGTCATCACCCACGACTTGGTGCGGATGAACTGGGGTCTTTCCGGATCGATGCGCGCGCCCGGCGAGGCCGTCGGCCTGCTCGGACTCGAAGGCGCGATGGATGAGCTGGCCGACCGCATGGGCATGGATCCGATCGAACTGCGTCGGGTCAACGAGCCGGCGCAGGACCCCGAGAAGGAGGTGCCGTTCTCGTCGCGCAAGTTGATCGAGGCCCTCGACGACGGCGCCAAGCGGTTTGGTTGGAGCGAGCGTCGCAAGCCCGGCCAGCACCGTGAGGGCGAATGGCTGATCGGCATGGGCGTCGCCGCCGCCGCCCGCGCCAACCTGCTGATGGAGACCTCGGCCAAGGTCGCCATCCATCCAGATGGGACTGTGACGGTCTCGTCCGCCATGACTGATATCGGCACCGGCAGCTACACGATCCTGTCCCAGATCGCCGCCGAGATGCTCGGTGTGCCGATGGACCGGATCACGATGGAGCTGGGCGACACCAACGACGTCCCGGCCGCGGGCTCAGGCGGCTCGTGGGGCGCGGCCTCGTCGGGTTCGGCGATCTACCTCGCCTGCGAGTCGCTTCGCGGCAAGCTGGCCAAGGCGCTCGACGTTGACGAAAAGGCGCTGACCCTCAAGGACGGCCAGGTAATCGGCGACAACCGCTCGGTCGCGATCGGCGAGCTGGTCGGCGAGGGCATCGAGGCCGTCGGCACCATCAAGCCGGGCAAGACCAAGAAGGACGTCAACCAAGCCTCCTATGGGGCCCACTTCGCCGAGGTCGCGGTCAACGTCGTCACCGGCGAGACCCGGGTGCGGCGCATGCTCGGCGTGTTCGCGGCAGGACGCATCCTCAACGAGAAGACGGCCCGCTCGCAGTGCCTCGGCGGCATGACGTTCGGCATCGGCGCGGCACTGACAGAGGACCTCATCCACGACACCCGCACCGGCCAGATCGTCAATCACAACCTTGCCGAATACCATGTGCCGGTGAACGCCGACGTGCCGCAGCTGGAGGTCGTGTTCCTCCAGGAGCGTGACTTCCACGCCAACCCAATCCACGCCAAGGGTATCGGCGAAGTCGGCATCTGCGGAGCCGGCGCCGCCATCGCCAATGCAGTCTACAACGCGACCGGCATCCGCGTCCGCGACTTCCCGATCACCCTAGACAAACTCCTCACCGGCCTTCCTGCGATGTAAGGCGGACATCGCCTTCCCCGGGGCAAAAACCCCGGGGCCTACTTCTCTCTCCGCCCGACGGCGATCCAGTTTGGTAATGAGGGCGAGACGTTGTTGGGTCGGGGGAGATATACGGCAGAGCTGAGAATGCAAATCTTAGGGCGCTTCGGTCATGATCCGATGCACGACATTCAGGTGCGGTGTTCGATGAACCGCAGGGCTTGGATGCGCGATTCACTAAAGTCCGGGATCGGAGTACCCAGCCGTGGTCATCCACTGATTCCGCAGCACTACAACGAGCTGGCGAAATCCTTGCTCTATATCGGGGTGTCGCGAGGCAAGCGGCTGGTTGGGAAGTGGCGAGCCCTGGCCATGGTGATCCGGAACGGGGCAGGACGTCGACTCTGTTGTTTTAAGAGTCGGCATCAGCACAAAACATGGAGCGCGGTCGCCTCCGCGCCGTGACGCGACCACAAGGCGAGAACACAGAGGGTGTCAAAATGAAATTTGAGAAATCGCGTCCGCTTTCACAAAAGACGATCGGCGTTCTTGGTGGCATGAGCAATCAGGCCACAGGAGAGTATTATCGGTTGCTTAATGACGAATTGAACAACCGCCTTCGCGGTTGGGATAATGGCGAAATCGTCATCGTCTCGGTCAATTTCGGAAACATCGAATATTTCGTGCGTAACGACAGATGGAATGAGGCCCAAACATATCTTACTGGCAAGGTGGAAAGGCTCGAACGAGCAGGGGCCGACCTGATTATATGCGTTTCCAACACCATGCACAGGGTTGTTGAGCCGATCATGGCAGAGCGGGAAACGCCGTTCATCCATATCGCTGACCCGACTGGCGAGGCGATCCGCAAGGTCGGGCTTGGTCGCGTGGGGCTGTTGGGCACGATGTCGGTGATGAAGTCGCAGGTGCTTCACAACCGCTATAAGGACAAATTCGGGGTAGAAATCGTCACTCCATCCGAGGCAGACGGGGAAATCGTGGACCGGATCATTTTCAACGAACTGGTAAGGCGCGAGCTGCGAGAGGAATCCAAGCAAGAATATCTACGGATTGTGAGCGATATGCGGTCCCGAGGCGTGGAGGGCGTCATTCTTGGCTGCACCGAAATCTTTCTCTTGATCGGGCAGGGTGACTTACCGGGCTTCCCAGTCTTCGACACCACAGAGCTGCATGTGCAGGCCGCGGTCGATGCGGCTTTGGGCTAAGCGCCTGTCAAGAATCTCCCATAGACCGTGTGAAAACTAAGCAGAGTTCTCTAAGCAGGCTTCCTCGGGTTGGCGCACGGATGGTAGCATCGGGCTGTTGTTGACGTAAGCTGGGTGGTTGTCATGACGGATCGGTCTCCTTTGGCTGCGACGGCTGAGCAAGAGGCTGAGTTGCGCGCGCTGTCGCGGTCTGACGTGCGGGGCGAGGCGGACCGGGCGCGCGCGGTCCTGCTGACGTTGCAGGGCTGGACAAGCATCCAGTTGGCCGAGGCGTTCGGGGTGACGCCGGACGCGGTGCGGCACTGGCGGGGATGGTTCAGCGAGCGCGGGGTGGACGCGCTGCGGTCCACCCTGGCGCCCGGCCCGTCTCCGGCCAAGGGCGAGCGGGCCTTGGCGGTTGCGAGCCTGTTGCTGCGCCAGCCCGTCGAGGACCGGACCAACTGGACCCTGCCGCGGCTGCGGGCGGAGATCGAGCGGCAAACGGGTGCCAGCATCTCGGCGGGGCGCTTGAGCGTGCTGCTGAAAAAGGGGGGTTCACTTGGCGGCGGCCCCGGCACAGCCTGAGCGGGCGGCAGGACAGGCAGGCCGTGGACCGCATGGGCGTGCGGCTGCGGCTGCGCCAGGCGCAGGCCGACGCGGGCGACATCGCGCTGCTCTATGCCGACGAGAGCGAGGCGCTGACCCATCCCTACCTGGCCCATGCCTGGGCGGAGCGCGGCGCCGACCTGCGGGTGCAGGCGCCGGGCCAGTCGCGCAAGGTGGCCCTGATGGGCGCGCTCGACGCAGGCACCGGCGAACTGGCCGTCAGCACCTCGCCGACCAAGGTCAGCGCCGACTTCATCGGCCTCCTGCGCCGGCTGGACTGGCGCTACGGCCCCAAGCCCGGCAGCACCCGCCTGCCCGTGGTGCTGGTGCTGGACAACGGCCCCATACACACCAGCAAGGCCAGCCGGGCGGCGCTGGCCGAGCGGCCCTGGATCACGGTGGAGTGGCTGCCGCGCTACGCCCCTGAGTTGAACGACATCGAGCGCACCTGGCGCGACCTCAAGCGCCACCACCTGGCCCACAGCACATTCAAGAACGCCGCCGACCTCACCTGCGCCATCCACGCCGCGGTCAAACAACTCAACGAGGAGCGCATGAACCCGCATCCGTGCGGCAAGCCGAATAAGGCTGCTTAGGTTCACACCAGGATGTGGCTTCATGCGTTCCTTTTTGAGACACCTGGCGGCGGCGTGGATGGCGCCTGCGAGGTCGGTCATGCCTTTGAACGTGCGGTGGGCCAGGTGATGCCGCTTGAGGTCGCGCCAGGAGCGCTCGACTTCGTTTCCATGATGCCTCTCTATGCTGGGTTCCTGGTGCGGGCTGGGTGTGACGCCGCCTTGGCCTGATCCAGTTCCTCGTCGCTCATCTGCACGAGCCAGATGCGCTGCTCGCCGCGTTCTGCCAGCCGGCCGCGCAGGCGTCCGTCGCGCAGCCAATGGTAAGCTGTGTGCCGGTGGATACCGAGCCGCTGGGCTGCCTCGTGCAGGGTCCATTCGGCGCCGGGCGTGCGGGCGACGTTGCTGCTCCAGATTGGCCGTCCGCTGCCCAGGCCGTGGCGGAACACCAGGCGCTGGACCATGGAAGCGTCAAAGGCGTCCCGCTTGGGCGGATGCCATGCGGCGGCGTTCAGCTGTTCGGCCACTGCGGCTGCCGAGCAGCCCTGCCTGCGCAAGTCGCGGATCAGGGCCAGCACTTGGTCGGACCCGCGCAGCTGCTCAAAGCGCCGCACGGGGCGGGTCGCTGCATGGCGGGTCCGCACGCCGCCGGCCCAGTGGCAGGCGACCTCGACGCGTTCGCCCTCGACCTGCACGGCGACATGATCCAGCACCAGCCGGGCAATCGCCTGGCGGTCCCCCGCCGTGGTCGTGGGCGCGTGCCACAGCGCCGGCACGTCCTCCGCCAAGCGGCGGATCGCGTCCAGCTCCGCCGCCTGTAGCCGGACCGGCTGGCGCGCCAGATCGCGGGCGTGCTCGGCCTCCAGCGCCCGTTCGGCGGCAAGGGCCGCCTCCCAGTCCCGTTCCAGCGTGCGCGCGACCAGCCGCATGTCGGGGTCCACGGCCTCGTAGCGCCGGCGCGCGAGGGCCGTCTCGTAGCGCACCCGCTCCAGGCGCTGCGCCCAGTGCCGGTGCTGGGCTGCGCGCTCAAGCTCGACGTCCTCGGCCACCTGCAGGCTGACCTCGATGGCCGACGGCGCCAGGGCCGCAAGGATCAGCTGAGCCACCAGCGCGTCCACTGGCTGGGCGCTGAGCGACAGGCAGCGCGGCCCGCCAAACGTCACCGCCTCCCGGCAGCACAGGTAGCGGACCTCGCGTCCGTTGTCGCGGTAGGCCAGCGCCATCCGCCGGCCACACCGGCCGCAGCGGACCAGGCCACCCAGCAGGGCCGGGCCACCTCGGGGGACGCCGTCGTTCTTGGCGCGGTTCGCCGCCATCTGCTCCTGGTTGCCCTCGTAGGTCGCCCAGTCAATGTAAGCCGGCCAGCAGTCCCGGCGCAGCACCGCCCACCCCTCTGCCGCGCGGATGAACCGCCGCCCGCTGTGCGGCTTGCCGGGCGCCATGGCCCGGCGCTCCATCCGGCTGCGGCCATAGACGTAGGCGCCGGCATAGGCTGGGTGGCGCAGCATGTTGCCCAGCGCCGCCCGGTTCGGCCGTCCCCGCCGCACCTCGCCCTTGCCAGCACCAGAGCGCACGCGGTCGGGCAGCCGGATGCCATGGTCAACCAGGTAGGCCAGCACGCCGCTGACCGAGCGGCGGCGCTCGAACACGTCGAACACCAGCCGGATGGCCGAGCGGACCTGCTCGTCCGGGTCAAGCGCCACCTCGCCCGAGGGGCGCTGCACGTAGCCGCGCGGCAGCCCGATCACCAGCTCGCCGCGGGCGGCCTTGACCCGGCGCCCCTCGTGCATGCGCGCTTTCAGGATGTGCAGCTCCGCCTCGCTCATCGTGCCCTTGAGCCCAAGCAGCAGGCGGTCGTTGTAGGTGCCGGGATCGTAAAGCCCGTCCGCGTCCGCGATCAGCGTGTCGAACAGGGCGCACATCTCCAGCAGCTGGTGCCAGTCCCGGCACGAGCGCGCCAGGCGGGACACCTCGATGCCCAGCACAAGCCCCACGTGGCCCAGCCCGACCTCGGCGACCAGGCGCTGGAACCCGGGGCGGTCCAGGGCCGAGGCGGCCGAGCGGCCAAGGTCGTCATCGATCACGACAACCTGCTCGCGCGCCCACCCGAGCTGGCGCGCGCGGTCGGTCAACGCGTATTGCAGGCGCGTGGACTCCTGGTTGTGCTGCACCTGGCGCATCGTCGATTGCCGGACGTAAACAACCGCATGCCGGTCACGGTGGCGGGCCTGGACCTTGTCCGTCGGCAGCAGGGCCATCCCTGGCGGGGTCGCGCTCATCAGGCGCCTCCATCGGGCTCGGCGCCGCAAGACGCTGGCGGACCAGCAGGCCGATCAGCACAAGCAGGCGCCGCTGCCGCTCGCGCGGCAGGTCCTGCCACCTGATCCCTTCCTGCCTCGGACCGCTCATCTCGAACAGCCATCCACCGGGCCAGCGCGCGCAGGACCTCATGGCCCAGCCGCGGCGCTACAAGTACGTCACATTCAGCGGTCCCGTGTCCACACGTTCTCGATGCCGTTCAGTTCCGGGGCATACCGTGGCAGCCACTCCACCGCGATCCAGGGCCGCTCGGCCAGCGCCGCCCGGCTGGCCTTGCTCGTGTGGACGGGGCCGTTGTCCAGCACCAGCACCACGGGCGGGCGGGTGCTGCCGGGCCTGGGGCCGTAGCGCCAGTCCAGGCGGCGCAGGAAGGCGATGAAGTCGGCGCTGACCTTGGTGGGCGAGGTGCTGACAATCAGTTCGCCGGTGTCTGCGTCCAGCGCACCCATCAGGGCGACCTTCTTGGACTGGCCCGGCGCACGCACCCGCAATTCGGCACCCTGCTCCGCCCAGGCATGGGCCAGGTAGGGGTGCGTCAACGCCTCGCTCTCGTCGGCACACAGCAGCACGATGCCGCCCGCCCATGCGGTCCACTGCCTGCCGGTCTTGCCGCCCGGTCAGAACATGCCGGGAGCGCCGCCACCGGAACCTCCTTTTCAGCAGCACGCTCAGGCGTGGCGCTGAAATGCTGGCCCCGGTCTGCCGCTCGATCTTGGCCCGCAGCCGCGGCAAGGTCCAGTTGGACCATGGTGACGGTCCGGATATGGCCATGACGCAAACTCCTCGCGCGAGCCGGTCAGCTACTTCCGCTTCCACCTTCGCACCAGCCGACCTCAGCCCCGCGCCACGGTCCCGACACCACCACCCCGGAACCCCATAAGAGCCACCTCCCAATTGAAGCGCCGCATACTATGCGCGAGAAGCCCCGTCACATCGGCACGGCGCGGCTCCGCTCTGGCGCGACGTCGGTAAAGTTTGCGAGATCGGCCATGACGCGCGGGGTCTCCGGCGACCCGAACGCGGCGTCCACGGCGGCATCGTCGCGGAACCGGCATTCAGCAATGGCGATCGTCTTCGCATCCGGGTCCGCCGGAAAGAACGCCGAACAGCTCTCCAGGCCATGGCGGCCCCAGGCTTCCATCACCAGCGGCAGGTGGTGCGCAACGTAGTATTCGCGGTCGAACCGTGTGGCGGCATCGCCGGCATAGGTGACATAGACGATGGTCATCACTTGGGTCCTTGTCGCGTATGGTTGATCGTGTAGTCGGCCATCGCGGACCAGTCCCGCTCGCCCATCCCAGCGTCCACGGCCTCGGTCATGCGTCCGCGCACCGCTTCGAGCATCGGGAGCACGGCGCCCACCTGCGCCGCCGCCTCGGTCGCGAGCCGCAGGTCCTTCAGGCCGAGCTGCGCCTTGAAGCCGGGTTCGTAACGGTCGGAGGCGATGTTGGCGCTGTAGGTCTGGTAGGACCGGCTGCCGAACAGCGTGCCCAGGATCAGCTCGAAAAACAGCTCACGGTGCACGCCGTTGCTCTCGGTCAGCACGACTGCCTCGGCCATCGCCTCGATCGCCATCGTGATCATCATGTTGGCGGCGATCTTCGCGGCATTCGCCTGGGCCGGCTGGTCGCCCATCGGCCAGATCTTCTTGCCCAGCACGTCCAGCAACGGACGCGCCGCCTCAATCGCATCCGGCAGCCCGGCGGCCAAAATATTCAGCTCCCCCTTCGCCGCCACGTCCGGGCGCCCGAGCACCGGCGCCGAGACGTATCCCAACCCGGCCGCCTGGTGCGCCGCCTCGAGTTCACGCGCGAACGCGACGGAGATGGTCGAGGTGACGACATGCACCACGCCCCCCCGCGCCTGCTGCAGCACGCCGCCATCAAGCAGGACGGCGCGGATGGCCGCGTCGTCCGACAGCATCGTGAACACCACTTCCGCCTGGAACGCATCCCTAGGCGAGGCCACCATCTGCACGCCCTCGACCCCCGCGCCACCGCGGGTCCAGGCCCGCACGTGATGCCCGGCCGTGGCGAGGTTGCGCGCCATGGGGCTGCCCATGGCCCCAAGCCCGATGAAACCGACGTCCATGTCTAACGTCCTTCCTGGATAGGTTTGGTGCCGACATGGGCGCGCAGCCAGTCGAGCACCGGCTGCAGCGCCGCGTCGGAGTTCTTCTCGTAGATCAGGCCGTGGCCGTTGCCGCGCACGCCGTGGTCCGGCAGGTGCAGCAGCTCGGCACTGGCGCCCGCAGCCTGCAGATGCGCCACGATCGGCGTGCTCGCCGCAGCGAACGCGGACGCCTCCGCCGTCACGACAACGATCGGCAAGCCTGCCAAGCCCGGCACGCGCAACGAGGCGAGATCGGCGTCGCGCACCGCCTGCGGCGAGGCACGCGGCGGGTCGAATCCCAGCGGCATTGCGGCCAAGCCCCAGCTCAACGATCCGATATTGGGGATGGTCGCGAAGGGCGGGCCCATCGGCTCGATGCTGACGATGGCGGCGACCAGCCCCGGGCGGCGGTCGGCCGCCAGCCAGCCGCTCGGCCCCGATGCGGAATGCGTCAGCAGAATCGCCGGTCCGATCCGGTCGAGCAGCCGCGCGAGCCGGTCGGCGTCCATGTCCTCGGACGCTGCGAGGTCCGCCGGCAGCGGGCCATATCCGGCGATGAAGTCGTCCATGGCCGCCTCGTCGTCGGGCGCGAATGGCCATTGCGTGTGCGTGCCCGAGGGGTCCGGCGCGAAGTAGATCCTGCGGCCCCCTTCATAGGAGAACGGCGGCCCCATCGGGCCCATCGTCTCCGTGTGCAGCGGGGAGCGCCCATGCCCGGGCCGGTCCACGATCACCACCGCGTAGCCGTGTTCGACGAGGCGCTGCGCCCAGCCGGGCCGTCCATCGGGCGTGTCCAGCCACTCCGTGCCCTGAAAGCCGCCGCCATGCACCAGCACGACGGGGTAGGGCTGCGTCACCGTTTCGGGCGCCTCCCACTCGGCAAACATTGGGCCGGCCTGGTAGGTCAGCCCGTCCTTCACGACGCGCTTGCCTACGATCCAGAAGTGCCCGCGCCGCGTCGTCCGGGCCGGGGTGTCCGCCCAGAATTGGCGTTTGGCGGCAAGCGTCGTTTCAGCGGAATGGGACATGGTGGGTCCTCAATGGGTGACCAGGAACTTAAGGACCGCCTGGTTGAGCGGTGCGGCGCACTCCTCGGGCAACCAATGGCCACAGCCGGGGAGGGTAAGGGCTTCAACACGGCGTGCGTAGGGCCTGAGCAGGGTTGCCTCCATAGGGCCGAAGCCGCCGTGGCCGCCGCCGCCGATGGCCAGTACCGGCATGGGCAGTTTGCTGCGGGCGAGCGGCGCGTCCCGCCGGGCCGTCTCGTTGAGGGCGCGGTAGTATTCGAACGACGCATGGAGCGTTTGCGGTTTGGCGTAGGAGCGGCCGTAGCGGTCCAGCAGCTCGGGTGTGAACGCGGCCGTGTTGGTCGCGTGAACCTTGATGAAGTGTTCGAGGAAGAAACGCTCGTGCCCGGTGACGAGCGTCTCGGCGAGGCGGTCGCCGGCGGCGAAGAAGCTGAAGTGCCAGACAAGTGACTCGCCCTCGGGCGTGAAGGCCGGGAAGGTATAGAGCCGCTGGTCGGGGATCGGCGCCTCCATGAACACGATGCGGCGGATGTCGGCCGGGTGCGCGGCCGCCATCGGGTAGGTGTTCCAGATGCCGATGTCATGGGCGACGAGGTCGAACGGCGCCGCCGGGCTGAACGACTTGGCGAGGTGATAGAGGATCGGCGCGACGTCCTGCCCGGCATAGGACGGCGGCGGCGCGGACTGGCCCAGGCCCGGCAGGTCGGGTGCGACGACCGTATGGTCGCGCGCCAGCAGCGGCATGAGCTGCCGCCACTCGTACCAGCTCTGCCCAAACCCGTGGACCAGTAGGACGAGCGGGCCTTGACCGCCCGTGACCACATGCAGGCGGACCCCGTCGATCTCGCGATCGATGCTGGCGAAGCCGTCCGGCACCGGGAACTCGTCCTCCGGCGCGGCTGGTGCCGGAGCGGCGCCTAGCAGGACCATGAGCACGAGGGGCAGCATGCACGCGTATCGCAGAAACCGGGTGGGCATCATGGCGTCCCTTTGTTCAGGCTTGTGTGCGTGGCCCAGGGACGAAGCCCCGGCGGCGTGCAGCGGTTGCGACGAGGAAGGCGGCGGCGATGAACGGGATCGCCGCCCAGGCGAGGAGGTCGGCGCCGCCCACGTGCAGCAGCAGCCCGCCGATCACGCCGCCGCCGGCGATGGCGGCGTTCCACACCGTGGTGACCATCGCGTTGGCTAGGTCGACACCCTCGCCCGCCGCGTCGCCGATGGCGGTCTGCAGCAGCGTCGCGGCACCGCCGAACGACAGGCCCCAGGCCAGCACGCTGCCGGTCAGCGCCGCCGGGGCCGTGCCCCCAAGCCCAAGCAGCAGGGTGGCCGCAGTGAACAGCGCGAGGCTCGCCAGCACCAAAACCCTCAGTATCCGATCGACCAGGACGCCGATGAGCCAGATGCCAGCAAGCGCCGACAGCCCGAACCCAAGCAGCAGCAGGTCGACGCGGCCTTCAAGGCCCGCCCTGGCGGCCAGCGGTGCCACGAAGGTGTAAAGGACGTTGTGCGCCGTCATCCAGGCGAACACCACCGCGAGGATCGGCCGCACGCCCGGCGAGGCGAACACGCTGCCCACGGCCTGCCGCCGGTCGCCCGCCTGCCCGGGATAATCGGGCACCGCCACGGCGACCCAGGCCACCAGCGCGACAGTCGTGCCCGACATGGCCAGGAAGGCCCAGCGCCACCCGATGGCCGCGCCAAGGAATGCACCGGCCGGCACCCCGAGCGATAGGGCCAGCGGCGTGCCCACCATGGCGATCGCCAGCGCCCGGCCCTGCTGCGGCCCCGCCACCATCCGGCGCGCGTAGCCCGCAAGGATGCCCCAAGCCAACCCGGCGGCGATCCCCGCCAGGAACCGGGCACCGAGCGCCAGCGCAAAGCTGGTCGACAGCGCGGTAACGGTGTTGAACACGAGAAAGCCAATGATCGCCGCCAGCAGCGTCGGCCGCCGTCGCCATCCCTGCGCCAGCGCAGTCAACGGGATCGCCGCAACCAGCGATCCGGCCGCATAGGACGTCACGAGCTGCCCCGCCATCGCCTGCGACACCTCCAGCCCGGCGGCAAGCTGCGGCAGCAACCCGGCCGGCAGCGTCTCCGTCATGATCGCGGTGAAGCCCGTCATGGCCAACGCCAGCAAGGCCGCGAGGGGCAAACGGTCGCGGCCTTCGCAGACGTCGTCTCGGGTCCGTGACGGGAAACTCGCATTGGACATAAGGCTCACTTATAGACTAATCGGTCCTTAAGTAGGGTAGGCTGTGCCATTGTCAATGACTTGTGGACTGACCACTTCAGAAAGCGAAACGGAGGACAAGCGTTCATGCCTCGCACAGGACGGCCCCGCGCGTTCGACCGCAGCGCGGCGCTGGACGCTGCAATGCGGCTGTTTTGGGAACATGGGTACGAGACCACGTCACTTGACCAGCTCAAGCGCGCCATGGGGGGCCTTTCACCCGCCAGCTTTTATGCCGCGTTCGGGTCCAAGGCTGCCCTGTTCAAGGAGGCGCTCGCCCGCTACCGCTCGACCTACGGCCAGGTGACGGCGCCGCTGCACGATCAATCTTTGCCGCCACGGCAGGCAATCGAGCAGTCGCTGCGGGCGTCCGCGCGCATGCAGACCGACCCCTCGCATCCCAGCGGGTGCCTGTTCGTCCTTTCGGTGAGCGCCTGGTCCCCCGGCAGTGCGCCGCTGCAGGCCGAGTTGCGGGCCGAGCGCCAGGCCAACCGGGACGCGATCCGCGCCTGTGCTCAACGCGCGATGGCTGCTGGCGACCTGGTGGCCACGACCGACGCGGAGGCTCTCGCGGCGCTGTTCGAAGGCCTGCTCGTCGGCTTCTCGGTGCAAGCCCGCGATGGCCTTCGGGTCGAGGCCATGGACGCTGCCATCACGGCCGCGCTCCAAGTATGGGATCTGTACCAAGTGCGGCACTGATGGGCAGGTGCATGGACCCTAGCATGGGCAGCGGGGTTCCTGACCCAGACGGTTCAGTGTCGGACGGAAACAGGCTTGTAGGTGCGGATCATGCGGTTGAGCGGGACCGTCACCTGCTGCCAGCGGTCACACGCTCTCCTGGATCGCCCGCTTGGCCGCGGCGATCCGCTCCTCGTCCCGCTGGTACATCGTCCACTGCTTGATCCGCTTGGCACGGACGAGTCCTGCTCCGGTGAGGACGCGCATGTGTTCGCTGAGCGTGGGCGCGCCCACGCCCAGCTTCTCCGCGATCAGCGCGCCGCACACCCCGTCCTTGACCAGGTCCCCGTCCACTTGGGGCGGGAAATGTGCTTGCGGGTCGCGCAGCCACTCGAGAATCTGGAGCCGGCGCTCGTTGGCCAGGGCGCGCAGGATCGGCGCAACGCTCATTTTGCCACTTTGCCAACAGACGAAGTCATGCCATCATCTCCGTAATGCAAGGGACTACCATAGCCGGGCCATCCTGGCCTGTATGCAACACTTGGTCCTCGTTCACAGGAGCGCCGCGCCATGGCGGGGGTGAGAAACGTTCTCTTCGTCATGACCGACCAGCTCCGGGCCGACTACCTGTCGGCCTATGGGCATCCGGCGCTCAAGACGCCGAACATTGACGCGCTCGCGGCGCGTGGGATGCGGTTCACTCGGGCCTACGTTCAGTCGCCGGTCTGCGGTCCCGCGCGAATGTCGTATTACACCGGGCGCTACGTCACCAGCCACGGAGCCACCTGGAACAACATCCCCTTGTCGGTCGGGGAGTGGACGCTCGGGGACTATGTGCGGCCTCTCGGGCCGCGGGTCGGCCTCGTCGGCAAGACCCACATGCGGATCGACCGTGACGGCTTCTCCCGTTTGGGACTGGACCAGGGCTCGACAGCGGGGCGCTACGCCGCCGAGTGCGGCTTCGAGCCCTTCGCGCGCGATGACGGCCTGCATCCCGACTTCATCTACGACCCGGACGCGTCCTATGAGCGATACCTTCGCGAGAGGGGCTACGACGGAAAGAACCTCTGGCAGGATTGGGCCAATTCGGGGTCCGACGAAGATGGCGCACTCCTCTCAGGTTGGTATATGCGGAATGCGCGCGAGCCCGCACGCATCCCTGAGGAACACAGCGAGACCGCTTGGACGACGGACCAGGCCATGGAATTCATCCGGCTGCAGGGCGACCAACCCTGGGTCCTGCACGTCAGCTACATCAAGCCTCATTGGCCATACATCGTGTCGGCGCCCTATCATGACATGTACGGTCCGGAGGATTGCGTTCCCGCCATCCGCAGCGAGGCGGAGCGGGAGGACGCCCACCCGGTCTTCAAGGCGTTCATGCAGCACCCCGAGAGCCAGCTGTTCGCCAAGGAGGAGGTGAGGCTTACGGTGGCCCCGACCTACATGGGCCTCATCAAGCAGATCGACGACCATATCGGCCGCCTTATGCAATTTCTTGAAGCCAAAGGCCGGCTCGACGACACATTGATCGTGTTCACGAGCGACCACGGCGACTACATGGGCGATCACTGGCTCGGCGAGAAGGAGCTGTTTCACGAGCAGAGCGTCAGGGTGCCGCTCATCGTTGTCGATCCCTCGGACGAGGCGCAGGCGACGCGGGGAACGGTGAGCGACACGCTCGTCGAAAGCATCGACCTTGTTCCAACCTTCGTCGAAGCCCTGGGCGGCCAGGTCGCCGACCATCGCCTGGAAGGCCGCTCGCTCCTGGGCCTGCTCCGGCGCGGCGCGCACGCTCCCGCCTGGCGCGAACACGCGGTGAGCGAACTCGATTACAGCTTCCGCCAGGCACGCCGCGACTTGGGCTTGGGTCCCAGCGAGGCACGCGCCTACATGGTTGCGACGGACCGGTGGAAGTACGTCTTCTACGAGCGCCTTCGTCCGCAACTCTTCGATTTGCTGAACGACCCGCAGGAACTCGTCGATCTCGGTGCAGACTTAGGCCACCAACCCACGCTACGCGACATGGCCGACCGCCTGTTCGAGTGGAGCCGGCAGCGCAAGACCCGGGTCACGACGACCGACGCCGACGTCGAGCGCCTCTCGTCGTTTGCCGGCAAACGCCTGATCGGTCTTTGGTGAAGCCCCTACCAGAGTCACTCAGGGAATTTGGAACGATGGGCAACCCCGCTCTCGACCGCGCCGGAACCCTTGTAGTTGAGACAGCCAAGGCCGAGGACGTGCCCGCCATCAAGCTGATGATCGATGCGGCCTACTCGAAGTACATCGAGCGCTTTGGCAAGCTGCCGGCGGCCATGACGGCCGACTACGACAAGCTCGTCGAAACCCAAAGTCTCTATGTGTTGCGGGTCGGCGGCAGCATGATCGGCTCGGTTCTTCTCTCAAGGGACGGCGACTCGATCAAGGTCAACAACCTCGTCGTGGAGCCGTCGGCCCAGGGCCGCGGCTACAGCCGCATGCTCATGGGCCATGCCGAGAGCATGGCGCGCGCGCAGGGTCTGGCGGCGGTCACGCTCTTCACGAACGAGAAGATGCACGAGAACATCGCCCACTACACAAAAATCGTTACTCCCAACCACCTTCCGGATAGCTGGCGGTGAGTCCCAAGGGCCACAGATAGCGGGTTCTTCTCTGGAGCGCGCTGATTCTGCTGGCGTGTCTGGTCCGGCCATG